>JACCDN011071932.1_pt1 | contig 28660 bp, 26 predicted proteins | sample 7441691 | NCBI WGS metagenome assembly JACCDN01 (sample SAMN15323439, study PRJNA562643) | freshwater metagenome | isolation source: river surface water | place: USA:Blue River Watershed | collected 2017-08-16 | reverse complement strand
TAATCTGGACTCATTTATCTCCTTTATGAAGGCCTGCCTGAAGCCATTGATTCTGAAAATTGAAAGGCCCACGGGGCAGCTCACGATCTTTTCCAGACGGCAGCTGGAAAAACTGGTGCCTTTTTAGGGGTAAACGATTGACATTATAATAAATTAATGTTATTTTGATTTTGTATCAGCATTGATTTAGTGGCCGGTATCTGCTATAATAAGCAGCTAGACAAGCGAAAAAACTATGCACATTCCGTACGAAGAGCCACAGGCCTGGGAAGCGCCGGCGCCCTCCCGCAGCGAAGGAGTATGGCGGTTCATCCGCTTTTCCGTGGTGACCGGCATTATCTTCGCCGTGTCTTTTTTGACCATCAATTTCGGCGCCTACAGCCAAATCGCTTCCAACATCCTCCATCCGGAAACCCGCGCCGAAGCCGAAAGGGTCTTGACCAGGGCAGGGAAGAGCCAGATCGACCCCCAAAAGCTGCTCCCTGTGATGGCCGAAAAGCCCGAAAGCCGCAAGGAATTCGACTGGCTGGATCTGCCTGTTTTGCCTTCGGACGACCGCATCGTGATTCCGGCCATCGGCAAGAGTGTGCCGCTGGTGGAAATGGGCACCCAGAGCATTGAAGGAGGGGATTGGGACGAGCTGGAGAAAAGCATTCAGGAGGGGCTCAAGGGCGGAGTGGTCATTTATCCCGGAACCGCCAAGCCGGGAGAAAAAGGAAATTCCTTCCTGACCGGCCACAGCTCCAACTACCCTTGGGTGCGCAGCGAATTCAACGACACCTTTGCCCTATTGGGCCAGCTGAACAAGGGGGACGAGTTCACGGTCTACTACCAGGGCCGGGCTTTCGATTACCGAATCTACGACAAGTTCGAAGTCAACCCGGACAACGTGAGCGTGCTGCAGCAGAACACCGATGGACGCCAAGTGATGACGCTCATGACCTGCTGGCCGGTGGGCACAGCCCTGAAAAGGCTGATCGTGAAAGCCGAATTGGCATGAGTGAATTGAAAAGGGGTTCCATTAATACCATGGACAGCGGCCATTGCCCTCTTTTTTTATTGCACAAGATACATTGTGCGGGATTTAATTTTTCCTTTTCAAGTCCAGAAGCCTTACTCCACTCCATGGCTCTGAAGTATTCTTTTCACTTCGTCGTGCCCAAGGACAGCCAGAGCCTGAATAAGCGCGCCTTTCCATCTTTCTCTTGCACCATCTTCCCTTTCCGCCTTTCTTGCCTCCATTTTTCTATTTTCTTCCTGTCTCCGCTCCTCAGCTGATGGAGGTTGAATTCCAAACCTTCCTTCCAATATCAGCACTGCGGATTTGCTCGCACTCAACCTTAGCGCAGCTTCCTCCTGCGGGTTCAACAAGAAGGAGGTGACATGGAGGCTTCCTGGCTGGTTTTTTACGCCAAAGAATAGCCATTTATGCCCTTGAGCGGATAAAACGCCATGAACCCCTCTGTTTTTGCTTGAGACTATGACCCATTCGCCATCCAAGCTCTCTTTTCCATCATTCTTGGCCAGCAAAGCAAAAAGCTCATGATGGTCGAGCGGCTGCTCCGCATTTTCCGGCGCTGCGTCAAAGCGATCAGAGGCTTCTCTCATAGATTGTTAGGGCAAAAATTACACCTTCATGATCCCAATGACCTTCTTCAGGGTCTTTTCAGCGATGCTCTCCTTCTCCTCCAGCTCCATGGCGACCTTTACAAGGGCCAGCAAAGTGGCATTCCTTTGATCCTGGAAAAGCTTCTTTTCGTCAGCGAAGTAATGGAGGGCTTGAGGCCTAAAGAGATGGATCTGAGGCGAATCCGCAAAGGGAAGCTGCTTGTGCCATTTGCGCTGGCTCAAGACTTCCTGGATTTCCGGAAGGAAGGATCCTCCACCCGAAAGGCAAACAGAGGAAGGCAACGGATTGACTTTCTTGTTGCGGGAAAGGGAAAGAAGGACTCCTTCCAGCCAAAGCTCCGCATCCGCCCGCAGCACATCCGAAAGGATCTGCTTCGATCGCTGCTCCAGGCGATCTTCGGAGTAGGCCTTTTTCAGCTCCTCCGCTTCCTTCAGGCTGATGTTCAGCTCCATGGCTATCCGTTTGGTGAAGGCGTTTCCGCCTAGGGCGAAGGTTCCCATTTCCATCAAAGCCCCGTTCTGGCTGATGCCGATCTGGGTGCTCGAGCCTCCTATGTCGATGAAAATGCTGGAAAGAGACTGCTTCTCTTCCTTGCCCATTTGGGAAAGGGCGTAAGGCACGCAGATCATCCCCATCAGTTCAGCGTCGAATTCCGAGGCGATCTTCTCCAGGGCGCTGTGATGGCCCAAGGGGACGAAGGCATTGAAAAGCGAAAGCTTGACCTTCTTGCCTTGGAATCCAAGCGGATTCCTGGCCTTGTATCCGTCGATGGAAATTTCAATGACAGAGGCATGGACCAGCTTTAGGTCGATTTCCGCATAGCCGCTCTCCTGGCTGACTTTCCGCCTTGTTTCGTCGAAAGCGGCCCATTCCAGCTTGTGGATGATGTTCCTGAGCTCCGAAAGATTGATCTTGGAGTCCGGGTCCTCCCTGTCGAATTCCAGCACGCAGGTCGATCCGCTCACATGCTCCCCCCCTATTCCAAGAATGATTTGGCTAGGAAGGAAGCCTGCCTTTTTGGAGGCGATGGCCAAGGCTTCCTTGCTTTTGCGGATGACTTGGGCGAGGTGGTTGGCCAGAAGGCTCTCTCCGGAAGAAGGAAGAGGCGCCTCTCCGACAGAGGCAATCATGGCGCGCTGCCCTAGGCTTTCCCCCCGCTGGTTCAGCTTCTGCTCGATCCTGAAAAGGCCTGCCTTCACCGATTCCGAACCCAAATCCAGGGCAAGGACCCCCTCTTTTTTTGATGCGGCTCTGAAAAATCCCAGCATGGCGCAGTGTTAAGTTTTGGCGCTCCTTCAGAAAAGCGAGGAGCGCTTCTTTTGATGGAAGGGTAGCAAACTTGAGCGAAGCGAACAACTTAAAACCCTTTGGGCCGAATGCCAGAAGGGTTCCATGGGCCGGACATGAGGACTTGCCGTAGCAAGGCAACAGGGAGTCCGACCACGTTCCAGTGCTCCCCTTCTTGTCGGCGGATCCATCTTCCGCAGTCCTCGATCGTCATGGCGCCGCTCTTGCCCTGCCACGCCCCGGAATCCAGGTAACGCGCCAGTTCGCTTTGCGGAAACTCATGGAAGACCAGGGTGGTCTTCTGGAATCCGGCCTGGCGGAAGCTTCGGGAAAGGTTCACCAGAGCCAGTCCCGAGTAAATGCGGACGCTGCTGCCTCGGCAAAGCCGAAGCATCCTGTCGGCATCCTTTCGGTCCTTCGGCTTTTCGAGGATTTGGCCTTGGCAGGCCACCAGCGTGTCTGAGCCGATCACCCAATCCTCCGGAAAACTTTTGGCCACAGCCAGCGCCTTTTCCAGCGCCAGTCGGCGCACCAAGGCAAAAGGACGCTGGTAGCCCTCGGCAAAGCTCTGCTCGTCCAGCTCTGCCGGAACCGCCCGGAAATCCAGGCCGAGCCTTTTGAGTATTTCCCTGCGCTGAGGACTGGCGGAAGCGAGGATGAGCATCATTTGGCGAGGAGGAGTTGGATCGCCCGGTCCATTTGGGCGTCTGATCCGGCAGGCCCCTGCTCCATTTCTATGTCCGGCAGCACTCCTGTTCCTCCGATGCTGTGGCCCGAGGGGGTCAGCCAGCGGGCAATGGTGAGCTTCAGGCTGGATTCGTCTTCGAAATAGCGAACCTCTTGAACCGTCCCCTTTCCGAAAGTGGTTTTTCCCACCACTGTGGCCAATTCCAAATCCTTCAGGGCTCCGGCCAGGATCTCCGAAGCCGAAGCGCTGTTTTCATTGACGAGCACGACCATGGGATAGTCCGCCAATTCCCCCCTGCCCTGGCTATACTCCGTGTAGCCGAAATCCGCATACTTCACCTCCAGAATCGGGCTTTGGGGGGGCGTCAGATAGCCCAGGATCTCTTCCGTGGGGCCCAAAAGGCCCCCTGGATTGTCCCTCACATCCAGCACGATCCCTTGAATGGAAGCCTTGGCCTGAATCAGCTCCGCCACCTGGGCGAACTGTTCGGCTGTGTTTCGGCTGAATTGGCGAATGCGAATCGCCATGATCTTTCCGTCGGCCTTCATTTCGTACTCCATGGAAGGAACCTGCACCACCTGCCGAACGACTTTGAGGCTGAGGGCCTGCCCGCCCCTCAGGATTCCCAGGAGCACTTCGCTTCCTTTGGGGCCTTTGATGAGGCTGACGATTTCCTCCAAGGCCATTCCTTCCGCGCTCTTTCCGTCAACGCTCGTCAGAAGGTCTCCCGGCTGAAGTCCTGCGGCTTCCGCAGGGCCGCCTTTGATGGGGGAAACGATCACCACCTGGCCTGCGTCATTCTGGTTGATGAAGGCTCCGATCCCCTCCACTTCTCCGTCCAGGCTGCCCATCAGGCTTTTGTTTTCCTGCGAATTGAAGTACTCCGAATAGGGGTCGCCCAAGGCATTCACCATGCTTTCGATGGCCGCCTCGGAAAGCTTCTCCTGATCCCTCTCCCCCGCATCAATGTAGTCTTCTCCGATCAGGTTCCAGACCGACACAATTTTCTGAAGAGGCTCCTCCAGATCGTAGACGCTGCTGCCTGCCTCCGGGGAAAGATGGGAGAAATTGACCGAATCCATCTTGTAGATCATTTGGGCCGCCTTCTCTCTCGTCACTTGGCGGTAGATTCCTGCATAGTCGTCCTTTTCCGGCTGGATCAGGCCTAAAGCCAAAGCCCGCATCACCAATGGGGCAGCGGCCTTGTTCAGGGCAGCATCGGTATAGGGCACCGGGCCGACCATCCTTTTTGGAATGGGAATGCTCTGGGAATGGAAAAGCAGCGTCAGGGCATCCAAAGTGTTGAGCTTCTTGTCCGGCTGAGCCAAGGCTTCCCGATCGGAAAGGATTCCCATTCTGATGGCCTGGCTGAAATAAGGGGCGTACCAGGCGTTGTCCTGGGTGTCGGAGAAGGGCAGTTTCACCTGGCTTCGGGCGGGAAGGCCTGTGCCATTGAGAAGCACCAGGTATTTGACGAATTCGGCCCGGGTGATTTTGGCCTGAGGCCAGAAGAGCTTCGTCTCCTTGAAGACCCCATTCCTCCTCAAGTAGTCTATTCCATTGAAGTAGGGAGAATCGGAAGGAACGTCCTCGTAGGCCTGCGCCATGGAGGGCAAGAAGAGCGCAAGAGCCAGCAAAGAGAGAATGAGACGTTTCATTTTTTAAGGATTAGATAAATTTTCCAGTCGTGATGCCAATCGTGATTCCGGTTGTGAATACAGCTCTCCACCATTGGCCTCACAATTGGGCCCACAATCGGTCTCATTGATTCTACAGCTTAATACCCGGAACAGGAAAGCGGAGGGAGAATTCAGTGACTTCTTTTTTTACAGCGGCAAGATTCGCCGGATTCTCCGGATCGGCCAGCACCCGATCGATCCATTGGACGATTTGGCTCATTTCATTCTCCTTCATGCCGCGGGTGGTCACGGCTGGCGTTCCCAGGCGAATTCCCGAAGGGTCCATGGGGGAACGAGGGTCGTCGGGGATCATGTTCTTGTTGACGGTGATGCCGGCTTCATCCAGAGCGCATTCAGCCACTTGGCCGGTGATCCTCTTGTTGGCCAGATCGATCAGCAGAAGATGGTTGTCCGTGGCGCCGAAGCACAGGGTGTAGCCTTTGGCGCGCAGCTCCGTTTCCAGGGCCTTGGCGTTGGCCATGATCTGCCTGGCGTATTCGGCGAAGGCGGGCTCCAGCGCTTCCTTAAAGGCTACCGCCTTGCCTGCGATCACATTTTCGTGCGGGCCGCCCTGCAGGCCCGGGAAAACGGCCCGGTCGATCTTCTTGGCGTGCTCCTGCTTGCACAGGATCATGCCGCCGCGCGGGCCCCGCAGGGTTTTATGGGTGGTGGTCGAAACGACATCGAACAAGGGCACCGGATTGTTCATCTGCTTCCCTGCGATCAGGCCTGCGATATGGGCCATGTCCGCCATGGTGAGGGCTCCCACCTCGTCGGCGATCCGCTTGATGGAGGCGTAATCGATTTCGCGGGAATAGGCGGAGTAGCCCACCAGAATCATTTTCGGCTGGTGCTCCAGGGCCATGGCGCGCAAGTGGTCCAAATCGATCTGGCCGGCGGCATTCGTTTTGTAGCGGACAAAATTGAAGATCTTGGCCATGTGGGTGACCGGATGGCCGTGGGTCAAGTGTCCCCCGTGGGAAAGATCCATGCCTAGGATCGTATCCCCCGGCTCCAGCAAGGCAAAGTAGACTGCCAGGTTCGCCGGCGCGCCCGAAAGCGGCTGAACGTTCACGTGTTCGGCCCCAAAGAGCTGCTTGGCTCGGTCGATGGCGAGCTGCTCCACCTGATCGACGAATTCGCAGCCGCCGTAGTAGCGCTTGCCGGGGTAGCCTTCGGAGTACTTGTTGGTGAGGATCGAGCCGCAGGCTTCCATCACCGCCGGGGAAGCGTAGTTCTCGGACGGAATCAGCTCCAGTCCTTCCGCTTGGCGACGGGCTTCGGCGAGGATGCTTTTGTGGAGATCGGGATCCTGATTTTGGAGGATGGGATAGATCATCGACTGGGAATTGCGAGTTACGAATTACGAGTTGGGAGCTTTCATTTTCTGACCCTTTTGAGCCAATACGCTGCCAAGCCAATAATGACCATCATCGCTAGCCCAACAGAGGCCGGGAGGATCCAGGCAGCCGAGGCCTGCGCCTCCACCTGCTGAAAGCCTGTGCGCTGGTAGGAGACCATGTGGAAAGGCTTTTCCTGGGTCAGGCTGAGCTTCAGCATGGCCCCTGCCTCAAAGGGCGCTCCGCCCAGGTAGCTGTAGACGGCGTCAATCGTACAGGGCTCCCCGGTGGTGACGGTGTATCGGAAAGCCAGCCTTCCCTCGTCTGTGCTCAAATTGGATTGGTAGGAATGAAGGCATTCGCTTGAATCATCGACCAGTTTCGAGGAAGTCACCACTCCTTCCGCTTCGAACTGAGGCGTTTTGGCTCGCTCTTCGGCAATGGTGGCTGGATCAAGGGCCATGGGCTGCGGGTTGATGGCAATGACAATGCAGGAGCGTGACAGAAAAAGGCTTCTTCGTCCGTAGCCACGGCGTCCATGGCTACATCATAAGGCTCTTGCGGCACCCGGGCAAGGATTTGCTCGGCGAAGGCGATGCCTATTTTAAAGGCGGCTGGTGTTTTTTTAAGATACCTGTCGTAGTAGCCCTTGCCCATGCCCAGGCGATGGCCCTGCTCATCAAAAGCCAGGCCGGGAACCAAGATCAGATCAAGCAGCAAGGGGTCTGCGGGAAGATTTTTCAGAGGAGGCTCCCACAGGCCGTAGGAATTCTGCTCCAGCTCCCCTCCCCTCACCCAGGGAATGGCCACGAACTCCGCGCCCGAAACAAGCCTGGGCAAAAACCAGGTCTTTTCCGGGTGGGCTTCGATCAAAGGCAAAAGGTTCGCTTCTGCTTTGTGGGGGTAGTAGGCAAGGATGCGCTGCGCCTTCTGGAATGCCTCAAGTTGGCTCAATCGGTGGCATAGGGCCCGGCTCTTTTCTTCGCGCTCAGGCGCTCCGATAGCCTGGCGAAGCTCTATCAGCTTCGCCCTGATCTCCGCTTTTTCATTTTGCATAGGCGCTCAGGTCCAGATGGAATAGTTGGCTCAATTCCCTGCCTCCATCCCGAAAACCTCCTGCGCCATTTGCATAGGCGAGCTTGGCGCGGGCGCCGAAGCCTCGGAGCTGAGAGGAATCTTGCGGACCGAGAGCTTGAGCAAAGGCTTGGCTCCGAAAAATTTTCCAAAAGCCTCCAGCACCTCCTGATGCTGGATGGGGCTTTCGACCTTCCCCATCAGCGTGCTGGAATTGAATTCGATCCTGAGCGCTCCGTCCTCGTAGGCGCAGGGCAGACCGTCCATCAGCGCCATTTTCAAAAAAGGCGTGCCGATGGATTCCAGCATCTCCCTCCACCCTTCCTGAATGCGCTGCAGGGAAAGGGGCGCCAAGGGCGGAGCAGGCTGGGCCGCAGGAGGGGCGTCTGGGGCAGGAACGGAAATGGGGGCGGGGGCGGGCTGAATCGGGAGCTTTGGCGCCGGAGCGGCTTCCGCCTGGAGGCTTTGGGCAGGCGCAGGGGCAGGACGCACCCCTTTTGCGGCCGACCCAAAATGGCAGGCCTTGACTGCGGCAATCTCCAGCGGGAGCTGGGGCAGCGTGGCTTGGGAAAGCTGGTGCTTGGCCTGCGTGAAGATCTCGATCCACTCCAGCAGGCGCGAGAGCTTCTGAGGCTCGTCCAGGCAGGCGAGCATTTTCCCCCTCAGGTACTCCAGCCACTGGGCGCAGAACTGGCTCAGGCTTTGCCCTTCGCTGTAGATCTGGTTCAGCAGCTCGATGGCCTGGGCCGCCTGGGATTGGCTCAGGGCCGCAGCAAAGCTTTCCAGCGAGCTTTCCCCGCTGATGCCAAGGCGCTTGGCCACCTGCGAGGCGACCAAGGATCCTTCCTGCGCCGAAGCCATCTGCTCCAATAGCCCAATCGCATCGCGCAGGCCTCCGTTGGCCGCCTTGGCGATCAGGCGCAGGGCTTCCCCTTCGGCCGAAATCCCCTCTTTGCCGGCGATTTCCCCCAGTCGCCTGGCAATATCCTCCAGCTCGATGCGGCGGAAGACAAACTGCTGGCAGCGGGAAACGATGGTTTCGGGAATCTTGTGGAATTCAGTGGTGGCCAGAATGAAATACGCATGGTCCGGCGGCTCCTCCAGCGTCTTGAGCAGGGCGTTGAAGGCCTCCTTGGTGAGCATGTGCACCTCGTCGATGATGTAGACCTTCGCCTTGGCTTGGGAGGGGGAGAAAAGGATCTTCTCCCGCAGGTCGCGGATCTCGTCGATGCCGCGGTTGCTGGCCGCGTCGATCTCGATGAGATCCACCAGCCGCCCCTGCGCCGCCGCTTGGCACATCTCGCAGGCATGGCAAGGCTCCCCGTCGCTTTTGCGGGCCAGGCAGTTGAGGGCCTTGGCCACAATGCGGGCCAAGGAGGTTTTTCCTGTCCCTCGGGAGCCGCAGAAAAGGTAGGCGTGGGCCAGGTTGTTTTGGATCAGGGCGTTCCGCAAGGTCTGGATGGCATGCTGCTGCCCCACCATGCTCCCGAAATCCTGCGGCCGGTATTTGAGGTACAATGACATAATTACGAATTATCAATTTTTAATTTCCAATTGTGGATCCGGTTGTGATTCCGATCGTGGAGCGAATAGTGGTCCGAATTGTGGTTTCCACCACAGGTCCTACAATACGGTCCACTATTCGGAATCTATGGGAATTTGATTATAGGGTAGCAATGCTTTAGAATAAAGAAAACTACTTATCAAAAACCCAGCCATGCGCAAGCCCCTTGCTCCGCTCAGCCTCCTTTCCCTCTTCCTGCTGGCCGCCTGCTCCTCCGGAGGCCCAGTAGACACTTCCCCCCAGACCCTAGGGAGCCCTACTGCGCCGGTGACGATTCAGGAGTTCTCCGATCTGCAATGCCCCTATTGCGCAACCATAAGCCCCTTGGTGGAGGCGCTGGTCCGGAACAACCCGGAAAAGCTCCGCCTGGAATTCTACCACTTTCCCCTTCCTGGGCACGAGTATGCCTTGCCTGCCGCCCAGGCCAGCGAATGCGCCGCCAAGCAGGGCAAGTTCTGGGAATACGTGAAGGAGGTCTTTAAAGGGCAGGAACAGCTGAACGAGGATCTGCTGTTCACCATTTCCCAGGGCATGAATCTGGATCAAGAATCCTTCAAGGCTTGCATGCAGGACAAATCCGTCCAGAGAAAAGCCCTCCTGCAGGCGCGCAAAGGGAGCCAGCTGGGGGTGGATTCCACGCCAACCTTCATCGTCAACGGGCAATTGGTCGGCTACGGCAAGGATTTTGATGCCTACGTGCTGGGCTTGGCGAATGGTTCGTCTTCGGCTCCGTCCTCTTCGGGAATACCTACTGGATCAATCCCTCCAAAGCCAAATACTTAGTCGATGTGGAGATTTTCATTTAGCGCCTTCCGCGCATAGTAATCTCGCGAAGCTTTTTAAGTGCATGCTTCCGTCAAGCACGTAAAGAGTGCCGCCTATTTTCCGAATAGAACCTTTTCAAAATTTCTCATCAATAATTCTAATCCTATCGAAGATCTCTTAATTCCGAATCAATATCCTCCCTCTTTGCCTCACTCTCATACCCCTCTGCCAACTCACGTAGAATCGAGGCGGTGCGTGGCCATCGAACTTTCAGTGCATCATATATATTTCTATATTTTTCGGCCAATTCCCTTTCTTGCCTACCGCCATCCCCTAAGCCACGAGAGACCACACCACGGCTATTGAATATCTCGACTCGAATATGCTCATTTATTGTCTGGTTATTTAATTTTTCAATCAAGTTGCGCACAGCAATATGTGGCCACTTACCATCAGCAGGATCGGCAGGCGCATGCGCAAGCAAATTCCCAATTTGAATATCACATCCGATAGTATGCTTTGTTTTTTCACAGCGCTCCCGAGCAGCTTCAATCCACTTATTAAACCCCTCTTCATCAATTGAGCCATTGTCCTCTTTTCCTGGTATTAAATACCATGAATCTAAAATTTTTCTAGCTAACTGTGCACGATTCTCTATTATTTTTTTATCAATTCTTTCATTGCTTGGAGGCTCTGAATTATCGTCGCCTTTATAAATGAAGCTCACAAGCTGGGCAAAAAACTGAGGATCGGTCTGCAATGCCCTATGGATTGCCATGGGTGCAGAAATATACCTTTGCATTTCCTCAAAAACTAAGGCAAATGGCCATTCTAAATGAACCATCTCCTGAATAGAAAGTTCATTCTTTTGGTATAATTGATTGAATACATGTCCAAGATAGAACGTGTTCATAGAGTCAGAATTCAACCCGCTGTCTTTTGTATCCAAAAGCTCTTGAATTAAGCGTTGAAGTAAGTCGCTAGATATATTAACCTTAGGATCGCCAGCAATCTTAAGGGCTATAAGTGGACGTTTGGCATTTAAAAGTTTTTCAACTGCAAGTGGTGCGTCTGCATCTTTGTCCAAGCGCGAATAGCCACTCGCCCTTTTCCAATAAGCATTTTCTTCTTCTTGTCCCTCCAGTCCAATTTTCTTCCATGTCTCCAATCCCTCAGGTAATCCCATATACATAAGGGCACAAAGCTCTGGTGTATAGGTTTCCCTTTTTTTAAGATATTCAATTTGCTGATCAACCCAAGCAGGGCCAACAACATTTATGCGACCTTGAGCATATCCAACAAAAAAGTAAGACATCTCATGAGAATGTTTAATAGCTGATTCTAAAATCTTATGATCTTCTTTAACATTATTAACCGCAACTCCTAGAGAATACCCAAAATTACCTGGATATTTAACCTTGGAGGCGAACTCAAAGATACTACCAATATCAGCTTCATCCAATATCGCACGAGCTGCTTTCTTTTGTTCTACCTTGATTAACTCTTCCCTATCGTAATAATCCTTAGGATCACCTTGAGGCAACGTTGGTGAAGGGGTAGCCACAATCCAGCCAACTCGCTCAATTACATCAGAGGGTTCAAACTTACTTAATATCCGCTCTAAAGGGGCTATGTCATCACTAAAATTCTCCTCACCATAACTCTTAATCCAGTTCAATCGGTCTCGCACCTCAGCAAGTAATGAGGCAGACTCTTCCTTTGATAGGGTAGATGGACCTAAAGATTCTATCGTGCTAAGCAATTTCTTCCTCACGAAAGGAGATAGTCTAATAAAAATACCAAGTGAAGAGAGAATATTTTTCCTATCGCATGTAAGCTCCTCCATTATCGGAAGAAGCCCTTGCATATATTCTTGGTGCTCATCAGAGCCTTCCCTTTCATGACCACGACGATGGCCACCTGTATCTCGCCACCTTAAACGGTGTGACTCAGTAAAAGAAAGACTATCGTAATAATCTGAAACAAATTGCCATGTTATATTCGGAAATCTAGCAGCGAGTTGTTTGAGTACTTCGATACGCTCGGCAGGTTTTACATGTGTCTGAGGAAAACCGGGTAAAAATATATTGCGTAGACTGCCTAATGGTCGATTGGCCCAACGGCCACCAGAATCAATATCTGAAAGCTCAGCCAAAACATTTACTGACCGAGTAATATTATCAGGACTCCATGCCAACCCCTCCAAAGCCCAAAGTAAGCCTGAATGCCGACATTCACCAAAGATACCTGAATCATCCCCCATTAATTGTTGAAATAGCTTTGGAGAGGATTTCAATTTTTCCTCAACTGCATGCATAAACTTTTCAGGTGATGCTTCGGCAAGTAAAGGCGTTGTATCTTTTAATGAAGCCCATGCCTCCCAAGTATCAGCATTAGCAAAAATCTCCTCTACAATATGGTCGGCAAATGATTGAGTTGAGGCTATCTTTGGAGATTTATCACCAAACACGGCAAATAAAGACAATGATTCAACTAACCCTGTACGCAACCACTCTGAATAAGGATTTTCCTTACCATATATGGATGCCATCCAACGCTTATCAGGCTCAAGTTCGTATTTTGGATCTGTCTTTGTTAGTGTAGCTAGTAAAGCCTTTTCAAAAAGATTAAGTTGATCTTGTGAAAGGTATGGAGCGAGAAGATACCATGCATCTAAAGGCGATTTTATCATCCAAACACTACCAACCTTTCGCAGAGGCGCATCATCAACAGACAAGAAAGGTGTAAGCTTATCAATAAAAATCTTATAATCTTTACCTGTAAGTACCTCAATTAGATCACAGTCAGATTTCTTATTTTCATTCCAAGCATTAGCAAACAACGCAGGCAAAAGCACCCTTGAAGCATCAGAATTTACCCAATCTGGGGTACCCGAAGCTACTATATGACGATGAAGAACCGGAATACTGCGACCAAAGTCACGGGCTATCCTATCTGCATCAGTTTTAGATAATCCACCCCCGTGTAATATAGTCTCAACTTCTTCACGCTTAGGCCTTGATAATCGATGTATATTCCCAATGGAAGAAATGGAAGTCGCATCTTTGGCAATGAAAACATGATGACCTTTATCACGAGCCAAACGTGCTGCCTTTTCGCACTCTTCAGGACAAACAATAATAAGAGGACACACAAAGGTATTGATAATCGTTCTCATCGCCCAAAGATTATCAACATATACACAACGAGAAAGCGCCTGACCCCTATCAGCACCCGGAAGTGTGGCAATCACTGAATACAAAAAGGCATAAACTTCATCAGTATCATCACCCTGTACCTCGATAATTGCTGGGCTCTCCCCGAGCCATTTCTGAATATAATCCCTATCATTAGTGCGACCACTAATAACAAGCTCCGGAGTTATCGCTGGAGTTGCTCCTGCAGACCACTCATCCCAAATAAATTCAATGTCAATAACTTTTTCTCCATTTATTGGTAACTTACCTAGCTTGCGCGCTAACCATAGACCAACGGCTGGAGTAAGACGGATCCATTGTTCTAATTCACTTGCAGCAATAACTTTTATATCTTTCCATTTATTAGACTTCTCTTTTCTTTTTTCATTTATCCAGCTATCACGTTTATCAAATGATTGAGGGGTAACGAACACAAATGTAGATTCACTAGGGTCAACATCCTTTGGGCCCTTGCTCCGTTTTAAAAAATCTTTATTTGCCTTAGCCTTTATGGACGATTCAGAGCTCATCTCCCAAGCCGAAACACCTGCGGGAAAATAAGGAAAAGTAATAGGAGTTTTCAGACGACCATCCCATCCGCCAGACGAGACACCATCGCCGCTAGGAAATCTAAATTCTTCAAGGCCAGTTACTGTATGAGCCAAAACCAAGCGACTCACTAATTCCGGCAATGTGTCTTGACACTGTCTGTTTTTTAGTTTTGGCCAGCTTTTGATGTCAGAAATAGTAATCCAATCCATGGAGATATCGATATTTCACCTAACCCTTCCTCTTCCGACTAAACCGGCTGTCCTCATCCCTCTCCTTCTCCTTGTATTCCAGCACCACAGGCGTCCCGGTAAAGGCGAAGCGTTCGCGGAGGCGGTTTTCCAGGTAGCGCAGGTAGGAAAAATGGAACGCTGATTTGCGGTTCACGAAAATGACGAAGTGCGGAGGGTTGGTCTCCACCTGAGTGATGTAGTAGAGCTTGGGAATCGTACGGCTTTTGCCCGTGGGGGCGTGCTCCTGCACCATCTGCTGCACCAGGCTGTTGAGCTGCGCCGTGGGAATGCGCCTTTTTCTTTCCTCCAGGGCCAAATCGATCTGATCGAAAACCGCCGTCAGGTTCTTTTTGGTCGTGGCCGAGGTGAAAACCACAGGAGCCCAGGACAGGAAGGGAAAATTCTTCTTGAGGCGGCTGGTGTAGCTCTTGCGGCGCTCCAGATCATTTTCCTCGCTGCCCTTGATGTCCCATTTGTTGGCCAAGATCACCAGGCCCCGGCCTGCCTCCACAATGTAGCGGGCAATGTGCTGGTCCTGGTTGCTGATGGGCTGGCTGCTGTCCAGCACCAAAAGGGCCACATCGCAGCGCTCAATGGAGCTCATGGAGCGCAGGGCGCTGAACTTCTCGATTCCCATTTCGGTCTTGGCGGCGCGCTTGAGGCCCGCCGTATCGATGAAATTGTAGCCCTTGCCCTTGCGGATCACCAGGCTGTCCGTGCTGTCGCGCGTGGTGCCGGGGATCGGGGAAACGATCAGCTTGTCCTTGTTCAGCAAGGCGTTGATCAGGGAAGATTTTCCTACATTCGGCTTCCCCACCAGGGCGATGTCAGGAGGAGTGTCACCCTGCGGAGCTCGCCCGACCTGCTTGCGGGCTTCGGCTTTGGTTAGAAAATGCCGCTGCCCCAGGGTCTCCACAATCTCGCCGATCAGCTGCTGCAGGCCGCTTTTGTGAAAGGCGGAAACCTGGTGCGGCCCCCCCAGCCCCAGCCGGTAGAAAGCGGCTTCTTCGGCCTCGTCCAGAGGCCTGTCGCACTTGCTGGCGACCAGGAAAACCGGCTTTTGGTTGGCCTTCCCTCTCAGCAATTCGGCGGCGGCATAGTCCTGGGGCATGAAATCCCCTCCCCCCTCGACCACGAAAAGAATCAGGTCGGACTCGTCGATGGCGATGCGGGACTGGGTCTGCATGTCGTCCTCAATGGAAGTCTCCCCCTTCCCGAACTCCAGCCCTCCCGTATCGACCAGGAAGAAGTCCATCACCGGATGCTGCACCTTGTGGAACAGGCGATCCCGAGTGGTGCCGGCCTCTTCGGCCGTGATGGCCAGGCGGGCGCCGATGATTTTGTTGAAGAGGGTCGATTTGCCCACATTGGGCCTTCCCACCAAGCTGACAATAGGAATTTTCATGTTGAGGTTGAGCGGATTGGGAACAAAAAGGACCCCTTCAGGGGTCCTTGAGGATGCGGAGTGAAAGGAATCAGCTGTAGTACTTGGCCCGCTCCCGGGTGGCCCTGTGCCTGGCCCGAATGATCGCCGCTTTGCGGACAAGGCGCTTGGTAGGGGCGTCCTCGTGGAAACGGTTGTTTCTGGCGTCCTGCAAGACCCTGGCCCGCTGGGCCACTTTCTTGAAGCGGGCGATCAGCCTTTCGCCGGACTCGTTGGGTTTTTTGATGGCGTAGATCATGTCTCGTGCCTTGTTTAGGATTCAAAAGCGTGGCTATTTTACAGAATGAGGAAAAAGGGCGCAAGTTTTTTCTCGGTGATTTTTTGCTGCCCTTTTGTTACCTTTTTCCCGCTAGGGCGTATAGCACACCAAAGCAGCGCCGCTTCGGAATCCATTAATCCTATCCTATGGAAGAAAAAAAGCTACTTGAGCAATGCCAAAGCGGGCAAATGGGTTCTTTTGCCGGGCTTTACGACCTCTACGCCCAAAAGATTTTCGGATTCCTTTTCCACAAGACCTTCGACCGTTCCTTGGCCGAAGACCTGGCCAGCGAAACCTTCATGAAGGCGCTCGAGCGCATCCAAGGATTCGACCCGAAAAAAGGGAATTTCCAGGCCTGGCTCTTTGCCATTGCCCGAAACACCCTGATCGATCACTTCCGGAGCCGGAAGGAAACGGCTTCCATCGAGGATGCGTGGGAACTGGCGGCGGACGACGACACGGCGCGGAGCGCGGAGCTCAGCCTTTTGCGCCGCTCCCTGCAGGAGAAGATGCTCCTGCTCAATCCTCAGCAGCGCGAGATCCTGATGCTCCGCTTTTGGCAGGACCTGAGCTTTCGGGACATTGCCCAGATCCTGGGAAAATCCGAAGCGAGCGTCAAAATGGCCGCCGGCCGAGGCCTCAGGTCCCTTCGGGGGCACGCCCGACTCCTTTCCCTTTTCGCCTTGCTGGTTCAGCCCTCTTCTAATTCCTTCTAACCACAATCCCTATGAACCATGACATTGATTCACTCTTCCGGGAGCTGTCGGAGCTCGTTCCGGAAATGAAAAACGACCCAGAATCCTGGAAGGCTTTCTTAAGCTCTTTTATAGAGCAGCAGCCAGATTCGAAAATCGACCCAAGATTCAAGGAGCAGCTGCGACAGCAGATCCTGAGCGCCATCGGACGGAAGCAGGATGCGGCTCTGGACAAGGGCAGAAACTGGCCCCAATGGCTCAAGTGGTCGCTGGGCCTGGCGGGAAGCTTTGCCGTGATTTCGTTCGCCCTGCTGCCGTACCTGCGCCCCCCCTCCCCTTCTTCCCCCTCTCTCCAAATGACTTTCCCAGAAAGCCCGGTGACCTTCGAGGAGGCCTCTCTTTCCGTCTCCGCGGAATCCGATGCTGCCGCTCAGGCTCTCATGAACGACTCCGCCTTCGTGCAAGTGAACGACCTGCCGCCCAACGCTCTGGGGAACATCGCCCAAAGCAATCCTCAGGCCAAAGGGGTGGCCATGGGGGAACTGGAGCGCGGCGGAGGAGGCGGAATCCCCTCCCAGGGAATGCCTTACAATGGGGCCAGAGTCAACATCAGCTACCAGTACAAAGGCAAACCCCTGAGCGGCCTCCCGGAGCAGACCCGGGCGTACCGCAAAAAGCTGGGGGCCAGCGAGCGGCTGAACCAAGGCATCTCCTCCCTCATTGGAGAAGCGGGAATGGGGGGGCTCGATCTTAAAAGGCTGGGGCAGCTGGAGCTGAGGCAAATGCTTTTGGCTCAACAGCCAAGCCCGGATAAGCCAGATGAAATCCCCTATCAGGTGAATGTGGATTTCCAGAACAGGACCATCTGGCTTCATCCCGATCAGGAGAAGTGGCAAAAGAAATTCTGCCCCAATGGAGTTTGCGACTATGCGCCTTTGCTCAAAGCCTCCATTCCGTCGGATGATCAAATCAAGGCCATCGCCAAGAACTTCCTGGACTCGCTGGGGGTGGATCTGAGCAGTACGGAAGGAGCCCAAATCAACAAGTACTGGCTTACGGATCTGGCCCCCGGACAATCCCCCCTCGAGCCGGATCCCTATCCGGACACTATTCAGGTCATCTTCCCCATATTGGTCGAGGGCCAAACCGTTCAAGAGGCGTGGGGTCAGCTCGTGGGAATTGGCGTAGAGGTGAACCTGCGCTATAAAAATGTTTCCTCCGCCCAGATCCCCATCATGGAGCTGGAGGCCAGCAGCTACCCCGCCCTCCGCGCCGATGAGATTCTGGAGTCCGCCCAAAAAGGAGGCTACGATGGAGTGAGCTACGCCAATCCGGACCAAAGCGTCACCTTTACCCTTGGTTCGCCTAAGCAAGAATTGCGACGGATTTGGCAATACGCCCCCGAGGGCCCCAAGGAGATTCTAGTGAACATGATGGTCTTCCCTGTGCTGGACAGGAAAGAGTCGCCGGACTACTACGTGCCCCAGCAAGTGCTTGTCCCCTTGGCCAAGAGCCAATAGTCTTCAGCAAAAATCGCTACGAAAAAAGCCGAAGGCATGCCTTCGGCTTTTCCTGATTGCTCCCCATTCCAAAAAGAACCGCCCTACATTAAAATGGCCTTGTGCCTGATTCAACTTAGCCCTCGTTCCTATGCCAGAATCGCCTGATTACAGCCCCGAATCCCCCGCCTTGGCCCTTCTGCCAGAGCTGATGAACGCGCTGGGCCTGGAGCGCAGCGAAGGAATGGCTGAGCTGGAGGGGCTGATCGTGGCTGAGCTGGAAAATAGTGAAGAGGGGGTTTTTAGCCAAACCCTCAGCAGGCTGAGCGTAGAATACAGTGAGTTTTTTGAGCCAGCTCAAAAGGCTATTGAGGAATCTCGGGTTGCGGAAAGGATAACGGCCGGACGCCTTTTGGCCAACGCCCTTTTATTTAAGGCTGCCGGAAGACCAAACGACGCAGCCAATGAGTTGGAAGGTGCGGCAGATGTGCTCTGGAATGCGTCAGGCATGGAGGATTTGGCGGTGATGGCAAAGAAGATTAAAGGGTTATGATCATGGACGTTGTGCTATGCTTGGAGCATCCTTATTTTTCCCCATGCTTCGATTTTTTGCCAAAAAACGCCATCCATTGGGCCTCGTCCTCTCCGGCTTCGCTGTCATCGCCTTTTGGAGAGGCATCTGGGGCCTGATGGACATGTATCTCTTCCCCCAATGGCCCTTGGCGAGCTATGGGGTTTCCCTGGTCGTGGGATTGGCCATCCTGTACTTCAACGATTTCTCCTTTTCGGAGTTCGAGTAAGACCGGCTTGAAAAATGCTTTGCCTTTCGTCACAATGGTCGCCGTTACGGAGAGATGGCCGAGTGGCTGAAGGCGCCGCTCTCGAAAAGCGGTATGCCAGAAATGGCATCGAGGGTTCGAATCCCTCTCTCTCCGCCATCCTTCGGCTTCACTATGCTCCGCTCAGGATGACGAATGAGGTCAGAGGGATGAGAAGCCTGCCCTGAGACGCAGCGCAGCGCAGGCCGAACGGGAATCCCTCTCCACCATCCTTCGCTAAAAGCCCTAAACCAAATAAGACATGTTCTGGAAGCTGTATATTGTAGCGCTTTCGGCCTTCTGCGCCATCGACATGCTCTGGCTAGGGCTGATCGCCAGGAGATTCTACCAAAATCAGATAGGGTTTCTGATGAAAAGCGATATCAATTGGGCCGCAGCGGTCATTTTCTATCTTGTTTTCATTGCAGGGCTGGTGGTTTTTGTTATTTCGCCTGCCGTTGAAAAGGAGTCCTGGACGCATGCTGTGCTCCTCGGCGCCCTATTCGGCTTCATCGCCTACGCAACCTATGACTTGACCAATTTGGCAACGCTCAAAGATTGGCCGCTGCTGGTGAGCTTGGTCGATTTGGCTTGGGGGGCAACCCTTGCGGCATCGGTCTCTGCAGTGGCGTATTTCGCAGTCACAAAAACCAGCCTATGAATTATTTTGGGGCGCTTGCGATTGCTTTGTTCGTATACATGAACCTTTGGTTCATTGTTTCCCTGATCAAGAAGCGAAACGATATCGCGGACATCGCTTGGGGTCCGGGCTTCGCGCTCCTGGCCTGGACTTCCCTCTTTATCTCCGGAAACTTTGGCGCGCGAGGCTTGCTCGTCTCGCTTCTTGTGAGCGCTTGGGCCCTGCGCCTGGCTTGGCACATCTATGCGCGAAACAAGGGCAAGGAAGAGGATTACCGGTATGTGGCGTGGCGCAGGGCGTGGGGGAAATTTTTTTATTTGCGATCGTATTTTCAGGTCTACATCGTGCAAGGGGTGCTTTTGTTCGTCATTGCGTTGCCGTTGCTTTTCATCAACAGAAGCGCAGGCGGCCCAATAAGCCCTCTGGACATGCTGGGCTGCTTGGTCTGGATGGTTGGATTCGCTTTTGAGGCTGTTGGCGATAGGCAATTGTCGAGTTTCATGAAAAACCCAAAGAATAAGGGCAAGCTCATGCGCTACGGACTCTGGAAATACACTCGCCACCCCAACTATTTCGGCGAAGTGACGCAGTGGTGGGGGGTGTGGGTCATTTCGATTTCAGCAGCCGACGCATGGATAACGATCGCAGGGCCGCTCACCATCACCTTCTTGATCCTGAAAGTGTCCGGAATTCCGATGCTTGAGGAGAAAATGGAGAAGCATCCGGAATTCGAGGAGTACAGAAGGAGCACCAGCATGTTTTTCCCTTGGCCTCCTAAAAGGAAATAGGAAGGCAGGGGGGCGGGGGGCGGAAGGCGACTGCTTGCGATTTCCGGTCAAAACATGTATTATTTTTTCGGCTCCAGACGTCAAAGGATCCAAAAAGCGGCCGCGAAAAATATTTTCCTTGTTAGGAACAAGAGAGTTTTTTTATTGATTAATCCTGCACCATGAACCAAAAGACACTCGCGGGCATCGCCATCGCCCTTCTTGCCTTGTCCGCTGCCGCCATTGGATATCGCCTTTGGGCCAATCGAGCGGATCCTTTGCCTCTTAGCAGCAATGTCGCGGCACCCCCGCCCTCCGCCTCCCAACCCGGCACGAACACTGTCCAGCCAAATGATATTTCGCCCGGCCAAACTCCCGCCGGCATTCCTGGCTGGAAAACTCATACCGATCAGCAATTGGCGATTCGCTTCGAATATCCTCCTGATGCAATCGTGTCGCCTGTGGCGCAAAGGCAAACCGCAGACGGAGCGGCTATCGACGAATTGATCGTCACCCCTTCAGGGATGGACCCAACCAGGGTCCATTTTTTCTCTACGGCTGCCCCGCTCGATAAAGCCAAGAACATTCAGATCTACCCGTCCGAAATCAAGAGCAGTGAATTTTCCGATGTCGCGATTGATGGCTATGTGGGCATACGGAGGATAGACCACTACTCGGCCAACGAATGCACCAACGAGCTGACGGTCGTGGGGAAAGGCGGATCGGTCTACGGATTCCACATCACCCAATGCCCCACGCACACTCCCGGTTATGACCAGCTGCGCAGAGACATCGCCAACAGCTTGGAGCTCCTGTAGTCAGAGATCAATATCAATAGGCAATACAAATTCGAGCGCGCTCACCACGCTCGGATTTGTATTGCGCCTAGGAAAAAAGTCTCCAAGAAGCTGAGCGGAAAAGAATGAGGGGGCTTCCAAAAGGCTGGAGGATGCTATAGGATAGCCAGCGAAATCATTTATATCTTTAAGCGTTTCGCTTTATGAACAAGCTTCACAGCCTCATTCATCGCCTCCACAATCCCGATCTGGGAATTCTTTTTGTGCGCATCGCCCTAGGCCTCGTTTTCATCAGCGCAGGCTGGATGAAGATCACGAGCATCCAGGAAACGGTCGGCTTCTTCGGCATGATCAGCCTCCCGGCTTGGACGGCCTATTTTGTGGCCTATGCCGAGTTCATCGGCGGCATCCTGTTTGTGCTGGGCCTTTTCACCCGCTACGCCGCCATTGTGATGGCTGTGATCATGCTGGTGGCCGTCAAGATCCTTTTTGCCAAGGGCTTCAGCATGGCCAATGGCGGCTACGAATATCCCCTGGTGCTCATGCTCTGCTCCATCGCCTTGGTCACCCTGGGTTCGGGCCATTATTCCGTGGCGCACCTGATCAAGCGAAAAAAATAGCCTAATGTTCACACAAAAAGACAGCCTTTATCCCATGACGAGGCTGTTTTTTTATGATATAATGAACGGAAACCAAAATCCATGGACATAGATAAAATAAAAACCATAGACTGCCTTGAAGATGACCCGGAGAGAGAAAAGCAATTGAGAAATATTCGTGGTGCAATTGAGCAGAGAACAATGGAGGCCTTAAGGCTTTTTCAAGAAAGATTTGGGGTAGCGGGGAACCGAAGGGATTTTATTAATTGTCTCAAGGAAATTTGGCCAGAAAACGATGACCATCGTGCAAAGCCCACTTTTTTTATTGATTTTGAACAAGACGGAGAGCTTCAGAAATTAAATATCGTTTTTGATCGCTCTTCTGAATATGATTCAAACAGTAGAACCATCAGGATAAATATTGACCCTCTTTTTCCTGATAGGACCTCCGACGACGAAAGTAAGGCGGCCCGCTTTGAAGGTGGGCTTAAGATTCTACAGAGTGTTTATCATGAGGTGGAGCACATTTATTATCAAGGAAGCCCGTTGGAGCCAAAGGATATCGAAGAGACGCTCGAGTATTTAGGACATCCTGGAGAAATCAGGGCCTTTGCTCGACAATTCGCATCTTTATATCAGCAACACTATCCGGGAGAATTGTTTTCGTTGGAAAAAATGCAAGCCTTGGCTCAGGCTTTCGGTGACAATAGGGCCATTAACTATTTTATTAGTTTCGCCGACCCCTCAAAGCAAGAGAAATACGCTCAATATGCTGACATAGGCAGGATTCATCAAACCGTTGCTTCTTTGACAGAGCGATTTTCAAATAGATTCAATCTCGAAGCCATTGTAATTCCAGGAAGGAATTCGGTAGTTCAAGTAATAGGATCTGACTCCTTGCAGTAAGGGTGCTAGCTTTAGCCATATAGCCCTTTTTATAGCTCCGCCAAATCCAGCGTTTCGTCGAAGCGGATCTGCTCCACGAACTCGGGCATGTGACTCACCATCACCACGGCGCCCTCGTAATCATCGATCGCCTGGGCGATCACCGGCAAATGGCGGAAGTTGATGTGGTTGGTGGGCTCGTCCAAAATCAGCAGGCCGGGCTTCTGCAATAGGAAGCGCGCATAGCACAGCAAGCCCTTTTGCCCTTCGGAAAGGGACCCGACCTTGTTCTGGATCATTTTGCCGGGAATGAGGAATCGGCCTGCGGCGGAAAAGATCTCCTCGTGGCGGGTGGTTTCCATCACCTCCCCCAGGGAATCGTAGACGCTCTGCTCGAAATTGAGGCCCGAGAAATCCTGGCGGTAATAGCCCACCTTCACCCCTTCGCTAATGGAAGCGCCTTTCGCCTTGCCGTCCGCCAGCTCGCGCAGGAAAGTGCTTTTTCCGATGCCGTTCGGCCCAGCGATCAGCAGCCGGCTCTGGCGGAAGAGCTTGGTCACAAAAGGCTTCTGCACAGGCTCCCCTCCCCCAAAGACCGTGACGGAGGAGATCCGCATCACTGGCTCGGACCACTCTTGGGCCGGGATGACGAAGGGGGGAATGGTCCGGTCCTCGCGCTTCACGTCCACCATGTTCTCCTCGTCGTCGCCCACCTCGTCGCGCAGCTTGCTGGCCAGCCGGCGCATCTTGCCTCCTTTGTTCGAGAAGAAGTTGATCTTGTCCTTGCGGTCCTGAATGTTCTTCTTCAGCTGAGCGTTCTGCCGCTCCTCGCGCTCGATCTGGGAAGCCAGCTGGTCGATCACGTCGAAATAATCGCCCACGTACTGGTCCACCTTTTGGGTGTAGGCGTCCAGATTCAGCACCCCTTCGGTGAAGGCATTCAGGAAGTCCGCGTCATGCGAAATCACGATCACCGTTTTGGGATACGCCATCAAAAAGCCTGTCAAATGGTCGATGCCCTCCTGGTCCAGGTTGTTGGTGGGCTCGTCCAGCAGCAGGATGTCTGGCTTTTGGATCAAGGCATGGGCCAAAAGCAGCCTGGCCAGCTGTCCGCCCGAAAAATCGCTGATTTTCTTCTGCAGCTGAGCGTCAAGATTGACCACCTCCAGCACCTCTTTGATCAGCTTGTCCAAATGGTGAGGGGCCGGAGAAAAGGCGCTGGCGAAGTACTCGCGCACCGTGCCAGGCAGGAATTTTTTAGGCATCACCTGAAGGCCGATGCCGATCGTGGAGCCTTTTTGGATATGGATCTTGCCGGACTTCGGCTTCAGGGTCATTTCCTTGGTCAATTCGCTTGAGGTCTCGGCGGCCCCGAGGATCATTTTGAAGATGGTGCTCTTGCCGGCGCCGTTCTGCCCCATGATGGTGATCTTGGAGTCCTGGCGGACGGAAAAACTGGCCTCCTTCAGGAGCGGCCGATCTTCGCGGTAGGAAAAGGAGACTTCGTCGAAGCGCAGGATGACATTGCCGTGGCTCATGGAAGAGGAGACTTACGAATTAAAGGCCCGAACAGTGTAGCACAAAGGAGCCTCTAGCCAAGGTCTATACTTACGCCTTAAAAAGTAGACTAAACAGGGGGTGGGATAGGGGCAATCGAAATGAATAAAAGCAAAGTGGATGCAATCAAAAATAGCACAAGCCAATGTTTTTTAGCCCATCCAATAGCTCTCTCAATCCTGGATACCTGCAAATCCTTTTTTGTAAAGCTCTCGTACAACGACAGCCCCTCAGGATCCCCGGAAGCTATAAGTCTTTCCTTGGAGTCCACCTTGACGGTCAGGCGAAAGGTCTTTGCTGGTTTGCTAGTAAAGTAAAGATATAGGACACCGGGAATAATAAAGAGGATCAAAAGAATAAGGGCAATTAGACAACTCCCCTTTTGAGCTTGCTGAATTTTTTCATAAACCAGCATTGAGCCTGTTTCATTGACCAAGTTCCAGCCCTTGCCATGTTGAAACATATAGATTTCAAAATCCTCCATTTGAGCCTTTCCAGTTAAAGATTTCTCTATTTGCACTAGGCTCATAAAATAAAATTCAAATAATAAGACGAGATCTGGATTTTGCCTAGAATATGCCTCATGCACCAAGGTGTAAAGAGGTGGAGGGTGAGGATGGTTAATTGGAGGTGATTTTAGATTCTTTTCTCTAAATTTTCAAGAGAAATTTTATAACGGATGAAAAACGAGCGACTGAAGGCTGCCGTCGGGCAGGGATTTTTAGCCTTCCTTCCTTGCGAATCCACTTCAGCCCAATAAAAGCTGGTTTTTGATTCTGTAAATTTGATTACCAATGGTAAGGATGAATGGAAGCCTCTTTGACGCGTCCCAATAAGAAGCCTATTTTCGCCCGTCCATTCCGGCAAGCGAAACTGGCGGCCGCGCAGGCGAATTTTCAAGTTCACTAAAAATGTTTTTCATTTTTATTTTTTAGCGTAGAATTCATCCCGTCTTCAAGTAAGCACTAACACCCATTTTTCAATTTGCCCTCCCCCCCTCCTGATTTCATTTTGCCCTCCTTCCCGAGGGAAGCTACTTTACGCGACATTGGCCATGCCAAATTAGCCGCCTTTTGCGACGCATTGGGTGCAGCCAAGGAGCTCGGCACCGCAACGAAGATATTCAACATGTTCAGTGCCACATGGGGCGATCGAACCCTGAGCCTGAGACATCCGGCATCGGACATCACCGATGACGGTTCGCCCTTTGAATTCTCGCTGGCCCTGGAGGCGGGTCGACCCGAGTTGCGCATGCTCGCTGAGGCGCAGGGTGAGCCGTGCACGCCCGCAGCCAACTGGGAGGTTGCCTGGAGGCTGACAAAGGAGATTGGCCAGGCTTTCGATGTTTCCATCGCCCGGGCGGAGAAGATCGCTGATTTGTTCCGGCCCAACGAGGAGACCTCTGTCTTTTCGCTGTGGCATGCCGCATGCTTGCGCGCTGGCGAAGCGCCGGATTTCAAGCTCTATTTCAATCCATTCGCGCAAGGCGCCGCACAGGTCGAGAAGACCATGAGAGAGGCCCTAGCTCGGCTAGGTCAGGCGAAGTGCTACGAATGGATCCGTCAGCACGCGATGTTGCGCGGGGAGCTGGACCAGTTTGTGTACCTGTCACTCGATCTGAGGTCTGACGCCCAGGCCCGAACCAAGGTCTACATTGCGCATAAGAATGCGCTCGCAAGCGAGGTTGAGCAGGTGATGGCGGCCGTGCCAGGCCATGCCCCTGGCGATGCGGTAGATTTCTGTAACGCAATGGCGCCCAATCACCAGGGCCGCTTCGAGCAGCGTCCGCTGCTGACCTGCATGGCCTTTGTAGGCGACGGGGCTCAACCGACCACTGTGACCCTGCACCTGCCCATTCGCTGCTACGCCAAAAGCGACCAAGAAGTGCTGGATCGCATTTGCGCTCTCCTTTCGCCCACCGAGGCGCAGCTGTACGCCAAGGCGGTTCGCGGAATGGCTTCGCGCCCTCTTGCTATGCGCACTGGCCTGCAGACCTACATCTCGTTCAGGCGGGTCCAGGGTCGCAAGCGTTTGACCGCCTACCTCTCTCCGGAGATCTACAGTGGCACTTGACCCCTATTTTCCAGCGGCCGACTTTAGGGCATATTGTGGCGCTGCCCAGCAGTCGCTCATTGCATAACGCTGAAAATAATCAGCAGATAGGCACAGCTCACGCCAGGAATAGTTTCCCACTGGCCCCGGTCGCCTTGTTCAAGGCGTAGGCAACGCCGTCGTCCACCACGTATTCGATTGAATCAGCAGCCGCCTCATCGATCACGAAGTCGACATATTCGTAAAGCTCCGTGAACAGGGCGGAGTCGGGGGTTCCGCTTGAATTTAGGATTTTGGAACATATCTATCCTTCTCCATGCATTTCGTATTGACTAGTCAGTAGCGAAAAATTTTCCAGAAGCCGATGCTCCCATTGGCTGAATTCGGCGGAACAGCGATTTTCCTTGCTTGCGACTTCGCCTGACCAGCGGATCATCTTTCCTTCCTTGAAATAGAATTGACCCTTCTTCGAGCTCAGCTCCTGGACCCCTTCCACATAGATAGGCCTATCGTAGGTCACTTCTTCGGATTGCGCATAACGTAGGCCGTATGAATCCATGTAAAAAATCAGATTTATGCGCCCTGTTTCGCCCATGAAGGTAGCGGTAATTTTGAGTGGTTGGCCATTCTCCAAAATGGCCACCATCTCGCCTCCTTCGGCGGATTGGCCCAGAATAGGAATGCGCAATGACTCTAAGTCGCTCTTAGAGTCGATCTGGCCGATAAGCCTGTCGATTTTCTTTTGTTGGAGGCCGAAAGGGTCATGCACATAAATATGGCAATGCAGGGGCCAGGCTAGAGCAAGCAGCAGTACCGTCAATAAAAGAGGTACAAGGAATGCCTTTTTCATTATTGTTGTTTAGCTTTTAAAAGGTCGCTAATGGAATTCCCAAAGGTCATTTGAAAATGTGGCTTGTCTGGAAAGCTTGTCCAATCACCACCCCACTCAAAGCCTTCTTCTTTTGCAATTGGTACGATTGTCTCCCATTTTAAATTATAGTTTGCTTTTCCATCAGCTATTTCAACTACATCAAATGCTAACCCATAATTGTGGTAACTTTCTCCACCCTTTGCCATTGTTACAACCAGACCAGAATCAGTCCTTCCTTGATTATATAGTCTATTTTGTTCATCGAACGATCGGAAGCCTGTAGCTACCCTTATTGTTATTTCTAATTCACATTCTACTTTATTAATGAAATTAATCGCAGGTTGCTGAAGCCTCGAATCCAATTGGGATATTCTATCATCAGTAATAGAATCCCACGTGTTGTCTTTTTCAATTGAACACATCTCTTTCGCTATTTTTTTCTTTTCATGCCACCCAACCACCAGCCCGTACTCGAACGATTCCGGATCCTTCCCCCTTTTACCCTCATTAAAAGCCTTCTCCAGGCCGTACGATATCAAATATCTCTCCAGATTGGCGATGATGTCCTTTTTGTTCTGGATGTGCAATTCCACGTTCTCCTGGAGGCTTTGGGCAATACGGATCCTTTGGGCAAGGCTCGCCCCCGTGTAGTCTACATCCCGGACCAGAACATAGTAGACCTTGGCCTTGGAAAAGAGGCCCGTGTCGTAAAGAACCGGCTGCCATAGGCTGGTGGTGCCATCTCGGGAGGTCCTTGACCTGTAGAAGTTCCCCGCCGCTTTCAGGGTGGCCGCCTTGGAGATGGGGAAGCAGTCGTATTTGCTTTTGCACAAATAGGTTTCGGCAGGAAGCGAAACCGAAAGCCCCGCCGTGCCCAGAGGGGGCGGCGGCAGAACGGCCTCCGACGTTATGGCATTGCCCAAGGCCACCAGCGTCCAATCCTTGCCCTCCGCGCAGAGCCCGGGCCGGCACAGCGTGCGGTAGGGCTGAACATTGCCCTCGGCCAGCACCCAGGCATAGCCCCCTTCCTCCTTCACCACCTTCGCCCACGTGCCGGCCGGCAGGGAGCTGCCGGGGGCGTCGATCAGCGGCAGGGATTTTTCCAGAAACAGGAGGGATCCTTTCGCCTCTTCCCACACCGCCTTGGCCTTTGCGGCGCTGTCGAGGGGGTTCGCCTTGGGCCGCAGGGGCAAATCGGGATCCTCTTCCCCCATCGCCTCCCACGGCTCCGGGAGGGCACTCTCGAGCCCTTCCTCCAAAAGCCTCTCCTCGGCCCCCTTCTTCGCGATATCCTTCAGGATCTTGGCCATATCGCTTTCCTCCGCCAAAGGCTCGTCGGCCTCTTCCTGAAGTTCCCCTTTGGCCTCGGCCTCCTCCAGCCACTGGCTCACGAAAGCATTCTGGTTCTCCTCCAGCAGCTCCTCCAGGGCCTTCTCCGTCCAAGGCTCGGGGGCGGGAGGCGTGCCGGACTGGGGAACGAAGGACAAATCGTAGAGCGGGGCGTAGGCGCTGGTCATCCCGAAGTAGCGCAGCATCTCCTTTCGGGTGATGTTGAGCTGCATGAAGTCCGCCCGCTGCTGCGGGGTCAGCCTGCCGGCCTGGGTGAACACCTCGCAGTTCGGGCCGAAGAGCTGGAGCTGGTCGGCCAGCAGGGCGAAGGCCACCAGCCTGGGGTCGTTCCCTTTCTCCAGCATCGGCCCCGTCGCCGAGGCCAGGCAGGCGGGCATGCGCAGGCCCTTCTCCTCGGCCAGGGCCAGCAGCCGCTGGAAGC
>JACCDN010932696.1_pt1 | contig 28683 bp, 27 predicted proteins | sample 7441691 | NCBI WGS metagenome assembly JACCDN01 (sample SAMN15323439, study PRJNA562643) | freshwater metagenome | isolation source: river surface water | place: USA:Blue River Watershed | collected 2017-08-16 | reverse complement strand
CAGCATCTCTACCGCAGCTTGCTAGTGGTGATACCCAGCCCATCAGCAACCTTAACGCACCAACTTGGCATAATACTCAGGTAAATGTTCAGCAGGATGTAATTAAGGTAGAGGTTGGAGCCAACAAGCAAAAGGTGGAAACAATAGAAAAGAAAACAGAAAAGCACGACGAGCAACTGCTGCAAATGAAAAAGGAGCTGGAGAAAACACAAAAGCAAATGGCAGAAATGCAAAAAAAATTGAAGAAAATGGAACAATCATTCTCTGATAAATCCACTAAGCCAGACAATAGCAAAAGCAGCGCTGAGTCCACACAAGAAAAAAGTTCAAAATCGTCTGTCTCAAAACTGTCAAAATCAAGTCAATCCAAAGACGAAGAAAAAGAAGAAAATAATGAGAAAATAACAAAACAAGCATCTGTTTTGGAGATATGGAAAGGGAAAGTAGATCAAAACATACAGCACTATAAAAAATGGCAAGATGAATATGAAGAAAAACAAGACGGGCAATATAAATATCACGAGCAACCTTCTAATCAACTAATTACAAATACAGAAATTCTTATTGGGATGTTGATTAGCGAGCAATTTAATGATGCCTTGTTATATCTACAACATGGTCATACCTTTAACTGGAGTCATACTGATAACCAAGGAAATGGCGCCTTCGCTTATACTTGTATCCAGAAAAAAATTGAAATTCCTGTAGGTTTCTCGAGCACTCTAATTATAGATGGGTATAAAGAAGATGCAATTATAGAAATAACGCAGAAAATCAAGCAACAACACACTTTAAGTAAGAGTGAAAGACTAAATTTTAAAAATTCTAACACTCTGAGAAATTGTCATGACCAAATAATAAACCAGATGCTAACTGATGCAGAAGTTGATTGGAGTAAACAAAATTACTACGGGCAAATACCGCTCCATCTACTCGTAAATTCGGAAGAGATAAATAATATAACCCGGGTAGCTAAGGCAACAAAAAATGCTATCAATACCCCTGACGTATCAGGTCTATCTCCTTTGGGACAAGCTCTAATAAACAATAACAGCCCTGAAATAATAGGAGTCATAGTAGCTAATGGAGGGGATATAAACCCCAAAAATCAATATGGCTATACTTTTCTTCACATTGCCTGCTCAGAACAAAATAAAGTACTAGTTGAAAAAGCTATTGCCTTGGGAGCTAATCTACAAACTGGAGCAGGACCGAACAATAACCCTCCTTTACATACTATGTATAATATAGTGTCTCAAAACCACTTCAGCTCAGATTCTCATAAAATTTCTGCATTATTTCTACAACATGACTATAAACTACATAAAAATAATGCAGGAAATAATGAAGTTTTTCTCACTGTCTTGTGGGACTCAGAAACTTATGAAGAGGTAGTTAAAATGTCTCCTGCTTCTGTTCATAGCACAAATCAGGTTGGTATGACACCGATACACTTTGCCTCATTGCATGGTCAAAGAGACCATGTTTGGACTTTAATTGAAGCTAAAGCGGATATTAATCACTACGATAGCCGAGGTTTTAGTCCTTTAACTATGGCGGTTCAGAATCAAGACGTAATGATGGTAGAGTTGCTTACAAAGAATGGTGCACAGGTTAATATCCATAGCTCCGATTATGGAAATACTCCTTTACATGTTGCAGCTAATAATGACCTATCCAACGTTAATTCAACTATTACCATCATACAAACTTTGATAAACAAAGAAGCAAAGGTTAATGAGAAAAATCATCTGGGTCTCACTCCTCTACACGTCGCAGCTCATCAAGGAAATAAAGAAGTAGCAACAACCCTTTTAAACAACAAAGCAGATCCAAATATTCAGTCTACCAATGGCAACACCCCTGTGCACGCCATACTATTTAATGACCGAATCACTCCAGCGTCTAAACTGGAGTGGATGAAGCTATTGGTAAATCGTGGAGCTACATTGAGCCATTATAACTACAAACATGAAAGTGAATTAGCTGCTGCTGAGGTTTATCTTGACTCGGAGGGTTACCACAAGGTGAAAGAATTACTCGGCGGCTTAATAGACCATTATCATGACTCCTAATAAAGCTGGTGAGCGGGTGGGTTTTGCTTCGCCCCCCTTTTTTCTACCTCCCATTACAGTAATGGGGGGTACTTGTGTGCCCAAGTTTCTATATACCTTGGGCTCTTCTTAAGCTTTATTGCGCAACTAAGTTTTTAGGTTCACAAGTTTTCACATATTTCAGCATATAAACGCAAGCACAAGAAGAAGAGAAGGTAGAGAAACAAAGCGTCAGCTTAAGAATACCGACTCTGCCCTTCCCTATTAATAAGTTTGTTAAGATGTCAGTTTAGAGATAATCAAACCACTCCCAATCTGCTCATTAGATTGGGAGAGTCGTATGCGCAAAAACCTATTTCTTTCCCCACTGATTAGCTCCGCCAACATTGCCAATATTTCGGTTCACATTGCCTATTGTCGTTTGAACTGAGCCTGCTGCTTGGTCGCTAGGCGTCGTCGCTTGCCCTACTTTAGCTTTTGTTTGCCCGGTGCCCGAGCAACCTGCTAAAAACAGTATGGAAAATAAAGAAGCTAAAACATATTTATTATTTATCATATAGAACCTTAAAAATTAATTGAGCTTAAGCCTATAATTTTAAAGCAAATATGCAATTTTTCAATATTTATCATTTTGGTTTTCTTAATATCTTTTTACTGTTTTCCTGTTGCAGTTTATTGCAAGTCGCAAAATTAAAGTAGATAGCAGTAAATTTTATACAATTCAAATTTTTTTTATTAAAGAATATTAATTAGTTGTTGATTACACGTTTAATATATAGTAATATTCTACTATAAGTTGGAATATTAAAGTAGCGAGGTATAGTGAGTAGAAAAGGTGAGTATACAGAAGCAATTGACCGCTCAATTGGAAAAAAGATTTACTATTTAAGGCTTGCTAAAGGTCTGTCAAGACAACAGCTTGCTGAAAAGATTGGAGTAACACATCAACAACTCCAAAAATATGAAAAAGGCATTAACAGAATTTCAGTCAGCAGACTGACTCTTATCGCGCAAGCGTTAGGCGAAGCGATTGATTACTTTTTTGAAGATATAAAAAATAATAATAGTGAACCCACTTTAACTAAGCATCAAAGAATGTGTATAGAGGTTTCACGGAATTTTATGAAAATATCCAATCCAGAATATCAAAATGCAATTAATGTGCTAGTTAAATCATTAGTAGGAGAAGTGTCATAAATAGCCCTATTTTATTGGTCTATTTATAACTACCCTTTCTCTTTCTATTACTAGTAGTTTTGCTCTTAGCAGAAACTTATCAAATCCTTACTTCATAAAAACGTCAGTTACTCCTGGCGTTTTAATTAAAATGGGCTAATAATATCAATAACCTGCGATCCCACTCGCGGCTGCTGTACATCGCTTACTACACCTTTGCCACCATATGAAATGCGAGCTTCTGCCATTTGGTTAGAGCTGATTGAATTGTCGGTGCTGATGTCTTTTGGTCTAATAATACCCGCCACTTCAACACTGCGAAGTTCATAGTTTACCCTAACTTCTTGCCTTCCTTCGATTACTAAGTTACCGTTAGGCAATACTTTAGTAACCATAGCAGCAATCTCTGTTCTTATATCTTCTGTCCGTGAAATCTTCCCTCCACCGGTGTGACTACGACTGCTTTTTACTCCAAGTAGCGGATCAGTGCTGCCGTCAGTAGTGTTAAGCGTTTTGCCAATAGTCTTTTCTTTACCAAATAATTGTGCTATCCCCATCGAATCATTGCCACTACGCTTTTGCTGCGTCGAACTATCTATTTTAGCGCTATCTTTTATTTCTACTACTACCCTTATTATATCTCCTATCTTCCACGCCCTACTATCTCTAAAAAAAGTAGTAGAACCTGGTTGCCATAAAGAATTGGCATTTCTACTTTGCACCTTGGTACGTGATTGCTCGAAATGAACTGATGGCTCTTCATTTCTCGGTAGCTCTACTTGCGATAATTTAGGCTTTTGCCCTATTCTTTTTAATCTCTCCAAAGTCTCCGAACAACTCATTAACAACAACGAACACAAAAACAATGCCGCTTTATTCTTAGATTTATTCTTCATTCGCTCCAACCTGTACAGTATTTTTATTAATTATTTGCCCAAGCACTACTATGCCTGTATCTCCGTTTTTCACTTTAATCATATCGCCTATTGCTCCTGAGGCTAAGGCAATACCAACTGTTTTGAGCATAATGCCAGACGCAACATAGGTAATATTTACCGGCTCATTGGTTTTTATCACCACCGGACTTACTAACTCATTTTTTCTTACAGTCGCTCCTTTGGGTAAAGATTTACTGAGCTGTTTGCCTAATAATTCTTCTACTTCAGTACAATCATTATTTATTATTTTTTTTAAACTTCGTTTTACTAAGATGATATCAGTAGCTTTTAATATTTCACCCGCTTTGACAGGGCGCGCAAGCACCGGCGCCTCAATAAATTCAGCATATTTACCGTAAACTTCATCTAAGCTACTATTGCGGTAGATTACTCTAGCCCTAAAACGATGAGAGCCTGCGTCAAACATTATTAATGAAATTGTTTCAATTTCACTCTGTTTGTTTCTTATTCTTTCTGTTTTTTCCTTAGCTTCGTAATAAATTTCACAGTTAACTTGAGGATTACCTATTCTCTCACTAATTAATTCTTGCAGAGTTTTATCTAGGAAATCCTCAGAAGCAAAAGCAATAAACGAGCTTAGCAAACAAATGAGGATAGCTTTAAGTACATACAATAACACATTACTAACTATGATATATGCTATTTACCTCTTCCTCCATTTCATTCCCTATCTCCATAATCTTAGTTAACGCTTGATGCATTTGCTGTGCTTCTATTAATTTGGTCATTTCTGTTATTAACTGTACATTCGAAGCTTCCAGATATTTTTGCATAACTGTATCTCGGCGTTCATCAATAGGATTACCTTCTCCTGAACCAGCTGTTTCTATAAAAGCATCATTACTTATTGCCTCAAGCCCAGTTGAATTAGGAAAATTATATATTGGTAATTCTCCTATTGTTATTTGTGCTCCATTATTATTATCATAGCTCACCACGCCATCTCTACTAATATAAACTTTCTCTATCTGGACTCCTTCGGGAATCACTATATTACCTTCCAATGCATTACCATGCATATCTTGCAACTCACGAGTTTGAGGGTTCATACTCAACCTTCCATTTCTACTATAACCTCTATTATTAGGTACTCCTTCTATTGTTACAGCAATAAAAATTCCGCTACTCGTTAATGCTATATCTAATGGATTGTTAGTATTTACCAGCTCACCTTGCGCTTCATTCCTTAATGTACCGCTAACCGTTGCTCCTGTTCCTCTTTGGAGTCCTATAGGATTCATTATATTATTGGCGTTATTATTTACCATTCCCGCTCTTTTGTCAGTTTGGTAAATAAGATCAGTAGAAATGGTACTAGAAGACTTGTAGCCATTAGTGTGAATATTTGCTACATTACTGGCTGCTAATTCTACACTTTTTTGTGCAACCTGTATTCCTGTAGCAGCAATATGTAAAGCGCCATTTGCCATAATATCTCTCCAAAATTATTAATTCTTACTACCTAGCTTCGAAAACGTACTTCTTTCTAAATCATGAATATCTGCTTGAAAATTATTGGTCATACTCGCAGATTTTTCAAGTTCCATTATATCTGTCATAACAGCGACTGAGCTAACGTTAGAACTCATCAGCGCGCCGCTAACAATAGTAAATTGCTCTAATAATATATCATTATCTTGACTACTATACAAGTCATTACCTTCTTTTTTAAGATTTTTGGGATTCGTTGGTCCGAAAACTCCAATAAAATCTACTTGCTCGCCGTCGGCGTAAACTCCTCCATCCTCAGTAATATAAACATCACGCGAGTCCGCAGGCAAAACAATAGGTTCATTTTCTGCACTTGCAAAAGGCATTCCTTGGTGATTGACAAGTTGATAATCGCTACTTATAAGGATTGCTCCATTATGAGTGTATCTCTCACCAGCGGGCGTTAAAACTTTAAAATATCCTTGCCCTGTCACTGCTAAATCTAACGGTCTGTTAGTGATTTTTAGCGTCCCTCCTTTTTCGTTTCTATATATACCGCATGGACTAACGAAAGAATTAGAACGCTTAGGCGTTTGTTTAACATCAATATTACAAAATAGCATATTGTCTGCTTGATAGCCTATGGAGTTAGAATTCGCCATATTATTCGTCGCTACTTGTAGGTGAGTTTTTCTCGCTATTTGATTAGATAAAGCAATATAAGAAGCATTGCTTGCGAATGAAATATTAGCTAACAACGGACTAGAACAAGCAAGCAATATTATTGCTAAGTAGAAAACTCTAATTCGCATAAATTTTTAGTAGCAAAAAATTAAATAGTTATGTATATTAATTGTAGGTATATTATATCGTTAATGCTAATTTAGCTAGTAAATTCTTAAACTTTTGAGGTCTATGGCAAAAAATTTTTTTAGCAACGAGGAACCGTTAACACCTTCACCAGCTACTTCAGAAGCTTTTAAAAGTGATTTTTACCATAAATTAAAAAAATGGGGGCTAATACCCTTAATATTATTATTTTGCATTATAGCTATAGTTTTCTTCTTTTTTAAAGTTTTAAATAAAAACAAATCTTATACAACCATCAGCGAAAACAATAGTCAAGCGACCACCAACAAGACAGCTGCCATTGCCACTAATAATTATATAGAGCTCCAACCTATTATAGCAAATTTACTCTATACTAATAGCAAGCAAAGCTACTTAAAACTGACTCTAACTATCCAACTTTCATCAGATAAAGACATAATATTAGTAGAAGAAAAAACGCCAGTAGTCATAGATACACTCCAAACCTTCGCAAGCGGGCTAAGGGCTAGCGATCTCACTGGCACTGGTAATATTATTTTACTAAAAGAAGAGCTTATAAAGAGGATTAATAAAGTTGTTTATCCAGTAGTAATTAGTGATGTATTAGTCAAGGAAATGATAATTAATTAGCGTAGAGTGTAACTAAAATAAAGCCATAAATGAGCAACAACAATTTTAATCCTAAGGTCAGAGGCATAAAAGCTGTCCTAGAGCAATCTTTACAACCATATGAAAAGCTTCCAATGTTGGAAGTTATTTTTGAGAAGTTTACTAGGCACTTAACAGTTAGCCTAAGAAATATGACTTCCGAAACAGTGAATGTAGAAATAAAAAGCTTGAATTCTACGAGGTTTAATAGTTTCTTTAAGACTATTGACTCTAAATGTTCTATTGGGATATTTAGAGCAGTGGAATGGGAGAATTTTGGGCTATTGCTGATAGATAACAACCTAGTATTTAATTTTATTGATATATTATTAGGGGGAAAGAAAAATACTGCTCATTCTTTTGCTTCGCGAGAAAACAGACCTTTAACTCCTATTGAACAAAACTTAGCTAAGCAAATCCTCGAATTATTTTTAGAAGCTTTAAGTAACGCCTTTGAGCAAATTACTTCCGTAACTTTCATATTAGACGGACTTGAAAATAATCAAAATTTTGCTACAATTGTTAGACCTGGCGATGGCGTGATAGTAGTCACCATAACACTTGAAATTAATGAGTACTCAAATACGATAGAGCTCGTTATCCCTCATAAAACAATTGAACCTATAAAAGAAAAAATTCAGCAAGTTTTCTTAGGGGATAGGTTTGGCACCAACATAGCCTGGGAAGAAGATCTTGTTAACAGTGTTAGCAATATTCCTTTGCCTATTGAAGCCGTAATAATTAATAAAAAATCTCTACTCTTACAAGATATAATAAAGCTTAAAGTTGGCGATACTATAGTTACTACGCAGGGACAATTTGAAGATGTGACAATCCGCACGGCAAATGTGAACTTATTTACTGGGCAAATAGGCAAAGTAGAAGATAAGATAGCTATAAGCATAACCAATATTATTGAAAAATAACTACCATGTTAATTTTAGATTTTTTACTTTTTATCATAATTACAGTTTGCATAGTATATTGTTGGATGCTAAATAGGCGGATTCAGGATTTGCAAAATAGCCGGGTAGAATTTGCACGAATGATTAAAGAACTTAACGTCTCCATCGTTAAAGCTCAAACTAGTGTCAATGAACTCAGCGAACTTAGCGTCGTAACCGCTACTCAATTAAAAACAGCAATCGATGAAGCAAAAAGTGCTAGCAACCAATTAACAGAAATAAATAATCAGAGCAATAATTTAATAGTAGCAGTAAAGCAAGCTCAAAGAAATTTAGAAGTTTCCAGCAATATGTTAAAGAACACTACTACCTCACAATCAACGCGAGAAGTAGAAAGAGAAGAACCAGAAGAGGAATTTAGAGAAAATGCCACAATGCAAGAAGCAAAATATACTAATAGCTTAAAAAATTTTCTGACTAATATGGTTACGAAAAAATTAGAAAGCAACAGCAATTTAAGTTATTATGACACCTTAAAAAAGGTTAATACGAAAAAATGAGAATAAATTTATTTTCTTCTTTATTAGCAATTTTAATGTTAGCCTTAATCACTAAGGCTTCTTTATTGTTTGGCAGAATCCAAGAGCAAACGACCTATACGTTTGATAGTTCGGCAAGTTCAGTATTTGTAGATACAGCCTATGCAAAAGCTGAGCAAACACCAAGTAAAGCTGAAAAGCAAGATTCCAACAGTAACGACCTTGCGCTTAACCAAGATCATGGTAATCCTATACCAGTTGACTCAAACTTAACCAATCAAAAGCCGATAGAGACAGCAAACGAAAACCTTCCATCTCAAGTTGTTTTACCGACAAATATTAGTAACTCTGAGCTTCAACTTCTTAAAGAATTATCTCAACGAAGACAAAATTTAGATAAAACCCGAGAAGATTTAGAGGTACGCAAACAATTACTTCAAGCAACAGAAGACAAAATTGATCAAAAAATGACTGAGCTGAGGTCTATTCAAGCCCAGCTTGAAGAAATTATGAAAGAATATAATAAGCAAGAACATGAGAAGACTAAGAAATTAGTTAAGATCTATGAGAATATGAAGCCTAGAGAGGCAGCTAAAATACTTGATGAGATGGAGATGCCAATATTACTCGTAGTAGTTAGTAATATGAAAGAAATTAAACTAGCTCCAATAATTGCTAGTATGAATCCCCAAAAAGCGCGAGAGTTATCCACTGAGCTTGCTAAGCAACGCTCTCTCAACTAAATGATCGTTAAAAAATATAAAACTAAGGGTTCAAGTTGATAGGTAACATATTTGCCTTTTAGACTTATTGCTAAACCAGTTCTAGATCGTTAGAAACTTGATCTAGTGCAAAAGGCAAATTCGTATAAATTTTACTTAAAAATTGTTCATGAGCACCACCAATCGCAGACTCAGGCAGAGCCAATTTTCCAAGTAAAACAAACAGGGAAAGTATACATCAAATTGTTCTCTGTTACTTTTCTGGTTACTCCTAGCTCTTTTTTAAGTAAAACTTCATCTCCCAACCCTTGATTTGTTATAGTTATAAATCACAGTTCTTCCAATAAACTGCCTCTTCCGCATTTTATCCGATTACTTATATTTAATAATTAAGTATTTTTATATGTTGTAAATTATTGCTTTAAGCAAAAGCTTATTTTATAATTACATATTACAAGAAATCATTTGGTTGATTTTTATAACACTATATAGTTATTATGTAATAATTAACCTAAATAAAAATTTCTATGCCGCAGTTACATATTCGACTTTCTGATTTAATGACCCAACGAAAAATAAGTGCCAGTGATATTGAGAAAATGACGGGATTAAATAAAAACACAATAATTAGTATTTTAACGGGAGTTTCAAAAAATCCAAGCGCTAGTACTCTTCAGCAAATAGCAAAAGCCTTAGATGTCACTTTAGAATATATATTATCAGGAGAGGATATTACTTTCTATAATTTAACCAGCGAACAGTTAAAAGTTTTTAATCATGTTACTTCCGTTGTCACTGATATTGTGATAAGCAAAAATCTTCATATTACTATTGATAAATTATATCTACTAATTAAAGAAACCTACGAGTATTCAATTAAAATCGAACCATCTTCTATTGATGAGAGGTTTATTCATTGGCTTATTGGAAAGTACCGATTTTAATGACTCTGAGTATTTTGCCGTTAGCGTGTCAATATTGCCTTACATATATTGAGGTAATCTTAAAATAAATGTCAATCGCAAAAATATTTTTGCCAGTTGCTAAACTTTTCCCATTAGATTACTTAATTCCTGATAATTTAGAGCTGCAAGCAGGTGATTTAGTTATTGTTCCGTTTAAGAACCAAGAACTCACTGGCATAGTATGGAAGATAGAGGCAAAGAGCAATCTTAAAAAGCTAAAAGCTATTAAGGACAAAGTTCCTCTTAATGGCAAATTATCCTCTTCTAACTTAGATTTTATCAGCTGGGCAACCAACTATTATCTAACAGAATACGGCTCAATCACTAAGCTTGTTTTACCGGTTAATATTGCTGAGAAACCCTTAAAAATAAAGCAGCAAGATATCAGCGGTCAATATGCGTTACCTACGTTATCTGAGGAGCAGATAGAATGTTTGAAGCAAGTTCAAGCTGCTGACAAACCCGTAGTAATTAGAGGGGTGACAGGGTCGGGAAAAACGGAGATATATTTTCATCTAATTGGGGATTACTTAAAGCAAGGCAAGCAAGTGTTGCTAATGCTGCCGGAAATTTCTTTAAGCCAACAAATTATTCAACGTTTTACCCAGAGATTTAACTTTGAACCTATAGTGTGGCATTCAGGAGTTACTAATGCCCAAAAGAGAAGAATTCTCCGAGGCATTATAGATAATCAAGCCAAAATAGTAATTGGCACCCGTAGCAGCTTATTTCTCCCCTACCCTAATCTTGGTTTAATAGTAATTGATGAGGAGCAGGACAGCTCTTACAAACAAGAAGAAGGCATTTTATATAATGCCCGAGATATGGCAGTGCTGCGTGGCTATTTAAGCGATGTCAAAATTGTCTTAGCTTCTGCGACCCCTTCAATTGAGACAATTTATAATGCAAATATTTCGAAATATCAATTAATCGACTTGCCAACGCGCTACAAAGAAGCTCAAATGCCTGAGGTTAAATTAATTGATATGCGCAACCAAAAGCTAGCGCATAATTGCTGGATATCTGAGCCTTTAATAGCAGCCATACGCAATAATTTAGCCAGCAAGCAGCAAACTCTGCTATTCCTCAATCGCCGTGGTTATGCACCGCTAATGTTGTGCAAAATTTGTGGCTATCGTTTTATGTGCACACACTGCTCAGCCTGGCTAATACTGCATAAAGCAAGCAAAAAGCTTGAATGTCATCATTGTGGCTATCACATTGGCATTCCTAGAATTTGTCCTGATTGCTCGAAGGAAAACACCCTAACTTGCTGCGGTCCCGGGATAGAGAGAATAGCAGAAGAAGCGCAAAGCCTATTTCCCAACAGCAATATTGCGGTAATGAGCAAAGATCAATTATTAAAACCTCATCATGTAATAGAATTACTAAATAAGATGACAAGCAATGAAATTGATATACTCATCGGCACCCAACTTATTGCTAAAGGCTATCACTTTCCTTATCTTACTTTGGTTGGGGTGATTGACGCAGATATTGGCTTTATAGGCGGCGATCTAAAAGCTAGTGAGCGAACTTTTCAGCTTCTTCATCAGGTTGGCGGACGAGCTGGTAGAGAAGACAAAAAGGGACAAGCTCTAATCCAAACTTATTATCCTGATAATCTTATTCTTAATAGCTTAAAAGAACACACAACTGATAAATTTATTAATTATGAACTTGCCAGCAGAGAAGCTAGCCAGATGCCACCATTTACTAAAATAGCCTGCCTAATTCTAAGCAGTAAATCTGAAGAAATAGCAAAAGAAATTAGTACCAGGCTTGTCTCTACTGCTCCTGCCAGCAACATCAAAATTCTTGGACCAGCTAAAGCGTCAATGCTAAGGCTGGCTGGTAAATATCGCTACAGGATATTAGTAATTGCACCACGGCGCTTTAATTTGCCAGCTTATCTACAGACCTGGTTAGGTTCATTTAAAATGCCTTCTAACTGCCAAATTAAAGTAGATATAGATCCGCAAAATTTTTGTTAATTTATATTAAATATTTTAATTATTAAATATTTGTTATACTCCTTAAAACACAGCTTATAATTATAATACTCAGAAAAGACGGGATGAGGAATAATGACTACTGGATAAGCAGTAGCTAACAATCGCTGAGTTTCAGTTAATGCTCTTGGCATATGATAAGAGGAAGTTACCAATCTTATAGAGCTTATATGACTCTTATTTATGAATTCCGCTATTTCTAAAGCATTACCTTTAGTATCACGCGCTGTTAGCCCATATATTACTTGCTCTTGCTTCACTCCATGTTCAGTTAGAAAGTTCTTTAGCTGGGTTGGCGATCCTATGCCCGAAATAAACAACAAAGGAGCATATCCTGCTTTTAGCAAACCAATGCCAGTATCTATTCTATTTGCTCCACCCGTAAACACTATTATCGCATCAGTAACAGCGCTTTTATCTATCTGATAAGATCGCGTATAATATAAATAATAAAAAAAGCCTCCAAACCACAATAACAATATCGCAGCGATAGATAATATTATTTTGCGTATCACTCAAAAACTCTGATAAATTCTTTTTTTAAAACCTCATCAAACTGACTTAAGGTAATGCTAATCTTCATATCTTTTAAAGAAGTTACTTTAAAATCTGTAAGACCACAAGGAATAATGCCAGCAAATTTATCTAAGTCCGGGGCTATGTTAATAGCAATTCCGTGATAAGTCACCCATTTTTTTATTCTGATACCAATAGCGGCAATTTTCGCCTCTTCCTCCCCTTTTTTCACCCATACACCAATTCGGTCTCTAACCGCATAGGCATTAACTCCAATAGCCAGCAAAGAGTTTATTATCCATGTCTCTAGCATCTTGATATAAAATCTTATATCTCGTGGATGCTTAAGAGCAGATAAATTTATTATTGGATAAATAACGCGCTGACCTGGTCCATGATAAGTGAATCTGCCTCCCCTTCCTGTATAAACTACCGGTATATCACTATAGTAGCTAGATTTTAGCAATTCTTCTTGTTTGGCTTTAACGCCAGCAGTATAAACATCTTGATGTTCTAGTAAATAGACAGTTTCTGCGACCTGAGAATTTATCACTTCCTCTATCCTATTTTCCATTATCCTCAGCATTTCGTGATAAAGGATGGGCGTAGGTACGGTAATCCACTCAACCATCAGAGTATTTTATTAAATTTATTGCGTGACTTTAGCTTCAAGGTTAACATTAGGAAATTTTTCTGACAAGAAGTTTATAGAACTAATAATGGCATTTTCATCGCTAACCAACCTTAAAATCGGAATATACGGGCTTGGCAAGACTGGTACAGCAGCTTACAAGGCGCTAAAGGATAAAGCAGACACCATCATTTGCTATGATGAGTATCTTGATAAACAACAAATAGCAACGGCAATTAAGGAAGAAGATTTTATCAGTCTAGAAAATAGCAAGTGGCAAGGGCTTGATAAAATACTAATCAGCCCAGGCGTGCCACCATCCCACCAAATCTTTAGCTTGGCAAGCAGCTGCTCTATTCCTATTGTCTCCGACATTGACTTACTATTTGAAGAATGTAGCCACAGCAATTTTATAGCTATCACCGGTACTAACGGCAAAAGCACTACTACCGCTCTAATATCCCATATTTTAAGTTATGCTGGGCTTGATTATCCTCCAGGCGGCAATATTGGCAATCCCGCTTTAACTCTGCCGTTAAATAAACCAGGATATGTGCTAGAACTATCTTCATTTCAACTGGAGCTCCTAAATAGCTTTAAAGCCAAAATTGCCGTACTGCTGAACATAACTCCCGATCACCTAGATAGGCATAAAACTATGGAGACCTATATCAAGGCTAAAGAATCGGTCTTTATGCATCAAGACTCCAGCTGCTTCAGCATTGCAAATATTGACAGTTTACCGGTTAAAAACTTGCTGGCAAATAAGCTCTTTACCTCTACTATCATTCCTATTTCTGCCAAAGAGCTAGTTACGGGCGGGGTAACTGTGTTACCTGGAGTAATTTATGATAATATATCTGTTCCGTTAACATTTAGTTTACCCGCTAATAAGTTTTTGCTAGGCTCCCATAATCATGAAAATATTGCCGCTAGCTATGCAGCATGCCGCGCCGCAAGAATAGAGCCTGCGCTAATAATAGAAGCAATCAACGCCTTTACAGGACTGCCCCATAGGATGCAATATATAGGCGTTATGCAAAATATTCATTTTTATAATGACAGTAAAGCCACTAACGGTGAAGCGGCTTCTAAGTCAATTAGCACGTTAGATAATATTTACTGGCTAGCTGGCGGCATAGCAAAGACGGAGGGCGTAAAAGCAGTGTTACCTTACGCAAATAAAATACGCAAAGCTTATTTATTTGGTCAAGACAAACAGCTATTTGCACAAGAATTAGATGGGGCGGTTGCTTTTCAGCTCCACACCACTCTTGCCGAAGCTTTTGCCGCTGCTTGCCATGACGCCACTGCTGATTTAGGAAACAATAAAAGTGTTTTGCTTGCTCCTGCCGCCAGCTCTTACGATCAATTTAAAAATTTTGAGGATAGAGGCAATGTTTTCGTGCATTTGTGTCAGACGAGGCTCAACAACAATAATAGCAGCCACTAAGCAACTCGTAGTTTTAATAAAATTTCTTAATCATATTAATTGTTTGCTTCTTCCGCGATGAAGCCAGTTATATTCATAAAGTAGTTGTAACTTTCATTATATGACCTGAGATTACTCTCATTTGGATCTACTAAATAGTTATATTCCTGTTTTAACATCTCCGCAAGGGCGTCATATTTCACCCATATATCTAATAATTTAGATTCTGTTTGTAATTGACTCATTTGCTCATTAAAGTTGTTACTAATAGGTTGAAATAGTTCCTTTAATTTTTGTTCTATTAAGTTTAATTTCGTCTCTACATTCCTTAGCGCACTGATTGATTGCTGAGATAGCACCACTGCATTGTTATTAGAATTAGCCTCGGAGATGCTAGAATGGCTGGTTACAATAATTTTATATGGATTCTCTTTCGCCACATCAGTTCCTTAATTATTTTTAACTTTTATGTTATATTTTATTTAAATTTATAAATCAAGCTACTATTTAATCATCGCTTTATCTACTTGAAAAACCACGCGCTTTCAGCTAACCTACAGGTAGAATTTTAATATAGTAGTAATTGAATTTGTGACTAGTCAGGAAAAAATAGGTACTATCCCGGTTAATATAGAAGATGAGATGAAGCGTTCTTACCTTGATTACGCCATGAGCGTGATTGTAAGTAGAGCGATTCCTGATGTTAGAGATGGGTTAAAGCCAGTACATCGCCGCATTTTATATTCCATGTATGAGTCGGGGAATCACGCGGGGCGCCCCCACCGCAAGTCTGCCAGAATAGTTGGTGACGTGATGGGTAAGTACCACCCACATGGAGACGCAGCAATATATGATTCGTTGGTACGGATGGCACAAGATTTTTCGCTCCGTCTGCCTTTAATAGACGGACAAGGTAATTTTGGCTCCGTGGACGGCGACGCGCCAGCTGCAATGAGGTATACAGAATCGCGTTTAGCAAAAGCTGCTCACAAATTACTTGAAGATATTGACAAGGAAACTGTAAATTTTGCACCCAATTACGATGGTTCTGAAAGCGAGCCGACAGTACTGCCAGCTATGTTTCCGAATTTACTCATTAACGGTGGCGGCGGCATTGCAGTGGGTATGGCGACAAATATTCCTCCTCATAATCTAGCTGAAGTTATTGATGCATGCTGTTTGTATGTAGATAATAATAATATAGAAATAGCTGAGCTTTTATCAGTAATAGAAGGTCCAGATTTTCCCACCGGCGGAATTATTATGGGAAGGCATGGCATTAAATCAGCCTACTTAACTGGCAGAGGCAGCATCTTAATAAGAGGTAGAACAGAGATTGAAGAACAAGGCGGCGGTAAGCAAGCCATTATTATTACTGAAATTCCTTACATGGTTAATAAGGCAAAATTAGTGGAAAAAATTGCTGAGCTGGTTAAGGAAAAAAGGATTGAAGGAATTAGTGATTTGCGTGATGAGTCCAATAAAGTCGGTATGCGAGTAGTAATAGAAATTAAGAGAGATGCTATTACCGAGGTAGTGTTAAATCAAATATATTCCTATACGCCACTGCAAACAAGTTTCGGGATAATCATGCTGGCGCTAGACGGCGGAATGCCAAAAGTGATGAATCTGAAAGAGATTATCAAAGCTTTTATTAATTCCCGCGAAGTAGTCATCACCAATAGAACTATATATTTGATTAATAAAGCGCGTGATAGAGCGCATATATTAATAGGACTTAGGATTGCAGTAAATAACATTGATGAAATAATTCGGATTATTAAATCTGCGCGCGATACTAATGACGCTAAAGAACAATTATTAAAAAAAGCTTGGGATATTGCTAATATCCAAACCTTAATAAAGTTGGTTGACGATAAAGCGATAATAAATGAAGATGGCAAATGCTATTTTACCGAGACTCAAGCTAAAGCAATCTTAGAGATGAGGTTGCAGCGCCTTACTGCCATGGAGAAAGATAGACTCGAAAATGAGCTAGCAGAACTGCGGCAAGAAATTAGTGGTTATAGGGAAATTCTAGAGTCGCGCAATAAACTTCTCGAAGTGTTAAAAGATGAGCTAACAGAAGTAAAAAAAGAACTCTCAACCCCTCGCCTAACGCTAATTGAAGATAATGAAATCGATCAAGATATTGAGGATCTAATTCAGCGCGAAGATATGGTGGTAACTGTTACTTTAGGCGGTTATATCAAACGAGTACCTTTGGCAACTTATAAAGCGCAAAAGCGCGGAGGCAAAGGCAGAGCAGGTTTGTCAATGCGCGATGAGGATATTACTACCCAACTATTTGTTGGTAGCACTCACACTCCAATGCTATTTTTCTCTAATATTGGTCAGGTCTATAATTTAAAGCTCTATAAACTACCTCTAGGCAACCCACAAGGTAAAGGTAGACCAATAGTCAATATTTTGCCTCTAAAATCCGGGGAATATATTACCAACATTATGCCGATGCCAGAAGATCAGAATGAATGGGATAATTTAAATATTGTATTTGCCACGAGTCACGGAAATGTGCGCAGAAACGATTTATCTGACTTTAAACGCATTCAATCTAACGGAAAAATTGCCATTAGATTAGATGTAGATGATCGGTTAATTAATGTTAAAGTCTGCAAAGAAGATGACCATATATTGCTTGCCACTAAAGTTGGAAAGGCCATACGGTTCCCCGTCAGCTCTATTAGAGTTTTCAAAAGTCGAACTTCTGACGGAGTAAGAGGAATGAAGCTGCAAAATAATGATGCAGTAATATCCATGACCGTGCTTAAAGGCATCGTAGCCAGTAAAATTGAAGAAAGAGAAGCATATTTAAGGATTCCATTAGACAAAAGACTAGAGATAGCTAAAGGCAAGGACTTCTCAGTGGAAAAACTCAATATAGCTTTAAGCAAAGACAAAATTCTTGAAATGGCAAGTAAGGAAGAATTCATTCTTACGGCAACAGAAAATGGCTTTGGCAAAAGAACATCAGCGTATGAATATCGGATTACCGACCGAGGCGGTAGCGGGGTGGTAAATATGGATCTATCGAAAAAAACCGGTATGGTAGTTTCAGTGATGCCGGTAGCTATTACCGATGAGTTAATGCTGATTACTAACAGCGGTAAGTTAATAAGATGCAAGCTTGAGTCAGTTAGGGTTACAGGACGCAATACTAGCGGCGTGATTTTATTTAAGACAGAAGTAGCAGAGAAAGTGGTATCGGTTTCTTTAATTGCTGATAATAATGATAGTGAGTTAAATTTAGAGCTTGAGAATGACTAAGATCTACCGCTCGGCAGAATCTGCTCTTGTGGGCTTATTATGGGACGGCATGACCATTATGGCGGGAGGGTTTGGACTGTGCGGCATTCCTGAAAATCTAATTCACGCCTTACTAAAAACAGGGGTACGAGATTTGACTGTGATTAGCAATAATTGCGGAGTAGATGATTTCGGGTTGGGGATTTTGCTTAAAAATGGGCAAATTAAAAAAATGATCTCTTCTTATGTGGGAGAAAATAAGACTTTTGAGAATAGATATCTAGACGGAACACTAGAATTAGAGTTAACTCCCCAAGGAACCCTTGCCGAAAGAATAAGAGCAGGAGGTGCAGGCATTCCTGCTTTTTACACTAAAACAGGGGTAGGAACAATAGTAGAACTCAATAAGGAAACCAGAATATTTGATGGAGAAAAATACTTGCTAGAAACGGCATTATATGCAGATATTGCAATTATCAAAGGACATATAGCTGATGAAAGTGGTAATGTTATCTATAACAAAACCGCCAGAAACTTTAATCCAATAATGGCTACTGCTGCTAAAACTACAATTTGTGAAGTAGAAAAAATAGTAAAAACTAGCTCGCTAGATCCTAATAATATTCATACTCCTAACATTTTTATTCAAAGATTAGTCCTAGGAGAAAAATACGAAAAACGCATTGAGCATCTTACTAATAGACAACAAAAATAAGCAGAATCTACGATATGCGGTTATTAAGACTATGGCAGGGGATAACCATTCTTGCCAATTAGCTAGCTGTCGCAGTCGTCTCTTCACTATCTGTCTTACTACCCTTGCTGCCTATTATTGAGGCTATTATCTTATTTGATTTACTCAACAGCTCGCAACCAGTAGGAAGCTCTAGATCATGAATTTTGATGGACTGACCAATATGCATATTAGTCACATCTATTACTAACTTGCTTGGAATATTTTCTACCTGACAGAGTAAGTCAAGTTTTCTTAATATTATGTTAAAAAAACCTCCTCTCTTAACTCCTATAGCTTTATCTCTACCTTGATACACTATAGGCACTGATACTTTCTGGCTTTTCTCGCTCAAGTAAGTAAAGTCAACATGAGTTATGATATCGGTGACAGGATGAAGCTGTACTTCTTTGGGAAGAACTTTATATTGCTTGTCATCAACATGAAGATGAATGACAGTTGAGGTAAAAGACGGAGCACGATAGCGTTTGGTTATTTCTTTTTCCTCTATGCAAATAGCGAGCAGAGGTTGCTTTGGTCCGTATATCACTGCTGGAACCATGCTTTTTCTTCTTGTTGCACGCGCTGCGCCGGTACCAAATTCTGTGCGCATAACAGCTGAGATATTTATCTCCTCAGGCATGCTTTCCTCCCAAATATATATATATAACACATTGAAACAAGATAACAAAATTTGCTTAAAACTCAAGTTTTATTTAATTTTATTTAAAAGCTGCAAAAAAGTTATAAAAATCAAAATTATTTGCTATTATACCAATGCCTTATCTACACTACGAACAAGCATAAAATTACACGGAAGCTGGTAAAGTAAAATGACGATTTTTAGTATAGTTTTCTTTAAGACTATCTCTATTTTACTTAGCGTAGTAATAGGCTTTCTAGCAGGGAGATACGCAAATGTTCAAAGGGACAGCATAGCTACCCTATTATTTTACTTCATCTCTCCTATAGTGTTTTTTTCTATTCCCGCCAGCACTACTCTAACTTTATCAGCACTGAGCATTACTTTAGTTACTTTTTCAATGGCGACTTTTTTATCAATAGCTGCGTATTATTTCTTTGGTAGATACTGGCAAGATCACACCCGCAATATTTTAGCTCTGTCGGCTGGCAGCGCTAATACTGGCTATTTTATGCTACCTATTGCCGCCGCTTTGTTCGATGATTACACGCTAGGAATATATATGATGGCGGTAATAGGGGTAAATATTTATGAATCAACTATTGGCTTTTATATCTGCGCCCGAAGTTTTAATTCTAGTAAGGATAGCATTCTCACTGTATTGCGGCTGCCTACCTTAAATGGATTTTTGCTTGGATGTTTATTTAGCTTTTCTGGACTAGAATTGCCTGATTTTTTAGATGATTTTATTTATAACATGCGTGGCTCTTTTTCTATTTTAGGGATGGTAATGGTGGGACTGGCAGTTTCTACTCTCCAAAAATTCGAAGTAGATGTGAAGTTTACTCTCGCAACTTTCGCCGCAAAGTTTATAGGCTATCCTTTAATCGTTAATATTTTTATTATTATTGACCGATTTTTAATTGGTTGGTATACCGACAGTCACTATAACGCGCTGCAGCTTCTCTCTACTGCTCCGCTAGCAGCTAATATTATTATTATTTCCTCACTGCAAAAATTTCATCCGGAAAGAGCAGCGGCTACCGTATTATTGTCATTGCTCTTCGTATTATTCTACACTCCAATTATGGTAAGCATATTTTTAAGCGACCTAAATTAAATGCTAACCAAAAAAAATCTTTTTAATATTTGGGTTATAGGCAGTATTAGCGGCTTTAGCTTGATGATTAGCGGCAATACCCTAAATTATTGGTTAGCCAAAGAAAATATTGATATTCGCACTATTAGTATGTTTGCATTTGTTTCTATCCCTTATGCGATAAATTTTCTATGGGCTCCCTTATTTGATCTTAAAAAAATCCCCTTCTTAACCAACAAACTAGGACATCGCCTCTCTTGGATATATACTGCGCAGCTCTGCCTTGCAACTAGCGTTTTTCTATTAAGCAAGCTCTCAGTTAAGGATGAACCGCTAATATTCGCCGCTTGCTGTTTAGCAGTAGCCTTTTTAAGTTCCGCGCAAGATACAATCCTCGGAGCTTTAAGAACAGAAATCATCCCTCTCTCTTCTCAAGGCGCTGCCGCTGGAATTTACATTTTTGGCTACCGAATAGGTATGTTGATTTCAAGCTCTGGAGCTATATATCTTTCTAGTTATTTAAGTTGGGGGAAAATATATGAATTATTTGCCCTACTAATATTAGTTTTTCCGCTTCTATTGCACTTCACTATCCCAAACACCGCAATTAGCAACAATATGTCCGCAATAGCGCCTGATAAAATAAAGACTGATAGCAGCAGCAATGGCGGATTTAGCTTTATTGAAAAACATTTAAAGTCCATAGGATCTTATAGTTTTTTGATAATAGTAATTAGTTTTTTAGTGTTATATCGTTTGCCAGATAATATAATTAACACTATGATCAACCCTTTCTTGCTTCATTTAAAATTTGATGCTTATGAAATAGCAAGCATTGGTAAGTTTCTTGGCATAGTAACAGCAATGCTAGGGGGATTTATCGCCAGCTGGATAATGCAAACCCAGCCAATTACAATCAGCCTATTGAAATTCGGCATCTTACATGCTTTCGCTCATAGTCTATTCATTATTCAGGAAATATACGGAAAGAATCTTTACTTACTTTTGCTCGTAATAGGAGTAGAAAGCGTCACTGGCGGAATGAGCATGGCAGCTTACATAGCTTTTATAGCTTCTTTGTGTCAAGGCAAGTTCCGCGCTACTCAATATTCTTTCTTTTCAGCAATGATGGGCGTTTCGCGCTCAACAATTCCCGTTATCTCTGGGTATATTGTAGTTCAATTTGGCTGGCAAGGGTTTTTCTTATTTACTACTATTGCTGCTATTCCTTCATTACTGATTTTATGCCTTTTAATATTTAAATACAAAAAATAGACTAGACATTAAACCTAAAATGTACCACGTCACCATCCTGCACCTTATATTCTCTACCTTCTAGCCTCATCTTTCCAGCTTCTTTAGCCTTTGCTTCGCCGCCACAACCTAAATAATCTACAAAAGAGATAATTTCCGCTCTAATGAAACCTTTTTCAAAATCGCTGTGAATTATCCCAGCAGCCTTCGGGGCAGTCGTGCCAATGGTGAAATTCCATGCATGCGCTTCTTTAGGTCCCACAGTAAAAAAACTTTGGAGATTGAGCAACCCATAACTGGCTTTAACAATTTTATTGAGTCCTGTTTCCGCAAGTTCTAAGCTGTCAATAAACTCAGCCTTATCATTGGCATCTTCTAGCTTGGCAACTTCGGCTTCAATCTTCGATGAGACAATTATATTATTAGTCTGCTCATCCTGAGCCTTTTTGGTAACAAGCTCAGTTAAGTGATTGCCCCGCGCCGCTTCTTGTTCTATGACATTTGAAACATATAAAATAGGCTTGGCGGTAAGAAGCTGCAATTGATTCACGATTTGTTTATCGTAATTATCAACTACCCGCCTAGCAGGTATGCCCGTAGAGAGACTCTCCCTCAAACCCTTTAATATTTCCAGCTGCTCTTTTAAAGTCTTATCACCGCTTTTAAGACGCTTTTCAAGTTGACTAAGCCGTTTTTCAATTAGCTCCAGATCAGCGATAATCAATTCTTCTTCCACAATCTGAGCATCATAGATAGGATCAACTTTACCGTAAATATGAGTAACATTAGCATCCTCAAAACAACGAAGAACATGAACAATCGCATCTACCTGGCGAATGTGGGATAAAAATTTATTGCCAAGCCCCTCCCCTTTGCTAGCTCCTTTAACCAGACCAGCAATATCTACAAATTCAATATAGGCAGGAATTATCTTGCTAGAACCAGCAATCTTCGCAAGCTCTACCAGTCTTTCATCATCTACTCCCACTATCCCCGAATTTGGTTCAATAGTGCAAAAGGGATAATTACCCGCCTGCGCATTCCCAGTAACTGTTAAAGCATTAAATAAGGTAGATTTGCCTACATTCGGCAAACCAATAATACCAACTTGTAAACTCATATATTTTTATTTTAGTGTAATTGACGATTGTTATTAACTTTAAACAGTAATTGCTCTATTAAATTCTACCAAGTCATTATTTATAAGAAGTTCTAAATTTCCAGCAATTATTTTGATTAATTGATTAATTTTCTTAAATTCATCTGCCGTAAAAGGCGCTAGCACATAGTTAGACACTTCTTCCTTATAAAGCGGTCTGCCGATCCCTATACGAATCCGGTTGTATTCTCTACCTAGCTGATTATCTATTGACTTTAACCCATTATGCCCACCATTGCCGCCGCTAAATTTATGCTTCATTTTACCCATAGGCAAATCAATATCATCATGAATTACCCAGACATTTGCCAAAGACAGCTTATAATAAGATAAAATCATTTGGACAGCCCATCCCGATAAGTTCATGTAGCTAGTTGGTTTTGCTAGTAATAATTTACATGAAGAAACAACAGCCTGTCCAATTATGGACTTAAGATTAGACTTTTTGCTTAAAGATATGCCATAATAGCTTGCTATCGCATCAACTGTCATAAATCCCACGTTATGCCTGGTATCTAGGTGCTCTGGGTCAGGATTGCCTAGCCCCACTATAAGCATATGCTGACGCCTATCTAAATTCTTATCTGCTAACGCTTGCTCAGCTGTTCTAAATTGCGATAATCTCTGCACCTGGCTTTACCCTAGAACTGCTTTATTTTTTCCTGTAACTTTTGCCTTATACAATGCTTTATCTGCTTTGTAAATAAAATCTGCTGCCATTTCCCCTATTTTATAACCAGCCACCCCAAGAGATATGGTCACCTTAAAATTATCTTTCAAACCCGGATTGACAAACCTTATAGTTTCTACTGCACGACATATTCTCTCTGCTACTTTCATTGCTTCGTTATTATTCGTGTTAGGCAGCAACACTACAAACTCCTCACCACCATATCTCGCAACTAAGTCAGTTACTCGAATGTTTTTTTTAATTGTATCAGCTACTATTTTTAATACTTCATCCCCCATTAAATGCCCAAATCTATCATTTACTTGCTTAAAATCATCAATATCTCCTATCAACAGTGCGATAGAATGATTACTAGCAAAAGCATTAATAGTGGAGTGAATGTGCAAGTCGAAATAACGCCTATTAAATACATTAGTTAAGCCGTCTTTTAAAGATAGGTTTATGCTTTGTTCAAGCAAAGTTCTAAGCTCATCTTGGTATTTCTTTTTCTTGATGAGGGTTTTTATCCGCGCTATCAACTCGTTTTCCTCAATGGGATAGATCAGGTAGTCATCAATTCCGACTTCTACCGCCTTGGCAACTATGGGAAATTCTTCTTCCTCCACCACTAAAACAATAATGCTATTGCGCAACATTTCCTTGGAGCGCAGAGAAGCAATTATTCTTAAAGGATCCATCTCTTCTAGCTGGTAACTTACTATTATTATATCCGCTGCTTCATTGCTCACCATTTCATAGTCCGACAAATTGGCTATTGTCTTCACCTGTTTAGAGACGCGCTGTAAAATTCTTAATATGTTTGATGTTTGTATCGCATCATCATTAATTAGTAGTATTTTACTATCCTCATGGAAATGATAACTAATTGGCAAACCAGATACTCCTAGCGATTCATTAGTTACATGACGCAGGTATAATTCGTCCATAGCAGCTTTCATTCTTGTTAAGGACTTTATCCTCGTAAAGAGCGCTATATCATTAATGGGCTTACTTAAGAATTCATCAGCTCCTGCCTCAAGCCCTTGCACGCGATCCTCAATATCCGTTAAGGCAGTAACCATTACCACAGGTATATAAGCAGTTTTAGGATTAGCTTTTATTTTTAGGCAAGTTTCAAAACCACTCATTTGCGGCATCATCACATCCAGTAGGACAATATCTATTTTATTGTTGTCCAATATTTCTAACGCTTTACCACCACTAGAAGCGGTAAAAACTGTATAATATTCATTTAAAAGCTTAGCTTCGAGCAATTTAATATTAGGCTCCAAATCATCCACGACTAATATATTTGCAGTCATATTTAACTGTTTAATTGAAAAGCATGAGCAAGCTCAAGAAATTTTTGACGTTCTAGTTCTAGTAGCTCTTGCTCCTCAATTTCCTGATAGTCAATAATTTCCTGAAAGAATGCTAAAACGCTATTTTGCAAAGGACTATATGCAGCTGTATCTAGTTCTTCAGTCAGCTTCACTTGAGGTGTGATAATTTTACTGGAGCTATCCACAATTTTCGCAGGTAAATCTAAAGCCAATGCTTCTGTTAATAGATTATCTTTATTCATAACAGCTCTATAATTTTGCTCTTCATAATAATCAGCAGCAAAATAATCAGCGGAGGAAGCTTTATTCTGAGTAAGAATATTATTCAAATTTTTTATAAGTTTTTCTTTATTACCCCCTGCTCTCCTAAACATTTCTTTAACACCGCCCCAGCCTGGAATTAAACCAACACCGAGTTCCACTAACCCAGCATTTAAATCTCTATGAGCTACTACCCAGCTAGAGTGCAATAATAGTTCGCATCCTCCTCCTAGCGCCGCTCCTAGAGCGCAGCTAATCACATGAACAGGAGAATTCTTTAACATCATCATCGTTCTTTGGCCAAGAAGCAAGAATTGTTCTAACCCGTTAAAATCCTTATTATCTACATAATTTTTAATTAGCTTTAAATCCGCTCCTGCCGAGAAATGCTTGCTTGGTGAGTAAATATATAATTTCTGCTTCTCTTGCTTTGCAAACTTGACCGCTTGCTGTAGGAGCTCAAATATTTCCCAATTTAAGCAGTTCATCTTAGTAGCAATAACAACAATTAACCGCTGCTGGTAATCAAGCAGCTTTGCCGAGTTATTAGCTAAAATAATCTGCGACTTCTCTATCAATAAATTATTTATATGAGATTGCTTTAGCTTTTTACTGTAATCATGCTGCAAGAAGCTGGCGGATATGTCATTCTGTTCTCTACCTCCCGCAACAAAACACTTATCAGCATCTGGAATATGTGATTCTAATAACTCTAAAGGACCATATTGCCAGCTATAACCTAGCTGCATTGCTAGATCAATATTTCGCGGCTCATTAGTCAGGGAATTTATACAGCCAAACAAATAGGAATAAAATTGGTGCCATACTTGCTTAAAAAAACCGCTATATGGTGATTGGCTAGAGAATAATTCTTCTATACTATTAAAAATTCGCTCGTTACTAATAGATATAGGCTCATATAACCCGCTTTTAAGGTTGATTGCCTCTTTTATTTTTTGCCCCCCCTTCCCTGTAGCTATGCGGTAGAATCCCCCTGCTCCTTTGCGACCAATTAGATTAGCATCAAGCATTTTGTCAAGCAGCGGGGTATCGACGCATAGCTGATTATATTGATCAGTAGCAGGCAATTGCTTTACTAATGAAGCAAAAATTAATCGCATCACATCATGCCCAATTAGATCATATAAACCAAAAACACCGGTAGATGGAAACTTAAAAAGATCGGTAAAAATCTGATCAATTAATGCTAAATTTAAGTTTTCTTTAATAGCTTTTCTAACGACTAATTCCAACATAAAGCATCCTAAGCGATTTGCAATAAAGCCAGGGCTATCGTTGCATTCTACTATGGTTTTGCCGAGTTCATTATTAATAAAGCTAGCAATAGCTTCTATTGCTCTTTTATTAGTTTGCTGGTCACTGACTAACTCTACTAACTCCATATATCGTGGAGGGTTAAAAAAATGCGTAATAAAAAATCGGGGCGCAATATTGTTTGGCAAGTTTTGCCGCAGCTGCTTTAAAGATAGGGTGGAGGTATTCGAAGCTAGCAAAGCATTATCGCTTAAATAAGGAATAATTTTAGTGTAGAGAGCTTGCTTTGCCTCTATTTTTTCAACAATAGCCTCAAGCACCAGATCACAATCACTGATAAGAGGCAAGTCATCTTCTAAGTTACCAAGAGTAATAAATTCAAGCTTACTTGGATGAGTTAAAGGAGATGGTTTTTGAGTTAACATCTTCTTAAGAGCGAGCCTCCCCTTAGCGTTTTTATCAGCTTGATTAGCATCAACTATATCCAGCAAAATCACCTGTTTAGACGCAGCAGCAATAAGCGCAGCGATGGATGCTCCCATAACACCTGCTCCAATAACACAAACTTTTTCTAGCATTTGTAGCTTTTACAAATATTAATAATTATATTATATCCCGCTTAAAATTTGCAGGTCTACGAATACACGGAGATGCAGGAGTAGCTGCATCTGATTCAATTGCTACACATGGACTTTTAATCTCATAAGGAGCAGATGGGGTACAAGAAAGCAGATGCAAAAAACAAACAGCTGCTAGTAAAGCCTTAATCTTTGCCATTATTTGTTAAAATACTCATTTTATCTAGCTCATTAATAAGTAACTTAATTAGTGTCAATATTCAATAAGATATTTCTTATTTAATCTTTTGGAGCTTATTTTTGTTACAAAGTGGTGGAGAATTTTTACTTTGCGCTTGAAATAACCATAGGTTAAAACTATAATCAACTCACTACCTATGGTTTATAAATTATACACAAAGTGCATGTCATATAATGGGTTTTTAACCAATTTAACGCTAACTATAATCATCGTAGGTATAATACTGATAATAAAATCATTCTTGAGTTACCAAAGTACTATTAAGGAAAAAAATTTCCGCCTTATTCAATTTTATTTAGATAAACAGTTTATCAATAAGCTTAGCTTAGATTTATTAAGCTTTAACAGATCTAGACACAATTATTTAGAAATTGCCGATAATATTAAAGAGCATTTTCAATTGCATGATCTTTTAATACTCGCCGACGATAATTTATCAAACTCTCCCTATATGTTTAACTTTAAACCGCAGGTAGAACAATTCGTGGGAAAAGTTACTCAACAACAAATACAGCTTGAGGATAACATCTATATCAAAAACTTAGAAAGCAGTGGCAGCGACTATATATTATATTTTTATTATAAATTTCATGCTTCGCACCTGGTAGTTTGTATCCAAAAGGATCTTTACCAACTTTCCAAAGAGGATCTAGAAACTCTAAAAACTTCTATTAACTTATTAGTATTAATTAAAGGATTAATTCCTCTTAAAAATTAAGCAATCTTTGACTTTTTAGCTTGATTATTTTATAGAATTGAGTACTTTAAGGAGAATTAATGCTAAAGGGCGATTAACTCAGCTGGTAGAGTGCCTCGTTTACACCGAGATGGTCGGCAGTTCGAATCTGTCATCGCCCACCAATTTCTTCAATACTTTCAGGTAATTCTCCGCCTTGCATTGCTTTCTCCATTCTCCTTATTCGCTCCTTTTTTGAGAAAAATCTGAGTTCTGATTCCTCTCTAACCTCTGTTTCATCTCATTTGAGAGGGAGGGCGCTATGCAGCAAATAGCGAGCAATTTTCCTGAAACCAATCTGGCAGGCGATGAAAGAGCAACGGTTTTCTATAATATGGTGGGCAACTTCATTCCGCCGGAATGGCGGCATTTGAGAGATGCTTCGGGCAAGGTCTTAAGCAAGATGTCTCGGCAGCTTTTGTCGCTCATTGTTTGGAGTCTCCAGACTTCCCTGAGCAATGCCGGCAGCGACGCATATGCGCCCGAACTGCAAGAGAGCTACTATTTTTTTGAGCAGCAGCTAGGCGTTGGTCAAAGGCGGGTCAGGCAATGCCTGATCGAGCTGCAGCAGGCTGGTTTCATTGCTCTAGAGCTGGTGACAGT
>JACCDN010447089.1_pt1 | contig 28754 bp, 18 predicted proteins | sample 7441691 | NCBI WGS metagenome assembly JACCDN01 (sample SAMN15323439, study PRJNA562643) | freshwater metagenome | isolation source: river surface water | place: USA:Blue River Watershed | collected 2017-08-16 | reverse complement strand
CCTAGCGCCGCCACTTGGCTTGACGAGAGCTTGGCAAGGACTTCTTCAGCACTGGCGTCCGTGACTTTGCCAGTGACCACAACGGTTTGTGCTGCTTTCGTCGTGTCCGAGGTGTTTTTGAAAGTGACGGTGACAGTCGCATCGGCTTCGGCCTTGATAGCCACAGCCCCAGCCTGCGCGTTGCTTGAATTGGCGGCAGCCGTTTTCAGGTTGATGGTGGGTAAGGCAGGCGCCAGCGTGTCAATCGTGGGCGCGGTCCCAGTGAAGCTGGCCGCACCTGAAGGCGCAGGGTTACCAGCGATGTCTGACAACACAGTGTTTGCACCATTCAAAGCAGTGATGCTCACTGAGCCAGATAAACCACGGTCATCATTCGAAGACGAGCCCAAGGTGTAGGTGAAGGTGAGAATTTTGCGGTCTTCACTGATGCCGCTGTAAGTGGCTATGCGTGTTTTTCCAGCCACATCGAGCGTCAAGGTCAAAGCCGAGGCATCCGTTGCCACATACATGGCACGCTCGTAATTGACGGTGGCGGTGATGGTTTTTTGGGAGTCCGTCACCATGTTGTAGCTAGCGCCAGCGGTGGGCGCACTGACAAATGCCAAGCTCGGCTTCTTGGTAGAAGGGAGAGGGTCAAGCACCTCGAGACCCAACGCGCCGACCAAGCTGGTGTTGCCTGCCACATCGGTCAATTTGGCTTTGAGGAGATGGGTGCCTGCCGATAAGTCGGTCGTAGGTTTCCAAGAATAGCTGTACTTGGTCGTCGTGCCTGTGTCTGGGGTGGTGTTGATGTACCCCTCAGACAACAGTTCACCCGCATCGACCTCATCATTGCTATTGGCGTCGTCAAACAGGGTCACTTTGGCGCCCTTTTCACCCGTGACAGTGATTTTCGGTTGGTGCACTGAAGTGATGTTGTCATCGGTGAACTGCCCCCAGTCGTCTGCTGTTGCCAGATCGAGCGTGGGTGCGATGGGTGCCGTGTTGTCCAGCACCACTTTGAAAGCTGATGACAAAGGGCCCACATTGCCTGCGGCATCGACCACTTGTGTGTAGAGGTAGTAAAGAGAGCCCTTCTCACTGGGGCCAGTAGGGCCGCCAATATAGGTTGGGACCTCAGTGCCATTTTTAGTTTCGTGGTAGTCACTGGCTTCAAAGGACACCACGGAGTTGCCATCGGTGACGGCTTTTGTACCCAACGCAACGAGGCCAGATTTGTTGTCATCTGTTCTGTCGGGATCTTTGCTATAAAACAAGCGCACAGTGGCACCAGTGCCAGTGACGGCTAGGTCCTCAACAGTGACATTGAGTGCCAGTTGATTTTTTTGCGTGACGCGATCGCCGGTCGTGAGATTTGATTTGCTGGCTTGTGTTGCATCGAGGACCACCACATCATTTGTGTTCGCCACCTCTAAGTGCGCTTGCGATGGCAAAACGGTGTCGATGCTCAAGCTGGAGGTGAGTGTGGTGTCGACCAAGGCATTGAACCAAGCGGCATCTTTTCTGCCGCCGGGCGCGTTCATGATCACGGCACCTGCCGGAAACTCGATCGCGTTGGATCCAATGCTGATGGGGCCAGCATGCGACCCTATGTCTTTGAGCTTGGCTTGAAACGTCAGGACATTGGTAGGCACCGTGGAGCCCGTACCTGTAAAACCAGAGACCAATGCAAGGATGATGTCATAGCCGTCAGCGCTGCCGTCAGCGACATGCAGCTTGAAGGTGGGGTTGCCTTTGGCCCAAGCCACTTTTTCATTGAGAACAACACTCACCGTGAGGGTGTCTGTGGTGCAAAAAACTAGGCTGCCTTCTAGTTCAGGGTTGCTCAATGTCACAGGGGCTGTGTTGATGTAGATGTCACTCAGGCCTTTGCCGACGCCAAGGGTGCCGACACTCAAATCAACGCTGTAGTGATGAATGGCCCCATCGGGACGCCCGTCTGTCAATGGCAGGAGGGTGTTGCCATTGGCATCTGTGTACTCTGTGAGCGCTGCAAGGTTGAGGTTGCTGAAGCGAGGGATGGTGATTGTTTCAGCGCTGTAAATTTCATTACCAAGTTCTGTGCCTTCGACGCTGTTGCCTGTGAAGGTGTAGACGTAGGTAAATTTGGCGTTACTGGTTGTGTCGGTGAAGGTCAATGTGGCTTTGTCGCCCACACGTGTGCCGGTGCCGGGATAAATTTTGATGGTGAGGCCATCGTTGTAATTAACGAGGTTGACGGTGGGCTTCCCATCGACTGGCGTGGTGGTGTCTGTCAGCTCCAAGCTCGACACCACAAATGGTGAGCTGCCATTGGGGTCGCTGTAGTTGTCAGGTAATTTGCTGAAACCGGCTTTCAAGATGGCTTGGATGGCTGATGCTGCTGCGACTGGATCTGCCTTTGTGATAGCAGCTTTTAAATCGGCCACGACGTCGCTTGTCTTGCTATCGGTAGACGTAGCGCCTTTAGATTCGGCATAGCCCGAAATCAAGCCCAGCGCTTTTTGATAGCTGCCAGAATCCGCAGGATTGGTGGTGGTGAGGCTGGATTGAATGCCGAAAGCTTTGGCTACTTTGTCATTGCTGGCGTCGATCGCTTTCTGGATGCCGGCAGGGTCTGTGGTGTTGCCATCTTTAAATATGCTTGCGGCCACTGTGGTAAGCGGTGTGATTGCGACGGTGGTGCCAGCTTTGGGCGCAGCGCTGAGCAATGTGGTTAAGGTTGAGTTAACACCTAAGCTCACCTTTTGCGCTGAGCCATCCTCGGTTTGTTGAGCTTCGTCGATGAAGTCGGCGGCTTGGTTGTTGTCAGTCAACTCGACTTTCAGGTATTCACCGGTGGCAAGAACCAAGTCGGTATTTTTTGCACGAAGGGCTATGCTGCCGTTTTTAACGACGGTCTTCTTGTCGGGGTTGTCGCTTATTTCTGTCTCTACACCCGTTGCACTGACTTTGTAGAGTTTGACTGTGACGTTGTCGGTGCTATCAATGAACTTGCCAGCGTAGGGCGTGACGGTGAAGCTGGTTGTTTCAGCCGATGCCGCGGGCGGCGTGGATGGGCCACCTCCACCACCACCGCCTCCTCCACCAGCCAGCGCGAGCGCACCTCCACCAATAGCCACAGGCAGGCCCCATGGAGAGGAGAAGAAGCCGGTGTCTTGTGTGTTTGTTGTTTTGGTGGGGACCGGGCCTGCTTGACGCAGCAAGTCTTCACCCACGCTGGATGGTGCAGATGGAGCGCTACTGCTGGTGTTGGCTTGCGCTAGCAGCACATCTTGGCTGGCGTCAGCCGAGGTGTATTGGCTTGGGGCGTTGACGATGACGTCTTGGTCTGACGCCAAAGGTTCGTCATCGCGCAGGGTTTCGGGCTTGGTTTTGGCTTTGGTCTTGCCAGTGCTCTTGACGACAGGCGGCAACGCTTGTGCGTTGCTTGGGTTCATCATGACCGTGTCCTGCACAGGCATTGTGTGAAGGTCTGCGTCTTTTAATTTGGATGAAGGAGTACGTTTGGCCATGATGGTGTGTGTCAAAAGTTGTGAGTTGGCAAGAACAAAAGGGTCAGCAGGGTTTAGCTTTTCTGTGGCGCTTTGGCACCGTTGAGGCTGGCTTGCAGCTTGTCAACTTTGTTGTGCAACTCGCTCCAGTCATACTTGGCGAGGTATTCCTGTCTTTGTTCGGTTTTTTCCAATCGAGCAATCATTTCGACCACTTGGGGTTGCACTTGCTCGATGGCGCGACGGGTGCCGGCTTCCATGGCTTTGAGTTGCAGGTTGGCCTGCATGCTTTGGCTGTTGATGTCGGTGAGGGTTTGGTTTTGTTCGCGCGAGATGCGCACGTTTTCGGCCACAGCAGCAGCGAGCAAGCCCATGTCGCGGTGGATGGCTTCTTTGAGGCCATCGATGGTTTGCTGCTGATGACCGCGACCCAGCGCATCGGCTTCACTGATGTCATGACGCAGGGCCGAGAGTTCGACGAGTTGCGAGGTGATGTGGTGAATGATTTGGTCGGTGTTTTGGTTGAGTTGACCAAAGCGCTCGTTGTAGTCTTTGGCGACGTTGAGCAAGCTGTACTGAACCATTTGGCTGTCGTCCAATTTGCCAACAATGGTGTTGAGGCGCTGCTCCATGAGGACGGCCAAGCGGTCGAAGTTGGGCCGCATGTCTTCTTGGGTGGCGAGGCGCTCCAACATTTCCATGGTTTTGCCCATGGACTCTGAGGCGAGGCGCATTTTGGAGGCCGCAATCAAGATGGCATCCGTTTGTTTGGTGATGTCCATGCGCAGGCCCGCAATTTCTTCGAGTTGAAGTTGGGCCAAGCGCACGTCGAGGGCGACTTGTTTGCCATCGGCATCGGTGGTGGGTGGGCCGTAGATGGTTTCGGCCACTTCAAAGAAGCTGGTCTCGGTCGAGTGGACAACGCTGGCTTGGAGTTTTTTGAGTGAGAGCAGCTGCAGGTTGTTGACGATGGAGCCGCCTAAGCCAAGCAAGGACGCCACAAAGGCTTCACCCATACCGGCGAGTGGGCCACTCATTTTTTGGAAGAACTGGCCCATCATGTCGGCAGAGTCGAGGTTGCCGCTGATGGCAAAAACGCCAATGAGGCCCGCCACCTCTTTGAGGGTGACGATGAGGCCTAAGAAGGTGCCAAACAAGCCCAGACCAATGAGGGTGTTGGCGATGTACTGCGGGAAAATGATGCGTCGCGCAACGGCAGCTTCAAAGGCTTGAAGCTGGGTGCGTAAGGCCGGTTGGTCATAGCCTTGGGCGCGGCTGCGGCCCGCTTGGAAGTTGCTAAAGAGATGCCAAGAGGCGAGGCCTTTGGCGTGAAGGCCTAGGACTTCGGCGACTTCTTGTTCTTGGAGGTCTTGGGGGTCATCTTGTCGCAGCGCGATGGCGTTGCTGATGCGTTGCACCAACCCTGCTTCACGCAATAGTTTGAAGGCGTGAAAGAGGGTGAGGAGCTGACCGAACACTGTGGTGACGATGATGAGTACGGCAAAAAACGGATTGGCCGCACTTTTGACCAAGCGAACAATGCTGTCGAACAACCAGATGTTGCCAAGAACATAGACCACTGTCACACCAAAACAGGCGAGTAATGAGTTGCGCAACCCTTGGGTGAGGTTGCTGTTATCAGTCATGGAAATTTGTTGGTAGCTCACGGACGCTCCTTTTTTAAAAATTGGGACTTGGCTTAACGTTCGCCCATCGACTCAGAAATGGTTTTGGTCACGGGTTTGGTGAGGTAGGACAAGATGGTTCGTTCTTGTGCTTTGATTTCGACGGTGGCTGTCATGCCAGGTCGTACATCGATGACCTCTGCTTTTTTGCCGTGAAATTGCTTGGCGTCCAACACGATTTGGACGCGGTAGTAAGGAATGACGCCTTGTTGGCGTGTTTCGTCTAAGAGGGTGTCTGGGCTGAGGTAGCTGACGTGACCTTTGAGGGTGCCGTAGATGGCGTAGTCGTAGGCATCGAGTTTGACGATGGCTTCTTGGTTAGGTTTGACGGTGGCGATGTCGGCAGGGGTGATTTTTGCTTCGACGATGAGGTCACCGATGGGCAGTATTTCAAGCACGAGGTCGCCCGCACGGACGACGCCACCGAGGGTGGTGACTTTGATGTTTTTGACGACGCCGTCAGAGGGGGCGACCAGTTCTGTGTGCTCTAAGAGTTGCGAGCGGTCTTGGAGTTGCTCTTGTTGGGTGTTGAGGTCTTCTTGGGCTTTGGTCATGTCAGCCACAGCCTCTTGGAAGTATTTGTTGCGCTTGTTGTTGATTTGGGCTTGGATGTCGGCGACGCTGCGTTGCAAGCGCAAGAGGTCGGCTTTGCTGACGTCACCGGTTTTGGCGAGGTCTTTGTTCATGTCGAGTTCTTGGCGGGCAAGGCCAAGCATGTCGGTCAAAGCAGCCACATCTTGGTCGATGGCGCTTTTGCGTTTTTGATAGAGGTCGCGTTGGTTGGTGATGTATTCGCTGTAGGCTTCGAGCTCGGGGGCGAATTTGAGCGGCTGGCCATAGACCTCGGCTTTGAGGCGCGCAAGGGTGATTTTGAGTGCGGCGACTTTGGCACGACTGTCGTCTACTGCCGCTTGGGCACGGCCTTTTTCGAGGGTGACTAGGAGCTGACCACGTTTGACGGTTTCGCCTTCTTTGACATGAATTTCAGAGACGACACCCCCATCAGAGGCTTGGATGGATTGAGTGCGTGCAACAGCGATGACTTGGCCTTGCGCGCGGGTGACTTGATCAATCTCACCAAACGCAGACCAAATGACGAACATGACGATGCCGCCCATGGCGATGCGCAAAATCCAGCGCGAGCGCGCGAGTGCGGGGTTGTTTAGTGGCTTAGAAGGTTTCATGTCACTCATGCGTTGACTGCTGCTTTGAAGGCTTGGGGGCGGTCCACATTGGCCGGGGGCGCTTGGAGTCGGCCAAGGACAGCGTCGCGTGGGCCATCGAGGACGATTTGGTGTCCTGCCACGACGATGAGGCGATCGACCAAGGGCAAGATGGAGGGCTTGTGGGTGACGACGATGAGTGTTTTGCCTTTTTGAATTTCTTCTTGCAGAACGCTCAAGCATTGCTTTTCGAGTTCTTCATCCATAGAGGCTGTGGGTTCGTCGAGCAAGTAGATGGCAGGGTTGCACAAGACCAAGCGTGTGAAGGCGACGAGTTGGCGTTGGCCACCCGAGAGGCCTCGCCCACCTTCGTGAATGGGGAGCTCTAAGCCTTTGGGATGGGCAGCGACCAAGCGAATGAGGCCGGTGCGTTCCATGACTTTGTGCAGCACTTCGTCACCAGGGTCGGGGGTGCCGATGAGGAGGTTTTCGCGCAGGGTGCCGACGAAGAGGCGGTGGTCTTGTTGCAGGTAGCCAATTTCTTGGTTGATGCTTTGGCGGTTGATGAGGGCGAGGTCAAGACCATCGACGAGGACGCGACCTTCTTGGGGACGGTAGAGGCCCGAGAGCAAACGCAGGATGGTGGATTTGCCCGCACCGATGGGGCCCAAGATGCCAATGCGTTCACCGGCTTGGATGACCAAGCGATCGACTTTGGCGGCGACGGGGCCACCCATGTAGGAGAACTTGGCGGACTCGACCAAGAAGTTGCCTTTGAGGGTGTCTGGGGTGAGTGGCCGTTCGACGCCATGGTGGTCGGTTTGGAGGGCGTAGATTTTTTCTAGGCCTTCCAAGGTGGCTTTGGAGTGGGCACGTTGCACCATGAGGCCGGGAATGGCGGTGATGGGGGCCAAGATGCGGCCACCCAAAATAGAGCACGCAATGAGCGCGCCCATGGTGATCTTGCCTTCCATGACGAGCCACGATCCGACGATGACGGTGGCGGTGTAGCTGACTTGTTGCAGGGTGGCGGAGAGGTAAGCGGCGTGCTCGCTAGTGGCGCGCATGGCCATGTCGCTGCTCATAGCGTCGGCGTTGACGTCAATCCAGCGGGATAAAAATTTCCAACCACCCGAACCTGATTTGATGGTTTCAACGCCTTCAACGGCTTCGACCAAAAGACCTGTTTTGAGGTTGGAGGCGGCAGTGCTTTGCTTGGCCAGTTTGTCCACGCGTTTCATGGAGTAGTAGCCCAAGGTGACGGCGAGCGTGCCAAAGAATAAGGGGACAACGGCCATCAAGACACTGGCGATGCCCGCAATGACGACGATGAAGATGAGGCCCAGCGGCAAGTCGACCAAGGTGAAGAGTGTGCTGGCGGTGTAGAAGGAGCGGAGTTGTTCGTAGCCGCGTAACTGCCCTGCCAAGCTGCCGACGGAGCCAGGCAACTGGTCGACGCGCACCGAGAGCAGGCGCTGAAAGATTTCGCGTGAGAGTTTGGCGTCTAAGTCGGCGATGACGGCATCCATGGCATGCGAGCGGGCAAACTTCATGGCGAGTTCTAAGCCAATGGCCAAGGTGACGCCGACGGCCAGAACAATCAGGGTGCTGCTGCTGTGGGTGGGAATGACGCGGTCATAGACCTGCATGGAGAAGAGTGACGCCGCGAGTGCCACAAAGCTGATGAAGGCCGAGGCCATGATGGCTTCACCGATGACGCCTTGGTAGGCTTTGAGAGATTGCTTGAAGTATTTTTCGAAGGTGCGCGCTTGTGCGTGTTTTTTGTAGCGCGCAAATCCGAGCTTGACGGCGTTGGCGGTGGCTTGCTCGGCTGGGATGGCGAGTTGACCTTGCTCTTGCACGAAGACCCAACTGCCATTGGGTTGTTGGTCGACCAAGACGCCCCAGCCGTGGGTGTGGTCGTGGTAGAGCAGTGGCAGCAGCACACGGTCGGGCATGTCGAGATGGGGCGCCACGTCGATGTCGAGCGCGGCACAAATGGCCTGAATGTCTGGACGATGCTCATCGGCCACGCCTGCAAATACTGTTTGCAAGCGAGAGGGGTCTAAGGCCACGCCTTGAAGTTTGGCGATGGCAGCGAAGGCCCATGACAGTTGTACAAACGGTTGGCTCATCGTGCATCTCCTTGCGCAAGGAGGTCGTACTCACCACTGCGCATGCGCAAGCGATAACTAGCGGCCCACAGCGACGCTTCTGTATCCGCCAGCGACATGCTGACCTGGCCGTGTTCACGCACAGCATCGAGTGTTTGTTGCCAGCTCAAGCGACCGACGATGAATTGACGTTCGTAGGATTCGCTGACCAAGGCGGCGTTTTTGACAGCACTGGCATAGTCGGCCAAACGCGTTGAGGCACTTCGCCATTCTTCGAAGTCCTGGCGCAGTTGGTTGGTGATTTCACGGCGACTGCTTTCGGCTTGCTGCTGCGCGCTTTGTGCACGCTCCGCGGCGGCACGTGCTTGCGAGTAGCTGGCGTAGCCCGCACCCGGTGTAAAGCGCAAGCCAACGTAGCCAGTGGTCACACCATTTTGTGCAGCGTAATTGGGGTTGTCGTAAGCGTTGCGTTCAACGCGTGCATAAACCAATGGGAAACGATCGGCCGAGAGAATGTCTTGACGTGCGCGCGCCACTTGAGCTTCTGCACTGTAACGTATGACACTTGGATGAGTGTCTACATAGGCTTGCAGTTTTTGCCATGCTTGACCTTCATCTGCGGGCAACTGCACGTCCAAGGCGAGACCTAAACTTTGTGCGTTCAGACCTTCCCACGCGATTGGCTCGCCCCCTAGGTTGAGTTGCTCCAAGCGAGAGATAGCAACGCGTTTGGCAGTCTGTGCATTAGATTGATCCACTTGGGCCTGCAACATTCGCGAGCGAACCAAAGTGGCATCAATTGGGGCGGAGACTTCCGCCTCGACACGTCGGGCCATCAACGACTCAAAGCGACTGAGGCGCTGAGTGGTTTGCTCGTTGACGCGCAAACGCTCGACCGCAGAGCGAAAAGCTTGCAAGGCTTCAACTGCTGAGAGCGCCATGTTCAACCTCGTTTCGTTGAGCTTGGCTTGTGCAGATTTTTCAGCCATCTCAGCCGCTTCAATGCCTGCTGTGAGTTTGTTGCCAGCCCACAACTTTTGCTCAATGGCTAAGGTGGACTTGGGCTGCGTGACAAGCGTAGAGTTGTTTTCTCTGTTGGTGGGCTTAGCTGTGGTGGCTTGCAGCTCGGGCAACAGCTGTTGCCAAGCGCCGGTAACTTCATTGCGCGCAGCCTGCAGCTCGGCGTGCGCCGAGAGAACGGTTGGATGATTTGAAAGAACCGATGCTAAAAATTTTTCAACCGAGAAAACTTGAGCTTGTGCCGAAAAGCACAGTTGGAGACATACGCCCCCAAAAACTAGAAAACCATTTTTTATTTTCATAACCCAAGCAATTAATTAACTTGGGTTGAATTTTTGAATTTTGTATCGTTATTGCATATCGCAAAAACACACCATTTTCACACCAACAATGACTAATTGTTAGTAATTGACTGCTAATAATTAGCCATATTCAAAACTTGCAAATCTCTAACATTCAAAATTTATTGGTTTTAATTACTAAATCCAAACGGGTGCCTTTTGCATCCGAACTTAATTTTGATTCGGCATTGAGCTCTTTGATTCTTTTGTGGATACCTAACATGCCTCGCTTCATGGGCAAGTTGTCACTCGCAAGATCAAAACCAACACCGTTGTCTTGAACGCTGACTTTGAGTTCGTGTCCAATGTTTTGTACGCGTATCTTGCATTCGGTGGCATGTGCGTGTTTGATGGTGTTGGCGATCATTTCTTGAATGATTCTTAAGAGGTGAATGGTCATCTGCGGGGTGAGGTCTTTTGGTTCAACCTGTGCAATTTCGTAGGAAAGCAAAACGCCAACGCCTCTCAGATTCCGGGCGGCACGCTGACAAAACTCTTCCAAAGCGTCTTTGAATGACACGTCGCCTAGGAACTGCCCACTCACGATGAGGCGCAAGTCTTCTAGGCAGGCTTGCAAATCGATCGGAAGATTTTTGATGGCGATTTGGCCCGTGCGAGCTTGCAGTAACAAATTGACCAGCCGAGAGCCCAAGCCATCGTGGATGTCTTGAAGGATTCGGTTGCGCTCTTCGGCCGTCGCATTAGAGGCGATGACGGCGCGCTGCTCAGCATGGGCGCGTTCGAGTTCTTGCTCACGCTTGATGAGTTCAACTTCCAAAGTTTCATTAGCGCTCTCAATGGCGAGGACGTTGTTGGCATGCACGCGCAACAAAATGGCGCCCACAATGATGAGCAAGGCAGGCAAGGTAAAGTGCGTGAGGAAGATGGGCTCTAGCAATAGTGAGGGCACACCAAGGGCCAGCAAGGCGGCATGGCTCTCAATAAGTGGGCCGGCTTGCACGCCATAGTCGTGGTAAGCACACAGGGTGGCGACAATGGAGTATCCGAGCAAGACCCAAGTGATGGCATCCATCTGCCGGTATTTGCGAAACAGCAAAATACCGATAGAGATGACGTACAAAAAAATGACAAGACCCGTCCAATAGATATCGAGCCAGTATTCAATTTGAGTGCCCCAAATGAGGAAGAGCGTGGGGATGCCTAGGGTGCTCAAGCCCATTAGCGCACGTACAGAGGGCGGTAAGCGGAGTTCTGCGTAATCAATCAGAAACAAGCTCATGAGCAAGACCAAGCCGCCGGTAGAGATATAGAGCAAGAAGCGCCACTGTTGCCAATAGGTCAGGTCAAGTTCAGGGGTAAGGGCCAGGGTGAACAGGGTGGCCCACAAGATAGTGGCGCCACCCGAGTAAGCAAACAAACGGCCGCTGCGGGTTATGAACCAAAGGCTAAGCATGAAGAGACCAACGATCCAGCAAAAGATATTGGAGGCTTGGGCCAGTGTGTTGCTAATAAACATGTACTTACCGTACATCTCTTGAACAATATCAAGAGGCCCCAAAGATAAGCTCGGGACAACAAAACCACGTTGATAGGAGTGAAAGTGAATGTCGATGCGGTTAGGCTGGTTCGACAAAAGGAAATCGTGCGGTAAAGGCGCTAACAGTGGTGAGTACCAAGTATGACGAATACTCGGTGATGATGCAGGGATACTGAAGAACCAATGCCCGTTGATGTAGAAATCACCACCGTGGATGATTTGGGGAGAAAAAAGCGCCAGTTTGGTCGTGGCTCTGTCCTCGGCAGGGGCATCAAACTCAAAACTCACTCGGTGGGAACGCAGTTCTGAGGTTTTGTTTTGAAAGAGATACGGCAGCGATGTAACGATGGTTTTCTGTTCACCAACGTCTGTGCTGGAAAGAATAGTTAGCGCTTTGGGGACATACAGTTTGCCGAGCTGTTGGTCGATTTGATTTAATGCAGTGAAGGTCCATATCACCGCCAAAAGGACTAGGGAAACCACGCTGGCCCAGCGCAGTGTTTTAGAAAAGTCCATATTCGGTCGCTTTGCTCAGTGCGCCAGACCTTGTGCCCACTTTGAGTTTTTGATAAATGCGGCGCACGTGCTGATTCACGGTGAAATAGGAGATATTGAGTTTTTCCGCAATCAGTTTGACAGGCATGGGCGTGCGTAACTCCAGCAGCACTTCATACTCGCGGCGGCTTAGACCTAGCTTTTCCAGCATTTCGTAGTTGGGGCCCGAGGGTTCTTGCTGAGTAGATTCGGTGATTTTTTTGATGAGTAGCTTCGCGACACTAGGGCTGAGCGGGGAGTTACCGTTGTAAAGCGATACCAGTTTGTCGATGAGTTCTTCAGGCTGGTCATCTTTGAGAAGATAGCCAGACGCTCCTGCTTCGATGCTTTGCATGACATGGCGCATGTCAGCAAGCGAGGTTAAAACCATAATTAAGGAATTTAGGCATTCGCTTTTGATTTGTCTCATCAAATCTATGCCGCTGATGTCTGGTAGTCCAATGTCAACTAAATAGACATCTGCATTCTCAGCAATTAATTTCTGTGCTTGCTCGTTGTTGGAAGCTGTTCCCACAAGGTCGCACAAAGTGGAGCTCTTTATTAAAAAAGATAAATAGGATAAAACAATTGGATCATCCTCGATAATTGCTACTGAGATAGTCATTTTTATCTTACGTTTTTAAAAGCATGCTGGACTTCCACCGAGTAAAAAGGAAGCCTGAGCCTTAAATTGAAACAAGTTCAAACGCCTCGGAACTAACGCCACTGCAGTGATAGTGACATCTTATTCGATTGTAGACAGTTAGTTCGTAAATTTGGAGAGCTGTGGATATGAAGACACACTGCTTGCCGATGAACAAATCATTCGCATCCTTGAATATATACCTAAGTGCTCATGCACATGGAGGATGCAGTACAGCGGTGGCGCCTTAAGTCAGCCCATTTTCCACACGTGGCTCTCCAAGCTTGGCAACATGGAGACCTCAAACGCCTCTGGGCAGAGAGATTTTGAATTCGCACAAAAAGTCACTGGCCGAAGCTCATCTAGACATCCCACGCACTCAAGAGCGTGCTCAGCGTAAAGTGCTAGATTTGATAGCTACGATGTATAAGCAGCTTGGATATTCTTCAGAAACTGCTGGAGGGCATATTCAAAGTCTCGAAGTTGAACGCCATGGCGACGGCAAGACTTTGTGATCGACTGCCCAGACAAGACATCCTTCAGCGCCATTTCTCCACCGCTTTCGTGGAATCCACTGACATGAGCTCGGGCCTCTTGTTGGCAAGCTCTCATAGCGTCATCGGGATCATCCCAAAGGAGCGCCATTGCAAGCAAATACAGTTTCGTTGCATATGCATTTCTTGAAGAGCGAAGAACCTCGTCTACAGCCGCAAATCTGGCATCTTCCGGCTTCGTGAATATCAACGGGAAATGGCGCATAAGCCAAGCTGGCGGAAGTTTTTCAAGGGCAAATTTAGTAAGAACACCGCGCCCGTCTCCCAGTAATGAGTTTGCTTTGGAAACTAATACACGTGTGATGACTGATGGGCTCAGGGGTACACGTGTATGCATTGCTAAATCGCTCAACACCGAATAGCGCTGAACATGCGGGTTTGAGAAATAAAGATCCCGCTCCCTTTCCGGAATGGATTCATTGACGGCTACTGCATTTAGTGGCGCACGACCATTCATGCACCACCTTTTAGCTGCAATCAAAGAGCGGCCATGCTTAGTGCAGTGATCTACACCAGGAAGTTGATGCCCTCTTCGCCAATAGCTGACCCCATGAAAGTCCATGTCTTCTTGAACGCAGGATGCACAAAATTGCGGAAGCTCAATTGATAGGGCGCCTCCATAAATTCGATTGTTTGTCAGCAAGTCAGGGTGTGTGCCTATGTCTCTTTGAAAAAGCTCACCACTCACAAATCGTTGATACCCCAGAGAGGTGTGGTGATAAATGAAATATGAAATGCTCAACCCAGTGATTTCGACCAGTCGAGATAAGAGCTTATCTTGCTGAGCGATATGGGTTGAATTCATCAAACCAATCCGAAGTCCATAACTGCGAAGAAATTCGTCTGGCAAAGGTGCAGGGATGTTTGCGTACATTTTTCAAAAGTTATTTGCAATGGCTCAACCTTGTTAGGCAATTCGCAAAATGACGGTACTTAGCTTCTCGTTTTAGCGATTGCCAAGCTTGCCGCCATGCGGATTTAACGTAGCCATCTGGATTCCAAAAAATAGTCCCTCCGTGAAGAATGAAAGGGTGCTCCCGAAAAAAAGCTGTTGTTGCAACAACATAAGACTCATCTGATTCGTTACTGAGCGCACTAGCAAGAAATCGTATTCGCCTTTCTCTTGTATTCAATGCTCTTGGATTGCGTTGTAGATGTCGTTCAACTAAGACTCGTTGCATTGAAATCGCTTGAACCAAGCGATCGACAGGAAAAAGGATTTCACCCCAGTAGCCACCACTCAACCTCATTGATTGAACGATGGTTCGTAAGCTAGCTTTCATTTGCTCCGCATCTTGATATTTCCAGATCGGGTCATCGATGTAAAGCAATGGTAAGACCAAGATGACAAACGTCAAATTTTCTAATTTTTTACGTTTCTAAGGCTTGTTTGACGTCGCACTAGCTCAAATAAAAGCAGGGCATCCAAGTACGACATTTCAGCCATGTTGTATTTCGATACCAATCGCAAATTGATCTGTCGATATGGGAAGTATTCACTCTTCAGATTTTGAAAAATCTGTCTCCATGCAACCGGCATATGGGCAACCATTCGCTCAATTGTTCTAACCGATGGTTTTGGATTTCGTAGCAATGTCCAAACTGGATGATGAACTTGAAATGACAGTGTGGGTAAAGCTGCAGCGATTGTCTGGGTCAATTTTTCAGACGGTACGGCTGTACCGTTTTCATACCTATACCACTTGGATTGATGAGGAACGCCAGCGGCATCTCTCCAGATTGAGTCCGGGTCAAACCTTGACGCAATTCCATGCACATGTTGTAGGTCAGCACTTGCGCGAATTTCAGCAAGCCAAACTCGTGATCTGATGACATCGATAGCTAGTGTGTGCGACTTCATTTTCAGATGTTCCGACAAAACAGTACGTTTCTTATTGTGTCAATTTCACTCTTGAATCCGTGTTTTCCGAGTCACTTTTAAACACGCACCTGAAGTATTCCACGACATAACTTAGCGTGTGTTCAACAAGGCCTGAAATTCATAAGATTGGCCAACTGTTTTACAAATAAACATCAAGACAATGAATCCAAAAACTGCTCCTTTTCTGTTTCCTTTGGTACTGACTAGGCTTAGGAAAAGCCGTGCTGTATTGCAAAAAACTGCGGCACTGGAAATGGGCATTGACCCGACAGTACTTTGCTCCATTGAAAAGGGTGCGCGTGCACCACTCGACGATGAGCAAATCAAACAAGTAATTAAAGTGCTACGTCTTTCAGAAGAAGAGGCGGCTCAGCTGCAATGGGCAGCACATCACGATCGATTAGTTGGCCACCTAGAGCACAAAGGGGCAACGGAGGCTGAAATGGCGTTCATATCTACAGGGCTACATGCCCTTAGACATTTGCAACCCCAGCAAGTCAGCGGGCTGATGGCCAGTCTGCAACAAATAGATAAGAGTGCCAGCCTAGTTGCTGCGCTAGGCAAGTCAACCTCTATGCTGGAGGTTGCTATGACTTAAAAGAAAACGGCGGGCACAAGGCCCGCCGGGAATGATCTGGTTAGAGCCAAATCAATAAGCACTTCTATTCTCTAACCAGCTCGACTCCCTGTCAATGGGACACGGGTTGCGTCTGTCGATGTACTTCCGGAAATTTGCATTCGTTTGCCAAGAGATTTGGCTCGCGAGGAAATAGCTCGCACGCAAATTTTGAAACATCTCCTGTACATACACCAGTGTCTCCTCGTCTTTCGCGGCCACCGCTGCGATATCTAGCAACGACTAGCTGGACGCTTTGCCGTCCTGAGGAGAAAGCATGGCAAATATTTCAGAGCAACGCTATTTTGGTTTGCTTGACCATTCCAAACAGTACCTTGATGAGTACCGTCTCTTAGATCGAATCACGCGGATGGATCACCGCAAACACAAGAAAAGCTACACCGAAAGAAAACTAAGCCAAGTTACGGAGTGGATTCGTACGGGTCGAGGGCAAGGTCGTGGCGATGCATATTGCCCATGGATTCGAATTACTCGGGGGTTCTCAAGCCCAGTAAGTCATCAAATGTTCTCGGCTCTAACCATACATAAACGCAACCACCACTTCCTAAGCAAGCTGGAACATCACACAGCACTTCAATTGGCTTATTTGGGGGCAGTAGAACTAAGGGAGTGTTTACCAATGTGGCCTACTGAACACCAACATCCTCTTGAAACAGATCCAAGAATTAGCGCTACCGGTTTGTTGGATATTGCGCGGTCGGCAGGAATTGAACACGGGAATTTTGTTGGTAGCAATGTTCCTTACATTGCTTCACTCGACATGATGGTCACTGTCCAATGGAGGGGGCAACTTCATAACGTTGGTATCAGCTGCAAGCCTGAAGAAATATTGATGGCCAGCCCTCGAGCACAGGAACGAGCACAACTAGATGAAATGTATTGCCACTCAATAGGCGCAAAGCATATTCGTGAAGGCGGCGCTCACTTTAATCCGGAAGTGCTTAAGAACCTGCAGACGTATCACCCATCTCGCGCTGAAATCTTGCAGTGGGCTGAGACATCACAAATTCAACACTTCAGCGAGCACCTAAATCATCTCAGCTCAAGCCATTCATTGCATGTGTGCATTACTCAATCAGCCAAAGCGGTTCAGGTTGAGAAGGAGCATGCAGCAGCATTGTGGCGAGTCGGCCTATGGCTTCACTTGATAGACATAGACGTGGGACAACGCATTTCTATGCTCAAACCTATTAAACGCGGCAGGGATTGCCGCATTAATCAATTGGCTGCGCACTTTCTGGGGAGCGAAGCATGAGCCAAAGCTGGGTGGGCAAATGCATTGTCCAAAGAACAGCGACTGGAAAAATGATTCAAACCTCTCGCATCATCTATGTAAATCTGGCACAAGAATTAGTAATCCATGTGCCTTTTCCAAAATCAAAAGACAAAAGGCTTGCGAACTATATTCCTGCACCACGCGTGGATTCTGCAATTGGACTAGCTAAGGCTTTAGAAGATCCAAACACCTGCACGCTAGTGAACTTTAAAGTACCTGAGCATTGGCTTTGGACAGACGATCAAATTGACGCCGAACTCAAAAACAGTCCACTGCGACGATACAGACGAAAACTTCTCAAGTGGAAAGAGGTCCGCGATCGATCATATGAATTGATTAGACCCTTCGTTGAAAAACGAACAGTTCGTGAGATTCTCGAACATCCCGATTTAAAAACCTGGCCAGCGCAACGTGCTCAAGAACTAGGCTTGAAATCTGCCGTCAAGATCCGGCGAACACTGCACGCCTATCTTCTAGGATTAGGTGACAAAAGAGCACTCATGCCGGGATACGGCAACTGCGGTGCTCCAGGGCAGCAGAAATTCAGCACCAAGGACACCGGTCGCCCAAGCATTGCTGCGCGAATGCTGGGGCACAAGAAACACAGGCCCAGTCTTTCGCCAGATACAAGGACCAAGTTGGCCTTGGGGTGGCAGCGACACAAAGCAAATGGAGTTTCTGATCGCGTGGCCTTGGCCAGGACGCGCAACGACTACTTCGTGGAGTCAGTTATGGCTTCTGCACATGGTGTCAAAGTCACGCTCAAGTCTGAGGCGTTTGACATCAGTCCAGAAATGTTCAGATATTGGGGATTACGAAGCCAAAAAACACTGCGATCGATAGAGTTGAACAGAGGGATGTCTCCTGCACGCGATGAAACTCTGCGGCGCATGAACAAGGCTCGTGACCGGTATGACACGCTCAATGGTGTCGCATACATCGACAGCACATCTACCGACCAGACGCTGATTTCTTCGATCCACCCACTCAAGCGACTGAAGTCGCCTTGGCGAACTGAAGTGTTGGGAGCATCAATTGATTACATCTTTGGAATTTATGTCGGATTTGAGGCGGCCAGTGCCACCACGGCACTTCTGGCGATACTGAATGCTGCCTCAGACAAAGTGGCCATGTGCGCCCGGTTCGGGCACACCATTGAGCCCCGAGATTGGTATGGCTCCACCTTCAACATGTTTGAGGCAGACAACGGAGAAGCTAAGAACAAGCTAACCATGTACACCTTGCAGGAGCTAAGCACATCTGCCAGCTACGGCAAGGTGTACGACGCCATCAACAAAGCCCCCAATGAGTCGGGACATCACCAGCGCCAAAAAAGAAATGACCATTTGCTGCCAGGGACCACGATGGGACGTACAAAGATCAGGGGAGAGGCAGACCGGATGGAGGCAGCCGGCTTGAGGTTTGATGACTACATGCATCTGCTCATTGGCGAGATCCTTAGGCACAACAACAGCGAATACATCGACCCTCCTCGGCTGGAGATGTACCCGGGACTCAAGGAGCGAACGCGAAGAGGCGTTGTCGAATGGATGATTGAGCATCACTATGTGTCGTCATCTCCGATAGACATTGATGTACTCCGGGTCACGTGTCTGCCACGGTTTGACGCTTCCATGCATGCCGATGGCATACATCTATTTGTACCCGGTTCCGGTGGAGAGGCGCTAATTCGCAGGCTGGTCTATCGCAGCGAATATCTGCTAACACAGGGCCTGTTACATCAAAGCCGACGCAAGGTAAGCAGGCTAGTGGTACACATGAACCCGATGGACCTGTCCCACATCTGGGCCAATATTGACGGACTCAAGCGCTTTGATCTGGCAACGGGTGATCAAGATTTCGAAGGCGTAACGTTACTGGATTGGCTTGCAATCAGCGAAGACGACAAACTTTCCAAGTTTCTTTCCAACAAGTTCGAAGCTCAGCATTTGGCTGACAAGCTAGCCAATACCGGAAACCGCTACAAGGCGGGGAAAAAAGCTCAACATGAAGCGATCAAGACGCATGGAAAACCTACTAAAACTGAAATGAAGCGTGATGTTCGGGCAATGACCGAGATGGAGAAAGCTATCCAAACAGGCATGCCAGTGAAACAGCCCCTGCCTTGGGATTCCGAAAAATCAGAGCAGGCAGAAAAATTGACTGTAGCCAATCAGATAGTTCCTCAAACACATCCCAGGTCATCCAATGACCTGTGGCTTGATATCGCCGCTCAGATCTATGAAGACCGCAATCGAGGTGGCAATGAATAACGCCGCTGAAAACCCGCTACTGCAGGCCCCAGGGCTTTCATCCATCTCGGGCTGGTTGGCTGCCACCCAATTGCTTATTAGGGCACTGATTCATTCGCCAATCCCTTTTGCTGGCGAGTGCACTGTGCCTCGAGAACAGCGCCGCCGATTGACAGACGAGTATCAGAAGATCTTCGTGCCCACTTATCAAGCCATACAAATTGCTGATCGCATGTTGAGCACTTTGCTGTATGGCCTTGAGCGGCGCAATCCAACCTGGCCTGAGGTGCAACGTTGGATCAATTCAACGCAGCAGTGGCATGGGCGAAGTGTGGATCAGATTCCTTGGAATCCGGTACAGGCCAAGGGCATTATTTTGGAAGGAATGACGGGCATTGGTAAATCTCACATCGTTGAGCGAGTGCTAGGACTATTGCCCCAAGTGGTTGACCATGAACCCAAAGGTGATTGGGGCATGCTCAAACTCAGGCAGTTGGTTTGGCTCAAGGTCCCCATGCCTGCCGATCATTCCAGACGTGGCTTGTTGGCCTCCATCTTGGCTGAAATGGATCGCGTTCTAGAGACTGACTATTACCGATCATTGGTAAGACCGTCCAACCGGATCGAGACCTTGATCGTCGGGGTGATGCAGCTGCTGGTGCAGCACCGCTGCGGAATGCTGGTCATCGAAGAAGCGCAAGAAGCAAATTTGGGCTCAAAGGTGTTTTCTCGTGACTTTCTGAACTTCTTCCTGAGGATCTTGAACTGGGGTATACCGACAATGATCGTTGGTAATCCACTCTCCTTCTTGGAGCTGCGAATGCATGCGCAAGACGTGGATCGGTTTTCGGAAGGTGGATGGTTCAGCATGCTTCCCGAACTGGGGCCGGATAGTCACCCCTGGAAAAAATCCTGGATGCCTGGGATTTGGCAGCCAAGCTTGCTCGATCTGACTGATGCGCCATTTACACCTGTACATGCCATCCCTGAGGCCACTGATTGGTCATCGCTGTTATGGCAGATGACTGGCGGCTTACCTAGACAGTTGGCTCGACTGAGGGCAGAAGTCATGGACTGGGCGTTGCTGAACAATGAGCCGCAGGTGACGACTGATTTAGTCTTCCAGGTATTCGTTCATTCGCCTAAGTTTTCTAATGTGATAGCTCGAAACCGCGCGTTGGCCAATCACGATATCAAGGCTTTGATGGGGTACCGGGATCTGCCTCTCAATCAGTTACGGCAGTACTGGTTAAAAGACTCACCAACGACGATTCAGGCTAAACCTAAGCCAGGCAAGTCTCTTGAACCTCCACTGCCCGCATTAAATATAAAAGACGAGGAGGAGTCGGACGCTTCAGCAGAGCAGAAACGGTTGATAGCCGGTCTGAAGTCACTGACTGAAGAGGCCGTAAGAGAGCGAAAAGCCCGCCAAGTGGGCAAGAGAAATAAGAAAGATGTCGAATAACCCCCTGCATCTCATCCCTGACTGGCGTGGAGATGAGACTTTGTACTCGTGGTCTTCGCGGATGCATCGACTCATGGGTGGTGCAACCAAGCAGACTGGTCAAAGGCTATTTGGTGCTTCGCATGCTTACAAAGAGTGGGCTGCCAGCAATCATTTGGATCATCTTCAGGCAGTCACAGGTGGGATGTTAGGGAGCATTAGGAACATCTTGCTAGAGAGAACAGTTCTTGCAGCCTATTACCCCTTCCTGAGACCAGAGCAACGTCAAAGCTTTGATGATCGGGCCGTAAGTAGCCAAAGAACCCCGTGGCTAACACGCTTTGGTATGCGTGCCAGCACTCTTGACGGGACTGAAATGCGTTGGTGCCACAGCTGTTCTGAGGGTGATCTGCAGGAGTGGGGTGCGCCTCGATGGCGACTGCCTCACCAATTGCCAGGGGCTTGGTGGTGTGCGGAGCACGATATGCAGCTCAACAGGGTAACGCTCGGTCGGGCAGAGTGGGCCGTACCCAGTTGGTCTGAGTCATGCCCGGATATGCTGTTGCCCATCGAGGAACGGAATTCCCTGCGCAAGTTGTCGGCATTGACCGCAAGTTTGATTGGTCAGAAATGGATCGATCTGGCCTCCATCAAACGAGCGCTTCTTTCTCGCTTGCGAGACATGGGGGTAGTGACTTCCATGAAACCGGTGTCCTCTGAGGGTTTGCAACGCTGGTTTGTCAAAACGCATCTGGCTGCAGCAGTTCAACAGGTCGAACCGAAACTGCAGTCGGTTTTTGACAGCCTCTGGATTTACGAAACCCTGCTGAAACGTCGCTCAAATCATCCCCTGCTGTGGATGATGCTTTGGGTTGCAGCTTTTGAAAATGTTGTTCAGGCTGAACTAATACAGGCATTTCATCGACCTGATACAACTCTCATCTGGCAAGAGGATGGTCAAGGAATGCTGTGGGCGGAGAAGAATTTTCAAGGAGACGACAAAGTTCAGGCCATTGTTCGCAACGCAGAGACAATTCGGGAAGCGGCCGAGCAGCTGAACGTTTCAATCATCACGATCAGACGTTACATGCGGGAGGCGCAATGTGCGCACAATCTAATACGTGCACAGGATCGGAAGCAAGCTAGGAAAGATGATGCGGTGGCTGAAATTGAGTCATTGATTAGATCTAGCCTAGAAGTCTCGAAAACAGAAATCCATCGAAAATGCAAAGGGTCCGTGAGCTGGTTGGCAAAGTGGGAGCCGGACTTGTTGGCATCATTGTTGGCTCAGATAACAGACAAGAGAGAAAAGCAGCTCGGACTTGATTTGAGGATTTGAACGCTTGAAGGAACGAAATCATATGCAGCTGACCGGTTAGCAGCGAGAACCGTCTTTCACTCCCGGCCCGCCAACGGCAGCTTTCTTCAACCGGGACGACCCACTCGCCCGGATGACCGGCAAGCAGCTTTGCTGATCATGGCGCCCATGCTCTTCTAAATATGCTGGAAGGCAAGAACACACTCAAGTTCGACGAAAATCTTTCTCGCATTAATTAGTATTAGGCTATGCACAAGTCAAAGAGCACCAAATAATTAAATCTGGAGTGAGCTTCGTGAGAATCAGAAAAATATCGATCAGGAACTTTCGAGGAGTCAAAGACCTTGACTGGAGCCTTCCGACAGCGGACATTTTCTGTCTCATTGGGAAAGGCGACTCGTCCAAGTCCACGATCCTTGAGGCAATCAGGTATGCGTTCTATCCCCAGTGGAATCTGGCTCTCAACGACTCGGATTTCTACAAGGGCAAGGTAGATAACGCCATCGTCGTTGAGGTGTCTATTGGTGATCTCGTTGAAGACTTTCTCTCCCTCAACAAGTACGGTCAGTACCTGCGAGGTTGGGAAGCAAATACCGGCAAGCTCGTTGACGAGGCCGACGACGCCCTTGAATCCGTCCTGACAATCCGCTTCACGGTCAGCAAGGACTTGGAGCCTAAGTGGCTGGTGGTTTGTGATCGCAATCCTGACGGTGTACCCTTCAAGCAAGCTGATCGCAACAAGGTCAGCGTGGGCCTGATCGGAGCCTACAGCGAAAGGCAACTTTCATGGGCGACAGGCACGGCCTTGGCAAAGCTCACTGAAGCGCAGAGCCTGAACGAGTTGCTTGCCAATACTTCAAGGACGGCCCGCACCTCGCTTGACGCTGACAGGCACAACACGCTGAAGAACTTTGACGCTGCAGCCGTGAAGTCTCAGGAGGTGGCCAAGATTTTGGGTGTGCCAGTCGTGGAAGCCTACAAGGCCCACCTAGATCTGAGTTCGGTGAACCTGAAGGTCGGTGGCCTTGCTCTTCATGACGGCGATATTCCACTTCGCCAATTAGGGCTAGGGTCACGGCGAATGCTGTTGTGCGGCATTCAGAAAATGGGGCTTGAAGAGGGCCATGTGACTCTCTTTGACGAGGTTGAGTTTGGGCTTGAGCCTCACCGCATTTCCCGGCTCTTGAAGCACGTGCGAGAGGACAAGCGGGGTCAGTATTTCCTGACGACTCATTCACCTGTCGTGCTTCGTGAGCTCACAGTGGGCGAGCTCTACATAGTCCACAGCAAGGACGGAAACGTTCAAATCATTTCGGCCAATTCAGAAAGTCTCAAAGAACACGAAGTTCAGGGGAAGATTCGGTCCAGCACCGAAGCGTTCTTGGCAAAGAAGGTTCTCGTTTGTGAGGGGGCTACGGAGGTGGGTTTCTTGAGGGGCTATGACGACTACCAGCTAGGCAAGGGCAAAGATCCGTTTTCGTACCACGGCCTATCCCTGCTCGATGCGGGTAGCGGGAACAAAGTCAAGGCACTGGCAAAAGCCTTCAAGTCGCTCTGCTACGAAGTGGCGGTTCTTGCCGACGCCGACGCTGAAGACCAATTTTCAACGGCTGACGCGGCTGAGCTCGTTGCCCTTGGCATTCCCGTAACCGTATGGGACGGTAAGTTTTCGTTGGAAGAACGGGCTTTTCAGGACTTACCGTGGGCCAGCGTGATCGATAGCGTCAAGCTAGCGCAGGACATTCTTGGTTTCCATGCATACGACAATGTGCGCTCGCTGTTCAAGGCCGACTTGGATCAGGACATTGGTAAGTGGGTTGAGAGTGCCAAGCTGCGAGCCGACATTGGGTTGGCGGCGAAGAAGGCAGGTTGGTTCAAAAACATTACCCGCGGTGATCAGTGGTTCAAGAAGTTGACGCCTGCTTTCGCTGATCCAGTCTTCTTGGAAACAGACCTCGCCATCAAGCTCTCCAATCTTTGGGCATGGGCTGAGCATGTCTGAAGAACTGGCAATCAAGCTCGGTGAATGCACCGGCAAGGGATATGTCATCGCTCCTGCTGGTTACGGCAAGACGCACCTGATTGCCATGGCAGTGAAGGCGGGCACCCACCGTCAGTTGATCTTGACGCACACGTTCGCCGGGATCAATTCCATCAAGACGAAGATGAGCACCCTCGGTGTTCCTGCATCCCGGTACCAGATTGACACCATTGCAAGTTGGTCCCTTCGCTTGTGCCTCGCTTACCCGAAGAACTCTGAGTGGGAGATTGAAAATCCGACTAGCAAGCAGTGGGCGACGCTCTACGAGTGCTGTTCAAACCTGCTGAAAAAGGATTTTGTTCGCCGTGTCGTTAAAGCCACCTACGCAGGCGTCTACGTGGACGAGTACCAGGACTGCTCGGATCAGCAGCATGGTCTTGTGTGTGCCTTGGCCGAGGTGCTTCCTAGCCGCATTCTGGGTGATCCCATGCAGGCGATTTTTGACTTTGACGACAGCAAACCCGTGGATTGGGACGCCAGCATCTATCCCCATTTTGCCTGCTTGGGTCAGTTGGAAAAGCCATGGCGATGGGATAACGCAGGACAGCCGTTGTTAGGTGCTTGGCTGAAAGCCGCGCGAAAGAGCTTGGAGCAGGGGCAGAAGATTGACCTGATGAACGACCTGCCTGCATGTGTCAAGCGGGCCTACACCGATCCACAGTACCTACCCAACAAGCAGTACGCTCTTCTGTGCGAGCACTTGGGCAACACGGATTCCGTCATTGCCTTGCTTGGCGGAGATCAGGAGTCCAAGAACAAGACACACCGCTTGGCTCGGACCATGGCAGGCCGGTTCTCTTCCCTTGAAGAAGTAGAAGGCAAAGCGCTCTTCTCGTTCGTCAAAAAGCTTGATTCGGCCAAAACCACGAAGGCCAGGTTCCTGCACGTCTTGGACTTCGTCAAGGACTGCTTCACCGCCGTCGACAAGACACTGACCGCTGGCACGAAGCTTGGCAACATTGCCAAGGAGACGAAAGCCACGAAGTATCCCGAGTTGCTGGCGGCCGCGAACCTGTACCTCACGACTCCGACGAGCAAGAACCTCAAAGCCTTTATCTTGCTGTTAAAGGATAACCCTCAGACTGCCGCCTACCGGCGGGATTTGCTCTATCGCTTCATGAGCGTTCTGAAGCTGCATATAGACGGGGTAGGGGCTACATACCTTGAAGCGGCGAACCTGTACCAGAGGGAAATGCGCCACACGGGCAGGCCGATCAGGCACCAGAAGCTCATTGGCACGACGTTGCTGGTCAAGGGACTCGAGTACGACCATGCTGTGATCTTGGATGCCGACTCGCTCGATACCAAAAACCTTTATGTCGCTATGACGAGGGGTGCGAAGTCGTTGACGATCATTTGCAACGGCAAAAATTTGCCGAGTGTCTAGGGTTGTCGTTGTCAGCAAGCCGAGGTTGCGAGGCACGAAACTATCCGGGTGGATCTGCTCCACATCACCGCAAGCGGTTGGCAACGGCAATGCTTGCGGCTCAGATTCCCTGTCTCACGACTACCTGCCGCTTGAACCTTGGACGGCAATGACTGTTTTCAGCCTGAAGCCGCCCTTCGTCAGTGTTTGCAGTGCTGGCAGATTTGAAGATCTGCAAAAGGGTGGTTGCAGCCAGTCAAGTCAGATCTGGCAACCGGCAGTTATCGAACCATCGAGCGGCATTCACGGCTGCGACATATTCTGAGCAGAGCCGCATTTCGATATCTGACAGGCCCATCGATGATGGGACCGACCGGGACTGTCGAATTGGATCAGCACCGGGACTGGTTCTTGTGATTTGAAGTGCCTCTATAGATCGAGGTAGGTTCGGATCATGTCCCCAAGCGCCGCCCTCTCCAGTACCAACCATGTTGGCGCCGCCAGTCCTGCATCTGCCGGGCCGCCAGTGACTTACGGGAGCGCTCGATTGCGCTCGAACTCGTCAACGCGGCGGCAGAGCAGGCAGGATTGTCCCGGGCAATGTGACTGCGGCCTTGGCATTTACATCATCGAAATCGAACAGGCCCTGCGGAATGCTCCGTTTGCTGAGAGGGTTGATAACCGCGTCCGGAAAAGCCATCGGCGCGTGAAGGAAGTGCTGGTCGACTACCTTGCGCAGGGACGGGTCCTTGACTAGGCTGACGTAGTGGTCGATGTCTGCGGCGTAGAACACGTGGATGGAATAGCCCTTCACGGCTGCTCGAGCCTGAGCGGCCACAATCATGCCTTTGGCCTCTGCAGTCAGCTCGCCAGTCACCCATAGTTCGAACCGATGTTCAAGCTTCGATAGGACGTTGTCCCTGCGGATCTGAGCGAGTACCACGGGAATGCGCTTGTTCAACCATTTTTCGACTTCTTCGTCGCTGAGCAGATTGCCCGGCAGAAGGCCCTTGCACTCGATGAAGCGGATGTGGCGATTCTTCACGATGAGCAGTACATCGACCTCGGCCACATCCTTTCCACCCTCACGGTAAATCCTATTCATGGTGATGTCTGCCGGTGGTTCGAGTTGCCGGACGACATCGGCAACGACGTACTCGAAGAGCGCGCCGCGCAGGGTGCCCACAGCACCTTCAGCCTTGCCCAGCCGCTCGAACAGCTCACTGAACAGAACCGGGTCGACCGCCTTATCCGCAGCTTCACTGAGCGTCCGCAGCAACGCCAGGAGTGCATTAGCCACCTCGGTCCCGAACAACGACTCCGGCGTGGCGGGTACGATGCCGGCTCGTCGGATTTGGTTAAGTGCTTCCTGTGAATAGCGGTTGGCGACAAAGAACTGCAGGCAGCGGCCCACTCCGGGGAGCTGCCGCAGCGAGGTGCACTTATAGAGAAACGGGCTGACGTCCGCCACGCCCACCACCTCGGTCAAGAGCACGTCCACAACCAGGAAGCCAGGCTTCGGCTTTGCAGGGTTGGACCAGTTGGTCAAAGGACCGAGGAACGAGGGCGCAGTCAAATCCCAGCTGAACTGTCCGACCACGGGGGTGCTGTCGGTCTCAGACGCCCGCAGCTTGAACGAGTGGAAGCTGCCGAAGCCTAGCTTGGCCGCCCATTCTTGGATGGACTGCAGTAGCACTTTCTCGGCAATGAGTCGCGCGCGCAGCTCGGGAAAGCGGTCATCAAGATAGGGCTCGCCACGGGCGAAGGCCACACACGACCCGAGCCCGGGCATCTCCACGATCTGCAGCAGCTCGGCATCCACGAGCCGTTTGACCACTTCGTCTCCAGGAATCTGTCGCTGGCCACTGGAGGTGCCTACAGCTGCTGCGAAGTGGCTGACAGGAATGATCCCGCCTCTGGTAGTTAGCGCCCTGATGGCACGGGCGTATGCCCCATTTCCGTCCATCAGAGCCTCGGCCAGGCGATCCCAGAACTTCGGGCTTCCGTATTGACTCTCTAGGTACAAAAAATGGGCGCCACGTGGGAGAACTAGATTTACCGCGCGGACCGGCGAGGCGCGTCGCTCGATCCGCTTCCGCGCGGCCGCCGGGCTGATATTGAGGTTGGCCGCCAATGCAGCGGCAAGGGCGCCGCTGGTCATCGGGCCGACCTGCACCAACAGGGCTGCAATTTCGACGCTCATGTACCCGCCATTCAAGATGTCACACAGCGCTATTTATAACAGATACCTATATATATCGTCGAAGCTTTTTTTTGCAAAATCTTTCTAGGGATTCAATAAAATCAAGGACTTAGGCGTGCTTCGTGGACATTTCTTTTGTGCGGCATTGTCACACTCGTCAAATGCCAAGGGCCGTTCTACCCACTTCGAGGGCGCAAGTCGGTCGAGAGCGGGGACTACGCGGGGTGCCATCTCTTGGACTACTGGCCGTCGTATTCACTGCACATGAAAGACGCTGCGGCCGTCGCCGAGGGTGGTTTCTGGGAGCTGACTGCCCTGGCCATCATGAAAGCTCCAGCTGTGACGTTGGCGGACCGCGCCGCGGGCGTCTGCAGGGCCCTGCTACACGTCTTGCGCGCCGCAAGAGCGCCGGTGGCGGCCAACCTGCGTGATTTTAGGGGCCCGCCGCGCGCAGTCACCGAGCTCTTGGGCAGTGCCGTTGACCTGCGGGCACTGATATGCGATCTGGTCTTGGACGCTGCGCTGACCGGAACGACGCAAGCACGCAAGACGCTGCCCGACATCCTCTACCAGCGGTTGGGTCCGCGGCTGCCCGCCGACATAACAGTGGAAGCATTCACGTCCCTGAACGTGTTTGCTCAAGCGGCGACGCCAATGCCGGCGCAGGAGCCGCCTACGCTCTGAGCAGTAGTCCACCAGGGGAGGGGAATTGAACTTGCACTGGGGACTATCGCCAGCATGAAGGGCGAGACCTATCTCGCGTCTTTAGTGCTCGAGTCCTATGGCGAGAAGACCAAACGGTATGACCTGACGCTGGCCCTCCCCACCATCGCGGGCGTCGGCAATCTGAGCAAGCTCGGCGTTACGCACAAGGCCCAGAATGAGCACTTAAACGCCCGCTAGGTGAACCGCACATCTATGGGTGGACGTCCAGGTTGCAAGATCAGCGCTAGCCCGCAATGAATTTTCAGAAATTTATCTCGAAAATCGAGCAGAGGATTGCCCGAATTCGAAGTCTAAACTTTGTTATGTGAATTGGGGTCAAAGCTGGTCACTCCAGTCTGGCTATAGAAAATCGTTTATAAATCAAGCATCTTTAACACTATGACATTAGCGCTTTAGCGTGTGATCTGGGTGAGATTAAAACTATGACCACCAGTTCTAAACATTGTTATCAATCACTTACCATTTGCTGCATGCTGCAGTACGAAACCGTTCCCGTCACCCCATTCCAACAAAACTGTTCCATCGTCTGGTGCGATGAAACGATGAAGGCTGCCATCATCGATCCTGGCGGCGATTTGCCCTTG
>JACCDN010199313.1_pt1 | contig 28780 bp, 22 predicted proteins | sample 7441691 | NCBI WGS metagenome assembly JACCDN01 (sample SAMN15323439, study PRJNA562643) | freshwater metagenome | isolation source: river surface water | place: USA:Blue River Watershed | collected 2017-08-16 | reverse complement strand
CCCCCCCGGCGTCGGCTTCAATTTTTAAAGATGGCGTCACATCAAACTGAACCGTTGCGGTTGTTCCCCCATCGCCGCTTACGGATTGATCAATAGAAAGATAGACTTTATCAGAAAGTTGCTTACCCACGCTTACCTGCTGGGTTGCAGATTGAAAGTCCTCCCCTTCTGCAGATTTTCGTTCCTTAAATTCTAAAACATCTAAACCAAAGGCCGAGCGGATTTTGTCGGAAAAATTTAAATTATTTTTTCCTTTAAAGGCACTTAAAGCATTGGCCAGGAGTAAGCTTTGGGTAACAGACATGCTTTCAATACCTCTTCCAAATAGCAGCCGCGCTAGAATTTCTTCTTGAGGTAAGGCAGGGCTTGATGAAAAAGTAATTTTCGGATCTGAAGCATAGCCTTCAATCCGCATCGTGGCTGTTATCTCACCCATATCGCGTGTTCCAACAATAGACAACAGAGGGTCATTTTTTGGTTCTTGGGAATAAGTAATACGCCCTTCGATCAGCTTAAGCGGCTTGCCGAGCAAGTCAAATTTTCCTCGCGTCAATATAATTTCGCCCATTAATTGAGGGTCTGTTATCGTTCCCATGGCCCTCATTTCTCCCTTCCATTGGGCATCAAATCCGTAACCTCGAAGATAAATCTGTCCTGGGGAACTCAACTTAATATCCAGGGGAAGAAAAGATGAGCTTTTTTGTAAGGGGTCTTGCTTATGATATCCAACTGGCGTTTGGTATGATCCATTTGCTTTCTTTTCCAGCAATTTAATCGTAATAATCTTTTCTGCATGTTCATCAAGGCGCACTTCGAGGGGTTGAAGGACGACATCTCCCGTAATTCTAGCTTTTGCCGGATCATCACCCCTTAAAGAACCATGAAGCTTCAGGACGCCTTTTGCTTTTCCGGATATTTCATCATTTTGGACAACAATGAGTTGATCCAGCAGGAGCTGAAGTTCCACATCGGGATTGAGGAGAGATGTAAATTTAACGGAGCCATAACCTTTAACTCGTCCTTTTGAGTTATCCTGACCCGTGATACTTGACAATGTGAGAACATCCCCTGAAGCATTCCCCTGGATTTTGATATTTTTAATGAGCGTTCCAAAAGCGGCATTCTCATAGAGGCCATTCACCACCGACACATGCCCGTTAATAAACGGCTTCTTAATCGTCCCCGTTCCCGTAAGCTCAACAGAGGCTTGTCCCTGGATCAAGTCTCCATAAGGGATAAAAAGAGAGATCATCGACATGTTGCCTTGCCCTTTAAGGGATGCTTCAAGAGAGCTTTCCGCTGTTGGGCGCCATTGGTCTATAGAAAGCTTGCCTTGAGAGGTGAGAGTTAATAAGCGGCCGCTCACCAATTTGGCTTGCCAAGCCAGAAAACCGTCAGACAGGGTAAAGGCGCTGGATATGTCAATTCCTGAAAACCGGTGGGGAGCCGCATTACGGGGTTTCATTGGCGCTCCCCACTGTAGAGATTTCCCTTCCAGAGAAAGCTCGGCATTTGGTTTATCCATCGTTCCCTGCAATTTTCCCTTTCCCGATAAATGGCCAGAAGCAATCCATTCAGGATCAATAACGCGAAGAAGCGTCAAGGGAAGCCGGTCAATGACAAAATTTCCGCAAAGTTCATCGCCAATAATCAGATCTTGAATTGTGATCGCCCCCCCACCTGTTATGAGCCATAGCTTTGGCGCTCGAATGCCTCTTTCACCCCAAATGAAGGTTGCCGGTTGCTTTAAGGAAAATTGATGCATCGGATGCTTCAATTCCGCCCGTATAAGGGTAATTTGGGTTTGAGGTATAGGGGGAACGGGAAAGTCGATAGCGCCTTGTGCGCGTAAGGCAATATTGTGACGCCCTGTACCGGTAAAATCAAAACTCCCCTTCCTTTTATCAAAGTTCCCCGTTGCGGATAATTTTGTGAGGGGAATGTTGTTAAACAGGGTCTCGTGGCCGTGTATGCCAAACTTTACATGACCCCTTTCTTCAATAACCGCCTGAGCGTTCAAGGCTTCGGCTCCAAAACTCCCATAGTAAAATTGTTTTAAATGCAAATCTAAATTTGCTTGGCCGTCTAGGGTTTTCTGGCATTTCAGGGTAGCGGAACCGGCCAGCCTCTTTTGAAACCACCGGTCATAGGGCGCCAGAGCCGCAACCTCTATATCCGCTTCTCCCTCCCACAAACCTTGCTTTGGATAAACCATGCCGTACCCTTTGCCCTTAATTCCCTTACCAGCCAAAATGATCTCCCGAACCTTTAGGCGTTCCTCATCCAGTTCCTCAAGCTGCAGGGTTAAAGTTGCGGATTCCAAACCATCATGAAATGTTGCAATGACGTGTCCTTTCAATAAATCAAGAGCGGGGAAATCAACAACAATTGATGTCATAGACCCTTTATCTCCAAGTCGCAATCCTGCGCCTTCTATTTTTGAAAATAAAGCATGCTTACCAATGGTATAGGTGATATCTCCCGCTAGTTCCGCTCCTTTTGCAACTTTGACTTTGATTTCCTGGTTCATCAACGCGGGCGCTGACCAAATCACGGAGATATCAGAAAGGGACGCAAAACGATGGTTCCCTTCCTTCAAATCGAGGGAAGCAACCGTGAAGTGAAAAGGAAAAAGACCTCGAATTCCTTCCGCTTCCAGCGTGAAGAGGGAATGCTTGACAGGTTGATTGATAATAAATTCCAGAATGGATTTTTTAGCGAATTGCGATTGCAGCAGAAATAGGCCAATACCTAATGCCACAATCATCATCCGTAAAACCCATCCCCAAAACTTCATATTAGAATGCCTGTCCTACGCTTAAATAAAATTGATATGCCGAATCTATGGCTTTGGAGGATCCATCACGGCGACGTTTCATCGGCGTTGCGATATCGAAACGGATGGGGCCAACGCCTGTGTAATACCGAAGGCCGACTCCAACGCCCCAAAGGCGAGCCGGACTTGACATATCAGGAGATGCTTTAGCCGATAAGCTGCCGGCCTCTGCAAACACAACAAAGCCCAGCGTATCGGTAACCTTAAAACGCCCTTCAATACCATATTCCAGAATTGAGCGCCCCCCTAAGGGAATCCGGTTCGTATCAAGCGGCCCTAAAAGTTTATACCCGTAAGCCCGCACGGAACCAGCGCCTCCTGCATAGAACCGCTTATTTGGCGCTATATTGTCAAGGGAACCCACTGCTATGGCGCCCCCATGAAGCCACCCGGCAACCACGGCTGTACCATCTTTAAAAACCCTTAAATAATAACTGCCTTTTGCCGTTGAAATCATTAAACGGGAGTCTTTACCTGAGTGACCGATATAGGGGGTCACTTGCGCGGTCAAACGCCCCCCCTTGGTGGGATCAATAAGGTCATTACTCTCGTCAATTTGTATTTCAAGGGGGAATCCAATAAGTCGATTGAAATAGTCAATGCCAGCACGCTTAACTTTTCCGGTTTCCCCGGTGATGCCTACCATACCTTTGACTGTCTCCGTAAAAGGATGTTCAAGACGAATGCCAGCATCAAGGGAGCGGCTTGTAAAAGCACGGTTCTGATCCCGGCTTGCGCTGATTTCATTACGCAAGTGTTGCTCCGGGGCAAAAATATCCGGGATATCAAGATCTACCTTAGCCTTGCTTAACCGGGGAGACGTACGAAGCATAAGTCCAACCCCCTCTCCCGCCCCAAACATATTCCGATGGGACCAAAAGACTTGTCCCCCTATTCCCTCCGTCGTTGCGTACTTGAGCCCCGCTCCAATCGTCCGGGGCGGGCCTTCTGTAAGATGCATAGATAAAGGAACAGCCTCGGATACGGAGGCATTTTCATCCGGTTTGATCTCAATTGTTGAGAATAAACCGGTTCCCATTAATTTACGGCGCGTCTCTTCTAATTGACGTTCATCAAAACGTGTGCCCTCTTGCCACACAAGACGATTGCGGACAAACTCGGGATCTAGGTCTTTTAATCCCCTAATTTCTGTTTTTCCAAATAAACTATAGGGACCGGGATTTGCCCGAAAAATGACATATAACTGTTTTGCATCCCGGTCAACTTGTCCTTCCGGTTCAGCCATATTTCCATAAGGGTAACCATGATCCCGCAAATACCTGGAAAGACGTTGATTCGCCTCTTGAATACGGATTAACTCAACTTCCTCTCCTGGATGAAAATGAATAGCTTTTGCAGCCTTGCTCGGCGTTAATTTTAAGCGTTCATTGAAATCTTCCGTTGCGACGACGCTTATGCCTGAAATTGTATACCGCTTTCCCGTTGCATAATTGAGCGTAACGGTTACCGGAGCCGTATCTTTCGCTTCCGTCAGGACGAATTCAACGTGCCCGTCAAGATATCCTTTTTCTGCTAACGCTTGCTTGAGGCGCGCCACATCACTTCGGATGCGATGGTAAAGGGCGTTGCGGCTCGTTGGAGGCCGGGACTCCAGTTTAATAAGCAAAGAGACAGCTTTTAAATATTCTTCCACTTCTGGCGCAGATTCTGCTGGAACCTTGCACGTTATCATCGTTTTATAAGGAATGCTGGGAAGGTCAAGAGCAACTTTTTCTCCGGTTTCTGTTTTATCCGCATCAAAAAACCAGGAACATCCTCCCATCAAGGGAAGGCAAACCAAAAGCCAAAATCCGGGCGACAAGAGCCAGGTTATAGCGCTTTTAACCCCCGTAACCGAGCGAGTAACAGCCTGTATTTTATTTTTGTTAGCCTGTATTTTCCAAACTCCCGGTTTTTGACTTTTGAATTCAAAAGCTCAATAAATATGGAGTATAGCAAGTGAGACGACAATATTAAACCAGGAATCAAGTGGAAAAATAAGCCATTTCCCGTTTATCCGTTGACGGCAGGGGTTATATGAGAGCACGGTAACAGGATTAAATCACTTACTTTAAAGCGCCTTAATTAAGATATCCTGTCCAAATTAAAAACGAGCAACGCGTTGCAAGATAATTCCTGGTCTGGACAGTGACGTATGCTTTCATTATATTGTTCCTGGGTCTTATGTACCTTATAATAATGTACTTATACAATAAAGGGGTGGATAAATATGCCAGGGAAAAAAGCCTTAAAAGCGGAGACTTTTCTTCATAGGGTGACGAGAAACCTTCTTCTGTTATTTTCTGTACTCGCCTTCCTGAACCATACAGGGAACGCCGCTGAGTCCTTCATGGAAACCCCTCCTGGTTCTGAAGAACGGCATAACCTGACAGCATTTCAGGAACTTCCTTTTCCCTACGCAAGAACCCCTGCGAACGCAAAAATCCAGGATAAGGAAGCGCAGTTTCAGCGGGCATTGCGGTACAAGCGGGAACAAAATGGACGTCCCCCGAACCTTTTAAAGACGCGCAAATGGCTTGCTATGGCCGCAAATCAGGGACATACAGAGGCCCAATATGAGCTTGGGATCTTATTGAAAGCAAATTTTAATCGTCCCGAAGACGCTCTTTACTGGCTGGAGCAAGCTGCGTGTCAGCAACATAGAGAAGCCCAATATCAGCTTGCGGGCTTACTAAAATATCTAAAACACCCCAAGTACGCTATTCACTGGTTCTATCAAGCTGCATGCCAGAACCATAGAGAAGCTCAATATGAGCTTGGGATCTTATTAAAAGTAGATCGCAATCGTTCAGGAGACGCTCTTTACTGGTTGGAGCAAGCTGCACGCCAGAACCATAGAGAAGCTCAGTATGAGCTTGAGGACTTACTCGAAAGCCTCAATTATCCCGGTAAAGCTGTTCAGTGGTTGTATCAAGCTGCATGCCAGGAACACACGCGCGCCCAGATGAAGTTGGGATATAGGTTTCGTGATGGCAAAGGGGTGCGGCAAGACTACATTTCGGCTGTGTACTGGTTTGAGAAGGCTTCTGCTGATCCTGCTTTAACTTGGGAGGCGCAAACTTGTATAGGCTGGTTTTACCTGAAGGGACTGGGGGTTTCCAAAGATGAAAAGAAGGCATTTGAGCTTTATTTTCAGGCTGCTCAGGCAGGATATTTCCCGGCTCAACTTGAGGTAGGTATCTTGTACGAAGAGGGCTGGGGGGTGGAGAAAAATCTGCAAGTGGCAGTCAACTGCTACGCTTACACTGCGGGACAGGGATACGCGCCGGCTCAATGGAAACTCGGCATCCTGTTTGCGGAAAATGATCCGGAAATAGCCAAATACTGGTTTGAAATGGGAGCCAAGCAAGGATATGCTCCTTCTCAATCTCAGCTGGCCGCCCTGTATAAGCGTTTGGGAGGAGAGGCAAATCTACAAATGGCGCACTACTGGTATGGCCAAGCTGGACAACAGGGGGGTCCGCAAAAAAGTTGAATGTCTTCAGCTATTCTGGTTCTAAAAAGCAACCATTCGCGATTAAGCCAAATAGCTTTATAAGGAGCGATGGAAGCCACCGTTGAATCCACGGAGCGGATTTTCACCCCATTTCAGCTTGTTTTATAGCCGGGAGCCAGGAATGGAACGACGCCCAAAGCATGAGGCTTAAATTAAAAAAGCAAGAATTTTTCAAGTTGCCCCCATTGCTTTTTGGATAGATAATTAAAGTAATTTATTTAAGGTGAGCCAGTTTATTTGAGCGTTATCCATTACAAATCGACCGTCTTCTTATTATGGTGTTTAGTTGCCTGTATCGCATCGGCAGAGGGCATATTAGAGCAACCTTCAAGCATCGGGGATGGCTTCACAGCGGAGGAAGTGGAAATCATCACCCTGACGAATAAGGAACGGGCGCGTAATGGACTTCATCCCTTAAAGATAAACCGGATCCTTACGCGGGCAGCCCGGAAACACTCAACCAAGATGGCCCGCTATCAACACCTGTCTCATATCATTAAAGGCAAAAGCTTTCTTCACCGCCTTCAAAAAGTAGGTTACCCGTTTGTAAAAGCCGGAGAAAATATAGCACGCTCTAAACGGTCTCTTCCTCATATCATAAGCATGTGGATGAAGTCCCCGGGCCATCGCCAGAATATTTTAAATCCCCACTTTAAAGAAATTGGCATTGGCATCTCGAGGACATCCAGCGGGGATCAGTATGTTACCCAAGTCTTTGCAGCGCAAAAGCAAGAAATCCCTATGATAAAATAAAAAGGAAGCAGAGAGGATACTCATAAGATTTTTTTCATGAAATAGCAGGTCGAACCATATTTCCAATTGGGAATGCTTGCCACTTCTTCAAAATCACAGGATCGAAAAAAGCATCTCGCTTCTTCAAAGTAGGTGTTCGCCTGAAGACATTTAAGGGAGCGCTGCTTTGCAAAAGCTATAACCTGGTGGATGAGTTGACCGCCAATGCCTTGCCGGCGGAATTTGGGATCAACCCATAGCGCCTCTATCCATAAAATATCATTATGCTTTTGAGAAATAATGCCGCCGATAAGTTGAATTTCATAGAAACCATAAATCCCTTGAGGTTGATCAGCATGGAGACCAGTGTGAGATTCAAGGTGGGCGTTTAATTCCAGCTCAATCTTGTCTTGCCAGGTCAGGTTGGGAAAAGATGTAAACGTGATGCTCATTATTTTTTCCTTATCATCCAGACGTTTGTATTCGTTAAGATTTTTTTGACTTCAGAAAAACCTGCTTTTTGATAAGCCCGGATTGCTTGAAGATTGGCAGTATTTGGATTAACTAAGCATGCTTCAAACTGCAGGTCAATATACTCTTTGCAAAATTTTTCGATGATGCGGGATCCCCAGTTTTTTCCAACAAAATTTTCTTCTCCGATAAAAATATCCAGGCTTGCAAGCGACTCAGGCAACTCTGTTAAAGGCGCCACGTCCTCTTGTAGAAAATCAGAGGACTGATAAAATTGGATGTATCCAATTTCTTGACCATCAAGGCAAACAATATAGGCATAGATGGGTTTCCGAATACCATTTTTGTTTTTATACCCGTGAACATAGGCGCTATATTTGGCGCGAATTAAGTCGATTGTCCAATGCGTATCTGGATCCCACCCTGTTTTAACATGTGGACTTTCTAGCCATTTTAAAAGAAGGGAAAAATGTATTTCTTTTAGGGGAATAAACGTAATTCTCATATCGTGCGCCTTCTTTGTAAATAATATACGCCCATTCTCGCACAGCCTCAGCTTAAGCCCTTATAGACATCCATCTAAAATAGCTATTTCTTTTTTATCTCTTTTATGGTTGTCCCATGAAATTTGTTTCACGTGAAACAAAATAAGCAAAATATAAATTTTATAGCTCACTTACATAAATTATCATACTATTTTTATAGATCTTTATAAAAAATGGTTTTTTAACCCCAATTTTACCCTCTATATCCTCCAGGAAGCGCAGTATTGCGCACAGAGCCAAGGAGTTACCCCTTCTAAAAGCTTATCAACCGGAAAAAATGGAGCAAAATTCTTTAAATAGGTCGTCATTACAATTATTTAAAAAAACGTTTCACGTGAAACAAATTTGACAAACTTTCCTCAAATAGATAGAATATGAATTATATAATTCAATTTTATGGATGGCAGGATTAATTTTTCCTATTATCCAAAAAATGATTTTTCGACTCTTATTTTTCCCCTAAATCCTTTGAAAAGCGCGGAATTGCGCACAGAGCCGGACATGAAGGTCACAAAAACCAACCCATTGGGCAAAATCAAAAGGAAATATCGCTGACAACCTGATTCAATTAAAATTTTTTAGACCATGTTTCACGTGAAACATTAAAATATATTATGCAATTTTGAGGCTTAAAAAATATTTTCATCATTTTTTTAAAATTTTAATTAATCTTATGTATTTCTTCAGAAAAAAGCCTTGAGCGTGCAAGTCTGGCAGGGCCGCACCCCCTGGAACGCCCAGAAATGCGCACAGAGACAAAGGTTGCCTTCCCATATGATGGTTTGGAAATGTCATTCCCTTTAAAAATTTGGGAATGAAGAATATGGAAGGCCCTAAATTAAAAATAGTTTCACGTGAAACATCAAGAAAAAAGTACTCATAGCGCCGAAAACAGGTCGCCCATAAAAGTTAATAGACGCCTCCTTCAAAAAAGGAGAAAGAACACATATTTTTATTAGGAGCCTCTTAAAAAATAGGCGTCATTTTAGAGGGTTTCTCTTCTCTCCAACTGGCGTAAGTACAAAATCACTCCGTCTTTTGAGGTAACGCTCTTAGTAAACCCGCCTGAAAATTTCCACCTTTTTTGAGCGGCAGCAACCTCCTCTTGCCAGGAACGCCCTTTATGAAAAAGGCCATAAGATGAGGCGTCAGATGATACGATCCTCATCATGCCGCATAATCCATCTAAATGGGTGCAAGCACGGGAAAGCAGGATATTAAATTTCTCTGTTACATTTTCAATTCGGATATTTTTAACGGACACTTGGGTTTTTGTTTGGCGGGCGACTTCTTCCAGAAAAAAGCATTTTTTTTGATTACTGTCACATAAACTCACTTTCTTAAAGCCGCACATAGCCAGAACCATACCCGGGAACCCGGCTCCCGTTCCCAAATCCATGATAGAGACACTATCCTTCAGAGGTGATGCTTCATCCAGTTTTTTCCAACTATCCTGTGGCGTTTCAAAATGAGGTAGAAAAGAACCACCCGGATTGAGGAAAGGCGTTTGCGATTGAATGCAACTCATGATCGGAATCAGTTGCAAGGAATCAAGAATATGGCGATTGTCAAAATCAGATAACGTATCTTCCTGGACCAGTGTTGTCCGGGAGTTCCATTCCCGTAACAAACGCTCATAAATTTTAAATTTTTGAAGCGTTTCCGGGGAGACAAGTTTTTTAATAGGGGGCATCATCTTAAAAATTGCGTTTCTCAATACACGGTCTGCCTAAAACAAGTCAAAGTAGCTGCCGACCTCCAGGGTAGTTTCCTGCTTCGCTCGCCCTGAACGAAGCTTGCAAGCGAAGTCGAGGATGGAAAAACTCAACCTAAAACAGTATAAATCGGCGCTCATAATCATTTTTACTCTCTCCAGACCCTTCGAATTCGGCGCTTCGCGCCGACGCACGAGGGCAAAGGGCGGAGAGGCAGGTTACTTTATATTGCCGTGGTGCCGACGTGGTTAAGAGCGCCCATTATAAATTTTATAAATTAGAAGCCAACCCGGTTCACGATGGCGTTCTAAAAATGCGTCCCCATTTCCTGATCGTTTGTGTGGTTTATGTTTTTCCGTTAAAGGTTCTGCGGTAGCCAGAAAAAATTAATCCGGGGTATTCAAGCCTTCAAAACCTCCCGTTTGCCAACGTGGTTCGCTTCACTGATAATGCCGTTTTTCTCCATTGTTTCAATGATGCCTGCCGCCTTGTTATAGCCAATTTGCAAATGGCGCTGGATAAAACTGGTCGAAGCTTTCCCTTCCCGAGTGACAAGGTCAACAGCCTGGTTATAAAGGGCATCCCCTCCTTTACTCCCACCTTCATCAAAACTTAAAAGCTCCCCTTCATCATCCGTAATCCCCTCAACATACACAGGCTCGGCTTGTGTTTTGAGAAACGCTACAATGCGCTCCACTTCATCATCACGAACGTAAGGACCATGAACCCGGGTGATGCGGCCCCCTCCCGCCATATAGAGCATATCCCCCTGGCCGAGAAGTTGCTCGGCCCCTTGCTCACCTAAAATAGTCCGGCTGTCAATTTTCGATGTCACCTGAAAACTAATCCGCGTGGGAAAATTGGCCTTTATGGTACCCGTAATCACATCAACGGAAGGACGCTGGGTCGCCATAATAAGGTGAATGCCAGCTGCCCGGGCCATTTGAGCAAGCCGCTGGACAGCCGCTTCAATCTCCTTGCCCGCAACCATCATCAGATCCGCCATCTCATCGACCACAATCACAATATAAGACAAAGGCTCAAGGTCCAAGGGCTGATTCTCAAAAATTGGCTTGCCCGAATCGGGGTCAAAGCCTGTCTGGACGCGCCTGATGAGCAATTCACCCGATTGACGGGCTTCTTTAATGCGCTCATTATAGCCATCAATGTTACGCACCCCCAATTTAGACATCGCCCGGTAGCGGTTTTCCATCTCCCGGACAGCCCATTTTAAAGCAACAATGGCTTTTTTTGGATCGGTCACAACGGGAGACAACAAGTGAGGGATGCCATCATAAACAGATAGCTCCAGCATCTTCGGGTCAATCATAATAAACTTGCACCGGTCTGGCGGCAAGCGGAACAAGAGCGACAAAATCATTGTATTCACGGCAACAGATTTTCCGGACCCTGTCGTTCCCGCGACCAGCAAATGGGGCATGCGCGTTAAATCCGCAATTACAGGCTGCCCGCCAATGTCTTTTCCTAAAATAAGAGCCAGGGTGCTGGACGCTTTTTCATAAATCTCCGACTGAAGAAGCTCACGCAAATAAACTGTTTCACGGTTTGAATTTGGCAATTCAATCCCGATAACATTCCGGCCGGGAATCACCGCAATACGCGCGGATAAAGCGCTCATGGAGCGGGCAATATCATCCGCAAGCCCGATCACACGGGAGGTTTTTATTCCTGCTGCCGGTTTAAATTCATACAAGGTTACCACCGGACCGGGCCGGACTGTCACAATCTCGCCCCGGACGCCAAATTCTTCCAAAACAGTTTTTAAGTGATAAGCCGAGCCTTCTAATATCTGGGCGTCAATCGTTTGGGTGGTTTTGCGCCTGGTCGAATCCAGCAAGTCAACGGAAGGCAGTTCATAATCTTCCCACCCCAGTGGCGCCAGGTCAGATAATACATCACACGAATCAGCTAATTTTGCCGTTTTTGTCCTTGATATAAAAGAAGAAGCCGCCTCCCTGTTATCCTCTACCTCCTCCTCAACAGGATCATCCAGAAAATTTTTCCCCCATATAACAGGGGTCTTAATAACAGGGGTCTTATCCTTTGCGTCATCCGAGGATCCATGGAGCGCCGCCCGATCTTCCGCCGTCACATGAAGGGACCCCTCATGTCGCCCGCCAGGGATAACCACTGCTGGCTTCATGCCCTCCTCTTCCCCTTTTGGCAAAAAAACACGGCTTATCTCTCGCGCCATCCGCTCATTCACGCCCTTGGCGCCTCTAAAGACGGGGCGCATCCCGCCGTGATAAAGCATGAGCATGAGCCTTTTTATAAAAGAGCCGAAGCCAAAAAAACCTTTACCCACTTGTTTGAAGGAGAGGCCCAAACTCAATAACAGAAAAATGAGGGACAAGAAAGGAAAGAGGACCCCGATGCCAAAAAAAGATAACCAGGACATACCAAGAATTTCACGGGCGTGGTATAAAAGGACATCTCCCAGGGCGCCCCCCAAATTATTGAGAAGAAGCCATGTTCCTGGCGGCGCCCATTGCGCAACAAAGCTCACGCCTAAAAAAACAGCAAGCGCCAGGGCAACCATCCGAAAAAAAACCCACCGTAAGGGAATGGCCGCCATCAATCGGATACCCCACCCCAGCAAAGCAATAACCCAAAATACAGTAATCACCCCAAAAGTCTGCATCATCACATCGGCGACCACGGCCCCGGGAAAAGCCAATATATTTTTTGCAGGACCTTCAATAGCCACATTCCAGGAAGGATCGGAAGGGTGGTAGGTTCCCAAAATTGCCGTCAATGCGCCAGCCAAAGAAACCATAATAAAACCAACAAGTTGACCCGTCCGACGCCTTAAAAAAGCCGTCATTCCGGAAGGTAAAAGGACGTGTTTGCCATGTATGCGTGAGCGGTGCGCCATGAAGTTCTTTTATTTATGAGAGTTGCCAGGTTCTATCCATTTTTGTAAACACACAGTTAGGATGGTGATAAATTTTCAAGCTTTTTGAACAAGGAGACCAAAGTTAAGGAACCCGTGCATGAAAGCCCTTCAGGAGTCTGGAAAAATAATACGCTTGTTTAAGTTTTTATAACATCATTTCAAAGCATCATGAAGGAGAATCCACCAAAAAGACAGAGAGCTTGAAGCTGGTGCCGCCGGAGAGAATCGAACTCTCGACCCCACCCTTACCAAGGGTGTGCTCTACCACTGAGCCACGGCGGCAACCGGCGCCAAAGAAACCATGGCATAGCTATAAACGGGATTCAAGATGATTTTACCGGCAGATTAGGGTTTTTCTTTTGGGTTTTCCCATCCCATCTTCGACTTCGATCGCAAGCTTTTAAAAGCTTGCGAGCTACACGGGAGGGGGCCTATCTGCGCTTGTAAGGTGGAAAAGCAAGTGGCTACGGCTATCATACGAGAGAAATTTATTGAGAGAAGAAGGGAACGTGTGTTAGAAATAAGGGATTAATGCGCTTCATTGGCGCTTATGCGGTTTATTCCGAATCAGGACAACATTAAATGACCACACGGCAACCTAAACCCCCTTCTGCAGCCAAAAGCGCGAAACCAGACCGTCAGAAACGGTTAGGCGCCGCTTTACGGGAAAACCTGCGCAAACGTAAATCCCAAAGCCAGGAACGTCAAAAATCAAAACTGCTTCTGGAACCAGACCCGGCAACATAGCAGAGTCTTTTTAAGGGTTCAAATGACCCATAGCAGCCGGCAGGGATCACTTGAACAGTTATGAACCTTTTGAAAAAACACCTGCAAAAATAGCCCCGAATCGTGTAAGTTGAGAGGCAAGGTTGATGATTTAAAAGTAAGGTTATTGATTGATGTCCATATTACCTGACCACTGGATTCGCCGGCAGGCCCTTAACCACAAAATGATTGAACCTTTTGTGGACAACCAGGTTCGGGCCGTTGGCATAAGTGAGGAGATGCCGGCTGTGGCAACTGGCCATTTACCCGGGAAGGGACCTAAAGTGGCTTCCCGACCTGAAGGTGTTATTTCTTATGGCGTATCTTCTTACGGGTATGATGCGCGTGTTGCGGATGAATTTAAAATCTTCACGAATGTTGATAGCGTTATTGTGGATCCTAAAGCTTTTTCTCCCCATAGTTTTGTGGATCGTAAAACAGATGTCTGCATTATTCCGCCCAACAGCTTCGCCTTAGCGCGCACCGTTGAATACTTCCGCATCCCGCGTGATGTTCTGGTCATTTGTTTGGGCAAATCCACCTATGCCCGTTGTGGCATTATCGTGAATGTCACTCCGCTGGAACCTGAATGGGAAGGCCACGTCACCCTTGAGTTTTCCAATACAACGCCTCTTCCAGCTAAAATTTATGCCCATGAAGGCGCCTGCCAGTTCTTATTCCTGAAGGCGGACCAGGTTTGCGACGTCTCTTACCAGGACCGCCTTGGCAAATATATGAAGCAAGTCGGCGTTACATTGCCCCGCCTCTAGGTGTCCGGCTGGTTAAAGACATGACAAATAAACCGTCAAGAAAGAACGAAAGATAAAAAATGCAGCTAATTAAAATTAGAGGGGGCATCCCCCTAAAAGGGGAAATTCCCATTAGCGGCGCCAAAAATGCGGCGCTCCCTTTAATGACGGCAGCTTTACTGACGGATGACGCTCTTATTTTAACCAATATGCCGAACCTTGCGGATATCACCTCCCTGCAGGCGCTTCTTGACCAGCACGGTGTTCATCTTATCCATGACTTGCCCCTTAAAACCTTAACGCTGACCGCGCAAAACATCCATAACACAACTGCCCCTTATGATATTGTACGCAAAATGCGGGCATCTATACTGGTTTTAGGTCCCCTTCTGGCACGATGCGGGCATGCCAAAGTCTCCTTGCCAGGTGGTTGCGCCATTGGCGTGCGTCCGATCGATATTCACTTAAACGGCTTGCGGGACTTGGGGGCGGAAATTGATTTGCTCGATGGATATATTCACGCAAAAGCGCCCAACGGCCTCACCGGGGCAACCATCACCATGCCGATTATTTCGGTGACAGCGACAGAAAACCTCATGATGGCGGCTTGCCTGGCTAAAGGAGAAACACGCCTTATTAATGCTGCCCGGGAACCAGAAATTGTTGATTTAGCCACTTGTTTGAGCGCCATGGGCGCCGAAATTACGGGCGCTGGCACAGATACGGTGACCATCCAGGGAACAAAGCGCCTCCATGGCGCTACCCACCGCGTCATTCCTGACCGTATTGAAACAGGGACCTATGCTATGGCGGCAGCGATCACGAACGGTTCGGTCCACCTGACCCATACTTCCCTTGATTTAATTCCAACAGCTTCCGCCCACCTTCAAAGGGCTGGCATTATTCTGACCCCAACGGATCAAGGCTTTGAAGTCAAAGCGCCACCAGGAGAAATCCAGGGCGTCGATGTCATGACAGAACCCTATCCAGGGTTCGCCACAGATTTGCAGGCTCAAATGATGGCCCTCATGACCATTTGCCGGGGCGCTTCCCTTGTTACGGAAACCATTTGGGAAAACCGGTTCATGCACGTGCCAGAGCTTTGCCGTATGGGCGCCAATATCACCGTTCATGGGTCTTCCGCTTTGGTGCGGGGCGTTTCTTCCCTTCAGGGAGCGCCCGTTATGGCAACGGATTTACGGGCGTCCGTCTGTTTAGTCCTGGCGGGATTAGCCGCTGAAGGGGAAACCGTGATCAATCGCGTTTATCATCTTGATCGCGGATATGAACGGGTGGAAGATAAGTTAAGTAGATGTGGAGCGCATATCGAACGGATCACTGAATAAAAGGAGCCTGCATGCCATTAGAATTTGTGCCGCTTCGGCTGTTAGCCAATGATACAGAAGACCTGGCTATTTTAGCGACCCACTTGCAAGATGCCTTGCTTCCTTTGGCGTCTATGGTTTATGAACCTAAAAATGCCACATTTACCCTGTTGGCGAACCGGTTTTGCTGGGAACACCCCCCTATAGACCATGAAGGGATGCCCATGTATCACCGTGTGCATTCGGGCCTTTGTTTTCGTAACGTGGACAAAGTCCATCATCGAGGTTTTCAACGCAACGGAAACACGCGGATCTTAAACCTTCTTACCTTACAAGCCCAAAGAACCGATGCAATCCGCTTAATTTGTTCTGGAAATAATGAAATTCATATCGAGACGAAAAATCTTCACTGCCATTTGGGGGATTTGCACCAGCCCTGGCCAACGCGTAAAAAGCCAATCCATGTTTATGAGCATATCGAGGCGATGCAAGAGAGCCGGACACTAAAATAAAGAATGAAAATGTTGGCTTTATATGGTAAATAGTTAATCAAATTAATAAAGGCATGGTTATTTTTTAGAAGCGGGTCACACTCCTATGGCAAAAGAAGATTTAATTGAGTTCACTGGCATTGTCATGGAACTTCTGCCAAATGCAATGTTTCGGGTTCGCTTAGAAAATGACCATGTTATTTTGGCGCATACCTCTGGCAAGATGCGTAAAAACCGCATTCGCGTTCTGGCTGGAGATAAAGTTACGGTTGAAATGACCCCTTATGATCTTACCAAAGGGCGGATTACTTTCCGCCAAAAATAAAATGATCCTTTTCAAGGTCTCCCGTCATAATCCCTCAAGTTTTTTGAAGACCGTACCTTAAGTGCCGGTAACGCTTTTGATCAGCCAACACCGCGTTGCCCGCCTTAAAGACGGCCAAGCCATAGATATCGACCTGGAATGGCCTTCTTCACCTGCTGCCAACTTTTCTCCCCTGGGTCAAATTTATTGGGGCCGCGTGATCCATATTAAGCATGCCCATGCCTTTGTTAAATTAGCCGAAAGTCAGGTAGGGCTTTTGCCTCTTGAACATCCCTTTTCCAAACCGGCTGAAGGCCAGGCGATTCTTGTCCAAGTCCGGCGGGAAGCTATTCCAGATAAAGGAACGCACCATAAAGGGCCGCTTTTAACTCGGAAAATCGTGTTCGGCGGCCGCTATTGCTTGTACCATCCCTTTCAGGAAAAGCGCTTCCTGTCTTCAAAAATTCAAGATCCCGCCACGCGCAAGCGTCTCCAAGCCCTCATCCCGGCTCTTGAACCCATCACTCTAAGGGAATCCGCTGCGCATGCCCCGGTTGATCAAATCCACACGGAAATAGCCACTTTACGACAAAAATTCCTTGAAATCCAAGCTTTGCGCAACAAAGCGCCTTGCCTCACGCCTTATGACGCCATGCCTTCGTCCCACCGATGGATGCGGGACCTGGAAGCTTCTGAAGGGAACAAGATTCTTGTAGACCATAACCAGGCCCTCATAGAGAGCCGGAATTTCCTAAAAACCTGTCGCCCTGATTTATTGCCCTATGTCCAAAAGCATACCCTGCCCCTTTTTGAAGCCTACGGGATCGAAGATTTTTGGGCGTCCCTTTTTCAGGATGTCGTCGGCTTGCCCAGCGGAGGGAATATTGTTATCGATATTACAGCTGCCGCCGTGGTCATTGACGTAAACCCGGGCGATAAAGACGCCCGGGAGACCAATAAAGAAGCTGTTCTTCCCATCATCCAGCACTTAAAAGGGCGCCATTTGGGGGGTAACATCCTCATAGACTTTATGGGGGTTGAAGCTTCCCCTCAAGACCGCACCTACCTCACAGACCTTCTTTTAAAACACGCTTCTGATTATCGTTTGCCACTCGATATTTTTGGCTGGTCAAAACTGGGTTGGCTGGAAGCGCGACTTCCCAAGCGCCGGATTCCTCTGCGTGAAAGAGTGAACGCCCCAGGATGACTCCCTGCCTCTATCCGCCGTTTTCCTGCATCGAGTTGTTTCCTGTTTAATTTGTAGGGCGCTCGTTAAGAGGAACGACCGAGAGTCGATAGCCAAGACCGTGCAGAACGGTTTCAATGGTATTCAGCTTAGGGTCTCCTTTAGCCGATAACGTTTTATAAAGGTTCTGCCTGTTGAGGCGCGTTTTTTCCGCTAATCGGGTAATCCCCCCCTTAGCCTCCACCACATCTCTTAAGGCTGTTAAAAATGAAGATACATCCTTATCTTTTTCATACTCTTCAAGAGCAACGGATAAATACGTTTGGGCATAGGAAGAGTCTTTTAAGTCTTCTAAAAGAGCCGCTTTAAATTTTCGTAGCTTTCTCATGATAAGCCTCCTTTATATGCTTTCCAGTAGGACTGCGCTTGGCCAATGTCTTGTTGCTGCGTCGCCTTGTTTCCTGCGCATAGCAAGATAACAATTCGCTCATTCTCGGGGGCATAGTACACGCGGTAACCAGGCCCAAAATCCAACCTTAATTCCCAGACACCTTCACCAACGGCTTTGTGATCTCCAAAGTTGCCATTTTCTATGCGTCTAATCCTCTGTTCAATTCGTGCTTTTGTTTGCGCATCTTTTAGAGAATTGACCCAAATTGTGTAAGGTTCTTTCCCAAGCCGATTACAGTAAATTTCAACAGTCTTTTGCGGGGACATTTAAGTTTTGATCCTTCTTTATATTATAAAGTATGTTGTAAGCGACAAAAAGTCAAGCTCACCGAATATATTTATTTGCCCTCCGACTCCGCAATCCCTTTTCCAAGCGGATGGCGTTCGCGCGAGGGTGAACGCAGAGAGATTACAGCCCGCATTCCGTTCGTCCTCGCCCGTAGCCTGCAAGCGAAGTCAACGGCAAGAAGCAAGTTACTTTATGGTTTGGGGGTAACTTTAATAGACTTCTTTCGAAACCGTCGCCTTTTAGCCCATGGCGTCGTCAAAAATTTGTTCGTGATCCTCATGTACTCTTATGTACACTCCGGTCACTCATAAATTTTTTCCTAGCCCTGCACCAAAATTCTTGGTTTCGAAAGAAGTCTAATTTTCAAAAACTCTGCTATACCATTCAAAAATAAAGACGCTTCCTGTTCTATCCCCTATCTGTCTATAATTTAATTAAAATTATATATTGAGGAATCCAGTCATGCTTCGGGGCAGCCAAGACCCTTTTCTAAATTACTACCACCGGGAATTAACCTATTTGCGTCATGCGGGGGGGATATTCGCCTCCAAGCATCCCAAAATTGCGCATCGTTTGGGGCTGAATTGGGAAGAATCACCAGATCCCCATATGGAGCGCCTTCTTGAGTCTTTCGCTTTTCTAACGGCGCGGTTGAGCCAGGAAATTGATGACCGCTTGCCTCAAATTTCAGCGGCTCTTTTAGGCGTATTATATCCGCAGTTGATTAACCCCATCCCGGCCATGGCGGTGACCCAGTTCCAGGCGGATGCGACTAAAGGGGCGCTCACGACAGGTTTTCCCATTCCCAAAGAAACGGCCCTCTTTACCTATGCGGAAGAAGGCGTCGCCTGCCGGTTCCAGACAATTTATGATGTAACTTTATGGCCGGTTGTGGTGGCCCATGTGGACTTTGTTCCCCGCGATACTTATGACATAAAAGACTATGGGCCTAAAGCGCCCTGGTATTTACGGCTGCGCCTTCAGTGTGAGGAAAGGCTCCTCTTTTCAGACCTGGACTTAAAACGGTTAACCTTTCACTTAAATGGTGACCGGCTCTTGACGTTTGAGATGTATGGCGGTTTGTTTGCCCAAAAAACCCCTCATGTCTTATTATCCAAAGATCAAAAAACCGCATCGCTCCTGCCCATACCTTCTTTAACGGCTGTCGGGTTTGATGAAGACCACTTGATATTGCCCCATCCGGCGCACGCCCATCCGGCTTATCAAATGGTTCAGGAATATTTTCACTTCCCCGAAAAATACTTATTTTTTACTGTGGAAAATATATCGACGGAAGGGGCAGGCAATGAAATTGACCTCCTGATTGCTATTGAAGATGCAGATATTGTTAAAAAAATCACCCTTCACCCCCGGAATTTTTTGCTGGGTTGCACCCCCATGGTGAACCTCTTCCGCCGGACAACAGACCCAATCCGGCTGAATCACCGGCATACGGAATACCGTTTAATGCCAGATCAGCGCCGGGAGAGAACAACAGAAATTTATTGTATTAACCGTATTCTGGCGACAGTGGAAAATGAGCCAGATCCTGTTGAATTTCAACCTTATTTTTCCTTTAATCATAAAAGTGGCCAGCTCCGCCCTCAAAATGAGCAGGCATCATTCTGGATCGCCCGCCGGGCAGCTTCCTTGCAAAAAGATATGCCGGGTACAGAAATGTTTCTGACTTTTGTGGATTTGGATTTCAATCCCGATTTGCCGTCTGTTCAAACAATTTATGGGGACACGTTATGCACGAACCGTTATTTGGCAGACCAGATGATGGCGGGCACCCTGATGCAAATTGAGGATCGGGCGCCTATCGCCCGAATTGTCTGCTTGAATAAGCCCGTTTCTCAAGTGCATGCGCCAAGGGATGGGGAAACCTTATGGCGGTTGATCTCCCATTTATCTGTTAACCACTTATCTTTAACGGAAGGGGAAGCGTCCCTGGCGGCTTTGAAGGAAATGCTGCGCCTCTATGCGGGACCTTCTTCAGATTACCGGCATGGGGAGATTGACGCCCTGGAAAAGCTGTCTTGCCGGCCGATCGTCCGTCGGGCCGGTGATCAAGCGTGGCGGGGATTCATTTCCGGTATTGAGGTGTCTTTGACGATGAATGAACAAAAGCTGGCGGGAAGTAGCGTCTTTTTGATGGCCGCCGTTCTCCGGCATTTTTTTGCTTTACAAGTGTCTTTAAATTCGTTTGTCGAGGTTGTTTTAAACAGCGCGCAACGTCAAGGTGAGTGGATGAGATGGCAACCATTGCCCGGCGAACAAATCCTTCTTTAGAAGAGCAGATTTTAACCGCTCCTTATGAATTTGATTTTCATCAAGCTATCCGCCTGCTGGAAAAAATGCGTCCCGAAGCCCATCCCTTAGGAGAGGGGACGAATCCATTAAAAGAAGCTGTATCCATTCAGTCCCGGGTAACCCTGTCACCCTCGGGCGCGGATCTTCAAAGCTTGACTCCTTCCCCTACGGATAAGCCGCCTGTCCTGATGGTCAATTTTTTAGGGCTTGCAGGAATTCAAGGCCCCTTGCCAACCCCTTATACAGAATTGCTGATTGAAAGGCTGCGCCATAAAGATACAAGCCTTAAAGATTTCCTTGATATTTTCAACCACCGGTTGGCGGGCTTTTGGCACCGCATGCGCAAAAAAGTTGTTTTAGGCATCGCCCAGGTTCGACCCGATACCACGTCTGCGGGAAAGGCTTTTCTGGATTTAGTGGGGGTAGAACCTGAACCTTTACGTAACCGTTTAGCCGTTTCTGATCAAACATTGCTGTCTTACGCGCCTGCATTTTGGAAGCGCCCCCATTCGTTGATTGGCCTGCAACGTTTATTGCGCTCTTATTTTGCTCTCCCTATTACCGTATCCCAATTTCAGGGGGGATGGCAAATGGCGCAAGAGCGGGACTGCACCAAAATAGGGGTGAAAGAGCTGGGACAACATCAGGTTTTAGGAAAATCAGCAGTTCTAGGGCGGCGCTCCTGGGACCAAACAGCAGGAATTTTATTGCATATCCCCCCGCTGGCTTATAAGCAATATATAAACTTTCGACAAGAAACGACATTAGAATATACAGCGTTACGGGATTTAACATATTTTTATATCGGTCTCGGCCAACGGGCGCATGTGACTTTCGCCGTCCAGCGGGAACAGATTAAACCTGTACGCCTGAACCGTCAATTTGGCCTGGGTCATGCCACCTGGATGACACGGGGAGAAGGCAAAGGGTTTTCCCGGGATCCGGAAATAACGCTTGTGATGAAGCAACCAGGCAATACTTTTTCTCATGGGACCTCCCTGCTCCGTTCGCCTTAAGCGTAGCAATCCGTTTGAAAAGTGGATTGCTACGTTCAGGGCGAACGGCAAGAGGTAAGTTACTTTATGTTGTAGGTCGCGGCACAGACGCGGCTGGGATGCTCATACGAGTTTCATGGCAAGCTATGTATTCATCTTGCCCGTGTTCCTGCATGCTTTTGACTGCCCGTTTCCGTTTGCCGGCGCCAGGCTTCAAACATTAAGATAGTCCATAAAGGTTCTTTGTGATCCGCACGCTTCTTCAGATGGTCTTTCCAAAGTTGACGGATGGGGGCTGGATCAAAAGTGTCTTTTAAGGTTCCAGGTGAGAGCAGATCTTCCGCCCACTCCCGTAAAGGTCCCCGAAGCCAGGCATCAAGGGGTAACGCAAACCCGGCTTTTGGACGATCAATCAGATCCGCAGGAACATGTTTGTAAAGGAGTTGACGCAAAAGCCACTTGCTTGTTTTTCCTTTAATTTTAAGTGAGTTGGGCTGCGCCCATGCCCATTCGACCAGGCGGTGGTCCAGAAGAGGAACGCGGGCTTCCAGGCTGACGCCCATGCTTGCGCGGTCCACCTTCGTTAAAATATCATCTGGCAAATAAGTTGTGGTATCAAAAGCCTGCATTTGTGAGACAAAGTCAGATAGCTGAGGAGAAAAGCGCGTCATATCGGGAACATCCGTATGAGGCAGGGCCTCGGAGGGGTCTGCCCAATAGCTGATCAGGGAGTCATACAGAGCTTCCGGCGTTTTGGCGGCCATGGACCGGGCTACTTTATGTATTTTATGACCGGCCTTCCGGGGACGCCGGGAGGCTGGAATCAGGGAACTGAGCCTATCCCATCCCCCGGGAGGGATGATGGTTAACAGGGTTGCCAGGCTGCTACAAAAGGGGGTATGGCGAATAATTTTCCATAATGTATCACCCCACAAATAACGGGAATAGCCACCAAAGAGTTCATCCCCTCCATCCCCTGACAAAGCGACTGTAACAGACTGACGGGCAAGCCGGGAAAGCAGAAAGGTCGGAATTTGGGAAGAATCCGCAAAAGGCTCATCATATAAATGGGGCAAGTGAGGAATAACGTCCAGGCAAGCCCTGGGCGTTATGAACAATTCCGTGTGCTGCGTTCCTAAATGGCTGGCAATGGCTTTCGCGTAAGGCGCTTCATTATATTCTTTTTCACCAAAGCCAATCGTGAAAGTTTGAACCGGCCTGGCGCTATGCTTTTGCGCAATGGCTGTTACGAGAGAGGAATCAACGCCGCCGGACAAGAATGTCCCTAACGGCACATCAGCAATCATACGGCGGTTAACGGCGTCATTCAACAGCTCTTCAAGACTGGCCAGCGCTTCATCAGGAGAAGGAGTCGATTGCTGGCCTAAAGACGAAAGACCCCTGGTAATGACCTCTTCCAGGGTCCAGAAGGTTTTTTGGGTTATGTGGCCATCGGATGTCCGGCATAAAATTGTGCCGGGGGGAAGCTTATATATCCCTTCATAAATTGACAGAGGAGTTGGCACATAAGCATGCTTGAGGTAGGCGGCAAGAGCCTGCTCGTTGAGCTTGGGGGAAAAATCCGGGTGCGCTTGCAAGGCTTTGATCTCGGAACCAAACAAGAAGGTCGCTCCGGCCGTTCCCCAATAAAGAGGTTTGACTCCCAACCGGTCCCGTACAAGATACAGCGTATGGTCTTTACGGTCCCAAAGAGCGAAAGCGAACATTCCAATGAATTGTTTTACAGCCGCTTCAAGCCCCCAGGCCGCAATAGCCTCTACCATAACTTCCGTATCAGAATGTCCCCGAAAAACGACGCCTTTTGCCTCTAGTAAAGGACGAAGTTCTGCGTTGCTGTAAGTTTCTCCATTATAAGTAATAACCCATCGCCCACAGTGTGAAGCCATGGGTTGATGGCCGGCAGGGGACAAGTCCTGAATAGAAAGGCGACGATGGCCGAAGGCCAGACCAGCAGGTTCATCAACCCATGCGCCTTCATCGTCAGGGCCGCGGTGAATGATAGCGCTGGCCATACCCGACACATAACGCATTAATGTCATTGCATTGGTTAAGCCTGGCGTAATAAAACCAACAATTCCACACATGGGTTTTACCCTGCTAATTTAAAAAACTGGGTAATATCCGTATCTTCCTCATTCGGACTCACCTTTTCCAATAAAGCGACGATTTTAGCCGTTTGCCCTTTTTCTAAAAGATCAGTCAATTTGGTTAACAGATTGTCATCTTGAGCCTGGGTCATTGTGGAATGGGTCACGCCCATTGTGATGCCTGGCGTTAAGGATTGAAGGAGGTCAGTTTCAAAGGAGGGCGCAGATAGAGCTTGACCCGAAAATTTGACTTTAACGTCTACTTCAGGGATAAGCCCGTTGAGAAGGGAGAGGGATCGTATCAACTCCAGAAAGCGGGAAGGCTCGCCTCCGGAAAGATGAAGGACCTGTCCCTTGGTTTTTTCTTTTACCAAGGCTTTTACAATAGCTTGTAAAATTGTTCGCGCAGCCTCTTCCGCGGACAAAAGATAAGAATAGGCGTCTGGTGAGGGTATGGTGATTTTAAGTCCCTGAGTCAAGTGTTCTTCCCAAAAAGCTGTCGTAGAATCTAAATTATTCCAGACATCACTGCTGTTGATCACAAGGAACCGGGTTGGATTTTTCTTGGTAGCAATTTGGTCTAATGCCTGGAACTGTTGGGAAACAAGCCTCGTGATGAGCCTGGTTAAACGAGTTGGCGTTTGGGGGTTAATCAGTACAAAAAGGCAAGCTTCCGTCTTTTGAATATCTTGCGCCACATGTAAGGGACTTAAAATGTTTTTTTGTACAGCCATCAAGAGGTTGCGGGCAATTAAATCAGGGTGTGTCACCCGGTCGCCATGGATGATGATTTGGGGATGATGGATTTTGACCAGCCTGTCCATGGTTGCGCGGTCCGTTATGGAAGCTAAAACATATTCACAAACAAGATCCGGATAAAGCTGGTCAAATTTTATCTTTAAGGCGGCTAAAGCATGTTCAGACGGATCAACCATGACGAGAAGCTTTGGATAAAAGCCTGCAATATGGTAAGCGAGTTGATGGATAACGGCGTCATGCACGCCTGTAATTAAAATACGCGTTGAGTCGATAAGCGCTTGCACTTCTTGCCAGGGGGAACTCTGGATAGAGGTTTCAGCAGAGTCCAGGCGGGCTTTCCCTAACAAATCTTCAAGATGAAGAGGGCGTAAAGTCACTTCATGGGAAGCAGGCGAAACCTCGAAACGTAAACTTAAAATCCCGCGGCCCTGGAATTTTAGAAGAAGCTGACGGAGAGGCATATAGCTTAAAGCTTCCTGGGTAATGAGCAAACGCTTTGGCTCGCGACCTTCTAAAGATAGTTTTTGCACAATGGGGACAAAATCATTGATCATCCCTAAAACGGGAAAGGGGGGGTGAGGGTCCTTTGGACTTAAAGGCTGGTTAAGAAGAATGCCTTCAAGATGGTAAGGAAATGCAGACCTTTCTCCCGGGTTTGTTTTATTTGCGCGCAGATAGTTTCCGATTTGCTCATTGTACCCGATGACGATGACAGGAATCTTGGGCGATAGTTCAACCGTATTTGTTTTAATCTCTTCTTCACGTTTCCAAAAAGGGGCTAAAAGACGGGGCAGGAGAAGACCAGCCATGAACAAGAATGTGTTGAGCACCGGCGTTAGCGGAGGCAAGTTTCCCATAAGAATCATGAGGGGATGATAAAATAAGTTGGCCAGGACCGCGTATCCCAGTATAGTGGGAATTTTTTCTATGGATGTATACCGCAAAGCCCCCTGGTTGCTGCGCATCCAAAAAAATAAACCAAAACTGATGAGGGAGAAGACAAGGCACTGTTTCAAAATGAAAGACATTTGTAAAGTTTGGATATCTCTCCCCATTAACAGCCGTAAGGTGACATATAAGCTTAAAAGCGCCATCAGCATATCTGAAATAAAAATCATCCACTCAGTTTTTAATTTTTTAGCCGTCAAGCGCTGAGTTGTTACGAGCTTATTGATCACAAACTTTTTCATTGGCTTCCCTTTTACCTTCACATATCATAACTGTCAGGCCAATGATAATCCATAGACCTGAAATCCACCAGTTTTGCCAAAATCCTAAATTAACCCAAACAATCAGAAAAGTCCCTGTGAATAATCCTGCGCAAACCGCCTTTTCGGTACGGCGTAATTTTGAGCAATAAATATGGAAGAGTGTTTGATAAGCAAGAAGGGTTCCCAGGATGACGCCCATGAAACCGAGTTCAAGCCAGATTTGGAGGATAGCATTATGCGGGTGCATCGCAAAACGCGCCGTCCGGTTTCTTCGCGTGATGCCCTTTTCATCAAAATATGACCAGTCCCGCGTCAATTGTATTTTTTTGTGATAAGGGGTTCCATTCATCCCGATACCCCGCCATGGATGCTCCAATATGCTTGTTGCCACGTCATTCCATATATAAAGCCGGTCGAGATAGCTTGATGTATGAATGTAGGAATTATAGCGGGGGATATATTCCGGTTTAAAGGCATATAAGCTGATAAAAGGAAAAGAAACAATAAAAAGAGGGATGAAAAGGCGCATACTCCAGGAAGCAATGCGAGGGAACAGGAGCGTTCCTGAAAAGATAGAAAGCCCGAGAAACAAGCCAATAAAAGAGGTATCGCAGTCAATTTGGAACAATGTCCAAAAAACAGAAAAGAGCAGGCAAATCATGATGGTTAAGCGCAGCCGCAAAGAGTAAGGCCGTTGAAGGACCCAAAGAATGGCCGGCCACGCCGTTAAGGAAATCATTAAAGAACCTTGGGCAAAAGCTTTTGCTGAACTTCTTTTCCAGAATGCTTGCCAAACGTTTCCAGACCAGGTGTCCAGAACATGAAAAAATATGCCAAGGAACAGCCCTCCTACTAAAGCATGAATGAGGGATTTTCGGGTAGCCCGAGGTAAGCTTAACGTGAGTTGGCACCAATATAGCCCCAGGACGGCCAAGGCTGCTATTTTAAGGCTCATGATAAGAGAAACCATAGGATACTCTGCCCATAAAGCCGTTACCAAACCCCATAAAGGAATCAGGAGGAGGGTAGTCATTAACGGTTTGGGTAAATCCGTAAGAAGTTGTTTGCGGCTATAATACAAGCCGGTTAATCCGCCGATAATGATTTCCCAAACAACGGCATGGGGCGCTATAATTGAGAGAGGAATAAATAAAAAAACAATAACGGTTAAAAGGCGATGCGCAAAAGGAGATAAGGCGACCGGCGTCATTCTTCCGCTCCCATCCGTAAAATCAGCTTCCAGGCTGTTTTATCAATGGGCATAACGGATAAGCGGGACTGGCGAACAAGGGATAAATGCGCCAGGCGCGGTTCAAGCTTAATATCCTCCAAGTCCACCGGTTTCTTTAAGGGTTTGACGGCCGTTACCTCAACCATGCCAAAACGCCCCGTTTTATCGGAAGGATCGGGGTGATAGGCCCGTGTTACCTCAACGATTCCTACAATTTGACGGTCACTCACCGAGTGATAAAAGAAGCACAAGTCACCTACTTCCATGGCCTTCAGGTTATTGGCCGCCTGATAATTACGGACGCCGTCCCAGGAGGTTGTTTTTTTTGTGGCTTGATCAGCCCATGACCAGGTAGAAGGCTCCGTTTTGATTAACCAGTATTGCACGGGAACTCCACTTCTGATTGCTGGGAGAGTATGGTCTCAATCACGTCGTCAATGGGAACGTGGTCATATAATATGGCATAAACGGCCTGGCATAAAGGCATTGATATAGATAAAGTTTGAGATAGCTTATGAACGGCCACCGCCGTGGATACGCCTTCCGCCATATAACGGCAGTCTTTTAAAATGGTTGCCGCATCCGCCCCTTTTTGTCCTAAAGCAATTCCAAGGCGCATATTCCTGGATTGCTCACTTGAACACGTCAAGGTTACATCGCCTACGCCTGAAAGCCCCAAAAAAGTATCGCTTTGCCCGCCAAGGGCAAGGCCGAGGCGGCGCATCTCCGCCAGGCCACGGGTAAGGAGAGCGGCTGTCGCATTGTTCCCAAACCCTTTTGCGCGGATGATGCCACAAGCAATGGCGAGGATATTTTTGAGCGCTCCCCCAACCTGCACCCCTATAGGATCATCGTTAACATAACACCGGAACCGGGAATGGCGGAGGCTCATAGCGACATAGTGAGCGGCCTCCCCGTTACGGGAAGCGACCGTGACGGCTGTGGGTAAATTTTGGCCGACTTCATCCGCAAAGGAAGGACCAGATAAAATGACAACCGGATTGGGTAAAAATTCCTGGCTGACTTCTGATAATAACCGGGATTCTTTTTCCTGAATTCCCGTAACGATTCCCTTGGCGCAAATGACCCAGGGCGCATGGGGAGAGAGATATTGCTGAACCTGCAAGCATACTTCCCGCATAGCCTGCGCGGGCGTAACCTGAAGGACGATATCCGCGTCCCGCAGGGCTGCCAGGTCGCTTGAAACAGCCAGATCCGCAGGAAGGGAAATGCCGGGCAGGTAAGCATGGTTTTCACGGCATTGAGTGAGGATATCGGCTTGTTCCGCCTGGCGCGGGAGAAGCGTGACGCGCTGGCCTGCGCGACAGGCCGTTAAAGCGAGGGCTGTTCCCCAGGAACCAGCGCCAATAATACAAATCTTCTTCATGATGAAACTTATACTCTCTTCAAGGATTTTGTACTAGCGTTAATAGCTGCGCTGAGAGAAGATCCCGCTTTAAGATTAACCAAGTTAAAGTCGGAGTCAGAATAAAAGCCGATGACGTGAAGTCACTGACCTCTTGCCGTTCCTTCGACTTCGGCGTTCCACGCCTACGCGCGAGGAAGAACGGAGCAAAGAGTTACCCTGGAAAATCTACGAATAGTCAGCTAAATCAATGAATTCCCCACTTAAAAATGGAGCTGAATATACTAGGTAATCAGGTAATCTTATATATGTCAGTTAAGTTATAATATAGAAATTTAAAATAAAATACTAATAGATTAACCATATGTCATTATTGAAATAATAGACGTGCTGCGTAAGTATGGAGTGAAGGCGTAAGAGTTGATTGTGTAGCGCCCCCAACCCCTTACCAGCTCATGTCGAAGCAAACCCATTTTTAAAATTAACAATCCCTGCAACGATCTTG
>JACCDN010786569.1_pt1 | contig 28793 bp, 26 predicted proteins | sample 7441691 | NCBI WGS metagenome assembly JACCDN01 (sample SAMN15323439, study PRJNA562643) | freshwater metagenome | isolation source: river surface water | place: USA:Blue River Watershed | collected 2017-08-16 | reverse complement strand
CCGTACGCAATCCATTTTCTGCCTTTTCCCAGGTTTCCAAGGTGCCTGCATATTTTTCAGGGCGCAAGGACAGCTTCACGGCGATATCGGTAAAACCAAAATCGTCGTAAACCTCTTTTAACATGCTGTTAAAAGCAGATACTTCGGCCTCAACCATATCTTCAGTACAGAAAATATGCGCATCGTCCTGAACGAAGCCGCGTACACGCATGATGCCGTGCAAAGCACCTGATGCTTCGTTGCGGTGGCACGAACCAAACTCAGCCAAGCGCAAGGGCAAATCTTTGTGAGAACGCAAACCATGATTGAATATTTGAATATGACCAGGACAGTTCATGGGTTTAACGGCAAAATCGCGCTTTTCTGATTCTGTGGTAAACATGTTGTCGCGATAGTTTTCCCAGTGACCGGATTTCTCCCATAAGGTGCGATCCATAATCAACGGAGTTCTGACTTCGTCGTAACCCCAATCATTTTGCTTGGTACGCATGTATTGTTCGATTTGCTGCCACAAAGTCCAGCCTTTGGGGTGCCAAAACACCATACCTGGCGCTTCATCTTGCAAATGAAATAAATCAAATTTCTTCGCTAGCTTGCGGTGATCGCGCTTGGCTGCTTCTTCCAACAGATTCAAATAAGCGGCTAATTGTTTTTTATCGGCAAAGGCGGTGCCGTAAATGCGTTGCAGCATTTTGTTGTTTGAGTCGCCACGCCAGTAAGCGCCTGAAGTACGCATTAACTTAAAGTTCAAACAGAAGCGCATATTGGGCACATGTGGGCCGCGGCACATATCCACGTATTCTTCGTGGTGATAGAGACCTGGCGTTGCGTCTTTAGGTACGTCGCGATCCAAAATTTCTAATTTGTAGGTTTCACCGCGCGCGGTGAACATATCGTAAGCTTCTTGCCATGTGGCCTTCTGCTTAACTACGTCGTATTCGGTTTTAGCTAGTTCGATCATGCGCGCTTCAATCGCGGCCAAATCCTCATCCGTTAGCTTTTGCTCAATGTCGATATCGTAATAGAAGCCATTTTCGATGGTTGGGCCAATGGCCATCTTCACCGATGGGAATAATTGTTTGATGGCATGGCCGAGTAAATGCGCACAGGAGTGGCGAATAATCTCAAGGCCGTCTTCATCTTTTGGGGTGAAAATCACCAAATCTGCATCGTCAATGATGAGATCGTGGGCATCTATACGCTGGCCCGTTTTATCGCCATTTAAAAAGACGCGGCCACCCAGAGTTACCTTGGCCAAACCAGGGCCAATATCAGCAGCAACTTGGTATACGGACACGGGAGCATCGAATTGACGTTTGGAACCGTCGGGAAGAGTAATAATTGGCATAACATATCCTTCTCAGTGGTGACCCCTACCAAAGGTCACTTGATAAAAAATAAGCAAGTCGAGGACTTACGCGAAAGCTGCCAATGTTGGCAGGTCGGCGAGTATAAAAAGCTGAGCCGATGATAGCCAGTAAAATCTCATCTCAACCAAAAACTGTAACAATTCGACGCCTCGTACCTCTAATACCCTGGGAGATTGTTATGTTAATCTGCGCTCAACTTAAGGCTGAGCTAACGCAATGACAAAATCGCCACCTCACAACTACACGGATGAGCAGCAACTCATAACGGCATTAATAGCCGGTGATGATCGCGCCTTTTGTGAAATCATCACCCGCTTTCAGCACACCATGACAGCAGTCGCCCACGCAATTTGTGGCGACACTTTCGCCGATGATGTGGTGCAAGATGCTTGGGTGGCAATTCACAAGAATATTTGCAAGTTCGAACAGCGCTCATCGCTCAAGACGTGGGTGATGACTATTGTGAGTAACGAAGCCAAAGCACGACTACGCCGCGAATCGCGAAAAATATCCCTAGATGAATTGGATGGTGAAACGCCCGGCAGCTATTTAGATAGCGCCCAATTTGCGCAAGACGGTCATCGATTAGCCCCAACGCCAGCTTGGCATATAGAATCACCAGAACAACTTTTGGAAGAAAAGCAATTGCAACGTTGCATTAATAAAACACTCAACATTCTACCGCCCGCGCAAAAAGCAGCGTTTTTGTTGCGTGATATTGAACAGCAATCGTTTGACGAAATTTGTGAAATTTTACAGGTTAGCGCCGCCAATGTACGCGTGTTAATTCACCGCGCACGCTTAACCTTAATGCAAGTTATTGATCGCTATCAGGAGACAGGCACATGCTAAGTTGCAAAAATGTGGCTCACTTGGCCAGCGATTACCTTGATAAAAATATGGGTGGCACTCTACCGTGGAAAGTTCGGCTGCATTTAGTTGCCTGTCGCTGCTGCCGTCAGTTTGTTAAGCACTTACGAATAACGAAAGAAGTTGTGCCGCAGCTTATTGATAAAAAATTATCAGAAGAAGATGCCGAAGCTATTTTGAAAAAAATTAAAGCGCATAATTAAGCGCATAAATCATCTAACTCTACCAAAGTAATTTGATTTCTTCCGTTAGCCTTGGATTTATAAAGCGCGGCATCCACTTGGCGATAAATAAATTCTGGCGATTTTGGTTTGGTGCAAATGCCAAATCCGCAAGAAATAGTGACGCAATTAAACGGGGGATTGGCGACATGAGGAATAGCCAATTGCTCAACGTCTTCGCGAATATTATTAATAAAACTAATCACATCTTCACGACTGCGACTGTGATACTGCAAGAAGAATTCTTCGCCACCCACTCTATAACCCGCATCTGAGGTTCGCTGTAAATGATGGCGAATCACCTTACCGATATTACGCAGCACATCATCACCCGCCGCATGACCGTAGGTATCGTTAAATAATTTGAAGTGATCCAGATCAAAAAGTGCAATACCCACTATAGATTGCGGACTTGCAGCAACACTCAGCGATGAAAAATGGCGTTCAAAACGATTGCGATTTAGTAAGCCCGTTAGGCTATCTATATGGCTATAGGTAATCGCAGTAATATCAGTAAAAATCCAAATTCGAGATTGCCCCAATTCAGGATCTTGAAAAGCTACACTGCGTCGCCGAAAAACGCGCCCATCGCGCAGGCGTATTTCGTCCTCAAACGCGTGCGCAGTTTGATGCAAGGATTCTATTATACGTAGAAAACCTTCGGAATCGACCAGCTGTGACAAGGCATATTGCATAATGGCTCTGCCTTCATCATCTAATTCCGTATCCAAAGGAATGCTCCACAGTTCTCGAAAGCGAATATTGGTGTACACCACCTTACGCACGCCACTAACGATTAAAATGCCGTCAGGTAGTGCATCAAGTACATTTTTAAGTAAATCTATAGTGAGGTGTCTAAAGTCCATATCTGCGCCTAACGTATATTATCAATTCGTTTTATATTGAAATCAGTTGTTTAGTGCTAAATTACAGCACTTATAAAACTGAACCTTTTCGCTTCATATCCGATATATAAAGACTATTTCACCCCATGAAGTTATTCAATTTTCCTGCCAGTTTTGCTATCAACCTTATTGTAGGCGCAATTATCATTTTTTTCGCTTCGGCTGATAAGCTATTTCCATTACTAAGTTTAACCCGTGTGCAAGTAGCACAAGGAGAGCTATGGAGACTTGTCACCAGCAATTTTGTCCATTTTGGCTGGCCCCATACACTGATGAACCTCGCGGCATTTTTATTATGTGCGCTGGCGCTGCTAAATAGTTTCCCTGCACGCCAATTACTGGGGCTAATTTTCTGTTGTTGTTTAAGTGTGGGTTTAGGGGTTTATTATTTTAATCCCGAATATGGCACCTACGCGGGCTTATCGGGCGCTATTCATGGCTTTATAGTAGCGGGCTTATTACGCAACAAGCACCACCCAGCTTGGTTAAATGCAATCCTTATTGGACTAGTATTTGTCAAAATCATCTATGAACACCGACCCGATTACCAAGCAACATATTTACAAACTTTGATGCCTGTACCTGTCGCTTATGACGCACATCTATATGGTGCAATCACCGGCCTGGTCTTTGGATTAGGTCATTGGCTTATGATTTGGATTAAAAGGAAACCTTAATGCAAGGCTCACCAATAAAAGCATTTAGCTATTTTACAGAAGGCGCACGGATGATTAGCCAGCCGGGCTTTCGCCGATTCATTATAATTCCACTACTGATTAATCTGGTGATCTTTGTCGCGGCCACCTTTGCATTGATTTACAGCTTCCAACATTTTTTTGAGCAATTAATAACGTGGCTACCTAGCTGGCTTACTTGGTTAAGTTGGATTCTGTGGCCGCTATTAGGTTTTACTTTTTTAATTATTTACGGCTACAGTTTTAATTTGATCACCAATTTAATAGCAGCACCTTTCTTTGGTTTATTGGCAGAGAAAGTTGAAACTGAATTAACCGGAATTAAGCCACCAGACGAACCTTTAAGCCAACTGATTCCACGCACATTAGCACGTGAACTCAGTAAGCTTTGGTATTTTATAAGCCGTGGTTTTTTAGTGCTGTTGATATTTCTCGCACTACTTTTTATTCCCGGCGTAAATCTTTTGGGGGCTTGCTTGGGAGTGCTTTGGAGTTGCTGGTGCATGTCGGTTCAGTATGTGGATTTCCCTGCAGACAATCACCAATTAGGTTTTAGCGAATTGCGCAGCCGACTTAAGCAGCAACCATTAACGACCTACCCTTTTGGCGGAATAGTATTATTAGGTTGTATGATTCCGTTTATCAATATTGTAATTGGCCCGATTGCGGTGGCGGCCGCAACTATTTTTTGGGTGCGCGAAATGCGCAGTACCAAAAGCTAATTACCAAGATCGTCATCTTCATCACCATCATCCACAATCATCTGACCGCCAGCATCTTTAGCGCGACGCATATACTTGGTCGCTAGCGCTATCTGCTGATCAATACTGCTCTGTAAGTTGTTGGTAACGCCCGCACTAAAATAGAAATGTTTATTTTCACCATCAATAACAAAACTTTCTGCCGCTAACAACTGTTTAACTTTATCCAGCAGAGCCACCGCCTTTTCGTTATCCAAACCAGCCATAAGCACATAGAAATCATCGCTATCCGCTCGTGCCAACAAAAAGCGACCGAGCATAGACTGTAAACTGGCAGCAATTTTTTTCAGCGCAATATCACCCCATGCACTGCCGTAGTGTTGGTTAATAAGGCTAAATTTATCCACATTAATAACCGCACACGCCAATGGCAAGCTTTTCTCTTGGGCGTTGCGATAGATTTCGCGCGCGGCATTAAAAAAGTAAGGGCGATGAAACAAACCTGTGAGATGATCGCGCTGAGCATTGTAGGTGATTTTCTCAATCAACTCGAGAGATTCGATGTTGTGAATAACGCGGCAATAAAACTCTTCAGGCAGAAAAGGTTTTCGCAAAAAATCATTAGCGCCGTGCTTAATAAATTTGGCCGACAGCGCTTCACTGCTTTCACCCGACACACCAATCATAATCAAATCGGTTTTGTCGTATTTGTAACGCAGGTTGCGCACCAACTCGAAACCGTCCATACGCGGCATGTTGTAATCAGTCATAAGTAGTTTAATATCAGGGTTTTCAAGAAAAACTTGAATCGCATCAATTCCATCTTTAGCTTCAACCACTTGAAATAAATGGCGACGAAATAAATTGCTAACATGCTTTCGCGACATATCAGAATCATCGACCACCAAGACTTTAATGTGCTGATTTTTTTCCAACCGCTCAATCATAGCCACCGCTTTGTTGTAAGCGTAACGGCCCTCTTTGGTTACGTAATCGACTATACCTTTATTAAATAATTGCTCGCGTTTTTTTTCGTCGTAGCTGCCAGTAAGCACTATGGTGGGGATTTTTTGCGAAAGCACATAATCTACAACTTCGCCGCTGGGGGCGTCGGGCAGGTTTAAATCGACTAATGCTGCAAAAACACCCCCTTGCTCTTGGCTGATAATCTCTTGCGCTTGCGCCATGCTGGTAGCAAATAATGCGAGGTACTGGGGATACTGCGCAGTAAGATGTCGCAATACCTTCATAACCATTTCACTATCTTCAACAATGAGAATTTTTTTCATAGGCAAGCTCAACGAATATTTTTATGTATCCATTGAGTGTAGCCAAGGTTTTAAAAAGTGCTTTTAAATCAATACAGAGCCTATACCAGCGCTAAGACCACAGAAATGCGGAGATCTGGGTATTAAACAAAAACCCACCAAACACCTTTGCAGCCGCCGGAGAAGCCTGCGAGCCCGCACCAAAACAAACATGAAGCGGCAGTAAATGTTCTTCGCGCGGGTGACAAAAGTGCGCTTCAGGCGCCGCTTGCCAAGCAGAAAGACGGGCATTTTTCTCGACGGGACTCAATTCCGCGCTAATCAGCGTTTCGCTTAACCAGCTATCAAACTGCTCGCTCCGGCCTTTGGTAGTGGGGTTAGCCGAGAAAAACGCCTGCATATTGTGAAATGACATGCCCGACCCAACAATCAATACGCCCTGCTCACGCAAGGGCGCCAACGCTTTGCCAAGCGCAATATGCGCCGCCGGATTCAAATTCTTGAGTAGCGATAATTGCACCACAGGAATATCGGCTTGGGGATACATCAACATCAGCGGTACAAACGTCCCGTGATCGAAATCGCGCTTGGGATCAAGTTGAGATTTAATACCTGCCGCATCCAACAAGCCCGCAATCGTTTGCGCCAACCTAGGATTGCCAGCTGCTGGATACTTGAATTTATAAGACTCGGGTGGAAAGCCGTAATAATCGTAGAGCATACCCGGTGCTGGACTGCTGGAGATTGTCGCAATGCCCTCCTCCCAATGCGCGGTAATAACCACAATCGCTTTGGGACGCGGTAAATCTGCACTGACCGATTGCATAAATGCAGTTAACTCACGATGGTTACCCTCACTCAGCAAGGGCATAGGCCCACCGCCGTGGGGAACAAAAAGCACGGGCATAAGCGAATTGGTTTTAGTGGTAGACATGGTACTCATCCTATACACCTAAATAACTAACCGAAAATAAATAAAATTAGAACGCAGATACCTTAACCCGTAATTGGGCTCAGATGAGTCATATTTTTGAATCAATCGGATCGAGAATTTAGTCCTTTAGAAAACCGAATTGAAGAAGGCGGAGGAAGGGGGAAACAATTCGCAAACGCAAACTTGCGTAGAACTTTTGTAGATTAATCCGTTAGCGCAAGCGCTGCTTTGTTGTGTTCGCGCAGGGATTCATAGACAGCAGCGGTAACGATAATTGCACCGCCGATGAAGGTCGCAGTATCGGGGATGCTATGCAGAAAAATCACACCGTAAATCACACCATAAACTGGCTGCATACAGGCAACCAGTGCCACGGTTTTAGCCTTGAGGTAACGCAGCGCATAACCAAATAATGTGTGCGAGAAAGCAGTAAAAAATAAACCGAGCACAACAATCAAACCCCAATCAACATGAGTAGGCTTGTTACTGCTGGTGAGAATAACCGGTGTCATTAGAAGTGCGACAATTAACACTTGATAACTCATGGAACGCGCCGATGATTGGCCACTAAACCAATGCCCCAAAAGTAAATTGCGCAACGCAAATGTGAAAGCGGAAACCACGCCCCAGAGCACACCTTGAGTCATGTTGTTGGAGAAATCAAATTCGGGGACAAGGAAATAAATACCAACCACGACGAACATGCCGCTCGCAACATCGCCCCAATCAATTTTGGTGCCTTTAAGCAAGGGCTCCATAAAAACTGTCATCACTGGGTAAGCGTAAAGCGATAACATGCCCACGGCGATATTAGATACTTGCATGGAGTGGAAAAAGGTAATCCAGTGCACGCATAGCAGCACGCCAAGAACCAGCATGCGGCGATAATCCTGTGGAGAATTTAGTTTGACATGCCCCTCGCGCCACCACACCCACACAAACAAAACACCCGCCGCAATCCATGTGCGGTAACCGGTAATGTCCCATGCGGGCAGGTTAATGATCTGCGAAAACAACCCAGTAGCCGCCATTAAAAATGCGCCTACATGGAGAGTGAGTAACGCCGACTTTGTGGATGACATGAAAAAAACCAATTCAGTTTTTACTACATCCGCGCAGTTGATATTTGCGCGGCTTATACATTATTAGATTTGAATACTAACGGTTGGGACGCCCACCAGAGCGATGCCCACCACTGCGACTACCACTGCTGCTACGAGTACCACTGCGATTGGTACGTGCACCTGAGCTGCGTGGTCGATCATCGCGCGCGCCCTTGGGGGCTGGCGGTAATTCCGGCGGCGTCAACAATAAATACTCAGGCGGTTGCTCGCATTTAATTTCTTTGCCCAAGAGTTTTGCGATGGGTTCCAAACGCAAGGCGTCATCTTCACATGCAAAACTAATGGAAGTACCAGACTTACCTGCACGACCGGTACGACCAATACGATGAACATAATCTTCTGGCTCTTCTGGTAAAGTAAAATTCACCACGTGGCTTATATCGTTGATGTGAATACCACGACCGGCAACATCGGTGGCCACCAAGACTTTGGTTTCGCCATTTTTAAAAGCATCGAGCGTGGAAACGCGTTTACCTTGATTAACCTCACCAGAGAGCAAGCCAGCGTTTACACCGTGACGCAATAATTTTTCTTGCAGATCGCGGCATTCATCGCGGCGGTTAGCGAAGACAATCATACTTTCGGCATGTTCTTGTTGAATCAAGTTATAGAGCAGCGTGTATTTTTCTTCAGTAGAAACCAAATACACGTGTTGCTCAACAGTGTCGTTAGCAACGCTTTCAGGTTGGATATCGATAGTGATTGGCTGGAAGGTCCACTGTTCTACTAAGGTGCGCACCTCATCAGTAAAGGTGGCAGAAAAGAAAAGCGTTTGGCGATCTTCACGCTTAGGCGCTTGGCGAACAATTTGACGCACTTGCGGAATAAAACCCATGTCCAACATACGGTCGGCTTCATCGATAACGAGAATTTCCAACTGATCGAGATAGACATCTTTATTGCCGCAAAAATCGAGTAAACGCCCCGGTGTTGCCACCAGAATATCCACCAAGTCTTCATGCAAATGACGCTGTTGTTTTACGTAATCCATACCGCCTACGAGGGTGTGGATTTTTAAATCGGTATATTTACAGAGTAGCTTGGCGTCTTCCGCGATTTGAATAACTAACTCGCGCGTTGGTGCGATGATCAATGCACGGGCTTCCCCGGCATAGCGTTTTTCCATAATTGGATTTTTCAATAAGTCATCGATAATCGCCGTTAAAAACGCAGCGGTTTTACCCGTACCGGTTTGGGCTTTACCAACTACATCTTTGCCCTGCAAGGCATGGGGTAAAGATTGGGCTTGAATCGGCGAGCAATAGCTAAAACCTAAATCAGCCACTGCGTGCATAATTTCCGGCTCTAAACCTAAATCCTGAAAGCGGGTTTTACCTTCAACTTCTTCAACAGCAAAAGAAGCTGGATCCCAAGGTTCATGTATTACCGGTGCAGGCTTCCGCGCGGGGCGATGATTAGTTTGCGCGGGGCGATTTGACTTTGGACGAGGTTTTTTGTGGTCCCTAGGTGAAGAGCTGTGGTCACGCGGACTAGCTTTGTCAGACGAACCTGAATGTCGCGATGATCTGTTCGCGCTCGGTTTATTAGCACCTGCAGCAGTATTAGTATGCGATGGTTGCGCTGCTGGCGCGTCATTAGAGCCCAGCAGTTTTTTGAAAAATTTGCCTATCAAGGGTTTTTACCTAGGATTGAAAACTCTTTCGAGTATACATGATTAGTATGATAATTTGCCTACTAAAAACGCCAAAAGACGCAAAAAGCAACAAACCCCCGCATTAAGCAGGAATTTTTCCATAAAGCCAAGCTTGCAGGGGAATTAGTCTATTAGTTACTCTCATCGCCATTAAAAACAGCCCTTTGGAGGCAGAATGCGTATTCACAGCCTGCAACACGTCCCCTTTGAAGATATTGGCAGCCTAGCAAAAGATGTCATTACAAAAGGTCATAAGTTAACCACCACTCATTGGTATAAAGGCGATAGCGCACCTGAACTTAATAGCTTTGATGTCTTGATTGTGATGGGCGGCCCCATGGGCGCTTATGACGATGATATCTATCCTTGGCTAGCCGAGGAAAAAGCATTAATTGCCGCTGCCATTACTGCCGGTAAAAAAGTCATGGGGATTTGTTTAGGTGCGCAATTAATTGCCTGCGTATTAGGCGCAAAGGTTACTCGCAATGCCCATCGCGAAATCGGTTGGTTTCCTCTAAAGATCGCTGCACAAGCTAACAATCACCCCATCGCCAAACTCTTGGCCGAATGTAATCAAGTATTTCATTGGCATGGCGATACCTTTGAGATACCTGCTCAGGCGCTGTTGCTTGCATCAAGTAAAGCCTGTGCGCACCAAGCTTATGTGATCGATAATCAGGTGTACGGTTTTCAATTTCACATGGAAACAACAGAAACATCTGCAACCGCATTAATAGAAAACTGTTCAGAGGATTTGGATAACTCGGCCTACGTACAAAGCGCCGATGAGATATTGCAGGATAAAACCAAGTTTGTAGCCATCAATAAAGCTATGAGTGCCATCTTTAATCAGCTGTTAATTTAAAAAATCTTTGAAAAAATAACTTATCTATTCGCAAACCGTGCTTGTTAAAAAAATGGTCGTGCGTACAAAGATCTTTAAACATTAACGCCAAACAAATGCCCCACTACACCCGTTAAACCCATAGCAATTGCGCCCCACACGCAAACACGCAAAGCGCCTTGCCATTGATTCGCACCGCCAACTTTAGCGGCCAAGCCGCCCAACAATGCCAAAGCGCAAAGAGAGATGCCTGAAATTGCAGCAATTAGATATTGCTCCGGCACCAGCAGCGCCACTAACAATGGAATAAATGCGCCCACTGCAAAAGTGCCAGCAGATGCCAAGGCTGCCTGCAACGGGCGAGCCTGTAAAAATTCAATAATGCCCAATTCATCGCGCGCGTGAGTGGCAAGTGCATCGTGAGCGGTGAGTTGCACCGCAACTTGGCGAGCTAAGTCACGATCCAAGCCGCGTGTTACATAAATTTCGGTCAGCTCACGCAATTCAGCTTCAGGCTGATTAGCCAATTCTTCGCGTTCTTTTGCTAAATCTGCATTCTCAGTATCCGCCTGCGAACGCACAGACACATATTCCCCCGCTGCCATAGATAAAGCGCCCGCAACTAAACCCGCAATGCCCGTTAATAACACTGTATTGGGAACAGCCTGCGCGCTGGCGATTCCCATCATCAAACTCGCAGTTGAAATAATGCCATCGTTTGCGCCCAGCACTGCCGCGCGCAACCAACCGACATGTTGAACTTTATGAAATTCACCGTGGCGCATTGTAAAAACCCATTCGCTAATGGTTTAACTAGAATTATTTTTTCAAAAATGACATGCGCAACAACGTATTATCTTTTTTCACATAGTGATGAAACAGTGCTGCAAGTGCATGGCCACCTAAAAGAACATAACCCACGCTGCCACCGATTTCATGAATTTCATGCAACACTTTACCCAAGTCTTTGTTTTCAGCGATGAGCATAGGTAATTGCAAACCAAAAAACGGTACTGTTTTGCCATTCGCACTGAGCATTAACCAGCCGAGCAAAGGCATACCAATCATAAAAACATAGAGCGCAATATGCATAATCTTGGCGAGCAATTTTTCAATCGGTTTTGGCTCGGGAATAATATCTGGCGCCTTGGTTGTAAAACGCACTACCACGCGTAAGAGCACTAAAAAGAATACCGACATCCCCAACATAAAATGCAGCGCCTTCATAAACTCGCGCGGTTCACTCCCTTTAGGGAAAATACCGCGAAACTCCATAAAGGCGTAAACCGCCACCATCAATAAGAGCATAAACCAATGCAGCGCAATAATGATGGGGTTAAACTTTGTTGATTGGGAAATATTATCAGCCATAAAAGCCTCGCAATTGAATAACAAAGATGAACAAACAAATATTACTCTAACAGACAATTCTTAAGTAAATCTGAAATAAAAAACTCGCCGAAGCGAGCCTTAAAAATTATAGCTTAGTTTGTGTTGCAGGTTTGATAGTGCCGCAATCACTTGATAACCATTTTCCTGTTTGTTCACCCTGAATCGTTTGTGGTTTACCATTAATCTGAGTAACCATCTTCATGTTACCGGCATAGGCTTTATCGTTTTGGAATACAATTTCACCCTCACCCTGACTCGGGTGCTCACCCTTGCACGCATAAGTCGCTTTAAAATGCTTGGGCGATATTTGAGTGATTTTTTGCTCGCAATTCTCATCTGCTTGCGGCATCTCACCGCGATCAATTTCCGCTTGAGTGATACACGCTTTTACCTTGGTACCGTCTTTAGAAATACTTAACCCCTGCGCACCCATATCAATGCCTTGATCGGTGACCTTAATGCCCTGTTTGGCCATCATATCCTCCATCATTTTGCGCTGTTCAGGCGGCAAATTAGCCATCTGCTTTTTCATTCCCGCCATCGCAGCGGACATTTGCTCCTGATGCCCACCCGTAATCGCACCCATGCTACTGTTATCAAGTTTAAAGTTGTGCTCCCAAAGCCCAGGCTTCATATCAACTTTAAGTGCGTGCGCATTGAAACTTATAGATGAAATAATAACTAGGCCTGCAATTAGACGTAATTTCATGATCGTTTCCTTTTGAATGGTGGGATTAACTTAATGGGAGACAATATAACAGTCTCCCACAAGATTTATTGTGAATCGCCCACATAAAAATAGACTTCCGTGTGATACCACTGCCCCAAGCGCGGTACCGAATTAGGTTCACCTTCAGGCCCATGACTAATAGCTGGGTCAAACTTGGTACCTATAGGCGTAAAGCCGTGTAAGAACGAAATGTCACCGGCGGGGAATTCCACTTTCGTCGTCATGGGATTCTCCAAGTCACCGCTCGCTTGTTTTGGCGTTAGCATGCGCAAGGTAATATTGGGCTCATTAATCAACACCGTCAGCGGTAACTCGCCAGTATTTATTTCCGCCCAATAAACGTGATCATGGAAGCCTTTAAATTCAGGGTAATTCCACGACAAGCCGGTAACCGTATCGTTATAGTCTTTTTGCCACACACCATATTCAACACCCTTAGTGCGATTTTTCCACACGCGATAAGGGCCTTTACCCAACCAGCGCATAGATTTAACTTGCGTTTCAGGGTAATCAAAAGTCACACCAATATAATCCGCTTTAGTGCCACCTTTCAGTTGATAAGCATAACTGAGTTTGAGCCAGCCATTGGTTTGCAAACGCCATTCAACTTTGCGCAGATCGCCCTCGTAATCTGCGGAAACTACAGCTTCATTTTTATCCATGTAAGCGCGAATATTTTTTAAGTTGCCTTTACCGTGTACTAAACGTGGACCATTTTGCAGCGACAAAGTTTTATCGCCGCGTTTGATATTTTGTAAATAACCTGTGGTTTTATTAATGGCAACACTCAAGATTTTGTTGGTTAATTCAATGGCATCATTTTTTTCAGTAATATTCGCTGCTTTAGTGTCTGCCAATTGATTCGCTTGTGCGCGCGCAATAATGTGTGGCGCATCGGCAATCATCCACGACCAGGTATAAATTTCTTCGCCCTGCGGATTTTTCGCCGTCAAATAAAATCCATCTGCATCACGCCAATCATGCGGTAAATTAATTTGTAAGCGGCCACGCTCACCGGGATTGATTGAAGGTGATTTAAAATCGCCCTGATTAAGCACAGCTGAATCAGCTAAACCCGGTGTAGCAAAGCGCATTAACTTCCAGCTATAACTCAGTTGATTGAGATTGGTAAATTCATAGCGGTTTTCTACCCACAGGCTGCCATTAAAACTCGCAGGTAACTGCTCTTGCTCCGAGAGTGGAAAGTACACCGGCGACCAAATTTCTTTTATCGCAAAAAAACTGCCTTCTTTTTCGCGATAAGGCCCCACTATGCCGTCGGGTGCGCGGTTACCCGCAACATCAATTTTGCCATTTTGATCATCGCGTACTATGCCTTCATCGGCAAAGGCCCAAATAAAACCACCGGCATTAAGTGGATTCGCCAACATTTTATTCCACCAATCATTTAAGCCAGCACCTGCACCGCCATCGTACAACGCATGCAAAAATTCAGTGGGCATAAACACATCTTCACCATCAAAAAAGCGGCCAGGGCAGCAATTTAAAGGTTCGTAATGTGCAGTGTTAATACCGCCAAATAATCCCCACGGGTGAACTACTGGGCGCGCCTGAATATCCCAGCGCGCAAAGTCATCATCCAACTCTGTATTCCAACCGCCTTCGTTACCATTGGCCCACATAATTATTGAAGGATGATTATGGTCGCGCTCAATTAATTCTTTTACCAGAGGCTCACCGGCTTGAGCGCTGTAAGCTTGTTGCCAACCCGTTAATTCATCCATTACATATAAACCCACTTCATCTGCCACTTCTAAAAAATGTGGGTCGGGTGGATAGTGCGCCATACGCACCGCATTCATGTTCATTTCTTTCATCAAACGCGCATCTTGATAACTCAGCGCCTTGCTAGTGGTGCGGCCAGAAGTTGGCCAAATGCTGTGGCGATTGGAACCTTTCAAACGCACTTTTACATTGTTGACATACAAACCATCGCCCTTGCGCAGTTCAACTGTGCGGAAACCAATAATTTGGTTAATACTATGCAAGGTTTTATTATTAGCAACAAGCTCAAACTCCATTCGGTAGCGTTGGGGATTCTCCGCCGACCAAGGAATTAACTTCTCAAATTTTTGTTGTAGCTGGATTGTGGTTTGATCGGCAGCGATAGTTTTAACAATGGGTTTACCGATTTTTTTACCGTCTAGAGTTGTCAGCTGTGCAACTATTTTATTAGCCAAATTTTCAGTGGGATGTAAATTCACTTCAGCAGAGAATTCACCGGTATGTTTGGCATTAATAGCAACGCGATCAATATTATCGAGCGGCTTGGCCTCTAACCACACTGGGCGATAGATGCCGCTAAACAACCAAAAATCTGCACTGCGCTCAGCGCGATTAATGGATTCATCGGCAGAGTAGCGATTAACTTTTACCTCTAAAAAATTATCGCCAGTAAGATTCACTGCGGCAGAAATATCGTAGCGGAATTCGTAGAAACCGCCTTGGTGGATCTTTCCAATCGGCTTGTCATTTAGCGTGACCTGGGTATCGGTCATTACCCCGCCGAACACAATTTGGATTTGTTTATTATTCCAATCTGCTGGCAATCTGAAATGCGTGCGATACAAACCTTCGGTATCCGGCACAGGGTCTTTTTGCCAATCGTTCCAATAGCGATAGGTGCCGAAACCTTTCGTCTCCCAATTGGAAGGAACAGGAATTTTTTTCCATTCGCCGCTATTGCGCCCGGCATTTAATTTGAAATCCCACAACACGGTATTGTCTTTATCGACTCCACTCAGGAATTGGGTTTGAGTATCGGTAGCGCTTGCCCATATTTCAGGGGTAACGATGATCGTCAAGTAAGCTATCAGCTGCTTAAATTTTAAACTCATGTGACTCTCGTTTGCCTTTTACAAATTAAATGACTCACACAAAGTGAGATTAAAAGCCCATATTTTTAGTTTCTACCACCATGAATTCTTTAATAGATAGTGCCCGCAGGTCACTAATCTAGTGAAGTGCAACTGTTTAAGCTTGGCATTATCTCTAGATATAAAAAATCGCCCAGTTTCTTAGGCTGGGCGATTAGGTTTCAACGCAAATATTCAAATTACAATGCCCGCAAGATTACTCAACGCGGCAACCTATTTTTTTAGCAGTTTGTCTAATGTCGGCCCCATAGCCTTAGCCCAGATTTCATAACCTTGTTCGTTAGGATGCAACAAATCAGGCATGATGGTTTTGGATAAAGTGCCATTAACATCTAAGAAGGCTTGATTGATATCAAGAAAGAAGATTTTTTTATTATCCGCAAAACCAGAAATAATCGCGTTCACACCGCTATTAATTTGGCGCAACTCACCATCGGGTTTTTCATCGCGCGGAAAAACTGCCAACAATAAAATTTTGGTGTTGGGCAAGCGCTGTTGCAATTCTTCTAGATTGCGTTTAATACCTGCAGCGGTTGTCTTTGGGTCTTCCTGACGATGTCCAGTATTGTTAGTGCCAAACATAAGCACTGCAACTTTAGGATTTAAGCCATCCACCTCACCCTGTTGCAAACGCCATAAAACATTTTCTGTACGATCACCTCCAAAACCTAAAGCGACAGCGTTGTATTTTGCGTAGTTGTGATTCCATACATTAAAGCCGTCGTTCTCCCATCCTTGAGTAATTGAGTCACCGATAAAAATAACTTGCGCATTTTTTTTGGCTTTGACTTCTTCTAATTTTTGTAAATGACGCGGCATCCACCAACTTACCGACCACCATTCATTTAACAAATCGGGCGTTACCGACAGGGTTTTATAATCAGGGCAAGAAATAGTCGCTGTGCCAGTCTTTGCAAAGTTCACATTAGCCACAGCGATCTTACCTTCCCCGCCAACTTCAAATGAAAAAGGTAAACTCACTGCAGAGAAATTATCGCCTTCACGAATAAAACATTTCAAGGGCACACTAAGGTGCTGCCAGCCTTTTCCGATCAACTTACGGCCTTCTAGCAAATAAGGGATTTTACGTTCACACGAATTACCCGCACACTTTGACTTGAATGCCAAACCACCTTTCGCAAGCTCAATCACATTCAAATCAAATTCAACAATTCCTGCAGCCATATAATCCGTGAGATTAAGTGGCGCAGTTGTTTCAAAATTCAACGCTGCACGCCATGAATCTTTCCAAGCAAAGGTTAAAGCATCACCGCTTACGCTTTTATCAGATTTCACAACAGAGACATCCGCATTGGGTGCAGAAGATCCAGCCACTTTAGGCACTTGCGCCTGCGTACCCTCAAGCACTTGCTGCGCAACGGGGCTTTCGATAAGGATGCGAATATTTGAATTAGGCTGACCAGAATAAAAACTTAAACCCTGTGCTGGTGCGGAAGCAGAACTTGCCTTTACTGATTTCCCTTCTGGTGTTTTTTGACTTGAGTGATTACATGCAACTAAAACCAAGCTTGCACACCCAATAAAGACCGAATTCATTAAAAAGGATTTTTTAAGCATGATTTAATTTCCCGTTATTTTTATCAATTTTTAAGACCATTAAAAGGCAAAATTCCCGCGATGCGGGAATTGTTGAAAAAATGTAATCTAGGCCTGAACTACAACTTGCCTTTGTGTACCCATACCTTCAATGCCCAGCTCAATAATATCACCTTCGTTTAAATACAACGGCGGTTTTTGGCCAAGACCTACGCCCGGGGGCGTACCCGTACTAATAACATCGCCCGGTTGTAAGCTCATAAATTGACTGAGGTAGTGCACCAAGAATGCGGGGCCAAATACCATTTTATTGGTAGAACCGTTTTGAAAAGTTTTACCGTTTACCTTTAGCCACAAATTTAAATTCAGCGGATCTGGCACTTCATCTTTAGTGACTAAATACGGACCTATAGGACCAAAGCTATCGCAACCCTTACCCTTATCCCACTGTCCACCCGGGCGCTCTAATTGAAAGTTCCGTTCTGATACATCGTTAATCACGCAGTAACCTGCAATATGATTCATTGCGTCAACTTCTGAAACATAGCTTGCATGCTTACCCATAACAATGCCCAACTCTACCTCCCAATCCAACTTGGTGGAGTTACGTGGTTTAATCACATTGTCATTGGGACCAGTGATTGCACTGGTGGCTTTCATAAATACCACTGGTTCTGAAGGCACTGCAACTCCAGACTCTGCCGCGTGATCGGCATAATTCAAGCCAATGCAAATAAATTTACCCACGTTATTTACACAGGCGCCGAAGCGCACAGGATCTGCAACCAGCGGCAATGAATTTATATCTAATACGGCAATTTTTTTAAGGCTTTCGTCTGAAAGCGCTACACCGTTAACATCTGGAATTACGCCAGATAAATCGCGCACATTACCATCTGAATCTAAAATCCCCGGACGCTCTTGGCCAGGCAAACCGTATCTCAGTAGTTTCATTTTTTTCTCTCAACAATTTCTGAATATTTTTTAGCAATAAAATTAATTAGTCCACCCACCATCAATAATATTAATAGTGCCCGTGGTAAATGAAGATTCGTCGCTCGCTAAATAAAGTGCGAGCTGTGCCATTTCTAAAGCACTGCCTAAACGTCCCATAGGTTGACGTGTTACAAAGCTTTTATAGGCTGCTTCATAATCGCCAGTTGCATGCAAACGTTGTTCAAGCGATGGCGTTTGAACTGTGCCGGGGCAAATGGCATTACACCGCACACCTTGAGCTACGAAATCTGCCGCTACGGCTTTAGTCATGCCAATCACCGCTGCTTTGGTCATACCGTAAGCGAATCGGTTGGGAACGCCTTTAATAGAACTTGCCACGGATGACATATTTACAATTGAACCACCACCGTTAGCAATCATACCCGGTAGGAATGCGCGAATCATACGGTACATAGATGTTACGTTTAAATCTACGGAAAAATTCCAGTCTGTTTCTTCGCACTCTAAAATAGTACCGTTGTGTACATAGCCTGCACAGTTAAATAAAACATCTATAGTGCCAATTTCTTGTGCGAGCGCTGAAACCTCATCTGACTTTAAAACATCTAGCTTGCGGGTTTCGCAACCGACGATATTTTTTAATGCATCGATATTAATATCGGTTGCTATAACGCGCGCACCTTGTGCTGCAAAAAGTTCGGCGCTAGCGCGGCCAATGCCTTGCGCGGCGGCGGTGATTACTGCGGTTTTACCTTCTAGACGTTTCATGCTTGTTACCGTTTTAAAACGAGATTACGAGTTCAATCGTTTCTTCTTAATTTTTCATCGTCATCCTCGCGTAGCGGGGATCCAGCTCTTGCTTTTGAAATCGGAAAAATAGTTAAAGCAAAAACTAAAAGCTGGATCCCCGCTGCGCGAGGATGACTCCCTACTCAATAAATACTATTCGCTTGGCACTGAGTAAAGCAGCCTTTAATTTTTTGAAACCCTCACGTCAGGGACGACGTGAGGGAGCTACATGGATGTATTTATGCGTTTTCAAAAGATTAAAGGCTGCTTTACGGCCTTACAAAAAACTACCCTACCAATCTAACCGGCAAACAACTCGGGCCTATCGGCTCAAAGGATTTATAGGTCAAAATAAATTCTTGATGCCCCAACTCTTCTGACACACTGCGCTTGCCTGAAGCCACATCAATAACGTTTTGTAAAATCTCTTCGCCCACTTCATCCAGCGTTGCTTCGCCCTCTAAAATTCGGCCAGCGTTTACGTCCATATCTTCGCTTAAGCGGCGATAGGTTTCTGGATTCGCACAGACTTTAATAACGGGAGAAATAGCGGAACCAACCACTGAGCCACGCCCCGTAGTAAATAAAATCACATGCGAACCGCAGGCAATTAACTCGATAATTTCGGCGTTGTCAGAAATATTCGGGAAGCCGAAACGCGGTTCGCCATCGGGCACTACGTCTAACAAATATAGCCCACCAGTTGGCGGAATATCACCGGGTTTAATTAAACCACTAATAGGCGACGAGCCAGATTTTGAATAAGCGCCCATGGATTTTTCTTCCATAGTGGTTAAACCACCATCTGCATTACCCGGTGCAAAACTGCCAAAACCCATAATGCGATAATAATTTTCTGCTTTAGCAACACAAGCTTCAATTTCCACACCGAGTTCCGGTGTCACCGCGCGATCCGCCATAATAGTTTCGCAACCGATAAGCTCACCCGTTTCCTCAAAAATACAGATGGCATTGGCTTCAACTAAGGCATCGAAGCAACGGCCTACTGCCGGGTTTGCGCTAATGCCACTGGTGCCATCAGAACCACCACAAATAGTTCCTACAATTAATTCACTTAAATCCATTGGTACTCGCGGCGCTTTGTCTGCTTCCGCTTTAATGCGTGCAATAGCAGCAACGCCAGCTTCAATAGTAGATTTAGTTCCACCCGCTTCTTGAATGACTAATAATTCTGCGGGGCGACCGCTGGCACGAATTTCTGCTAACAGCTTATCGCGGTTCATACTTTCACAGCCTAGCGAAATCAATAAAGCGCCACCCACATTGGGATGCGTTGAAACTGCGCGCATCATGTCGTAAGCGTATTGATTGGGATAACAGCCAGGGAAACCAATCAGCTGCACATCTATATCATCCACCAGGTTAACAATTCGGCGGGTAACGTGGTGCGCACATTCCACCAAATAGGCAACCACAATCACGTTGCGAATTCCCTTGCGGCCATCTTGTCGACCATAGCCTTTAAATTGAATAGTGTTGGCCATGATTAGGTTTCACTCCGATCTTTGTTTTGACGTGTACGGGTATGACTGGGAATGTAATCACTTTGCATATTGTGCATATGCACATGCTCACCCATACCGGCAGCTTGGGTCATAGAACCAATAGGTGCGCCGTACCGATAAACTTTATCGCCAACGGCCAATGCGTGACGCGCAAGCTTATGGCCGACTTCAATGTCTTTTTGCACACTGACCACTTGCCCATCAATAAGAATTTCATCGCCCGTATAAATATGTGCAACGCAAACCAAAATATTATCCTTGGGATGCAGCAGGATTGCCTGTGCAATTTTTTTTGTATTGGTCATCTACAAACTCAATGAGAAATAAAAAAACGAGAAAAAATCTACTAATTAGGAATTGGCGCATCGGGATGCAACAAACCCCGGTCGTGCAAACACAACCAAAACTCTGCTGGAATACTGTATTGCATCCATTTGATTGCTTGTTCAACTTGCGCAGGCGAAGCCAAGCCCGCAATTACTGAACAAATTTGCGGGTGCGCACTTGGAAACTGCAACGCAGCAGCGGCTAAAGGAATTTCAAATTGCGCACAAATTGTTTCTAAACGTGCAACTTGCTGAATAATATTTTGCGGTGCGGCATCGTAGTTGTAATAAAAAGGCCCTGAGCCACTTACTCCAGAAGCCAAAATACCGGAATTAAAGGGGCCACCTAAAATCACCGATGCACCGCGCGCGGCGCAGAGCGGCAAAAAAGATTCGCAAGCACTTTGTTCCAGCAAGGTATAACGGCCTGCCAGTAAAAAACCATCAAAATCGCCATGCGCCAATGCTTCTTCGCAGACTTGCCACTCGTTAGTGCCAAGCCCGATTGCTTTAACCACACCTGAAGCGTGCAGCTCGTTCATTGCACGATAACCACCATCCATAAATTCGCGAAAGCGGGTTGGATGCTGATCACCGTGCGTCAGTGGGCCGAGATCGTGCGCCAACAAAATATCGATGTAATCTGTTTGTAAACGCTGCAAGCTGGATTCAAACGAACGCATCACTGCATCGTAAGAATAATCAAACACTGGCTCTAAGGCTGGGGCATTGGCAAAGCCATGACGAACGGATTCCGTAGAGCTGGTAGGCACCAATAAGCGCCCAACCTTGGTAGAAATAATGAGGTCTTTGCGTTTATCTGCAAGCGTTTGCCCCAAACGGGATTCACTCAAACCAAAGCCATAATGGGGCGCAGTGTCGAAATACCGAACACCTTGTGCCAGTGCAGAATTAATGGTTTCAGCAGCAGCTTCATCACTCATAGCCGTGTACAAATTGCCCACAGGCGCAGCGCCAAAACCAAGCAAGGGCATGCGCAGCGATGTCTTCCCTAAAGACCTAAAAGCCTCGGAGTGGGATTTAAGAAAAGAACTTGGCATCATCAACCTCTTTTTTATAATTAAAAACAGCTTCGCCAATGAAATAATATTACTCGATTATAGTCAAACTTAACATATGTCTTTTCGTTTATTTTCGTAAACTTCCTTCAAGTATTTTGGCCTATCTCTTGTGCGTATCCCCTAAACTCCTTTTACGTTTCGCCACCCGCTAAGCGTTTCTGAAGTTAAATAAGCAATAAAAAAGGGCGCCTTAGCGCCCTTCGTTACTCAGTGCATCCGCAATCTTGCGGGTAGCCACCCTGAGCTTTTCGATCACCTGCTCATGGGTGGTAGCCTGCCCTTTGATGGCTATAAAGGGCACGATGATAACCGCCGTCGCCCCCTGTAAACCCAGGATAGGAACACACAAATCCGTTACGCCTTCTACAAAATCACTGGTGGATTGCACATAACCCTGTTCCACCGCCACTTTGGCTTTTTGCAGAAAGCGTTCGATGCGATCAGGGTCTGCCGAAGCACGCAGCTGCGGCAACCACCGCGCCTGCGCATCCTCCGGCGCATAACCGTAGAGCATCAACCCTGAGTTGGTATCTACCAAGCGGCGGCGATAACCCACGCGCACCGAGAAGCCTAAATCCATTGGGCTTTCGATTCGGCCAACCACTACGATCTGGTCACCAGAAGGCACAATTAAATGGCAGGATTGGCCTAGCTCACGCGCCAACTCTTTCATTACTGGCAGTGCCGTTTCCAGCAGCGAACGCGCCGAACCTTGAGCAATACCCAAAGTGAATAATTTGTTGGTGAGCGTGTAGCCATCACGACCATCAGGGGATGATTCTATATAGCCGCGAAATTCCAGCGCCAAGACCATACGGAATAACTCACTCACCGAGCGACCAAGCGTAACGGCCATTTGCGAGGTGGTCATGGGAGCTCCGTTGCGCGCTAAAAGCTCCAGAATATCCAAGCCTTTTTCAAGTGCGGGAGCACGGTACTTGCGATCTTCATCGCTTGTTGAATCGAGATGTGTGCCTGTAGTTGCCATAGGAGTATTTTTATATATGATAATTAATGTTATGGATAAAACCGAAAAATCAAAGTACCAGATGTACGTTCAAGCGACAAGCAAACACTCAACTACCGAGCGTTAAAAACGGTAAAAATGTTTAGCCGTTAAACCAAAAATCGCATCCAGCTCAGTGTTTGACGCAATTGGCAATAATTGCTTCGCTAAAGCCAGCCAATCGCCATAACCTGCATAACGGCTATTAGGCGCCGAGTTGAGCACCGGCCAATCACTGCCCCACATCAAACGCTCAGCGCCAAACAGGTGGTACATATGAATCACATAAGGGCGCAACTCATCCAACCCCTGCTCGGCCTTAGCTTCTGTCAGCAAGCCCGATAACTTGCAACATACGTGAGGCATCTTAGCCATAGCGGTCAAACCATCAGACCAAGCTGCAAATTCGCTCGCCGCAATATCCGGCTTGGCGCCATGATCAATGACCGTGGGTAAATTAGGATGGCGCTCAGCAAAAACACGCAAATAAGGCAATTGGCGCACCCGCACCAAAGCATCAAAACTCAGGTTACATGCCTGCATTTCTGCAATGGCTGGTTCAAGATCTGGGTTTAGAATCCAATTATCATCGGGTAGATTTTGCAGCATGGGGCGCAAGCCACGCATTTTTGGGTGGTGCGCTAAGCGCTGAATACGCGTTACAGCCGATGGTGACAATAAATCTACCCAGCCCACAATTGCCTTCACAAAACTTGATTCATCTGCCACGCGCAGTAAAAAATCAGTATCCAGATCACTAGGCTGGGATTGCACCAACACCGAACCACTAACACCGGCAGCCAACGCCAAGGGTGCCAAATCCACCGGCAAAAAATCGCGATATATGGTGGCGAGATCTGCCGTTGGCCAAGTGCAATCGTTTTGGTCAATGCGCCAAAAATGTTGATGAGCATCTATCACAACAAACTACCTTTTCTATGCCTGACGAGAACAGCTGCGGGCGTAAAGTGCGATAACCACAAAACATACCAAGGGCACCAACACCGCAATATGAATGGAGGATATATCTGACACAAAACCCATAAGTGCTGTTAAAACTGCGCCACCAATAATGGACATAATGACCAGGGATGAGCCCGTCTTACTCTGCTCGCCCAAATTCTTAACGCTGAGCGCAAAAATAGTGGGGAACATTAGCGACATAAAGAAGCTAGTCGCCACCAGCGCCCACATACCTAGATAATTAGGCACTGAAACTGCAACCGCACAAAGCAACACGTTAATAAGGGCATAACTCATCATCAACACACTGGGTTTAATCTTCGCCATAAGCGCAGTAGCTACAAAGCGCCCAAGCATAAAAACCACCAAAGAAATTAATAAGTAGTTTGCCAACTCTTTCTCACCCGTACCCGGCAACGCCTGCTGTCCATAGCGAATGGTGTAGCTCCACAAGCACACCTGCGCGCCCACATAGAAAAACTGCGCGGTTACGCCAAACATAAAATGGCCATTGCGCAATAAGCTTTTGTAATCCGCCCAGCTGCCCACGCCCGCATCAGCAGATTCAGTAGCCACCTTGGGGAACTTAACCAAGAGCACCAACAAAGCCCAACAAAAAACAATCGCGCCCAAGACTAAGTAAGGCCCTTGCACCGCGTGAGATTCAGTTTGGTAAAACTGCTCAAGCGCAGCGGGCGCCATAGCGGCTAACTCATCGGCAGTTGGCTCATGACCAGAGAGAATATATTCGCGGCCAATTAAAATGCCGGCGATGCAACCAAAAGGATTAAACGACTGCGCAAAGTTCAAACGGCGCTCTGCAGTGGCGGGGTCGCCCATGGCGATAATTAAGGGATTGGCCGATGTTTCTAAAAATGCTAAACCGCTCGCGATAATAAACAGCGCACCTAAAAACAAGGTGTATTCACGCACCGCAGCGGCGGGGTAAAACAAAAATGCGCCCAACGCGTATAAGAACAAACCCGTGACCACGGCGGCTTTGTAACTGAAGCGCTTTACATAAATAGCAGCGGGAATGGCAAACACAAAGTAGCCGGTATAAAACGCCGACTGCACCAAGCCCGATTTCAAATCCGACAAGGTAAATACTTTTTTGAATTGGGTAATCAAAATATCGTTGAGGTTATTGGCCATTCCCCACAAAAAGAACAAGCTAATAATCAGAATTAAAGGCACCAGAACAGAAACGCTCTTTTCATTATTATTCATATCATCTCCACACGCTGCTGCGCGCTTAACACTCGTTATTGTCATTTACTTATTATTTTGAGCCGCTACCCTTTGCCAAGCAGCCCAGAGTAACTGAAATTCATATGCAAAAGTTAAGTTATATATAAAATATGGTACCATAATGTCAATTAAACAATAACATATTATCTGATTATTTAGAGCTACTTTATGATCCTTGCCAACATTGATGATTACCGCGAACTCGCCCGCCGCCGCTTGCCGCATTTTCTGTTTGAATATATCGACGGCGGTGCGTTTAGCGAAACCACACTGCGCAGCAACAGCAGCGATTTACAGAAAATCATGTTGCGCCAGCGGGTCTTGCGCGATGTTTCACACATATCCACTGAAACCACGCTCTTCGGCCAAAAAATGGCTATGCCGATAGGCTTATCACCCGTTGGAATCGCTGGATTAAATGCCCGCCGTGGCGAAGTGCAAGCCGCCCAAGCCGCCGAGGAAGCAGGCGTGCCCTTTTGTCTCTCCACCGTATCTGCCTGCTCAATTGATGAAGTACGTGCAGGCGTAAACAACCCCGTATGGTTCCAGCTTTATATGATTCGCGACCGCGGTTTTCTGCGCGAAATACTCGCGCGCGTTAAAGCCGCTGGCACCAATACCCTACTCTTCACCGTGGACATGCCCGTACCCGCAACCCGCTACCGCGATATGCGCTCCGGACTCTCTTACGGCAGCATGTTCCAACGCAAATTGACTCGCTCATTGCAAGTTATGCAGCGCCCACATTGGGCGTGGGATGTAGGTGTTTGCGGCCGCCCGCACAGCTTAGGCAATATCGCGCCGGTACTTGGCGATAACGCAGGTATCGACGAATTCTGGGCATGGCTTGGTAAAAACTTTGACCCGACGGTGACATGGGCCGATATAGATCGCATCCGCGAAGAATGGGATGGTCACTTTATTATCAAGGGCATTTTAGACCCGGAAGATGCCAAACAAGCCGCCAGCATTGGTGCCAACGGCATTATTGTTTCCAACCACGGCGGCCGTCAGTTAGATGGCGCCAGCTCAGCCATTCGCGCACTGCCAAAAGTGGTGGATGCAGTAGGCGATGATTTAACCGTATTAATGGATAGCGGAATTCGCAGCGGTTTAGATGTAGTGCGCGCACTCACACTCGGCGCAAAAGCCGTAATGATCGGCCGCCCTTGGGTGTATGCATTAGCCGCAAAACAAAAAGCAGGCGTAAGTGAAATTTTAAATTTATTTGCCAGCGAAATGCGCGTGGCCATGGCGCTGAGTGGGTGCACCAAGATTGAAGATATTAATAAGACTATGATTGAGATGAGTGAATGATTTACCAAGGCAGCTGCCATTGCGGTGCAATAAGATTTGAAGTCGAAGCACCCGACGATGTTGAAGTTGAAAACTGTAATTGCTCAATCTGTGCGATGACAGGCTTTTTGCATTTGATTGTGCCGCAACGAAATTTTCGCCTTATCACCGGCGAAGCAAACCTCACCACCTACACCTTCAACACTGCTGTAGCCAAACACACATTCTGCAAAACCTGCGGCATCAAACCCTTCTACACTCCCCGCTCAAACCCAGATGGAGTCGATGTGAATTTGCGCTGCTTAACCCCGCAACCAAGAGCGGTGCGAATTGTGAATTTTGACGGGCAGAACTGGGAAGCCAATGCGCATACTGTTGCGCATAAAAGCCAATGAAGTTATCGGCCCGCAGAATTTCAATTTAACTTTTAGCTAAATTATTAGACCGCTTTTCTGCAAAAAACCAAAATACACTAGTCAGGATAGATAGCTTCGTTGTTGTTTTAAGTTTTTTATACGCGGAGTATCATCCGGCTTCAATTCATCATGACTTGCTAACAATCCATGTCCCACGATCTTGCGCTACTCCAGCTCTTCATTAATTCCTTGGTAGCTATATTTTTGCTGAGTATCCGCTCTGGCAATCTGCTCAGCAACCGCATTCTAGCCTTTTATTTTGTTATTTTTAACCTTGATATCAGCAACTTCGTTTTCATTCATTTTTATAGCTCGCATCTCAATCTTGAGATGCTTAGAGCTCATGTATCAGCATTGCTGGCACCGACACTTTACTTTTATGTGCGCTCTGTTTTACATACCGATTTCCATTTTAAGGCAAGGGATTGGGCGCATACGCTACCCTTTATAATCGTTATTCTTACATTTATGCCTCGCTTTTATTTGGTCGAGGATACTGCTTTAAAATTGCAGATTAATAATAATTTGCAACCCTCATTCGAGGTACTGTTTGTCCATATATTGATACATATTCAATGGGCAACATATCTTGCGTTAATTTTTATCACCATCAGACGCAACAAGCTCACTATTCTTAACAGCTATTCAGATGAGTTGAAACTCAATAAACAATGGCTGAGCTATTTTATGAGCTTTTTCATGATGGGGTTTGCGCTAGCCTTAATTCGGAATGTTGTGAAATTTACAGAGTTCCAAAGTGCTCTCGACGTGATAACGCCCATAATGATGTTGGCAGGGCTAGGCTTTTCATGTTGGATATTGTGGCAAGCACTTCACAAGCCAGAACTGTTCAAGGGAATTAGCTCGCAGCTGGAAGCAGTTAGATTCCCCACCGATAATAAAAAAATCTCAACCAAGCAGGCCGTAGCCATACTGGCAAAGCTTGAGTTGCAGATGCAATCACAACAATCATTTTTAAACCCAACGCTTAATATTGACACTTTGGCAGAGGAAGTGGGCGTTGCGGCTCAAGACATTTCTTTAGCACTCAATCATCATTTGGGCCGCCACTTCTTTGATTTTATCAATGGCTATCGTATTAAGGCAGCTTGTGAGATGTTAGCTTCGCCAGATTCTAGTGAGAAAACTGTTTTAGATATATCTCTGGAATCAGGGTTCAATTCGAAATCTTCCTTTAATACCGCCTTCAAAAAGCAAATGCAGATAACGCCATCTGAATATCGCCAACAACATAAAAACACATCAACAATTCTTCCATAAATTCTAAGCTATTGATTTACATAGCGTCCGACTTTTTTATTCGGTCGAGCACACCGAAAAAGCTCGCTAATATCATCACCCTCAAAACAAACTTAAGGCCTCAAAGGCCAAACTGAAGGTGAATATATAATGAGTAAATTATTCGGCATTCTGTGCTTTTTAATCAGCTTGTCTTGCAATGCTTATGCGGCAGGCACCCAAAAAGACATTGAAGCAGCGATCAAAAAACAAGCTGAGCACTTGCTGCAAGATAATCGATTTACTTCAGTTTCTATTGGTGTTGTCAGCGATAAGAAAAGCATCACAGGACACTATGGCGAGCTGACAAAAAAGCGAGGCAATAAACCAACCGATCAAACCATTTATGAAATTGGCTCTGTAAGCAAAACTATGGTGGGGCTATTAACAGCCTATGCCATTGCGGAAGGCAAGTTATCGCTGAATGAAAACGTTAACCAATACGTTGATAATCAGCTAGATAAAGTCAGCACCAATTCCCAGCCCATTACCATCCAACAACTTTTAACTCACACATCGGGATTGCCAAGGAGTTTCGAGCAGTTAGGTCTTACGGAAGAAGCCCTGAACAAACACTCATTCATCAAAGCAATGAATAAGTTTGATACGTCTACATTAAAGGGGCAGTTCAGTTACTCAGGCGTCGGGACAGAGCTCTTATGTTATATTTTAACGCAGGTTTATCACAAACCATTCGATGCTCTCCTTAAACAAACCTTG
>JACCDN010652929.1_pt1 | contig 28806 bp, 27 predicted proteins | sample 7441691 | NCBI WGS metagenome assembly JACCDN01 (sample SAMN15323439, study PRJNA562643) | freshwater metagenome | isolation source: river surface water | place: USA:Blue River Watershed | collected 2017-08-16 | reverse complement strand
TTGTAGGCACTGCTGTTCTCCTTGATGTGGATGGACCGAAGTCGTCGGGGCGACAGGATTCGAACCTGCGACATCCCGCTCCCAAAGCGGGCACTCTAGCCAAGCTGAGCTACGCCCCGGCCGCCGCAACCCGAAGGGCACGAGGCATTCACCAGTCTAGCGGGTGCGAGATGGTGCTCAGTTTGGAATTTGGCACCGGTTCGTAATAGGCTCCCCTGTGGGGATGTAGCTCAATGGTAGAGCCCCAGTCTTCCAAACTGATTACGCGGGTTCGATTCCCGTCATCCCCTCCACTTAGCCTCCCGGTCAACGTTTACAAAGCGGTGAGTGCAACTTTCGCCGAGCGAAGCGCGGCATCATCGATGTGCGTCAGGAACTCGGTACCGTCCGGCGCAGCGATATCCGAGATGGCACGAACTGCCACGAACGGACTGCCGTACTTGTAGGCAACCTGAGCGATCGCGGCGGATTCCATGTCCACGGCAACGACTTCGGGAAAGTCCTCACGCAACTTCAACGCGACGTCGGTGACGGCGAACTTCTCCCCCGAACCGATACGGCCTCGGGCGACGGGTTGTCCGTGATCGGCGGCAAACAACGTGTCCGCGAGCGCCGCATCTGACACATACGTTTCCGGCATGCGGGGCACCTGGCCGAGGGCATAACCGAAGGCTCGCACGTCAGCGTCCAGGTTGATGACGTCGGTGCTGATGATGACGTCGCCGATTCGACAGTCGGCGCTCAGTCCACCGGCACTACCCGCACTGATGACGGGGATTCCCGCGCCGTAACGAGGGATGGCGACGGTCGTGGCGTGGGCGGCGTTGACCGTGCTGATGCCGCTGGTGACGATCGCAATCGACTTACCGCCGACGGTGAGGGTCCGGTAGGACGCTCCCCCGACAATCTCCTCGTCGGATACCGTGTCGGCGAAGTCGAGGAACGGCTGGGCCTCTTCGGCCATAGCGACCTGGATGATCAGAGATACGCTCACGCGCTGACCTGTTCCCACTCGTCACGCTTGGCGAGGAATTCACGGGCGGCGGACTGTGCGCCCTCCAGCGTGTGGTTCGCGCCCCACCCGCACTGCACGTCGTTCGCCGCGGGGACCTCTGCGGCATCAAGGATGTCGGTGAGCGTCGTCTCGACAAGGTTGGCCACGTCATCGAACGAGTGGTCGCCCTGCAGGATCAGGTAAAACCCGGTCTGGCACCCCATTGGGGAAAAGTCGACGACCTGAGCAGAGTGGTTACGACTCTTCTCGGCAAACAAATGCTCGAGCGAGTGAATCGTCGGCATCTCGAGGTGAGAAACGTTGGGCTGCGTGAATCGCACGTCGAACTTGCTGATGACGTCCCCATGGGGCAACACCTTGCGGTCAGCGAGGCGAATGTAGGGCGCAGCAACGGTTCGGTGGTCGAGGTTGAACGACTCGACGTTCATCTTCGCGTTCTCGGTCATACACCCAGCCTAACTTTGGAGACCGACCCTGGCCGGAAGCCCCGTAACACATAGACTTTCCGCATGATTGGCATCGGCACCCTGACGAACGTTCTGGCGATTGTGATCGGCGCCGTCATCGGTGTCGCACTCGGCAGTCGCTTCCCCGAGCGCACGAACCGCACGGTCATCGACGGAGCCGGGATTGCCGTTCTCGTGCTGGGTGGACTCAACATGATGTCGTTATTCGACAGTTCATACGTCGCTGCCGTCACCGGAGCCGGCACGTTCCTGGTCGTCGTCGTGTCCGTTGTCCTCGGTGGTGCAACCGGATCGCTATTGCGCATCGAGGACCGCATCACCGGATTCGGAGCCTTCCTGCACGACCGATTCGCTGGCGGATCCAACGACAACGCCAAGCGCGCCAAATTCATCAACGGGTTTGTCTCCTCGTCACTGATTTTCGCCGTCGGCCCGATGGGAATCTTGGGTTCCGTCAGCGACGGCATGGGAACCGGCGCCGACACCCTGTTCCTCAAGTCACTGCTCGACTTCATCGGCTCGATCGCGTTCGGCGCAACAATGGGAATCGGCGTTGCCGCGAGCGCCATCTCGGTCGGACTCTGGCAAGGGCTGGTCACCGTCTTTGCCGCCGTGTTCAGCTCGGGGATTCCGCCCGAGGCAATCGCAGCAGTCACGGCAACGGGTGGAATCCTGATGCTCGGTATCGGCATGCGCATTCTCGACATCCGTCAGATCGCGGTCGCCGACCTGCTTCCCGCGCTACTCGTCGCGCCGCTTCTCACTCTTGGCGTTCAGGCGGTCGTGTAGATGACGTGGAACGTCGCCGTCGCCATCGCGATGTTCGGTTTCGTCACGGCCGTGACGCCCGGTCCCAACAACACCATGCTGTTGTCGTTGGGCGCTAACTTTGGGGCTCGTCGCGCCTTGCCGTTCATCAACGGAATCATGCTGGGGCTAACGACGACGCTCACGCTGCTGAGCCTCGGGTTCGGCGCAATCCTCGCCGCATTCCCCGGGATCTATGTGGCCCTCAAAGTCGTGGGTTTTTCGTACATCCTGTATTTGGCATTCAAAATCGTGCGGTCGACCAAGTCAGTGTCGGCCAAAGAATCCGCCTACATCGGTTTCGGTAAGGCCGTCGCCCTTCAGTTCGTCAACCCGAAGGCGTGGATTGTCGGGGCAACCTTGACGACCACGATGATTCCCGTCGGCAATGGCATCTGGCCAACCGTGGCGTCGATCGCAATCTTCCTCGTGACGACGTGGCCAGGCGCGTTCATTTGGGCATCAATCGGACAATCGCTGGCGACGCTTTTGCACAACGAACGCCGCCGCACCATTTTCAACTGGACGTCGGCCATCCTCTTGGTCGCATCCATCATCCCCGCGATGGTGGCATAACCCGTGCAGGTCGAATTCTCTGGCGACGTTTTCGAATGGCGAGGCCCAGCCCCGTTCCACTTCGTGCGCGTCCCCGACGACATTGCCGCGGAAATCAAGATTCTCGCTCCGACACTGACCTATGGCTGGGGTGTCATCCCCGCCGAAGTCACCATCGGCAACACCACCGTCACGACATCGCTGTTCCCCAAGGACGGCGGATATCTGGTTCCGATCAAGGACGCCCTGCGCAAGCCCGAATCAATCGCGCTGGGCGACGTCGTTGATCTGACCCTGCGTCTGGGGCGTTAGGACAATACGGCGGCGAGTTCGCCGTCGGCCGTCAGTGAGATCAGGTCCGACGGCTGGCCGACTTCTACGGTTGAGCGCTGCGAACACCGCAGTGCCTCTTCGAACGTCAGCGCCTCTTCTGGGTGCCAGGCGGGACGAGCGTCAGCCGTGCGGTTTGTCGCCATGCGAATCGTGTGCCACGGGTCGAGGCGGGCGACGGGTGCGTCGGAACCGAACACCACCAAAACCCCCGCATCCAGGAATGAACGCATCGGGTAGGCGTAGTCGGTTCGCCCACACCACAACACGTCGGCGACATCGCGGTCGTCCACGGCGTGGGCTGGCTGGATGCTGGCGGTCAAGCCGAGTCGCGCCATGCGGGCAACATCGTCGGGACGAACCATCTGGGCGTGTTCGATTCGGCCAGTCACGCCGACCTTCTCGAACGCGTCGATAACAACGGTGTTGGCACGGTCACCAATCGCGTGAAGTGCCGGGGTGACGCCGTGTGCCTTGGCGTCACGAACCAGTCGCTCAAGTTCCGTTTCATCGGTGTTCAATCCGCCGACGATGTCGGTTCCACAGAACGGCTCGTGCATATACGCAGTCTTGGTGTTGATCGAACCGTCGGTGATCAACTTGAGGAAGCCCATCGAGACGACTCCCGCGACGACATCACCGGTGGTCAATTCGCGGTCGTAGGCTTCGTGAATTCGCTCGGGGTACAAGCTCGCCGTGACCTTGATGGTGTCGAACCCGTTCGCGACGCGGCGATCCCAGTCCGTCAAAGACTCCATCTCGAAACTCGTGATGCCGACGATCCCCTTGGCGCGGGCGTCGCGCGCGGCGACGTCGATCAGCGCGTCCATCTCGGCGTCCGGGATGTCTGCCATCAACGTGAGCAAGCGGAAACAGTCGTGTTCCCGCAGAATTCCGGAATCCCCCACCAAGTGGGCACAGCCGTACTTTTCGGCTGCGGCCGTATTGATCCACACCGAATGGACATCCATCGAGAATGCGAGGACGGGCCGGGTCGAACTGACCGCGTCCAGATCCGCAATACGAGGTTCGTCTGTCCACAGCGCGTAACGCAAACCGTGACCGATAATCGGCTCGTCGCCGCGGGCCGGGTGGTTGCGCAAGATCTCGACGACCGCATCGGCATCGTTCGCCGGGAGAAGGTCTGCGCGGTCCAGCATTTGCGCCCAGGAACGGATGTGAACGTGTTCGTCCCACAGCCCTGCCGTCACACGATGACCGCCCGCATCGACGTCACCCGCGTGCGAACCGCCTGTTGCCGGGACGATTGCGGTGATGATGCCGTTCGCCGAATCAATGTCGACGAGTTGCCCGTCGACGAGTGCGTTGCGAATCATCCGGAAACCCCCTGGCACTGCGGACAGAAATAGAGCTTCCGCGCCTCCATCATCTCCATCACGATCGAAGTTCCGCACACGCGACACGGTTCGCCGGCGCGACGGTAAACCCAGTGACGATCGTCGCGATTGGCCAGGGCCGCGCGCTTTTGCCCGGCCGTCATGCCGTCCATCGTCAACATCTGGCCGGTCTTTACACCGATTGCGAGCAGTTTGACCCAATCACGCCAGAGTTCGCGAAGCGTCTCATCGGGCAAGGTCTTGGTCACCGCAAAAGGGCTGAGCCCGGCGCGGAACAGCATTTCGGCGCGGTACACGTTGCCGATTCCGGCGACAATCTTCTGATTCATAAGCGCACGGCCAATCGGCGTCCCCGTCGCTCGGCACCGGTCAACGAATCGCTGCTCTCCCGCCTTGTCGACGAGCGGGTCAGGGCCAAGGTCGTTTCGGACGCGCATCACGCCGGCGGGGCTCAAAACTTCGCACACCGTCGGTCCGCGCAAATCCGCCACTGCATCGGCGGCGAGAAGGCGCACACGAACTTGACCGATGGGCTCGGGCGGAAACACGGCGGAATCGTCACGCCCCGACTCGCTCTCACCCATTCGAAGCCACGTGCGTCGAGGTGCGCCAATCGATGCCAGCGACTCTTCGTGGGCACCGACAACGGTTCCGCGACCGTTCGTCTGACCCATTCGGCCGCCCGCGCTAGCTGCGGTGTCGTCCAACGCCACATCACCCGCAAAATCCCATGCGCCATAGATGCCAAGGTGTACATGCAGGGCGTCACCGGTGTCGAATGCGACAAAGAGGTGCTTGCCGACCGCATAGGCGTCGGTCACCGTGTGCCCGTCCAGTTGCACGCAATCACCGAAACGCCCTTGAGGACTCGACACGGCTACGCACTTATCCACAAAATGACGGCGAAACTGTGCCGCGATGCGGTGAACGGAGTGGCCCTCGGGCATGCCTAGACGATGTCGAATCCGGCGATGCCGCCGGTCGTTTCATACTCGAACAACTGCTTGATGCGGCGATCGTGGCGCACTTCGCCGGGGAAATCCGTCGCGACGAACAGGTCAATCAGGCGCAGAACCTCTGCCGTTTCGTGCTGACGGGCACCGATTGCGCACACATTGGCGTTGTTGTGCTCACGGGCGAGAACTGCAGTCGCCTCTGACCACACCAGGGCGGCGCGAATGCCTTCAACCTTGTTTGCGGCAATCTGTTCGCCGTTTCCGCTGCCTCCGAAGACGATTCCGAGAGCTGGAACGCCCGCAATTTCGTCCTTGCGGACTGCACGCGCGGCGTTGATGCAGAAACTGGGGTAATCGTCGAGCGGATCGAACGATTCGGGGCCGTGATCGACGACGTCATGCCCGTGATTGCGCAGATGTTCCGCGATTTCGGCGCTCAACTCGAGTCCGGCGTGGTCTGTGGCGAGGTGAATTCGCATGGCCCAATCCTACGGGCTGTGAACGGCGGAAATCGGGCTAGGTTTAAGCCTCTTTCATGCTGTACGATGAAAGTTCGAAGAGCCCCGTGCACAGGGCTTCAAGTGGAGGACTAATGGACGTTCCTGAATTCAAGCGTTCCGTACGTGGGTACGACAGCGTCGAGGTTGACGCTGTCATCAACGACCTCAACAACCGTCTTGCCCAGATGGAGTCCGACCAGGCCGAGTCCGCACGCCTTGTCCAGCGCCTCAACCGCGAACTGACCGAATCCAAGCGCAACAAGCCGTCCTTCGCCGAACTGGGATCCGCCTTCGAAGAAACCCTTCGCCTTGCTGAAGACCAGTCCGCCAAGATGGTCCAGGACGCGATCAACGAGTCGCAGACCCTCCTCAACCAGGCTCGCAACGAGGTCAAGACCCTGCGCGACAAGGCTGACCGCGACGCACGCCAGCTCGTTTCCGACGCAACTGCCAAGGCAGACGAACTTCGCCTCCAGGTCGAGCGCGATGTGGCCCAGGAACGTCAGCGCATCGCCGACGAGCGCGCCAAGATCGAAACCATCCGGTCGCGCGCCGAACGTGCTGCCGCCACAATGGTGAGCCAGGCCGAAAAGCAGATTGCGGACACTCGCGCCGAAGCGCACCGCAACATCGAAGAACTCAAGCGTGAAGCGAACGAGGTTATCCGTCTCGCCAACGAGATGAAGGTCGACGCCGAAGCGCGGATCCGCGAGGAACTCGACGAGGCACAGCGCTCGTCAACCGCGATCCACGACGAAGCCGACCGTTACGCAGCCCAGGCATACGAACAGGCAGACGCTCACGTCGAAGCGGCCGTTTCACGTGCAGCCGCGGTCACGCGTGAAGCCGACGCACACCTCGAATCGGCACAGCAGCGCGCCGACGACCTGCTTCAGGAAGCTCGCACCTACGCCGAGCGACTCATCACTCAGGCCATCTCGCGTGCACGCGAGATTTCGCGCGAGACCGAAGAGTTCGTCGCCTCGTTCATGCAGGACGCAGAAGGCCGACTCGAAGAGACCCGCCGTCAGAAGATGGCCCTCTCGGACTACATCCACAAGCTCCGTCTCGTGTCCAACGAGATTGACCTCGGTTCCATCGAGGTTCAGGCGAACGCCGGTGAAGGAATGCGCAGCATTCAGCAGGCCGAAATCGTAGAGGACTAAATCACAATGACGACGACCCCCCCCCACTTTTCCGGCGATGACGCGCCGCTAGCTTTCCGCAAGGTCGTTGGTGGCTACGACCAAACCCAGGTCGAACGTCATCTTGTGAGACTTCAGCGCATGTTGGACGAGCTTTCTGACGCACAGCAAGCGAACCTGCGCGACGTTCAGCGTTTGGAGCGCGACATTTCAGACGCGCAACGGGATCGTCCGTCCTTTTCCGAACTTGGGACTGCCTTCGAAGAGGCTCTCAATCTGGCCGAAAGTCAGGCCGCGAAATTGGTTTCGGACGCGTTGACAGCAGCAAATTCAACTTCTGCCGAAGCAAAAAACACGGTCCGCACTTTGCGTGAATCCACTGAACTCGAGGTCAATTCGATTGTGAGTGACGCCCAAACAGAAGCATCAGAAATTGCGCTCCGGGCTGAACAAGAGATCGCTAGAATCAAAAATTCCGCAACGGAGGAAGCCCAGCAGATTCAGTCCGAGCTGATCAAGGCAGAGCGCATCGCTTCACAATTGATTAGCGATGCAGAACGCGAAATTCTTGACCTTCAGCTTCGGACAAACCGTGAAATTGAAGAATCTCGCAGAAGTGCGATGGACGAGTTGCGAAAGGCAAACGAGTACGCCAACGAACAAAAATTCGACATCCACGGCCAAAGAAGCGATGCAGATCAGGAAATCGCGAGTATCCGCGGGAACGCAGAGGGATACGCCGCAAAAACCTACCTTGACGCGGACAACCATTCAGAGGTCTCTGTTGAACGTGCGGCTCTTGTGAGCCGAGAGGCGGACGAATATGTGGCAACTGCACAGCATCGCGCGGAAGCCGTCCTAAATGAGGCACGACAACGAGCGTCAAAACTAACCGAGCACGTACTGGCGCTGGCGAATGAGCTTTCCACGTCCTCTGGCGAATTTGTAACAGGAATCACCCTCGACCTTTCAAAACAGATAGCTGAAGCACGACGCCAGCAAGAAGAAATGACGAAACTTAGCCATTCACTAAAGGTCGCAGTGAACGGATTCGACCTTGGCGAACTCAAGCGTCTGCCAAGCCTAAATAAAAGTGAAACCCCGTTAGCGGCTGAAATAATTGAAGAGTAACCACACCCCTTCGTGAAACGAATGCTCGCTTCGGCGGGCATTCGTCGTTAACGGCGGGAATAGACTTGGCGAAGCATTAATGGAAGGACCCACTGTGCCCGGAGAGAACCTCACCCGAATCGAAGCGCAGGAGCGCGCCGCCATTGTCACGAGCGAGTCGTATGTCGTTCATCTTGACTTGACTACGTCCGACACGACGTTCCGATCGACGACGACGATTGAGTTCGGCGCGACGGCTGGAGCATCGACGTTCCTCGACGCGATCACCGAAACGGTTCACTCGATCTCGCTCAACGGCGTCAGCCTTGACCCCGCCGTGGTGTCCGACGGCGTCCGCATTCACCTGGACAACCTCGCCGCGCACAACGTCGTCGAGATCGTCGCCGACATGTTCTACACGAACACGGGCGAGGGCCTTCACCGATTCGTCGACCCCGTCGACGGTAAGGCGTACCTGTACTCGCAGTTCGAGGTGCCCGACTCGCGTCGCGTCTACCCTGTGTTCGAACAGCCCGACCTCAAGGCGACCTTCGACTTCACCGTCGAAGCCGCCAGCGACTGGGTGGTCGTGTCCAACTCGCCCACCCCGCAGCCGATCGACAACGGATCGAGCAAGACGTGGGTGTTCCCGCAGACGCCGCGCATCTCGTCGTACATCACCGCGATTGTCGCGGGACCGTACGTGTCGACGCACGACTCGCTCGTCTCGTCCGACGGTCGCACGATTCCGCTCGGGATCTACGTGCGCCAGTCGCTCGCCGAGTTCCTCGACAACGACTACATCTTTGACATCACCAAGAAGGGCTTCGAATACTTCGAGCGCGAATTCGGCGTTCCGTACCCGTTCGCCAAGTACGACCAGTTGTTCGTGCCCGAATTCAACGCGGGTGCAATGGAAAACGCAGGTTGCGTCACGTTTACCGAGGTTTACGTGTTCCGCTCGAAGGTCACCGACGCCGTTCGCGAACGCCGTGTCGTCACGATCCTGCACGAGCTCGCGCACATGTGGTTCGGCGACCTCGTCACGATGAAGTGGTGGAACGACCTGTGGCTCAACGAATCGTTCGCCGAATGGGCGTCGACGATCGCCACCGCTGAAGCAACCGAGTGGACCGAAGCGTGGGCAACTTTCCAGGCGATGGAAAAGTCGTGGGCGTACCGTCAGGACCAGTTGCCGTCGACGCACCCGATCGTCGCCACCATCAACGACCTCGAGGACGTCCAGGTCAATTTCGACGGCATCACCTACGCCAAAGGCGGATCCGTCCTCAAGCAACTCGTCGCGTATGTCGGCCGTGAGCCGTTCTTCACGGGCGTCTCGAACTACTTCAAGGCGAACGCGTGGAAGAACGCCGAACTCGCCGACCTGCTTCGCGAACTCGAGAAGACGAGTGGCCGCGAATTGACGTCGTGGAGCGCGAAGTGGCTGGAAACCGCCGGCGTCAACACCCTGAAGCCCGTCATCGAGGCGGATTCGAACGGTGTCATCACTCGATTCGACATCGCACAGTCGGCTCACCCCGACTACCCCACGATTCGCCCGCACCGTTTGGCGGTCGGCTTCTACGACTTCGACGGAGACGCTTTGGTGCGCACGCACCGCATCGAACTCGATGTCGATGGCGCGAGCACGAGCGTAACCGAGGCGATTGGACTCAGCCGCACCCCACTGATTCTGGTCAACGACGACGACCTCGCTTACGCGAAGATTCGTCTCGACGATGAATCTCTGGCAACCTCGATCGAGCACCTGGGGAAGATTTCCGACCCGCTTGCCCGTGCACTGGTATGGGGAAGCGCGTGGGACGCAACGCGCGACGCCGAGGTCGCGGGAAGCGACTACGTCGACCTCGTGTTGCGCAACATCGCGACCGAAACCGAGTCCACCACGATTCGCACCACCCTCGCCCAGGTGGCAACAGTTGCGCGCCTGTACGTCACGCCGGCCCGCCGCGCGGAGACAATCCGCCGAGTCGCTGACACGATGTTGACCCTCGCCGAGAACGCGAAGCCGGGATCGGACGCTCAGTTCCAGTTCTTGCGCACGTTCGCCACGATGGCGTCGACGACCGAACACGGTGAAGCATTGCGCCAGGTTCGCTCGGGAGACAAGACGATTGACGGAATCACCGTCGACACCGACCTCGATTGGGACTTGCTCGAGGGCATGGTTCTCGCGGGCGTTGCTGGCGACACCGACATCGACATCGCCCTCGCATCGGACAACACGTCGAACGGCGCCCAGGCGGCTGCCCGACTTCGTGCGACGATTCCGACCGCGGACGGCAAGCGTGCCGTGTTCGAGCTCATGCGTGACGATGCATCCTTGCCCAACGCGCTTGTCGACCACACGACGCGCGGTTTCCAGCACCTCAACGACCCGTCGGTTCTCGAGTCGCTGGTCCAGCCTTACTTCGACGCTGTCGAGAAGGTGTGGGACGACCGCACGTACAAGATCGCCGAGTACTTCGCGCAAGGCCTCTACCCCGCGATACTGGGGACCGAGGCTCTCGCCACGACGACGCGCGATTGGCTCGCCGCTCACACCGACGCACCGGCTGCACTTCGCCGACTCATCTCGGAAGGCCTCGCGACCGTCGAGCGTGCACTGGTCGCACAGGACCGTGACGCCAAGGCCTCACGATGAATCCCGATCTCAACGCGTGGCTTGCCGATAACCAAACGGCGATTCGCGTCAGTGTCATCATCGTCGCTGCCGTCGTTGCCCGGTTCGTCCTCAAAGCGGCGGGTTCTCGAATCATCGGGCAGGTGGTCAGCGGCGTAAAGCGCGCAGCCGACATCACCGAAACCAAGCAAATTCGGGACACCGTCCACGCACAGGCACGCGTGATTCAGCGCACTCGCACCCTCGGCTCTGTTCTTGGATCCCTGACCAACTGGGTTCTCGGGGTCGTTGCGACGATCCTGATTCTCGGCGAGCTGGGCTTTGAAGTCACCGCGATCATCGCCGGAGCCGGAATCCTCGGCGCTGGTCTCGCGGTTGGTGCACAGGACATCGTTCGTGACATCCTCAACGGCGCGTTCATGGTGTTCGAGGACCAAATCGGTGTCGGCGACAAGGTCGACTTGGGCGAAGCCGTCGGAACGGTCGAAGAAGTCACCATCCGCGTGACGAAGGTCCGTGACGACAAGGGCACGCTGTGGTTCGTTCGCAACGGCCAGATTCAGCGCGTCGCGTCGAAGTCTCACCCCAAGAAATGACGACCTTCTTCGAGCGCGTCGGCGGTCACGCCACGTTTGACGCGCTCGTTCGGAAGTTCTACGACGGGGTTGCCGCCGACCCGATTCTTCGTCCGATGTACCCCGAGGACGACATGGAGGGTGCGATTTGGCGTCTCACCGCGTTCCTCGAACAGTACTGGGGAGGGCCGGGGACGTATTCGGAACAGCGCGGTCACCCTCGGCTTCGCATGCGACACAACGCGTTCGCCGTGACCCCCGACGCTCGTGACAATTGGCTCACACACATGACCGTCGCGGTTGATTCGCTGGGTCTTGCGCCGATGGATCGCGAAGAGTTGATGGACTATCTCGATCGCGCCGCACAGGCGATGGTCAACTCGTTCGACAATGAGTCGGACGGTCGCGCGTCACTTCTGTAGCGGGTCGTCGTCCAGAACGACTTCGGCGCGCTTGGCGATGACGTCTCCGCCCGCGCTCGAGATGCGAATCCACGGGTCGCGAATCGACACCGGCAGAGTTTTTTCGGTGAGAAACCCCAGCGCGACCGCCGCAAAGGCGACTCCGGCCGGAAGCCCAATCTTCTTCGAGATATTCGATCCCCACACCTGCGAACGAATCGAACGAACGACCCGCTCTTCCGCTTCGGTCGGGATGTTCTTTTGAACTTCCTTGACGCCGTCGCGCGAGACCTTCTCCAGGTCAGACGAGTTCACCTTGCCAGTCACTTCCCAACCGTCGCGCGGCGGCAGCGTGACCGTCCAACGGATCGACGGTACGGCTGCAGGAAGAGTGACGACGAACGTGCCGTCGGCGGTTTCGGGCGTGCCCAAGCGGACGCGCAACGACTCAATCGGCACAACCAGATCGACGTGGGCGGGTGCGTCAAGCGCGAAACCGCGCATCCCCAGGACGGTGGGCGTCGTGTCACTCAGCCCACGGGGGCTGAGCACCTGAACCCACGCCGTCAGCACATCACCGTCGGCGATCAGTCGAACGGACTCGTTCTCGATGACACCGGCGCGGTCGACAAAGGTGTCGAGGTCGCGAACGGATTCGCCATCGCGAAATGCGAGAGTAACCCGTTCCATCAGCGCCAGACCTAGTCGCGTGTCAGTTTGCGGTAGGTCGAACGGTGAGGCTTCGCCGCATCCGGTCCAAGACGTTCGATCTTGTTTTCCTCGTACGACTCAAAGTTTCCTTCGAACCAGTACCAGTTCGCCGGGTCTTCGTCCGTGCCTTCGTAAGCGAGGATGTGCGTCGCGATGCGGTCGAGGAACCACCGGTCGTGGGTGATGACCACGGCACAACCGGGGAATTCGAGAAGCGCGTTTTCCAGCGACGACAGCGTTTCGACGTCGAGGTCGTTGGTCGGTTCGTCGAGGAGCAACAGGTTTCCACCCTGCTTGAGCGTCAACGCGAGGTTGAGGCGGTTGCGCTCACCACCCGAGAGCACGCCGGCCTTCTTCTGCTGGTCGGGGCCTTTGAAACCGAATGACGAGACATACGCACGCGACGGGATTTCGACGTTTCCGACCTGGATCACATCGAGCCCTTCGGACACGACCTCCCACAGGGTCTTGCTCGAGTCGATTCCGCCACGGTTCTGGTCGACGTAGGAAATCTTGACCGTTTCACCGACCTTGAGGTTTCCGCCGTCGAGCGGCTCCATTCCGGTGATCGTCTTGAACAGCGTCGACTTTCCGACACCGTTCGGGCCGATGATTCCGACGATTCCGTTTCGCGGAAGCGAGAACGACAGGTTGTCGATGAGGACGCGTTCGCCGAAGCCCTTCTTGAGCTTGTCGGCTTCGAGAACAACCGCTCCGAGTCGGGGTCCCGGCGGAATCTGAACCTCTTCAAAGTCCAACTTCTTTGTGCGCTCGGCCTCGGCAGCCATCTCCTCATAACGAGCAAGACGCGCCTTGGACTTCGCTTGACGACCCTTGGCGTTCGAGCGCACCCAGTCGAGTTCTTCGGCAAGACGCTTCGCTAGCTTGGCGTCCTTTTTCCCTGCGATGTCGAGGCGCTCGGCCTTCTTCTCGAGGTAGGTCGAATAGTTGCCCTCGTAGGGGTAGAGGCGACCGCGGTCAACTTCGGCGATCCACTGCGCAACGTGGTCAAGGAAGTACCGGTCGTGGGTGATGGCGATGACGGCACCGGGGTACTTCGCGAGGTGCTGTTCCAGCCACTGGACCGACTCTGCATCGAGGTGGTTGGTCGGTTCATCAAGCAACAGAAGGTCGGGCTTCTCGAGAAGCAACTTGCACAAGGCAACGCGGCGCTTTTCTCCACCAGACAGGACGCTGATCGAGGCATCCGACGGCGGGCACCGAAGTGCATCCATCGCCTGTTCGAGCTGCGAGTCAAGGTCCCACGCGTCGGCGTGGTCAATCGCCTCTTGCAGTTCGCCCATCTCGGCGAGAAGAGCGTCAAAGTCAGCGTCGGGTTCGCTCATCTGCATCGAGATCGCGTTGAACCGTTCGAGCTTGTCGTACATCGCGCGAACACCATCTTGGACGTTTTCAAGCACCGAGCGCGTCTCGTCGAGTTCCGGTTCCTGCATGAGAATTCCGACGGTGTACCCGGCCGACAGCGTCGCTTCACCGTTCGACGGTGTGTCGAGACCCGCCATGATCTTGAGGATCGTGGACTTTCCGGCACCGTTCGGGCCGACCATACCGATCTTGGCGCCGGGGAAGAACGACATAGTGACGTCGTCGAGGATGAGCTTGTCGCCCACCGACTTGCGGGCCTTGATCATCGTGTAAATAAATTCAGCCATGGCCGTTTACCAACTCACCTCTCGTGTTTCACCAATCAAACAACCACCGGATCCCAGAGCCGATTCGATCGTCGATGTGAAACTCTTGTCCAGCATTCGTTGACCCATCAGGCAAGATTTTCCGATTTGCACGGAAATCACAACTGCATCGGCCGGCTTGCCGGTTCCCGACTTTGACGGGGTAAGTTGCATGTTCTTCGCGAGGAACCCCTCGGCGATGAGCGCCTTGGCCATCTTTTTGCCGGGGTCCTTCGTTTCGAGAAGGACGGCGTGGCCGAGAACCCAATCGAAGAGCGGCTTGTTTTCTACAGCCGTTCCCTCGGGGAAAAACTCAGGCTTCGGTCCGAACGGGTCTACTGACACGGAGGGCGTCGGGGTCGCCGAAGGGGTGACCACCGGTGTCGGTGCGCAGCCGCCGAGAGCGAGAGCGGAAACAACAACGACAGAAGCGGCAATAGCGCGAATCGGTTTCACTTGTCTCCCTGCAAAGTTGTCTAGGCAACCCTGCAATTCTATCCGTCTCGCCTCGCGGCACGTCACAAGGCGGGGACTGCGGCCTCGGTGTCGATGTGTTCAACGGTGGGTTCCGGCGAGCCGACCGTTCGGGTGAACGAAGCGGTGCCCCAAAACAAATCGTGCCCGATGGATTCGGCTTCAACCTCGACGGTCGTTCCCGTTCGATCGTCGTTCTGCCAGTCGCGCACGCGAAGTCGGCCCGTCACAACGATTCGGTCGCCCTTGGACAACGACGGAACCGTGTTGATGGCCAACTGGCGGAATGCGGTGATCGTGTACCAGTTGGTGGACGCGTCGACCCACTTGTCCGCGGCCTTGTCGAAGCGTCGCTGGGACGATGCCAAGCGGAAGCTCGTAATCGGCAACCCTTCGGCGGTGACGACGTGACGCGGTGTCGTCGCAATCAATCCCGTGATGGTGATGGTGTCACTCATGGTGTTCTCCTGTTCTCGAGTGGCGAGCGCCGGAGCCGAGTCGATTCCGGTCCGGCGCTCGTTACGAGAATCGCGCGAATCGCGCCGGCGCACAGGCGTCGAGAGCAAACTGTGGAGAACATCGCAGCGAGGCTGCGTGGGGATTGTTAGACCGTGAGGTACTGAGCGAAGCCCGCGCGAACCTTGTTGACCTTCGGCACCGCAACAGCAAGGCAATATCCCTGGGTCGGGTTCTTCGCGAAGAAGTCCTGGTGGTACTCCTCGGCGGGGTAAAACACGGTGAAGTCGGTGATTTCGGTGACGAGGTCGCCGCCCCATGTCTCGGTCGCGCGGTCGAATGCTTCGGTGAACAAACGACGCTGCTCCGAATCCGTCGGATACATCGCCGAGCGGTACTGTGTCCCGACATCGTTGCCCTGGCGGTTCAGTTGGCGCGGGTCGTGCATCGTGAAGAACGCATCGAGAATGACTTCGGCGGGGATGATCGATTCATCGAACGTGACCGCAACCGCCTCGGCGTGCCCGGTGGAACCCGTGCAGACCTCGTCGTAGGTGGGGAATTCTGAGGCGCCACCCGAATAACCGGAGACCACCTCGGAGACACCACGAAGGACGCGATACGCAGCGTCGAGACACCAGAAACAGCCACCGGCTAAATAGAACGTCGTCACCCGTTCAGTCTAGGCGCAACCGATACGCTGGGGATATGGCTTATGAAGCGGCACCTGATCGTTACGAACAGATTCCTTACAAGCGTTCCGGGCGAAGTGGCCTGCTACTCCCCCGCGTTTCTCTGGGGTTGTGGAACAACTTCGGTGACGATCGCGATCGTTCCGTTCAGCGCGACATTGTGCTTCGCGCGTTCGACCTGGGTGTCACCCACATCGATCTGGCCAACAACTATGGCCCTCCCCCCGGGTCCGCCGAGCGCATTTTTGGTGAGATTCTCGCCGCCGACCTCGCTCCGTACCGCGACGAACTCATCATCTCCTCGAAGGCCGGCTTCGACATGTGGTCCGGCCCTTACGGCGAGTGGGGTTCGCGCAAATACCTGCTCGCGTCCCTCGACCAGAGCCTGAACCGCCTCGGGCTCGACTACGTCGACATCTTCTACTCGCATCGATTCGACCCCGACACCCCTCTCGAAGAGACGATGGGGGCGCTCGCCACCGCCGTGAACTCAGGTCGCGCACTGTATGCGGGCATCTCGAATTACGACGAGGAACAGACTCGTCAAGCCCACGAAATCCTTGGTGCGATGGGCGTTCCGCTGCTCATTCACCAGCCGCGCTATAACTTCTTCGACCGTCGCCCCGAAGCGGGACTGTTCGACGCACTCGGCGAACTCGGCGTCGGAGCGATCACGTACTCGCCTCTTGCGCAGGGTCTCGCAACCACCCGTTACCTAGACGGCATCCCGTCGGATTCGCGCGTGCGAACCGCGCACTGGATTGATGAATCCAAGATCACCGAGGAATACCGCGAGCACATTCGCGCCTTGAACGACATCGCCATCGCGCGCGACCAGACTCTGGCCCAGATGGCGTTGACGTGGACGTTGCGTCACCCCGCCGTGACGAGCACGCTGATTGGCGCGAGTTCCGTCGCCCAATTGGAGGATTCGCTCAAGGCGGCAACCGCCGACCCGTTGACCGACGCGGAAATTGCCGCGATCGAACCGCACGCCATCCACCGACTCGTGGATAACTGGCTGTGAATCGAGTCTCGTCCACAACAGTCGGTTACATCGCCTCCACCGTCGGAGCATTGCTGTTCGGCCTGAACGGCGTTGTCATCAAGATTTTGATGGACGGAACGGGTCTGACGGGCTTCCAGGTCACTCAGTTTCGCGTTGCCGGTGCCGCGTTGTTGATGGGCGCCACCATGTTGGTCATCGACCGAACCGCACTGCGATTGCCGCGTAAGCGAATCGTTCCTATTGTCGCGATGGGAATCGCGGTTGCCAGCCTTCAGGCGACATACGCAATCGCGGTCCACATTCTGCCCGTTGGAATCGCGCTGTTGCTGGAGTACACGGCGACCCTCGCCGTAGCCCTGATCGCCTATTTCGTGTTCAAGGAACACGTCAAGGCGCGGATTTGGATCGCGATTGGTCTCGTTCTAGCGGGTCTCGTCGTCGTCGCCGAGATTTGGAACACGACACTCGACCCGATCGGCGTGATCTGGGCGTTGTTGGCGTCCGCGAGCCTGACCGCGTACTTCATCCTCGGCGAGCGCCAGACCGGGGCCATGCACCCGATGGCCGTCGGTTTCTGGACGATGACGGTCGCCAGCATCTTCTGGGCTTTCCTGTCGGGCTGGTGGGAAATCGATCCCACAATCTTCGCCGCGAACATCCCCCTGACCGCGGATGCGTCGGGTGCGACCGGACCTGCTTGGGCGCTCATGGCCATCAACATCGTCGTCGGCACCTTCTTCTCGTTCGCACTGAGTCTTTTCGCGATCAGCCGACTCAAGGCGACGCGTTCCGGGATTGTCGCCACAAGCGAAATCCTCTTCGCTTTCCTCTTTGCGTTTGTACTGTTAGGTGAAACACTGAATGTGGGACAGATTGTCGGCGCGACGGTGGTGTTGATCGGAATTGTGATCGCACAAACCGCCCGTGACGGACATGCTGTCGAGGCCGACTTGGCGCTAATATCGAAGGACAAATCATGACAACATCGCTGTGGGACATTCCCGTCGTGACCGCTGACGGTCAGTCGACCACTCTCGCTGAGCACAAGGGCAAGGTCATGTTGATTGTGAACGTCGCCTCGCGCTGTGGTCTCGCGCCTCAGTACGCCGAACTCGAAGAATTGCAGAAAAAGTACGCTGACCGCGGGTTTACCGTTCTCGGCTTCCCCTCAAACCAGTTCTTCCAGGAACTCAGCTCGAATGACGCCATCGCCCAGTATTGCTCGACGACGTGGGGTGTCACCTTCCCGATCTTCGACAAGGTGAGCGTCAACGGAAAGGGCCGCGCGCCCCTCTACGCAGAATTGGTCAAGGCGAAGGACGAGCGCGGAATGGCTGGAAACATCCGCTGGAACTTCGAAAAGTTCCTCGTCGCCCCCGATGGAAAGATCTCACGCTTCCGTCCGACGACGAAACCGTCCGACCCAGCAATCGTCTCGGCGATTGAAGCCAGCCTTCCTCACTAGCACCGGCCACTTCGCGGCACTCGCGAGGTGAAAATACGCCATTTTTCGGCTATTCTGAGGGTTCCGAACGTTTCATAGTCGAAAGATGTTCCCACCCCGTGCGTACCCTTCGAGCGCTGCTCACAGGACTGCTTGCAGTCCTGTTTTCTGGTGTTCTCGTTCCCGTTCAATCGGCTCTCGCGGCGCCATCGTTTTATCAATTCGACAACGACAAAATTCGAATCGGCGGTAACGCAGGAGGTGAAAGCTCGTTCACTAGTTTCGGAGCGCTTCGCGGGCCGCAGTACAAGTCGAGCAATGGCAACTGGTACAACCTGACCATTAGTAACTCCGACATGCAAACCGCTTATGGCGTGGGCGGTGATGGAACTTCGAACTGGAACAACAACCCATCGATTGGGCTCAACCCCGTTTCGGGCATCACCATCGACGGGTCTGAGTTTGTGTCGTTGGGAAACCGCGGCACCGGCGTTTACGGTTACGGAACCATCACGGTTACAGGAACGATGACGTTGGATGGGAAAGAGATTCGCGTTAGCAATCGTTACACCCTCGAGCAGAACGCCAGTTATCTGAGGGTAACGTCCACGCTGACGAACCTTTCTGCAGCCACCGCGACTAACGTTCGAACCTGGGTTGGCGTGCGCGACGACTGGATCGGAAACGACGACGCATCGACTAAAGAGCGTGGATCCCTTACGTCGACGTCGTTTGTCAGAAGCTCGGCGACCTCTGACCGCTCCCCTGCCATCAAAATTTCAACGGGCTCCGAAGGTGTCCTGTTTTACTCAACCAGCCCGAAGGCGAACACATCAGTAGCGGGCTGTTGCAGTTTCAGTAATGCCTACAACACCAACCCTTCAACCAACGCAACGTCCATTTACAACGATGGTTCCTACGCGTTGTATGTCCGAATGGACGACCTCGCTCAGAACCAGTCCGAGTCGTACACCTGGTACTACGCGGCCGGAGAGATTTCGACGCTGACTGAGATCATCAATCAGGTTGCCCAGGCGTCAGCATCGTGGACCGATCAAACCATCACAGACAAGGTCGCGCGTGGCGCCGCTTATTCCGACCAGGTAACAGCCAGCGGTACCGGCACAATCACCTACGCGCTTATTGACCCAACTGGCGCTTTGGCTGCCGGTGAGACGTCAGGACTTCCGTCATTCATTTCACTCAATGCCGAAACAGGTGAGCTGACGGGTACCGCTCCGGAGAACAGTTCAGCTGACGGAAAGTACGTCTTCCGAATTCAAGCATCGGCCTCGAGCGACGGCACCACCGCAACGTCCAACTCGCCAAACCTGACCATCACCGTCGGTGCCGCACCCAATATCAGCTCCACGACGTCGGCCGCCTACGGAACGTACGGAACACCACTCGATGCCATCAGTTTCGCGGATTCAATTGGGTTCCCTGGCGCAACCTATTCGCTCAGCGGGGGCGGATCACTTCCCAGCGGCGTCAGTCTCAGCTCCTCGACCGGTGTTGTGTCGGGAACACCTACATCCACTGGCCCGTTTTCCTACCAAGTCACAGCCACGAACACGTTCGGAAGTTCGCAGTCCCTAGCAAGCACACTCACGGTCAATCGTGCGCCGACATTCACGGGCGGTGATCAGACCGTCACCACACAAGGTTCCACTAGCGAGTCCTACGCGTCGGGGATTTCGGCAATCGGATACCCGGCACCGACGTATTCGGTCGCGTCCGGTTCGTTGCCGCCGGGGCTCAGCCTCAACACGACATCCGGAACGATTTCCGGAACACCGTCCGCCGCGGGCGAATATGATTTCGTCATTCGTGCGACCAACGGGTTCGGCCAGGCGGACACCGCGCCAAGGTCAATCAGCATCGGATCTGTGCCGACGGTAGTGAATGACACTATTTCTGAAACCGGTTATTTGGGTGAGTCGTACAGCCAGCGCCCGACCTTTACGGGGACTCCCGCGCCCACCTTCTCGATTGTGAGCGGCGAACTGCCCGGTGGACTGTCCGTCAATGCAGACACTGGGCGAATTTCGGGAACCCCGACCGAGGCTGGCACCTTCACGTTCAAGGTTCGAGCAACCAATTTTGCCGGTCATGTCGACACCGGCTCATACTCACTGGTGATTCACGGCGAACCGGTTTTTGGGAACGACTCCGATCTCCCCTCGTATGCAACGGTCAACGAAACGTTCAGCGGCTCGATTGATTTCTTTGGTGCCGTGACCTTGTATGCGATCGCCGATTCCTGTGGTTGCGAGGTGTCTACAGGCGACATTGATGGCGCGCCGTATGGTCTCTCGATTAACTCCACCACTGGCGTCCTCAGCGGAATCCCGAATTACCCGGGGACATATCACTTCCGCATTGAGGCAACGGCTGGTTCTGGCCTAACAGGGCTGTCTGACGTGCTCACAGTGCAGGTGCGCAAGGCGCCGGTTTGGTCAGACTCCGTAATCGCACCGGTTGCCCCGATCCAAACGCCCTACAGCGATCAAATTGCCGCGTCTGCTTACCCAGCGGCGGAATACACCGTCGTGGGAACGTTGCCGCCCGGTTTGACGCTCAATTCAAGCTCGGGCGCAATCACGGGAACGCCGACCGTTTCAGGGCCATATTCTTTTGCCATCCGAGCGACCAACTCGGCCGGAAGTGCGACGACTTCGAACATTGAGATGGTCGTTAGCCAAAGTCCAATTCCCGTCGACAGCACCGTCGCGACGGCGACGCTGAAGGGTGTCCCGTTCACAGACGGCGTCTCAGTCACCGCTTACCCTGCCCCCACCTACACGTTGGCCAATGGGTCGCTTCCTCCAGGGATTGCTCTCAACAGCGCCACGGGGGCCGTGTCCGGAACCCCGACGATGTTGGGCACCTACTCATTCGCGATTACCGCGTCTGCCACGGGTTTCTACTCAATGACCTCGTCGACTTTCACCATCAACATCGAACAGGCGCCGGTCACCACGGATGGAACAGTGGTTCCGGTCGCGCCTGTTGGGCGCGCATATTCCGACGCAGTAGCCGTCGAGGCCTTCCCCGCCGCGACCTTTGCCCTGACCGCGGGCGCACTTCCCCCAGGGCTCGCATTGAATGCGACAACGGGTGCGATTTCAGGAACGGCAACGGAACCCGGCCAATACGCCTTCACGGTGACAGCGACGAACATCCGTGGGGCAAAGGCGATTCCACTGACAATCAACGCCCACGAAGCCCCGAGCAAGCCAGTGGTGACTCTGGCGCCGCGAGTCGTTCTGGGCGAGTCCGTGAACGGTTCGACAGCAGTGACGGGGTTCCCCGCGCCGACATTCTTTATCGCTGGAGGGTCGTTGCCGAACGGCGTCAGCCTCAACCGCACAACTGGTCGCATCACTGGGTCGCCCACCGAAGCCGGAAACTTCACGTTCACGGTCGGTGCTGTCAATGACCAGGGATCGGCTCAGGCAACGCCGTTCACTCTTGGCGTGCTGTCCCCCGGTGCCAACATCGACATCTCGGTTCCCGTCGGGGACCCTGCGCTGGGCGCACCCGTTCAGGTTCAGTCAGAAGGCCTTGCCCCCGCGGTCGGGTACACCATCACGGTTCGATCGACTCCGCAGATTGTTGGGTCGGGAACTACCACTCGCGCGGGTGAAATCCTCGCCAAGGTCACCATCCCCGACAACTTGGAGCCGGGATGGCACTCAATCACTCTCGTGACAGAGGCTGCCGACGGCTCGCCGCTGGAAGAGGTCGCGTGGTTTGAGATTACGGCGACGGGTCTACTCGAAGCGGTTAGCGACAACGAGCCGAGTGCAGCCGAAAAGCAAAACGCACTCGAAGACGACCCAGAATTCTATGAGGCGATGGGTATCGACATGGGCACTCAAGTCGCCCCCGAAGAGGTCGCCAGCACGGTTCAGGAAGTATCGAGCGTCGTTGCCTCGGTTGCGTTGGTTTCAGCCGCGGCTGCGGCTACCGCTGCGGTTGCGAGTGCGGCATCCGCTGCCAGTGTTGCCGCTGCCGCTGGTGCATCGGCCTCCGCAGCAGGTTCAGCTACTTCGGCAGGTGGTGCCGCGAGTAACTCTTCTGCCGGTGCGCGTACCGCGACTCCCGGTGGATCGAGTAGCGCAGGCGGCTCGTCCTCGGGTGGTGGATCGTCTTCCGGTGGTGCTCGCGGTGGCTCACCGTCTGGTGGATCCTCCGCCGGCGGTTCTGGCGGATCAAGCAGTTCCGGTGGTTCGAGCAACTCGTCGAGCAGTTCGGGCGGATCAGGAAGTGCGGGCGGCGACGGCGGCGACGATTCGGCCGACTACGGCAACCTCGAGGCCGAACACGACGACTTCACCGTCGACAAGGTCGCCTGGGGTGACGCACTCGCGTGGTGGTCTGTGCCGTTCATGACGGTTCTCGACCGCATCTCAGTCGCGGCAACGGAATACACCTCGCGCCTCTCCCCCGTTTTGTCACGCATCATCAACGACGGCGCCTACCTTCGCGCCATGGTCGGTGGAGCGATGGCAATTCCTTATGCAATCGCGATCGTCCTCGGCGCAATCTCCGTCGATTCGTCCGCCGAGAGCATCGCCGCCGCGGGAAGCGTCGGAGCATTGTCGATCATCCTGATCCTTGGAACCCTAGACGCTCTTGCTGGTCTCCTCGGAATCATCTCGTTCACCGTCGTTTCGGTGTCCATGTTCGGCATCAACGGACTTGGCGACATTCGCTACCTGCTGGCGATGTTCATCGCCGGATTCGCGCCCATCATCTTGTCGACGACGTTCCGCAAGATCCGCCGACCCGCAATCGAATCGTTGAGCGACGTGTGGGAGCGCGTCATCGACGTCTTCATGATCGCCTTCGTCGCGTCGCTGACGACCCTGTCAGTTGTCGGCGGCATTTCGGCCTTCGCGGGCGCCACGGTGCCTCTCGCGGACAACGCCAAGAACCTGGTCTTCGTCATCACGGGCGTCGCTCTCGGTCGCATTCTTCTGGAAGAGTTGGCCGCCCGCTCGTTCTCGGCTCGACTCGACAGCATCAACCCGACCGAAGTTTCCGGACCCGGAATGCTGCAGCAGTGGATTTCGCTGGTGTTCAAGTACGTGGTGTTGGTCGTCATGATCGGCGACATGGTCGGTTGGGGCTGGTGGCTCTGGGCGGGTGCGCTCATCATGTTCGTCCCCGGAATCATGGGCATGACTCTTCCCGAACTTCCCAAGTCCAAGATCCTCACGCAACTCATACCCGGCGGATTGGCCGCGCTACTCCTCGCTACCCTCCTCTCGTCGTGGTCGGGAGAACTTGTCGGCGCAATCTTCGAAGGGTCCGACATGTACGGGCCGCTGTCCTTCCTTCTCGTGCCACTCCCCGTCATCATCGTTGCAATCGTCGGCATGTTCGCTGACGGCAGCGACAAGTGGTACATCGAACGCAACCTCAAGTGGGTTTACGTCGTCGGCGGAATCGGCGTGTTTATCTCCACCGTGTGGGCCACCGACTTCGTCGGTCAAATCTTCGGCTAACGCTTCCATGCAAGTCGGGGACAAAGTCCCTTAGGGAAAGTCTGGCTACGGGCGTATCGTGACAACCAGAGCCACCCATTCGGCTTGCTAAAGGAGGTTGACGTGAAAGTCAACAGAAAAGTCATCGTCGTCACCGGAGCCGGAAGCGGCATGGGACGTGAACTCACTCTGGAACTCGTTCGCCGTGGGGCAATCGTCGCCGCTGTCGATTTCCGCGCGGACACCCTCGAAGAGACGGTCAGCCTCGCGGAGAAACTCGGCGGCAAGGTTTCCGCCCACACACTTGACGTATCCGACCTAGCCAAGGTCGCCGCCCTCCCCGCCGCCGTCGAAAAGGCCGTTGGCCCAATTGACGGGCTGATCAACAACGCCGGAATCATTCAGCCGTTTGTTCACGTCGATGACCTTGACTGGAAATCGATCGAGCACGTGATGGCCGTCAACTTCTTCGGGCCAGTTGCTCTCGTCAAGGCGTTCCTGCCTGGTCTGAAAAAGCGCCCCGAAGCTCACATCCTCAACGTGTCATCGATGGGCGCCTACGCACCCGTTCCCGGCCAGACGGTGTACGGCGCATCGAAGGCGGCCATCAAGCTCTTCACCGAGGGTCTGCGCTCGGAATTGCTGGAAACCAACGTTGGCGTCACCATCGTCTTCCCCGGTTCGATTGCGACCAACATCGCCGCAAACTCGGGCATGGCAAACATGACCGTCGACTCTGAGCAAGCCGCGAAATTCAAGACCACACCTGCGCCCGTCGCAGCGAAGGCGATGGTGGACGCGATGGAATCGAACAACCCACGAATCACCATCGGATCGGATGCCACGATGATGGACCGTCTGTCGCGTCTCAACCCCGTAATGGCCGCCAACATCATCTACAAGCAGATGAAGTCGCTTCTGGGATAATTTCTCGCGGTTGGGGTAGCCTTATTGATCTCACCCCAATTCTCAGAAAAGAGTCCTCATGCGGAACAAATCCCTCGTTGCAGCCGTTGCGGCTGGTGCGCTAATCTTCAGTTCCTCGCCCGCGTTCGCAGAGGAGTTCGTCTACATTGACGGAACTAATCCTGACAACGGCGTCTACTGGGAGATTGACGAATACGGAATCGCCTATGCGGGTGATTACAACGAAAACTTCTCGACTGTTTACTATCCCAACGAAGTGTATGGGGGCGCGGATTACTTCTTTTGCGGCGACAGTGGCGACAGCGCTTCTGGAATCACCGTAACGAATGAACCCAACGGCGACGTCACTGTCGACTGCCCCGCCGTTGCCAACATCGTTGAAGATGGAATCACCTCGACGATGCACTTCCGCTTCTATGCTGAATCAGACACGGGATACTTGGCGCGTCAGTGGATTGAAATTGAGAACACCACTGATTCGGCAATCGAACTGTCCAGCGGCCTGTATGTCTACTACTACTGGAATTACAACGAATGGGTTGAAGGAGACAATTACGTCACGTCACAGGGCAACGGTTATGCGGTAGCAGGTGACACTTGGTCGGCCGGCTCAGACCTCGTTGGTGAAGACATCGCTACGACATCTGCATGGGCGGCGTCATGTTTCACGGATGCATTCACACCGGACTCGGGCTACTACTATCCAAACGCCACGAACACCATCGCCGCAAACAGCACCACCAACCTTCTCACTTTCTTCAACATCGCGTTCCCCACTGCGGCGAGTGCGGACGCTGCGGAGGCCGTTTACGAGAAGGTCATTGCGCAGTCCGATGAATACGAGACTCTGGCGGGTCGCCTGGATGATGGACTTCCTGCCGGCGAGGAATTCGTCGCATGGACTACTGGAGCGTGTGGTGACGATTCTCTCGCGGACACGGGCGTTGACGGCGCGTTGGTTGACAACGGCGCGCTAGGCGCATTCATAATTCTCGGCCTTGGAGCAATGGTTTACGCCGCACGGCGACGCATTACCCGCAAGTGATCTTCACCTCTAATTTGTCTCGGTGAGTTTGGGCTGGGACCAATTGGCTTCACTGACTCGCTTGTACACTTCGAGGCACTTTTTTGCCTATTTCGTCAACTCGTCCCAGTGAGTTTCGGTTGCTCGCAAGAATTGCACCGGCCGTTCTTCATGGGGAAGGTGGCCCGAGTCGGGAACGATTTCGACGATGCTTCCGGGGATCAGCGTGCCCAACTTCACGGTGTCACTAGTGGGAACGACGGTGTCGGCATCCCCCGTGATCAGCAGCACAGGCATGGTCAGTGAGTCCAGGTTGTCCGCCAGGTCGTTCGCCTTCGACGCCGTCGCGAAGTTCCAGAACGCTTCCTCCCAGCCCTTCACCTTGAGAGGCAGGCGATAGCCCGCGTAGACGTCCTCGGTGATGAGCGTTTGGTCGACGAAGCTCTCGCGCAAAAGGTCATCGCCCGATGTCGCGATGCTTGCCACAAGGATGGGGCCGAGTCGGTCGATTTGAGGAATCGCCCACAGCCAATCCAGCCCCTCAGGGGTTCCGCCCGTTGTCAGAATCGCTGGGTCCACGAGCACGAGGGCTGAGACCTTCGTGGGATTCAAGCGAGCGTATTCCGCGGCCAACTGCCCACCGGCCGAGTGGCCAACCAGAATGACATCACGGTTAGCGCCGAACTGGTCGATGAGCCCGTCCAGGATGTCGAAGTTCCCCTCGAATCCGTAGGGATTAGTCCCCGTCCATTCGGTCGGGCGTTCCGTCAACCCGAACGCGGGCCTGTCATAGGCGATGACTTCACCTAACCCGCCTAGAGGCTCGAGCACGTCACGCCACGAGAACACCGAAGCGCCAAACCCGTGCATGAGGATGATGAGCGGCGGCGTGCAGTCGCAGTCGCCCCCGAAATCTGCGTGCCGGTATCGCACGTCGATCCCGTTGATGTCGATGAACTTGTCGTCCACCGTCGCGAGTTGCTGTGCAGTCATTGTTCCGGATGACTCGTTGGGGATCAGAAATGGCACAACGAGGAACGAAACGACCCCGGCAACTAAGGCCCAGACCATGAACCGCCGGAATCTACGCATGGTCACAGGATAACGGCGTTCGCCTTGACGTAAGCAGGGCGAGCGTCGCGACGCAAGGGCTCAGACGTCCTTGTCAGACTTCTTTTTCGTCGCAAGAGCAAACAGCGCGAGCCCGGCAACCAGGGCACCAGCACCAAGGCCATAAGAAACAACGTCCTCTGCCCTACTGGAATCGACAAATACGCCAACAAACACAACTGCAATGATGGCGACGACAACGCCAATCAACTTCGACTTCAAGTCGTCCAGATCCCGGACTTGCAACCATGCGGGAACTTCGATTTCGCTGTCGATGAAGAGTTCATACAGGCCATACCCGATGACGAGCAACACGGTGCCCAGAAGAATTCCATCAACTGCGGTCAATACGCCTACGAGCGAGTCTTTCAAGGACGCCTGGTTCGCGATGGCGTCGACGACAACCTTCACGACCTCGATTGATCCTTGAGCCATGAGCAAAATCGCACCGAGAATCGAGGCAAGGGCGGGGACAATCACAACGAAACGGGTGATTCCAAGTAGGCGTCGCATAACCCAGAGTGTACGTGAGATACCGTCGGATGCTTTGTACCGCAGCGCGTTCGTGTGGTGCCCTCGGCAGGAATCGAACCTGCGGCCAAGAGATTAGAAGGCTCCTGCTCTATCCGCTGAGCTACGAGGGCATACCACTAGGGTAATGCCACAGCGTGTTGAGCGGGCTAATTCGCCTTCTTGACAACGGACGACTTCAGAAACACCTGACCGAATCCATCGACCTTTGCGTCGATGTCGTGCCCGTCCGGACCGTCGACCAGACGGATGTTGCGAACCTTCGTTCCGACCTTGATTGCTGTTGCACTGCCCTTGACCTTCAGGTCCTTGACGACGGTGACTGAATCGCCGTCGGTGAGGACGTTTCCGGCCGAATCCTTGATGACCGACCCCGAATCGACTTCGGCATCCGTGTCGTCAGCGGACCACTCGTGCGCGCATTCTGGACAGGTCAACAGCGCGCCCGATTCGTAGGTGTAGGCGCTGTTGCACGCGGGGCAAGGGGGAAGTTCATCGGCCATGATTCGAGCCTAGCCAGAATTGTCTAGGCTAGAACGCATGACAAAGGTTCTCGCATCCCTTCCCGTCGGCGAAAAGGTCGGCATCGCCTTCTCTGGCGGACTCGACACGTCTGTTGCCGTCGCCTGGATGCGCGAAAAGGGTGCGATTCCCTTCACGTACACCGCTCACCTGGGTCAGCCGGACGAGACCGACATCGAGTCGATACCCGAGCGCGCAGCCCTGTACGGCGCGGAACTGGGCCGTCTCGTCGATTGCCGTCAGTCGCTCGTCGAAGAGGGCCTCGCCGCAATCGCGTGCGGCGCTTTCCACATCCGCACCGGCGGCAAGGTGTACTTCAACACCACTCCCCTGGGTCGCGTGGTCACCGGAACGCTGTTGGTTCGTGCGATGCACGAGGACGGTGTCGAGATCTGGGGCGACGGCAGCACTTACAAGGGCAACGACATCGAACGTTTCTACCGTTACGGGCTTCTCGCCAACCCGAACCTGCGAATCTACAAGCCGTGGCTGGACGAGGACTTCGTCAGCGAGCTCGGTGGACGCCACGAAATGTCCGAGTGGCTTCTCGCTCGCGACTTGCCCTATCGCGCCTCGGTCGAGAAGGCGTATTCGACGGACGCAAACATGCTGGGCGCAACCCACGAAGCGAAGCTTCTCGAGCACCTTGACCAGTCGTACGAACTCGTCGAACCCATCATGGGCGTCAAGTTCTGGGATTCGTCCGTCGCAATCGAGCAGGAGGACGTGACGATCACGTTCCGCCAAGGCCGTCCCGTTGCCATCAACGGCAAGGATTACAAGGACGCCGTCGAACTGGTCGACGAGGCGAACCGCATCGGTGGCCGTCACGGACTCGGGATGTCGGACCAGAT
>JACCDN010439000.1_pt1 | contig 28824 bp, 21 predicted proteins | sample 7441691 | NCBI WGS metagenome assembly JACCDN01 (sample SAMN15323439, study PRJNA562643) | freshwater metagenome | isolation source: river surface water | place: USA:Blue River Watershed | collected 2017-08-16 | reverse complement strand
GAACCAGGCTTTGGTTTAACAATCGGTAATGCCTTACGCAGAGTATTACTTAGCTCACTGGAAGGATATGCAATTGTAGGTATCAAAATCGAAGGTGTAGACCACGAGTTTGCTACAATCAAAGGAATTACAGAAGATGTAACTGAAATCATATTAAACTTGAAGCAAGTTCGTTTCAAGAAAAATGTGGATCATGAAGTTGCAACTGAAAAAATCAATTTATCTATCAAAGGTCGTACCGAATTTAACGCAGGTATGATTGGTGAATTATCTCAACATTTTCAGGTTATGAATCCTGAGTTGAGCATTTGCACGATGGATACAACTTCTAAAATGGATATCGAATTAACGATTTCAAAAGGTCGTGGTTATATCCCTGCAGAAGAAAATAAAATTAAAGATGCTCCTTTCGGATACATCGCTATCGATTCTATTCACACACCCATCAAGAACGTTAAATACGCAATTGAAAACTACCGTGTAGAACAAAGAACAGACTACGAAAAATTAATTTTAGACGTAGCTACCGATGGTACTATTCATCCTGAAGATGCTGTAAAGCAAGCTTCTCGCATTCTTATCCAACACCTTATGATCATTACTGATGAAAACATCACTTTTGATAATAAAGAAGATAAGAAAGAAGATGTGGTAGATGAGCATGTATTACAATTACGTAAAGTGCTTAAAACACCACTTGAAGATTTAGATCTTTCTGTACGTGCATTTAACTGTCTAAAAGCAGCTAAAATCAATAGCTTAAGCGAACTTGTTCAATACGAGCAAGAAGACCTTATGAAATTCAGAAATTTTGGTCAAAAGTCATTGTCTGAAATTGAGCAAGTGTTAACAGAAAGAGGCCTAAGCTTTGGTATGGATTTAGGTAAATTAGGTTTAGATAATCTAGATAATTAATAAAAGGGCTTAGCCCATTATTCACGCCTTACAATTCCTGACACGGTGTAAGGATTAAAAACAAATGTCATGCGTCACGGAGACAAAATCAACAACCTAGGCCGTAAAAAAGCACATAGGGAAGCATTGTTAGCCAACTTGGCTAGCCAGTTAATTACGCACAAGCGTATTGTTACAACTTTAGCAAAAGCTAAAGCTTTAAGAACATACGTAGAGCCGTTAATTACAAAAACTAAAAAGAGCGACAACAAAGAAACAATCATGCACCAGCATAGAGTTGTTTTTGGTTACTTACAAGACAAATCAGCTGTAAAAGAACTTTTTACTGTAGTTGGTCCTAAAGTAGCAGGTCGTCCGGGTGGTTATACACGTATCCTTAAATTGGGCATTCGTCCGGGGGATAACGCAGAAAAAGCAATGATTGAACTAGTAGATTTCAACGAAATCTATGGTAATTCAGTGAATGCTGCAGCTGAACCAGCTAAGAAAACACGTCGTAGCCGTGCAACCAGCAAAAAAGCTGAAGTTGTTGAAGCTGAAGTGGTAGCTGAAACACCAGTAGCAGAACCAACCGCAGATTCTTCAACTGATAAAGCAGCTGAATAATTTGAAAAGGTAATATGATATAAAAGGCAAGGCTTTGGTCTTGCCTTTTTTTATGTGTAAAAAAAAATAAGGTGATACAAGAGAATTGAACTTTTTTTGTACCATCAAACAAATCGAAAACCAGCATTCCAATGACGCTTCAAGCCAAAAAGCCCGCAATTTTAATTCTCGCAGACGGACACGTATTTCATGGTTATGCTTTTGGTAAAATAGGCACTACTACCGGAGAAATTTGTTTTAATACCGGCATGACAGGCTACCAAGAGGTATTTACAGACCCTAGTTACACAGGTCAAGTGCTTATCATGAACAATGTACACGTAGGTAACTACGGCGTAAAAGATACCGATGTAGAAAGCAGTACCGTAAAAATTAGAGGCCTTATTGCGCGAAATTTGGAAGAGCAGTTTAGTAGAATTCTTGCCAACGGTGATTTAAACACCTATTTGGTTAACAATAATTTAGTGGCCATTGATAATTTGGATACTCGTGCACTTGTGGCGCATATCAGAGAAAAGGGTGCCATGAACTGTATTATTTCTTCTGATGATTTAGACATAGAATCATTAAAAAAGAAATTAGCAGCTGTGCCTAGCATGGATGGTTTGGAATTAGCGAGCACTGTAAGTACTACATCTGAATATGAACTAGGGGATCCAGCTTCTGCTATTAAAGTAGCTGTTTTAGATTTTGGTGTTAAACAACATATTTTGCAATGTTTGGTGGATAGAGGTGCGCATGTTAGAGTGCATCCTGCAAAAACGCCATTGAGCCGATTAAAAGAATTCAATCCTTCTGGATATTTTATTTCAAATGGCCCTGGTGATCCTGCATCTATGGATTATGCCATCACTACTGTTAAAGAAGTTTTAGAAGAACAAAAACCAGTATTTGGCATTTGTTTAGGACATCAATTATTGGCGCTTGCAAATGATATTCCTACATTTAAAATGCACCACGGACATAGAGGACTCAATCATCCAGTAAAAAATATTATTACAGGTCAATGTGAAATCACTACACAAAATCATGGTTTTGGTGTAGATCCTGAAGCTGTAAAAAATCATCCAAACGTAGAAGTAACGCACCTGAATTTAAACGATAATTCTATAGAAGGTATTCGTTTAAAAAACAAGCCTGCATTTAGTGTGCAGTATCACCCCGAAAGCACGCCAGGCCCACATGACAGCCGTTATTTGTTTGACAACTTTATTGATTTAATTAAATCAAAGGCTTAGTTATGAAAATAGTTATCATCAACGGTCCCAATTTAAATTTGTTGGGTAAAAGAGAGCCAGACGTTTATGGCACTGCATCGTTTGATGATTTCTATAATGACATAGTGGCTAGGTATCCTGCTGTTGATTTCGAATATTTTCAATCCAATATAGAAGGAGAACTCATTAACGAATTACAGCGTGTTGGTTTTTCAGCTACTGGTATTATTTTTAATCCAGGTGGTTATACCCATACCTCTGTTGCAATTGGAGATACAGTAGCAGCTATAACTGCGCCAGTTATTGAAGTGCATATTAGTAATGTGCATGCAAGAGAAGATTTCAGAAAAATTTCACATGTATCTGCAAAAGCAGCTGGATCTATTGTAGGCCTTGGTTTAAAGGGCTATCAATTAGCAGTTGAGTGGTTTGTTAATAAGGGCGCTTAATTGTCTTAACCATGGTCAAGACCTATTCTCAAAAAGTTTACCTGCTTATTTTTATTGTTGCAATTGCTAAAATTATAGCAGCACCATTTTTAGAACTCGGCAATGACGAGGTTTATTATTGGACCTATGCACTACAACTAGATTTTAATCATTTTGACCATCCACCTCTTGTAGGTTTTTTAATTCGTGCATCCACTTTAAATCTGCAGTGGGTATCTGAGCTTAGTATGCGAATGGGTGCTATTATTAGTGCAAGTTTGGGTTGTTATTTTATTTTTAAAACAACCACGGTCTTATCCAATGAAAGAGCCGGATTTTATGCGGCTCTACTCTATCAAGCAGGGGTGTACACGGGTTTTATAGCTGGCTTTTTTATTTTACCAGATAGTGCGCAACTCATTTTTTGGACAGCGTCATTGTATGTGATGTCATTACTGCTATTTACAAATAAACAAAAGCAAATAGGCTACTGGATATTACTAGGTTTACTTATTGGGCTCGCCACGCTCTCAAAAGTGCATGGTTTGTTTTTATGGGCAGGCTTTGGGGCTTATTTATTATTTACAAAACCTAAACAAGTTTTTAGTGGATCATTTATACTCGCTGTAAGCATAACGCTACTTTGTATTGCACCCATTGTGTACTGGAATGTAGTGTATGATTTTATTACCTACCGCTTTCATTCGGAGCGTGTAACGCATACAGGTGTTGATATCACTAGCTTTACTACTGAAATTGTAGGAGAGATTCTATATCAAAATCCACTGGTGTATGTGTTGATGATAGCAGCAGTTGTAGCGTTTAAAAAAATAATATTTCAACAAAAAAATAGTGGACGCTGGTTACTTTGGATGAGTATTCCACTTATTTTAATTTTTTGGACGGTCGCATTATTTAATCCCACACTTCCGCACTGGTCAGGTCCTGCATTTATTCCACTTATGATACTCGCTGGTATTTATATCGATCAACAAAAAGTGAGTTGGCCCATTTATTTATTAAGAACTTCGCTGGGATTTGTGTTTACGATTTTACTAGCACTTGTAATTATTGTGCAAAAATATCCAGGAAATTTTGGTAGCCAGCAACACAATAATTTAGGCGAATATTGTCCTACACTTGATTTAAGTGGATGGAAAGAATTTAGCACAGCATTTAAAACCATAGTAGCCCAGGATCAATCAAGTAATCGTATGGGCAAATCGCCTTCTATTTTTGTAGGCAAGTGGTTTCCGGCTGGTCATCTTGAATTTTATACGGCGCGAACAACAGTACTTCCACTCATTGGTGTCGGACCGCTTCAAGACATTCATAAGTTTGCTTGGTTAAACAAGCAGCGTCCTGCATTGACAATTGGTGCCGATGCCTATTGTATTGTGCCTTCTAATGTGCCATTTGATGTTACAAAAGCGTACGGTCAATATTTTCAAAATATTGATAGCCCTGTTGTGATTGATCAAAAAAGAAGTGGGGTGGTGGTTAGGCATTTTGCAGTTTACCGTATGCATGATTGTATCAAATTACCGGCACCTGCACTTAATTAAAGGTCTTAGAATAGCCTTTCAAAATCTCTTCTGTAAGAAATACTAGCGCCAAAACGGTTGCGTCTACCAAAACTAGATCCGCTAATGTCTAAGCTGTTTTTATTAAATAAGATGGCCCTTAGTTTACGGTCCTGGGTAAGAATGAATTCTATGTTTAAATCGGGAAGCCATTGCAGGTTGCCATTTTTAACACTGGACGAATTGCTCAAGTTAAAATCTAAGTCACCACCAAAAGTCACTACAATTTTATCTTCAAAAAAGCTTTTACCCACTTTAAAATTTACACGCGATCTGTTGATGCCTGTATTTGAAGCTGTGGTATTGATGCCGGAAGCGGCCCCTAATAGATCGGCATTGCTGTATAATGAGGTTCCTACGTCAAATCTTAAACTCTTGTCACCAGTAAGCTTATAAAGCATATTAGAGAACATCTTATTAATCTCTTTGGTTAATATCTGCGAGAGTGTATTAACGCCAATAGTAGCAAACATCGTATTGGTATTGCCATTTCCTCCATTTCCGATAGTAGGAGGAGCGAAGGAGTTAAACACAATTAAAAATGAAACCTGTTTTAGAATTTCATTATCGTCTTGCTGAAGTCTGGTTAAATACTGTACCAGTTCATTGTCGGTTTTAATAGGGCTGCCTTGTGGAAAGTCTAATGCAAAATTGATGGTTGGCTTTGATAGTTTATCCCTGAGTTGTGCAACCACGTAAACAGGTCCACGGTATCCTTTAACAGCACCACTCATATTTAGATTGCCTACTAAATCATATAAGGCCACTTGCTCCGCAGTATACTGTGCATCAATTTTAATATTGGCTTTATTTGGGTCGCCGGTCCATTCGATATAATTTCCTTTATTGGGTATTAATACAAACGGCTTTTTGATGAGTGATTGAAAGCTAAAATCATAATTTCCTTTATCGATATTGTAACGTCCACGAATGGTCAGTGGCTCTGTAGTTCCTGATCTAATTTTGAGTCTACCGCTACCATTTGCTTTAATGATATCGCCAGATACATCGTCTAAAATAACATCAATTTCCGCTTTGTTATTGGCTGTTAGGTCAAGGTCTACGAGTAAATTAAAGTCGGAGGATTTATTTTCTGATTGAATTTCGGTACCGTACTTTTTGTAGGAAATAAAATCTGCACTTGCCGATTCTTTAGATACGGCATTGGGTAAAACGATGTGTGAACTATCTGTAGATTCGGCAATAAGTGTAATTTTTGAATTGGTAGAAGGTCCTTTAAAACTAAAGTTGGCTTTGCCAATTGCTTTCCCATAAAAAAGTGAATTGTCTTTAGCTTTGGTATCAATGAGTAATAAATTGTTGGTATTAACATCAAAATCAAAAGCCATATTTTGAAACTGCTTCTCATACAGTTTGCCTGAACCGGTTGCTTTGTTGTTGTATTTGTCTTTTATGGTAAACTTTCCAAAGTCAATCCCGTCTTCTAAAAATTGTATGCGTAAACTGTCAATTTGATAATTAACCTGTGTGTAATCAACTTTTAATGTTGCATTTTTAACGAGTACATTTCCTAAAAGTGTTGGGCTTGAGGGGTTGCCTTCTATACTCAGCTGTCCCGTAGCTCTTCCGTCTACATCAGAAAAGATACCCGTTAAAAACTGTTCTACAAAATTAATGCGGGTATCGTTTAATTGAATATTGGTGTAGAGTGGTTGCTGAGCGCTATCAGAAAGATTGTAAAAGCCGTTGGCGCGAATTTTATAATCTTTATTATCAGATTCTACAAAAAATGGAAGCTTCCCTGTTTTTGCATCAAAGCCAGCAGTAATATTTACAAGTCCTACCGAGTCATTGTCTACCCTTAGCTGACTGGTATTAATTCTTGCATCAGCTTTTAAATCAGCAAAAATGTTTTTTAGGGTAATATTTCCATTGGCAATACCTTCAAATCGTGGTTGCTGAACCATCAAATTTGTAATGTCACCAATAACAAGGTTATTAAGCTTAATATTTAATTGGTTGGTATTTCCACCATCCTCTTCTTCGGTTTGAATTAATATTTCTTGGGTGCCTTGAACAAATTTCACATTGCTGGCATGTACAAAGTTTTTACGGAGTACCAGTTCGCCTTCTTTTTCGAGGGTCCATTTTTTATTGTTCAATGTAAAATTAGATGGCTTCCACTGGATACGAAGCCCATCCTGTAAAGTGTATACTTCTGCTTCTAAATTGGCGTCGTTTAAATTGCTAGATGCTCTCGTTTTTACTTGAACAATTGATTTGTCGTTTTTTGAATCTATCGAAATGATTGAATTAGGAAAACGAATACTATCTCCAATCCCAAAATTATCAATGTTGGTTAATAGGCTAAGGTTGTTTTTGTCGCCCTTTGCTTGAATGCTAGCACCCGTAATAGCATAGTCATTGATTTTACCATATGGGATATTGGCTGTTGCACTTAATTGATAGGTTTTGGTGTTTATATTTCCTTCAAATGATAGGTCGTTAAAACCACTCCAGTTTTTATTGTACAAACTAATATAGGGGTCTATATAATTTGCATTTGCTTTAATGGTAAAGTTTTGGTCTGCGCTGAGTTTACCCGGAGCCTCAATATAATTAGGGTAGTAGTGGTGTAAAAAAGATTGTATACTTTTTGGTAAGTCGGCAACATTAAATTGCCCATTAATGCTTGCATTAAAATCATTACTTTTTACCGTAATTAATTTATCTTTTCCAATCATTGAAGATTGAAGGGCTAGTGAATCAAAATTTAATTTGGTGGTTGAGTCGTTGATATTAGCGTTTAAAAATTTAGCATTTCCTAAAAAGTTGTCTAAGTTGCTTCCTGTAAAATTGGCGTCTAGTAAGCCCGTGATTTCAATAAATTTTGGATAGAGTTTAAGGGCTTTTAAATTTGAGTAAGCCAAGTCACCTACAATATTGAAGGCGGGTACATTTTGATTGAAATTAATTTCTACAGAGCTTGTAAAATTTAAGTTGGGGTCATTGATAATAACATCGCCACTAAAATATTTTTTCTGGAATGTTCCATTTGTTACGATGCTTTTATAATTGTAGTTTTTATACTCAATAGCTCTTATATCTCCACTAATACTTGTTTTTAGTTTTTCAATATCAAAGCTAGAGCCTTCGATGCTTCCCTTAAAGTCAATAGTGCCTAGGTCACTGTTGTTTGTAAATTTCCCAATATTAAAGGCAATTGTTTCTAGGCTTCCTTTGTAACTAGCTTCTCCTTTTTGTGGAAGTTTTAAATTAATGTCTGTATTGATGCCTCCGAGTGCGGTACTAAATACGCCCTTGGTAACAAAGTCAAAGGCGGTACCCTTAAAATTTCCGCGGTATAAAATGGTTCCGAGGGAAGCAAAACTTGGGCTCTTGATATTTTGAATGCTTGGAATAAACTGTGCTAGGTCTTTGTAATTGCTTTGCGCAAAACCTTGATCTAAAGTAATGTGGGTGGTTTCTATGGATGGCAAACCCTTCATAGAAAATGTTCCTGTTAAAACACTATTGCTTCCCGTTCTTAATTGGAGCTGATTGACCGTAAAATCTTCAACAGTGCCTTTGAAATTACCAGAAACAATCGCTTTTGTTTTGAACATAGACATAGCAGGGGCAAAAAATGCGATATCGTCTGTGTGGACAGTAGATTCTTTAATATTCGCAACCATTACAACATTAGAAATGTAGTTGCTAAAGTCTCGATCAAAGTTTGCAAACTTCATAGCATAGTAGTTGCCAATGCGCGATCTATTAGTTTGGAGATCTAAGTTGGCAAACTCCATGATGTTTTGATTCAGCGTAAAGGCAGTGTTTAGTTTTTTTACAACCAGTCCTGATCTTTCTTTCGCCGAAAGCGCAATGCCTGCTTTTATTTCTTTTTCTGATATAAAAATATTTTTGATGGATGCGTTGATGCCAAAAAAGTTAAGGTGGGTACCATCAAAATTCGGGTATGGTTTTTCTAAATCACTATCAATAGTTAGTCCGCCTTTGTTGATTATAATTTCATCTGCATTGATGTTAAGGATGCTTGGTTTTGTAACAGGTGCAGTTGTTTGTTTGGTATGTTGAGGTTGTAACGCAGGAATTACCTTCATTATAAATGAAGGTTGATCGAGGCTAACAGTCCCTAATTTAATAAACCCAGTTGTGGCATTTATTTTTTTGCAATCAGCTACTAAGCTAACAACGGCAGCTTTCATATAGGATCCAGTCCACTCGTCGTTTTGTTCGAATCGTACCGATTTTAAGTCAATTTTTTTAATATCGTAGTGGGTAGAGCCAGATTTGCTCGTGGTATCATTGCTGTTAAAATAGGCAGTAATAAAATCGTAATTCCAGTTTTTTGTTTTTCTATTGATTTTGATAACTGCATCTTCTATACCAAAATAGCTTAGCGTTGCATTTTCTTTCAGAAAAAACCAGTCTGTAATTCTTATTTTACACAGGTTGGCAAATAGGAGGGTGTCTTTATTTTGATCTCGAATTAAAACGCCCTCGATATTTAGTTTATTAAATGGTGAAATAGAAACATTTTTGAGGCTTACCTGCGCACCTATTTTTTTAGAAATACTAGCTGTTATTTTTTCTGCAATATAATTTTGAACCGGACTTGTATTTAAAAGTAGGAGCACTAAAAAGAGACCCGCAATTACGGCGAGTAAAACATTTCTCGTTATTTTTAATTTTCTTTTCAGTGTCTTAAATGTTCAGATATCAATGATTAGAATCCTGCTACAGCGTCATCACCTCTATTGTCGGCAACTGTAATTCTTTTTCCTGTAGGTCCAATAAGGATACCTTCGGTTCTACCAATACTGCCCCTGCTTTTTATGCGATAACCCATTTTTTCAAGCTCAGTTTTGGTATTTTGATTAAATGTTTTTTCGATGCTTACCTCATCAGGGAGCCACTGGTGATGAAATTTTGGACTGTTAATGGCTTCTTCTAAGCTCATGTTAAAATCAACAAGATTAACAATAGCTTGAAACACAGATGTTGGGATGGTCGTACCCCCTGGTGTACCAATAGTTAAAAATGGCTTTTTATTTTTTGTTAAAAGCGTTGGCGTCATGGAACTAAGCATTCGTTTATAAGGTGCAATTGAGTTTGCTTCTCCACCAATAGCGCCATACATATTAGGGCTGCCTGGTTTAGCACTAAAGTCATCCATTTCATTGTTTAAAATAAAGCCAGCGTCACCTATTACGGTTCTGTTGCCATAGCCTCCATTAAGTGTTGTCGTTACGGCAACCATATTCCCTTCTGGATCTACCACACTAAAGTGTGTTGTTTCTTCGGAGGTTGGTGCAACACCTGCTCCAATTTGCTCGCTTGAACCTGCAACGCCCGGCTTATAATCCAACATTCTATTTTTGATATAGGTGCTACTTAGTAATGTTTTTTGTGGCACTTTATAAAAATCAGGATCTCCAATATGTGCCGCTCTATCTGCGTATGCGCGGCGCTCTGCTTCAATCATGAGTTGCACCGATGCTGGTGTTTGAAAACCCATTTTTTGAACATTAAAGGGTTCAATCATTTTTAGCATTTGACCAATTAAAATACCGCCACTACTTGGGGGTGCAAAACTAATGACATCATAACCTCGGTAATTAAATACAATCGGTGTTCTAGATTTTGCTTTGTATTGTTTTAAATCTTCTAGTGATATAATACCACCGCCTCTTTTCATTTCTTCAACAATAAGTGCTGCGGTTTCACCTTCGTAAAATCCTTTGGCCCCTTCTTTTTGAATTCTGGCAAGGGTATTTGCAAGCGCTACTTGAATAAGGGTGTCTCCAACTTTCCATTTTGTTTCTTTAACAAATGCAGAAGGCTTTGTTGAATATTGTATAAAATCTTTTTTTGTTCCGTTTAAACTAGAGGCTTCTTTTTCTGTGATAACAAAACCGTAACGCGCTAAATCGATGGCGGGTTGAATGAGCATTGCAAATGGAAGTTTTGCGTGTGCGTATGTGTCAAAAATACCAGCCACTGTACCCGGAACACCAGATGCCAAATGTCCATTTTGAGAGAGGGCATCTTGTGCATTACCAGCAGCATCTAGGTACATATCACGGTTGGCTTTTGCAGGTGCCGCTTCTCTGTAGTCGATACCAATAAGGGTTCCATCTTTTTTTCTAGCAAGCGTAAATCCACCACCGCCAATATTTCCTGCCCCAGGGTAAACTACGGCAAGTGCAAATTGCGTAGCAATTGTTGCATCAAATGCATTACCACCTTGCTTCATAATTTCGGCACCTACCATACTCGCAAGTGGGTGAGCGCTTGAAACACTAGCTCTGTTAAATGTGCCTGATTTTACTACACTATATTGATATGGATTTACTGCTTTATTAGGGCCAACAATAGTATTTTCATATTGACCCAAAACGCTGCTAGAGAAGCAAAATAAGAGGACTGCAAAGATTGTTGATTTCATGGTTGAAAATTACTCAATTTTTGGGTAAATCTGGGCCATTTTTTGTTACATTCACGCATTGTTTAACAATCCATACATGATTTAAATAACCGCTCACCAAGGTATTTTAACAGCTATGAAAAAATGTTACTTTTTTGCCCTGCTATTTTTTGTGGTATCCCTGATTTTTAGCAATACCGTAAGGTCACAACAAGTGAGTCATAATAATGGTGGTGTTATGTCAAGTGCTACTATTTTGCAGTCTTTGAGAAAGCTGCAAGTATTAGGTTCAGTATTATATATTGCTGCCCACCCCGATGATGAAAACAATAGCTTTTTGCCTTATTTGGCCAAAGAAAAAATGTACCGAACAGGATATTTGAGTTTAACTAGGGGAGATGGCGGTCAAAATTTAATTGGACCAGAACAGGGCATAGAACTTGGGATGATTCGGACCAAAGAATTATTAGCCGCCAGAGAAATTGATGGAGCCGAACAATATTTTACTAGTGCCTACGAATTTGGATTTAGTAAAAGTATGGATGAAGCCCTTCAGGTATGGGACCGTAAAAAAGTTTTAGCAGACGCCGTTTGGGTAATTCGTAATTACAAGCCAGATGTAATTATTGCGCGCTTTCCTCCGGACGCGCGCGCAGGTCATGGTCATCATAGTGCTTCGGCACAAATTGCAAGAGAGGCGTTTATTGCAGCAGCAGATCCGGGCCAATTTCCAGAACAACTTACTAACGGTGTTACAATTTGGCAGGCAAAAAGGCTACTTTGGAATACGTTTAATTTTGGTGGTGCCAACACAACAAGTAACGATCAATTTAAAATAGATGTAGGCGTTTATAATGCGCTTGAAGGAAAAAGTTATGGAGAAATTGGCGGTGAGGCGCGCAGTATGCATAAAAGCCAGGGCGAAGGAAGACCCCGCCGAAAAGGAGAAATACTTGAATATTTTACCACCATTTTAGGGGATGCGCCTACGCAAAGTTTATTAGATGGTGTTACGCTCGATTGGACAAGGCTTGGGGAAAATGCAAATGGTATTTCGGTGTCGATTGATGCTACCATTGCCGCATACAATCCTTTGCAGCCGGCACTATCACTGCCTTCTCTGGTTGGTATTTACAAACAAATAAAGGCACTTCCAGAATCGGTGTGGAAGTCTTATAAGTTACAAGCTGTGCAACAAATTATTGAAGCCGCAGCAGGATTATCTTTGGAAGCATTTACAGTTTCTGAAAAAGCCGTTCAAGGTGATACCGTTAGTTTTACTTGTGCTATTAATAACAGATCTACTGCTAGTGTTACTTTAGAAAATATTGTTGTAACCAATCAATCATTTAACAAGCAGGTTGGACAACAATTGCTTCAAAATAAAAATTACAATTTCGCGGTAAGCTTAATCCCGGTAATTACAAAAAATCAATTTCAACCCTACTGGTTACAAGATCCTAAAAAAACCGATGGTATGTTTGAAGTTTCAAATTACCAAGTGCTTGGAAAAGCATGGAATGAGCCAACTTTATCTGTTCAGTTTAATTGCAGGATTGAAGGTGTCGTTTTTACAATGACGAGGCCCGTACAATATAAATATGTAGACCTTGTTAATGGTGAATGCGTAGAGCCGTTTATTCTTATTCCACCTTATGAACTCGTTGTAAAGCCTACAGTGGTTTTAACAAATGTTATTTCTGAAAAAGGGAAAAAGCACCAAGTATCACCGCTGCAGCTCACAGTATTATCCAATCAAGTTAAAAGGGGAGAAGCAAGGGTTGCGTATAGTATACTCGATCAAAAAACAGCGAAGGTATTGTATCAACAAAATGTTGATTCTGTATTTAAAAGTTCAAAAACTAATACAATTGTAGTACCAGTTACTTCATTTTATAATGAGGCTAAACAGGCAGGACCGCTTCATGCCTTAGTTGACGTTACAAATATTACAGGAACCCAAACGTATACTGAACATGTTCAAAAAATAACCTACGATCATATACCCAATACGCATTACTTAACTCAAGATCTTGTCAAATTAGTGGATGCACCAATTCGGGTAAAGGGCAATAGAATAGGCTATATCGCCGGTTCTGGAGATTTTACAGAAGAGGCGCTTGTGCAACTCGGATACCGAGTAGAAAAAATTACAGCAGCTAATTGTACCCCCGAGTTTTTAGCCGGATTTGACGCTGTTGTTACAGGCGTAAGAGCTTATAATGTAAATGGATTTTTAAACGATGGGTATCAAGCGTTACTACAATATGTTGAGAAGGGCGGTAATTTAATTGTACAATACAACCGTACGGGAACAAATGGATTAACGCCCTCAATAGGACCCTATCCATTTACAATAAGTGGCGGGTCAAGGGTCACCGAGGAAAATGCTGAAGTAGTATTTGAAGTTCCAACGCATCCTGTTTTGCAAACGCCTAATATAATTACAGCCAGTGATTTTGAAGGTTGGATTCAGGAGCGAAGTACTTACCAGGCAACAGCTATCGATGCCCGATATGTGACACCATTATCTATGCATGATAAAAACGAAAAATCCTCTAATGGATCATTGATTACCTGTTCTTATGGCAAAGGTAATTTTGCTTATGTGAGCCTAGCACTTTTTAGACAACTGCCTGCAGGGGTTTCTGGTGCCTATAAATTATTAGCGAACTTAATTGCTTTACCAAAACGTTAATACAATGTCTACAATTGATTGGGTTGTTTTGGTGCTTACATTTATTCTTATTATTTCCTATGGATTGTATAAAAGTAATGCTACAAAAAATTTAGAGGGCTACTTTTTAAGTAACCGCTCTATGCCTTGGTATTTGGTGTTACTAGGTATTATGGGTACACAGGCCAGTGCCATTACTTTTTTATCGGCACCGGGTCAGGCCTATACCGATGGTATGCGTTTTGTGCAATATTATTTTGGCCTACCACTTGCTATGATTGTTATTGTAGTGTGGTTTGTACCTGTATTTAGTAAATTAAAAATATTTACGGCTTACGAATTTTTAGAGCAGCGCTTTGATTTAAAAACCAGAACCTTTACTTCTTTTTTATTTTTATTATCACGCGGTTTATCTACGGGTATCAGTATTTATGCGCCCTCTATTATTTTATCGTCACTACTGGGCTGGGATATTTATTGGACCAATATTGTAATGGGAGGTATGCTTACTTTATATACCGTTAGTGGCGGATCCAAAGCAGTTGCTTACACCCAACAGCTCCAATTTGTGATCATATTTATTGGGATGGTGGTATCGGGTTATTATTTGGTGCATTTGCTACCGGATGGCCTCGGTTTTTCTGATGCCTTAAAAGTGGGCGAAGTATCCGGTAAATTAAATGTGATTACAACAGGCAGTACGGGTAGTGGATTTGATTTTAAAGACCGCTATAATATTATTAGCGGTACCATTGGAGGCTTTTTTTTAGCACTCTCTTATTTTGGTACCGATCAGTCACAAGTAGGCAGGTATATCACTGCAAAAAATGACAAAGAAAGTAAATTAGGACTCTTGTTAAATGGCGTGGTAAAAATACCCATGCAGTTTTTAATATTGCTACTAGGTGTTTTATTATTTACATTTTATCAATTTAAAGAGTCTCCCATATTTTTTAATAGAACCGTTGAAACTAAAGCCTGGTCTACACCTTACAAAGATTCATTGGCTGCCATTCAAGATCAGTTTAAGGTAGCGCAGGCTACACAATTGGAGCTCAATACGGCGCTTGTACAAACTAAAAACGCAGATACTGCGTTAGAATATAAAATTCAACAAGGCGCCGCTTCATTAACGGCATTACAAAAAAAATATAAAAATGTCATTGCAACTGCTGTGCCAGGAGCAGATGTGAATGATACCAACTATATTTTTTTACGTTTTGTGGTAGACTACTTACCTGTAGGACTCGTAGGCTTATTAATAGCTGTCATTTTTTTAGCAGCATGGGGTTCCATTGCAGCGGCACTCAATGCGCTCGCCTCTTGCACCGTTATAGATTTTCATTTGCGGTTCCGTTCAAAATCAATTGATGGAACAACGCTTGCCCAATCTGCCACAGATTATAAAACGTCTAAATGGTATACCTTGGCTTGGGGTGTTTTTTGCATTTTAACGGCTCAGTTTGCAACGGGTATGGGGAGCTTGATTGAAGCCGTTAATGTTCTTGGCTCTTTATTTTATGGTGTTATTTTAGGTATTTTTTTAGTGGCATTTTATGCTAAAAAAGTAGGTGGCACGGCTGTGTTTTGGGCTGCTATTGTAGGCGAGATATTTGTTATTGTATGTTTTTGTTTAGATAAGTATAACATTGTTGGTATTGGATTTTTATGGCTCAATGTAATTGGCGCTGTGTTCGTATTTCTTTTATCTATTTTGTTTTCTAAATTTAAAACGCATGCCATTTAATACTGTTTCTTGGGCGCTTCGCGCAAATATTTACGAGGTAAACTTAAGGCAGTATACCAAAGAGGGAACTTTGCAAGCATTTGCAGCGCATCTTCCAAGACTGGCAGATATGGGTGTTACCGTTTTGTGGTTCATGCCTATTACTCCCATAAGTTTAAAAGGTAGGTTGGGTACATTAGGTAGTTATTACGCTTGTAGTGATTACACTTCTATTAATAGTGAGTTTGGAACCGAACAAGAATTTATTGCAGTTGTGCATGCCGCGCATAAACTTGGTATGAAAGTAATTATTGATTGGGTTGCCAATCATACCGGTCAGGATCATGTATGGACTATATCCAATCCAAATTTTTACATACAAGACGCTCACGGAAATTTTACAGAGCGCAACGGATGGAGTGATGTTATTGATTTAAATTTCGATAACTATGATATGCGCACCTCCATGATTGATGCAATGCGTTACTGGGTAGATACGGCTGGTATCGATGGATTTAGGTGTGATATGGCCCATTTGGTGCCGCTTGATTTTTGGGTAGAGGCCAGACAAGCACTTGATGCAGTTAAGCCCCTCTATTGGTTAGCAGAGTGCGAAGACACGCGTTATTTTGAAGCATTTGATACCACCTATGCATGGGCGTTTATGCATGCAAGTGGATCCCTTAATAGACATGAGCCAAATCTAAATCCGGTATTGGAACAACTAGATATATATGCAAGCGAAGGGGCAAATACGCAAAAATTATTTTTTACATCCAACCATGACGAAAATAGTTGGAACGGAACGGAGTATGAAAAATATGGCGTAACAGCTAAAGCATGGGCTGTATTTACGACTACTTGGGGCGGCTTGCCGCTTGTATATAGTGGTCAGGAAATCTCCAATCATAAACGATTGTCATTTTTTGAAAAAGATGAACTGGCATGGCCACAGCAAACAAAACAACCAATATTGCATGCATTTTATAAGGCTCTTTTTAGTCTTCGTACACAAAACGAAGCCGTTGTATTTGGCCAAAATCAAATGCTCCAAACGCCATACCCTAATAGCATTATAGCCTTTATAAAAAAGCACCAAAACAATGTTGTTTTGGTGCTTCTCAATATTTCGGAACATAATAGGTTGGCTTTTGAAATTAGCCATCCCTTGCTATCTGGAAATTTTGAACAAATATTTTCGGGCCTACGTTTTTTATTTTCTGGTAAAGAAAAATTTGAACTTCAAGCCGGTGAATATTTAGTGTACCAGCTTATTCCTCACTAAGGTTTAGTGGATAGGTATAGCTGCCTTCAAATCCTGGATAAAATCCTTCGAGTCTTACAACGCCAGATTTTATTTTAGCTAAGATTTCTTTTAATTCATCAAGGCTTTTTACTTCAGAGCCGTTTACGCTGATGATAACAAAACCATCCTGCATTCTACTTTTTTTAAGTAATCCATCGCCTACTTTTTTTACCACCACACCACCTTCAACTTCATTGGCTGCTGCTACTTTTTTATCTAGGTTTTCAAATGTGCCACCTAATTTTTCGATGATGGAAGTGTTTTTAACAATATCGGTATTGCCAACTTTATTTTTTAAAGTAAGTGTAACAGTATTTTCTTTTCCAGCTCTCTTATAAGTAATGGCTACTTTATCTCCTGGTTTATGCTTGGCTACTTGTTCTTGTAGTTCTGGGCCTGAAGTGATGTTTATGCCATCAATTTTTGTGATGATATCATATTTTTTTATACCTACAATGGCTGCGGCACCATTTGCAGGAACGTCTGTTACAAAAACACCTTCACCTTCTTTGATGCTAATACCAAACTCTTTTTCGTACGCTAATTTTTGTTCGTCTGTTACATTTTCTGGTAAAAAGTTAATACCAATGTAAGCACGTTGAACGGTTCCAAATTTTACAATATCAGTTACTACTTTTTTTACAATGTTAACAGGTATTGCGTAAGAGTAACCTGCATAAGAGCCAGTAGGGGATGCTATGGCAGAGTTAATGCCTATGAGTTCACCGGTAGTATTAACGAGTGCACCACCGCTATTACCTGGGTTTACGGCAGCATCTGTTTGAATAAAAGATTCTACAGGTCTATCACTTTGTTTTCTATTGATATCGATAGATCTTGATTTAGCACTAATGATACCTGCTGTAACAGTAGCATCTAAACTTAGCGGATAGCCAACGGCTAATACCCATTGACCAAGTTTGGCCTCGTCACTATTACCATAAATTAAATAAGGTAATCCTTTTGCTTCTATTTTAATAACAGCAATGTCGGTGCTAGGGTCTGCACCTATTAAAGTTGCTTTGTAAGATTTTTTGTTGCCGAGTGTTACATTGATTTCATCAGAACCATCAATGACGTGGTTGTTGGTTACAATGTATCCGTCTTCTGTAATAATCACACCACTACCACTTGCTCGCTGCTCTGGCATGACGCGTGGACCGCCGCCAAAGAAATCACCAAAATCGTCACCAAAAAAATCCGAAAAAGGATTTCTGCCGCGTGATCCGCCTGAGCTAATTTGCTTTTCCTTAATTTTTGTTTTGATATGCACAACGGCCGGTACAGCAGTGGTTGCTGCTGGGGTAAAATCTACGGCAACAGCTGGTGCATTGTTGTTGTTAAAACCCGCATAATTAAAAGGTAATTTGCCCGGGTCCTGAAATCCAGCTTGTTGGTATGCATTGAATTTGCTTACTCCCCAAACACTTACAATAGCAGTTGTGGCACTAATGGCTACCATTGTGGCCACTGTTTTGAAATTCATATTCATCGTTACATTTTTTAAAGGTTATACAAATTACATGCCTTTACGGTACAAATAAACAAAGCTGTAAGTTTGTCTGTGTGCCGCCTGTCTTATTTAACAAATTTTTTACGCTGGGGTTTACAAAGCCTGCAAAAATGCCATGGTGTCTGTGCCGTCTGCGTAGTCTGTTAAAGAGGGGTGTTGGGCGCTTCCAAAAGGTATATAGCCATGACCCACAATGCACTGTATATCGGTATTTTGGTTCAAATGACTGAGTTGTTCAGGGGTGCTATAAAACTGATAGTGAACCTGGCTAACCGGCGAAAATGGGCTTTCATTTTCGGCAAAAACAAGCGAATCATTATTCATGTAATATTTATTACCCATAATTAAGAGCGCCAAATGGTAGTCGTAATTGTGTTTGTACTTGTGAAAATCTAGGTAATACTCGTATTTTTTTAGGGCAGAAAATAGCGGGATAAAATCATAGTTGGCAGGCACAAATAACTGGGTCACATTACGGCAACCAAGTCCAAAATAAGTTTGTATATCATCAGCTAATAAATCAAGCTCTGCGGCTGTTTCGGTACCATCAATAACAGCTACCGATGTTCTATTGCGTCTTATAATGTTTGGGAATTTACCAAAGTAATAATCGAAATACCTGCTACTATTATTACTCCCTGTAGCAATGTAGGCGTCTAGCCCAGCAAGTTGTGGTGCAAAAAATACCATACTCGAAACACGTTCATCCATTTTAATAAGTTCCGAAACAATATGTTTGATTAAAATTTCGTCTTTTGAAGAGGGTTTAATAACAGCGGTATGCCCTGATATAAACACCGATAAAAAATCGTGGAAGCCTACAAGCGGGATATTACCGGCCATCACCAAACCCACTTTTTTAGGCTGGCTTTGCTGTTCCGGAACTCCATATGTTGCAGCCCAATTTGCTAATAGTTTGGGGTCTAAAAAGCTATTTATGATAGAATTCACGGCTTTTTCAATGAATTCGGGGGCAAACCAGGGGTTTTCACGGGCTGCTCTTTCCTTTGCTAAGGCCCATTCTGGCTCATTTCCGGCCATATAGGCACTTAATTTGTTAAGTATTTGAATTCGTTCTTGTAAAATCATTTGTCGGCCGTATTTTTGATACTGCAAATGTAAATTCAGTAACCCAAACAAAACCATTTAATATGGCTATTAAAATTACAGACGAATGTATCAACTGTGGGGCATGTGAACCCGAGTGTCCAAATAACGCAATTTACGAAGGTGGGGTAGAGTGGGCAATCGCCGATGGAACTTCTGTAAAAGGCAGTTTTACTTTAATGGATGGATCTGACGTTGCTACAGATACAAGACTTGCTCCTATTAGTGTAGATACCTATTATATTACGCCAAATAAATGTACCGAGTGTCAAGGTTTTCATGAAGAGCCACAATGTGCTGCGGTATGTCCTGTAGATTGTTGTGTACCAGATGAGTTATACAAAGAAACGGTAGAAGAACTGCTTGCTAAAAAAGACAAGCTACATCTCTAATATTCTTTTAATGCTTAAGGGTTTATGAAAAAAAAAGTAGCACTTGTTACCGGTGGTTTAAGTGGTGAAGCGCAAATTAGTTATAAGAGTGCAATAACCGTAAATAGTAATTTAGACCGAAATAAATTTGAGGTATATCAAATAGATATCAACCCTTCAGGTTGGTGGTATACGCCAGAAATTGAGGCGCCTCAAAAAGTAAATAGAGATGATTTTTCTATTACGGATGGGGGTGTCAAAATTAATTTTGATGTGGTGCTTTTATGTATACATGGAACGCCCGGTGAAGATGGAAAACTACAAGGCTACTTTGATATGTTGGGGCTACCATATACCAGTTGCGATGCGGCTACTTCTGCATTAACTTTTAACAAACGTTATACGGTTGCAGTGGCTGCATTTGGTGGCATATCAGTTGCTAACTCCATGCATTTATTTAAGCATACACCGGTTTCTCCAGAAAATATTTTATCCAAATTACAACTACCTGTTTTTGTAAAACCAAATAACGGTGGAAGTAGTATTGGTATGAGTAAGGTTACCACTGAAGATGCATTGGCGCCTGCGCTAGAAAAGGCTTTTAAAGAAGATACGCAAGTACTCGTAGAAGAATTTATTAGTGGTAGAGAATTTACTATTGGTGTTTTTAAAACCAAGGGCGCTTTACAGGTATTGCCTATTACTGAAATTGAAACTTCTAACGAGTTTTTTGATTTTGAAGCAAAATACCAGGGCAAGAGTGTTGAAACAACACCTGCTTTAATTTCTGAGACGATGCAGTCTCAATTAGAAGCTGCTGCTAAAAGAGTATATGAAGTGCTCAATTGCAGAGGTGTGGTTCGTGTCGATTTTATTTATAACGAAGAAAAGGGATTGCCATATATGTTAGAAGTGAATACAGTGCCGGGTCAATCTGCGGCAAGTGTTATTCCGCAACAAGTAAAAGCCATGGGAATGAGTCTTAAAGAATTTTATACTTCTATTGTAGAAGAATCGCTTAATTAATTCGTACATGAAAAACCTAATACAAAAAATAGTACAAAAGCCTTTATGGCAAAATATACTCATTGGTATTGGGGGACTATTTTTTTTACTGATTGTGTTTTTTTTATCGCTTGGTTGGATTACAGGTTATGGTAAAACGGCCAAAGTAAGCTCGGTAGTTGGTCAAAGTTTTATTGCCGCTCAGCAACAATTGGAAAAGGAAGGATTTGAAGTGGTGATACTCGATTCTATTTATGTAGATAGCATTGCCAAGCTTGCAGTTATTAGACAAACACCCGAAGCGGATGAAATTGTAAAAGCAGGTCGAACGATTTATTTAACCATTAACCGAATGGTACCTCCGCAGGTTGAAATGCCATCTCTTGTTGGTTTTTCTCTTAAAAGTGCCGAGTTATATTTACAAAGTTTGCAATTAAAATTAGGCGCCGTTACATACAAGCCTGATTTTGCACGTAACGCCGTACTTGATCAACTTTTCAATGGGGTTTCTATTGCACAGGGTGTAAAAATTCCATTAGGTTCTACCATTAGTTTGGTGATTGGAACGGGTGTTGGTGGTGAAGAAACGGATATGCCAAACCTTGTAGGACTTACGTACCCAGAAGCAATGAATCAATTATTGCTTCAGCGCATAGGTGTTGGATCCGTTCTTTCTTTAGAAACCATCAAAGACTCTGCAACTTCTTTTGTTTTCAGACAAACGCCTAGTTACTTATCTACAAAACTAGATTCTTTAACAGGCATGCCGCTGCCCAATAAAATTAGACAAGGGCAACTCGTAGATTTGTATCTAAGTAATACACCACCGCCTAAAGATTCAATTAGCGGTCCATCCATTAAAAATTAAATCGTTTTCATATGCAAACAATTACTGTAGAAGCACTAAAAGAAATCCTTGACGCTGGCGAAAAAATCAATTTAGTAGATGTGCGTGAGCCACATGAACACGCCGAATTTAATATAGGTGGATTGTTATTGCCACTAGGCCATGTACAAAGTATGCAAATTGATGAAATCGAAGATTTAAAAAATCAGAAAGTATACTTCTATTGCAGAAGTGGGAATAGAAGTGGGCAAGCATGCCTACTGCTAGAAACCATGGGCTTCACAGACGTTGTAAACGTTACAGGCGGCATGCTTGCTTGGAAAGAAAAATTCTAGAATTTTATTGTAAATCCTATCAAGTAATTGATGGTTGCCATTGGATAGTAGCCATTTGCTGTAATGGTTTCGCCCCCATATACATATGCATAGCTATAACCATTTGGTGCATATTTTTGATTGGTAATATTGTTGATCCTTGCTGTTAATAGGAAAGAACGATTTGCTTTTTTAGCAAACTCGTAGCTTGCGCTAATGTCCTGATTGGCAAATGCTTCCAATGATCTTTCTTGTAAAGAACTATTGTCTAGATATTGTTTTCCTACCCATTTTGTTTGCAGTTCGATGGTGCACTGTTTAACTGGCTTATAGGCTAGGGTAGAAGCAGCAATAAAATTTGGTGAAAAAGCAATGTTGGTATTGTTTCTAGTAATGCCATCCTGACCACCAGTATCATAGTTGTCAATATATTCTGTAAATGATTTTATTTTATTTCTGCTAAGTGTAACGTTGCTCGATAATTGTATTTTACTGGTGAGAATCGTTGTGTGCATGAGCTCAATACCTAGTCTATAAGAGTTTGGTACATTCATTCTAGTGTATGCGCCAACGTCATTTATTTTTCCGGTTAACACGAGTTGATCTTTGTAGTGCATGTAATAAAAGTTTGCACTCCAGGTTGTTTTTTTATTTCTTTTTTCAAGTCCTATTTCAAGATCTTGTAGTCTTTCAGGGTTAGGTTGTGTTGCCGCGCCAACTTCAAAATCATCTCTGTTGGGTTCTTTGTGTCCTATGGCAAAACTTGCATAATGCACCCATCCGTTTTTATTGTATTGGTATCCAATTTTAGGATTAAAAAATCCAAAACTTCTATTGATAAAAAGTGTTGGGTTGTTTTGAAATCCATCCATTTGGTGTCTTACATTTCTATATTGAAGATCTATGTAGCTGGTAAAATTACTAGCCCAACTGTGCTGCCATTTTGCATACATGTTGGCTTCTTTTTTTATAGCAGGTAAATCGTAATACGTGAAAGGTGCTGGTAAACTAATTTTCTCTATCCATTTTACCCTGCCAAAATGCCTTCCTGTATAAGTGCTCCATCCGCCGCCTATCGAAATTTCTTCATCGTTTTTCTTGTATTGAAGCGAAATGTTTTGACCGTAAAAATCATTTTTTAACCAACGTCTTCTTACAAGGTCGGATGTAATATTGATAGGAGGGTATATTGTGATTATAGGATTATTATAGTCAGATAAATTTTGACCTGCTTTATATTCTTCATAATAACCGGCGCCTTTGGTGTAATAGCTTGATACTTGCAGATCTAAATTTTGCACTATTTGATGGTTAAAAAATAATTGATAATGTGTTTGTGTATAGTTGTCGGTTTGATTGCTATATGGTTCACCCGATTTTTCGGTGCCGGCAGGATTAAATGTTCTGTTGTTTTCTAAGTCACTCGCAGAAACACCATACCATGCTTGGTATGTTTTTTCTTTTCCTGAAAAAGTAGTGAAGCGAAGGCTTGTTTTACCTTTTATATAAGCGCCACTTACATAATAAGAGCGCAGGTCACTAAAGGCTCTGTCAATATATCCATCACTTTTGATACTACTAAGTCTGGCATCAATCGTAAAATATTTATTGATGAGACCGCTACCAAATTGAATTGTATTTTTTATGGTTCCAAATGAGCCGGCACTATTGCTGGTACTAAAATAGGCTTTCTCATTTAGTTCGTGTGTGCTCAAGTTAATGCTAGCACCAAATGCACTTGGACCATTGGATGAACTACCCACGCCTCTTTGAATTTGTATACTACTAACCGATGAAGCAAAGTCTGGCAAGTTCACTAAAAAAGTTCCCATGCTTTCTGCATCGTTGTATGCAATACCATTAATGGTTACATTGATTCTGGTTGCATCCGTTCCTCTAATTCTGATACCTGTGTAACCAATCCCATTACCTGCATCAGATTGTACTACTACTGAGGGTGTTTGGTTGAGTAGAAAGGGCAGGTCAGGACCTAGATTGTTTTTTTGAATCTCACCATTGCTAATATTTTGTTTGGCAAATGGCGCTCTTTCGGAAGCTCTAATGGCTCTTACTTCTAATGGTGGAAGTTGAACGCTGTCTTTTTGTTGGGTTTGGCTAAATAGCAGTTGGCATGTTAAAGCCAATAATGTTGTTCCCAAAAACTTTTTCATCTTTTTTGTTTTAAAGTTTAAAAATGGGAACAGGGAGAAAGCTATGGGAGGCACTAAAAAAGTGAACACCTTCCCTTCGCAGGCATTACCCTGTTCAGGTTCTACGGGTATTTTCTCAGCCTGTGGTAAACCACAAGCACCCCGAGGAATTGTTGACACAAAACTAATTGTAAAAATTATTGCCGCCAACTGTAACTTTATGGAGGCTCTTACGTTTTACGAAAAAATACTTATGATGTTTAAAAAACAATCCGTTGCAGTGGCTATTTTGCTACTCATTTTATCAAGCGCATGTGCGCAGAATCCTAAAAAAATGGTTTTTGATGGTGCTGCAGAGGATAGAAACCTTTCAGGATTTACAACGATTAATCTCTCTAGTGCTTTTGACGTATATATATCGCAAGGAAATCAAGATGCTGTTGCAGTTAGTGCAAGTGACGAATCTGCCACAAAACGTATTAAAACCTATGTATCTGGTGGTGTTCTTTATATCGCTTTTGATGCTAAGGGTTGGAGTTGGGCGTCTTGGAAAAACAATAAATTAAAAGCCTATGTTACTGTAAAGCACTTAGAGAAGTTGGCAGTATCTGGGGCTTGTAATGTTTCTTTTGTAGATGCAATCACATCTGATAGGTTATTTGTAAGTATTTCTGGAGCTAGTGATATTAAGGGGCCGGTAAAAGTTAATAGCTTAAAAGTAGGGGCTAGTGGTGCCTCCAATATTAGTTTATCCGGAACTGCCAAAGAAACAGATTTTAATATTTCTGGAGCTTGTTCAATTAAGTCGCTAGACCTTGTTACAGATAATTGTGCGGTGGTTGCTTCTGGTGCATCTAGCATTCGATTAACCATCAATCAGTCATTAAAATCTAATATTTCTGGAGCAAGTGATATCAGGTACAAAGGAGCGGTGAGTAGGTTTGATACCAAATCAAGCGGCGCTTCATCTATTAAACCTTTGTAAAACGTTTAAATATATTTGTTGAAGAACTAATAATAAGTTCAACATCCTGGATAATGCCTCATAACTAACGTTATGGGGCATTTTTGTTCATATCTTATAGCAAAGAAATCATCTAAAAATTACACGAATAAATATAGTGCTAAATAAATTTAAATTATAACATATATGTTATAGTGCATATATGTTATAGTGGTCATATTTGTTGCCTCAAGTTTTATGTTTAATTCAAAAAAAGAAATTTCAATACTTGTAGGTAACAGAGTTCGTTCACTGCGAATTGCTTCTGGAAAAAGTATGGTAAATCTTGCTTACGAAAGTGAAATGGAGTATATGCAACTTTCAAGAATTGAATTAGGGCAAATTAATACTTCTGTGTATCAACTCTTGAAGATAAGCAAGGCATTGAATGTTGAATTAAAGGATTTGTTTTTATTCAATGAGAATACAGAAAGCGAATAGGTTATAGTAACAAATCAAAATAATAAAATGAAGCGTACAGTTGTTATAATATTTGTTTTTATTGCTTTTCCATTTTTTTCGTTTTCTCAAGTGACGGAGGCGGAGATTATTAAAAAGGTAAGTGAAGCGGGTGTTTTATCTAAATCAAAAGAGGATGTTAAGAAGCCTCTTGATAAAATCGATAACATTAGTATTGATAAATTTGATTCTGTAAAAAATGTCGTTAAAAATGAAATTTACGGATCAGAAATTTATACCAATGCTAATCTTAATTATTTACCTCAAAGAAATATTCCCAATCCTGAAAATTATATATTAGGCGTTGGAGATGAGTTGACTGTAAATATTTTTGGCGTTCAAGAGTATTTCTTAAAGACAGTGGTAGATAATTATGGGAAAATAGATATTGCGCATCATGGTCCAATCAATGTGGGGGGATTGTCGATAGAGCAGGCTCAAAAGAAAGTAAAGAATATATTGGCTAATTCGATTTATCCATTTTTAAAATGGGGCGGTTCAAATATTGTATTATCATTAGATAAGGCTAAAACTGTAAATATTACATTGTTAGGAGCTAAAAGATCTGGCAATTATAATATCTCATCACTGTCTACTCTTTTTCATTTACTTTATTTAGGTGGTGGGCCTGATGAGGTTGGAAGCTTTAGGATTGTTAAACTGTATAGGTCTGATAAGTTATTTAAAGAGGTTGATTTATATGAATTTTTGAAAACTGGAAATAAAAAGGATAATGTCAATTTACTAAATGGTGATGTTGTAATTATTCCTCCATACTTTTCTAGAGTTAAGTTGTCGGGTGAAGTTAAGCGAAAAGGGATTTTTGAGTTGAAAAGTAATGATGAGTTACTCTCAGATATTGTAAATTATGCAGGGGGCTACACCTCAAAAGTTTCTCAAAATAACATACAGGTTTTAAGGATTGCGGATGAGAAAAAAAGGATATTGAATATTAATATTTCTGATGCCTCAAAGTTTACCCTAAAGAGTGGCGATGAAATAACTTTTCAAGAAATAGGAGACTATTTGGTTAATAAAGTTACGATTAGTGGGTCTATTTTTAATCCCGGTAGATATCAGTTAGAGAAAACTAAAACCATTAAATCCCTAATTGAACTCTCAGGGGGCTTGCTTCTGGGGGCATATCAATTAAAGGGAACACTTTGGAGAACAGATTCAAACCTAACGGTTTCATCATTGCCGATTGATTTTGGGAAAGATGATAATGTCAATATGAATTTCAATCTTAAAAATAATGATTCCTTGGTTGTATATGCTTATTCAGATTTAAATGATGTAGCAAATGTTTACGTTAACGGAGAAGTGAGAAAACCTGGGAAATATGAATTCCATGATGGCATGAAACTTTCAGATTTGATATTTTTGTCTGGTGGAATTACGGAAGTAGGTTATAAGACAGAAATTGAAGTTGTTAGGAAGAAAAAAGTGATTAACAAATTTGATAAGAGTCAACTTTTTAATGACGTATTTAAAATTAAAGTTGATTCTAATTTTATGATTTCTAAAATCAATGATTTTGATTTAGAAAAGGATGATGTCATTGATGTAAAACGAAACCCTAACTTGTTTACTAATAAATCAGTTATTATTAACGGAGAAGTTCTTGTTCCAGGCTATTACACATTACTAAACAGCGAAGAGCGAATTTCAGCATTATTAAAGCGTTCAGGAAATGTGACAGCTTTTGGTAATTTACAAGCTGCTAGAATTTTCAGAAAATCAGAATTGGACTTAATTCAAAATAGTGTATCGCAGCAGCTAAAATTATTTCAGCAGTATTATAGAGTTGATACAAATCAAATCGATAAGAATTTTATAATAAATGAAGTTTCAAAAGTGAAACGTGTTGTTATTGATTTAACTGATGCGCTGGTGCAACCTGGCGGTATTAATGATTTAATTTTGCAAGATGGAGATTCGATTTTTATTCCTAGTTCTGTAAAGACCGTTACAATTGAAGGGGAGGTATATAATAAAGGGATATTTATTTACAATCCAAATAAGAAGTTTAAATATTATTTGAATTTAGCCTCTGGATTTACAAGAAATGCATCTCGTGATAGAGTTTTTCTAATAAGAGCTAATGGAGAGGGTGCTCGAACTAAAAAGTCTTTTTTCTTTTTTAGGAGGTATCCTACTATTTCTGAAGGTGCAACAATTTATATACCAAATATTTTTGATGATGGAGGGGATGGTTTACTAAAATCTATTTATAACAAGGGTATTGTTAACCCCGTAAATAAATTGACGGAAAGGCTCACCAATTTAACAGATACATTCTTGTCTTTCTATCTTTTAAGGTCATTATAAAAATATTTTACTTGTACAATACTATAGAAGCGGACCCATTAACCTTTTTATCTAACAGAGAGAAAGAGATTTTCATACTGTTATTGTCTGGATATAGAACTAAGGCAATAGCTGATAAGCTACAACTAAAATCAAATACTGTTTCAACAGTGATCAAAAATTTGAAGCTAAAAACAGGCACTAACACGTTGATTGATTTATTGAATATTGGAATTAAGTATGGACATACCTCTGCCCCTGTTAAGTCTCTTGGTTATAGATCAATATTAATTGATCAAGGTTATGCTTTTTTGCATGCTTTTGAAATTACAAAAGGTAAACGAAATAGTATTATTCGTTTTGAATACTGGACAAAGAATCAAGTTTTATTCCTTGCCGAAGTAATAAATGGTCAATGTTCAACTTTTTTTGCTCAACAGAAAAATGAATTCTAGTATGGCTAATTTCTTTCTTTACATATTTCGCCATTTTACAAGCAAAAAGTTTGAGCTTGATCATATTGGAGAATTGTCTTTATATTCATATGATGAACTCTGTATACATTTGAGTCATTTTGAGAAAACAGTTAAATTCAAGCAATCATCTATGATTGTTACTTGGGAAAGTGCAAGAACAATTTTGACAATTAAGTACAATTTAGATGGCGCTTTTATCCAAAAGTTAGAGGAAAAATGGAAGTAATTGCAGACAATGTCCATTTTTAAGTTGTACAATAACTAATAATGTCTTACCTTTGCCCTCCAAACATCGCGAGGTAGAGCAGCGGTAGCTCGTCGGGCTCATAACCCGAAGGTCGGAGGTTCGATCCCTTCCCTCGCAACAAAAAAGACCTCAAATCGGGGTCTTTTTCTTTT
>JACCDN010542215.1_pt1 | contig 28839 bp, 25 predicted proteins | sample 7441691 | NCBI WGS metagenome assembly JACCDN01 (sample SAMN15323439, study PRJNA562643) | freshwater metagenome | isolation source: river surface water | place: USA:Blue River Watershed | collected 2017-08-16 | reverse complement strand
TGGATGGACGACTTGGCGCGGCCTGTACCCAAAAAACGGATACCTGTGGTGTTGACCCGTGCAGAGGTTCAGGCCGTGCTGGAAAAGCTCGATGGGCAGCACAAGTTACTGGCATCGTTGCTCTACGGCTGCGGCATGCGTTTGATGGAAGGCCTGCGCCTGCGGGTAAAGGATGTTGATTTTGACCGCAACGTCATCATCGTTCGTGATGGCAAGGGCGGTAAAGACCGCGTGGTGATGTTGCCCAAGAGCTTGGTGCCAGCACTCAAAGATCAGTTTGCGCAAAGCCACGCACTGTGGGCGCACGACCGTGCTGCACAGCTACCGGGCGTAGAAATGCCACATGCCCTGGATGCCAAGTACCCCAAAGCGGGTCAAACGTGGAGCTGGCATTGGGTTTTTGCCCAGGCCACCGTGTCTACAGACCCTCGCAGCAAGACTGTGCGCAGGCACCACGCCTATGACCAGACATTTCAGCGTGCTTTCAAGCAAGCCGTGCAGGCGGTACGCATTTCGAAGCTGGCTACACCGCACACCTTGCGCCACTCTTTCGCTTCAAGTTAAGGAGTTTGTCATGCGTGAACCAGAAAGCCATCCCCATGCCCGTGTGGCACTGTTTCAAAGCCGTGCTATCCGCCGTACCCTGCACAACGATGCATGGTGGTTCGTTATTACCGACATTGTTTCCGCGCTAACAGATGCGGCCGACCCAGCGGACTACTGGAAGAAGATGCGCCGGCGTGACCCCGATCTGGGCCTCGATAGCCAAGGGGGGGGGACAAATTGCCCCCCCCCTTGCATTGCCTTTTGAAACGGCAGGCGGGCGGCAGAAGCTTCAGTGCTGGAATACCCAGGGCATTTTTCGCTTGATCCAGTCCATCCCCAGCCCCAAGGCCGAGCCTTTTAAACGCCGGCTCGCCAAGGTAGGCAAGGAGCGTCTCGACGAAATTGAGCACCCCGAATTGGCCATGGCCCGTATGCAAGACCTGTACGAGCAAAAGGGCTACCCCAAGGAGTGGATTGACAAGCGTCTTCGCGGCATTGCAGTTCGTTAGGATTTAACAGACGAATGGAAACAACGCGGGGCTACCAACAGCCAGGAATTCGGCATCCTCACCAATGAAATCATGCACGGCACCTTCGCGTTAAAGGTGGATGCTAAGGACGGCGGCGCAGTGGCGGGGCGCACACGCAAGGATATTGAAAAGCAAACCGGAAAGCCCGTGATCTCAACAGAGAACTTCAAACAGTTAACTGGCAACAAAACGAAGAAACTGCAGGATACATGAGGATGCTACGTGCTCAAGGTGGCTGCAGCGGTACGGGGAATCGTTCTTACAAATTAGAGTTTTGTTTTCTAAATTGTAAATTCGCCGTCATAAATGCTATGTATTTAGTAGCTGATTAGGCAAGTTCCACGAGGGCTAGTGGCCAATTTCTGTAAGAATGGGAAGCAGAACGCGCCCCTAACGGCGGCTCGCTTCACCCACAATCTCGCGCCAATGGCCGCTGAGCCTTTCCCAAGCGCTGTGTTGGCGCATGTAGGCCACCGCCGCCATCAGGTCGGCAATTGCGGGCGGCATCTCCAGCGCTTGCAGCACCGGGTGTGGCGTGCCCACGGAGCGGGGCAGGCACTCGTCCCACCCCTCAAACAGGGGCCACGGCACCAGCAGCTGCTGGCCCTGCAGGTGTTGCACGCGCACCCAGCCCGAGCCATCGTACATGCGGAAGTAGAGCATGGAGGTGAGTGGCTTTTGCCAGGGCCAAGGGCTTGTATCTTTTGCGGGTGGGGTGACAGCGGCGCGCTTTTGTAACTGTGGCTTTGGTTGCGGTAGTGGCAGCGGTGGTCTGGCGCGTTGCGCTTGTTCGTGGTCAAACTGTGCCAATAGCGCGGCGGTGTTGTCAACCAATAGTTGCCGTTCGGCGGGCGTGAGCGCTCTGCCACTGCCATCGCCACCACTGCCGTGCTTAGCGTAGCCCAGTGCGTCGGCCGAGCCATAGCGCTTGGCAAAGCAGGTGGAGCCCAGCAGGACCATGCCGCCGTCGTCCACCACGTGCACGCGGCGGTAGACGGCATGCCCGCAGCCGGGCTGTTGGCATTGGATGCGATCTTCAAAAGGTACCGAGACGATCGCGCGCAAGCTGGGCATGTTGATGACTCCATGCGATATGCTGACGCCATGAGTCTACTATTTACCCCCTACACCCTGCCATCCCCCCGTGGTGGCCTGCCGCTGGCCAACCGCATTGTGGTGGCCCCTATGTGCCAGTACGCTGCCGACAACGGGCAAGCCACCGATTGGCACTTGATGCACTGGGGCAACCTGCTCAACAGCGGTGCCGGCCTGTTCACCATAGAAGCCACGGCAGTGGTTCCTGAGGGGCGCATCACCGGTGCCTGCCTGGGCCTGTGGGATGACCGAACCGAAGCAGCCCTGGCCGACACCCTGCGCCGCGCCCGTGCGCTGGCACCGCCAACACCGGTGTGCATACAGCTGGCACACGCGGGGCGCAAGGCGTCCAGCGCGGTGCCGTGGGCGGGTGCGCAGTTGCTCTCGGCAGACCAGGGTGGCTGGGAAACGTTTGGCCCGTCGCCAATGCCCCACTTGCCCGCCGAGGCTCCGCCCACGGAAATGTCTCAAGTGGATGTGGGCCGTGTGCGTGATGCCTTTGTGCAAGCCGCGCAGCGTGCAGACCGCATGGGCATTGAGGCCATTGAGCTGCATGCAGCGCATGGCTACTTGCTGCATGAATTTTTGTCGCCCCTGGCCAATCAACGCAGCGATGCCTATGGCGGCAGCTTTGACAACCGGGTGCGCTTTCCATTGGAGGTTTTCGCGGCCATACGGGCGGTGTACAGCGGGGTGCTGGGCATCCGCATATCGGCCAGCGACTGGGTGGAGGGTGGCTGGGATGTGGTGCAAAGCGCCGAGTTCGCCACACGCATCAAGGCCATGGGCTGCGACTTTATCCACGTGTCGTCTGGCGGTGTGTCGCCCGCGCAAAAGATTGCCTTGGGTGCTGGTTACCAGGTGCCTTTTGCGCGCGCGGTGCGCAAGGCAAGCGGGCTGCCAACCGTTGCCGTGGGCCTGATTACCGAGGCACAGCAGGCAGAAGAGGTGCTGCAAGCAGGCGACGCGGACTTAGTGGCGCTGGCCCGCGCATTCTTGTACGAACCGCGCTGGGGGTGGCACGCAGCCGCTGCCCTGGGTGGCGCGGTAGCCGCCAAAGAAAACTACTGGCGCTGCTTGCCACGTGCTGCGCAAGCGGTGTTTGGCGATGTGGCGGTAGGGGTGCGCTAGTGTCGTTACACAAGCTTTCTGTTCGATCGGCTGGATACTTGACATTGGCCACGGGCTCGGCCACTGGTGATGCCCACTAACCACAATGGACTCAAATGACTGATACCAACCATACTCTTGCATTGCTCGCGCTCATGTGCCTGGCAACAACACCTGTTGCCGCACAACACAAAACGCCGACGGAAAGCCAATGCCGCGAAATGGTAAATGGAATGTTGCAGACCATGAAGTCTGCCCCGATGGAAACGGAACGAGACAAAAAGGGATCAAAAGAAATCATTGAGCGCGCAGAAAAAATTGTCAGAGAAAATCGTGCGCGGGGTGCCAGTGAATGCGAGTCCTGGGCGGCAATTGGGCGTCTCGTCGTCCATCAATGACGGTGACTGCAATTTCAGCAATGTTGCTGGCTGCAGGCCGCGGCGAGCGCATGCGCCCACTGACGGACAGCACACCCAAGCCATTGCTCCAGGTGCAGGGCAAACCACTCATGCAATGGCACCTGGAGGCGCTGGGGCGTGGAGGATTCAGCCACGTCGTTATCAACACTGCATGGCTGGGTGAGCAGATTGCGCAGGTCTTTGGTAGTGTTTTTGACAGTGAGCCCTCGCAGAATATGCGTAAGCAGCTATCAAATCAGGAGCACTCTACAGGCGCACTGAAGATTCTGTATTCCCACGAAGGGCAGGACTTTGGCGCTGCGCTGGAAACAGCCGGTGGCATTGTGCGCGCCTTGCCTCTGCTGTGTCCCACAGGCACCTCGGCAGACGGTGACGAAAAAAGCACGCCACACAATGGCGCGTTTTGGGTGTTGGCAGGTGACGTGTTTGCGCCCGACTTTGCATTCAGCCAGTCGGCCGTCGATCGGTTTTTGGCGACTGACATGCTGGCGCATATTTGGCTGGTACCCAACCCCGCGCACAATCCGCGTGGCGATTTTGGTCTGGCCGTGCAGGAGGGCAATGGAAGCCCCTCCCACCTTGCGTTGAGCCTGCCCGCAGACGACCCGCAGCCGCGTTTTACCTATAGCACCATCGGCCTGTACCGCGCTGCACTCTTTGCGCAGCCATGGTGCGATATTCCATGGGGTAACCCCCTAGGTGTGAAGGCCGCACTGGCACCTCTGCTGCGCACTGCCATGGCGCAACGGCGGGTAAGTGCCGAGCTGTACACCGGCCGCTGGACCGACGTGGGAACACCACAACGCCTGGCGCAACTCAACGCCATGACCGCTCCCGAGTAGGCTGCAGTTTGGACTCCACGAAGACCACAACATGGAGCCGCTTTTTGTGGGCCATGCCCTTGTTGTTGTCCATGGGGTTTATGGCACTGGTGGTGGCGTGGGCGCAAGACAATGATCGACTGGAGCGCGAAGCCCTGCAGCGCGCGGTGGTGGCCGATACGCTGAGTCTGGAAGCTCAGCTCACCGCGCGTTTGGAGACGGAAACGGCTACCCTGCTGGCCGCGGCCTCGCGGCTGCCCGCAGCCACTGACGCTGGCAGCTTGCGGCTCAACAGCATGCCTGAAATTGCCGCTGGGCTGGACCGGCGGTGGCTGAGCGTGATCTGGCTGGACGCGAACAACCGTATCGTTGCCGAAGCCCGGCGCGACCATCGCCGCGGTGCACAGGGCCTGCCCCACTTCCCCGGCATTAGCCTGCATCTGGCGGCACCGATTGGCGATGTGCGCAGGGCGCCATCCGGCCAGCTGATTGCACGCTATGACCCAGGCGACCTGATCAAGAGCAAAGACTTTTGGTGGCTGGCGGCGCAGTATGAGGTGCAACTGCTGTCCGGGCTGGACGAAGTAATCTTGTCCACCGAAAACCCGGGGCGTGCAGCGGCAGGCGAGACTTACGAAACACCTTTTAGAGCAGTGGCCGATGCGCGCTTGCGCCTGACGCAACGCACCCGGCAACCACATTGGTTCACGACACTGCCTGTGGTTTTGATGGGAGGATTTTTGGTGTTGATCGCCATAGCAAGCCTGCTGCTGCGTCGGCAGATGAACCGGGTGGCGCAGGCCGAAGGGGCCTGGCGCACAGAGGCCGCGTGGCGGCAATCCTTGGAAGAGTCGGCGCTGGTGGGATTGCGAGCCCGCGGCTTAGATGGTCGGCTGCTATTTGCCAACCGCACGTTTTGCGATCTGGTGGGCTATTCGTTTGCAGAGCTGCAAGCGCAGGGTGCCGCATTCGAAGAGCCAACGCCGCCACTTTTGGAGCCCGGGGCACAACCGGTGGAACGTGTGGGCCACGAGGCACGTTGGCACCACCGCGATGGGCGCGTTCTCGATGTGATGGTGTTTGAGTCGCCACTGATCGATGGCAGTGGCACGCAGGTGGGTTGGATGGGGTCGATTGTGGATGTCACCGAACGCAAGCGACTAGAAGAGCTGGAGCGGCGCCAGCGAGAGGTGCTGGCCAACCACGCGCGGCTTTCTACCCTGGGTGAGGTGGCTTCCACACTGGCGCATGAATTGAACCAGCCCCTGACCAGCATGGTGGGCTTTGCCTCTGGCATCGCGCGGGCATTGGCGAAGCAGCCCGACACCAACCCCGAACTGCTAGCAGCGGCACAGGCCCTGTCCCGCCACGCGACCCAGGCGGGTGGTATTGTCCACCGCATTCGGACCCGATTGGCGCGGCGCGAGCTGGTATTGGAGGCCTGTGACACCAATACGGTGATTCGTGCGGCGGCGGTGCTGCTCACGCGCGACCTCAAGCGCGCGGGGGTAGTCCTGTCTTTGGACTTGGCGGACGGCTTGCCCCGTGTGTGCATGGATCGCATTGGTATTGAGCAAGTTATTACCAATTTGATGCGCAATGCCATAGATGCCATGGCAGGCGTGCGCCACAAGCGCAGTATGACGGTGCGTACACAGTTGAATGCTGATGGCTCTGCGGGTAAGCTCGTGGGCGGGGTTACGGTTGAAGTGGTCGACGTGGGGCCGGGTTTAGAGGGGCGCGGGATTGAAACGCTGATGGAACCGTTTTACTCAACCAAGGACAAAGGCACCGGGCTCGGTTTGGCCATATGCCGGTCAATATTGGAGTCGCATGGCAGCAGTTTGCGGGCGGACGCGGCGTCTGCTCAAGGCGGCGCGTGTTTCAGATTTTCACTGCCGCCGGAGCCGCGCGGTGTTGGGGACCTTTCACCATGACGGATGCGACCATTTATTTGTGCGACGACGATGAAGGCGTGCGTGCATCGATTGCCTTTTTGTTGCGCCAGCATGATTTTCGCGTAGTGACTTACGCCAGTGGCGTGGCGCTGCTGGAGGCGTTAGACCAGGCGGGGACCGGGTTGCGTGGCATCTTTATATTGGATGTGCGCATGGAACCGCTTTCGGGCCTGCAGGTGCATGAAGCACTGATTTCACGGGGGCTTGCGGCCCGCATGCCGGTGCTGTTTTTGAGTGGCCATGGCGATATCCCCATGGCGGTGGCGGCGATGGCGCGCGGTGCTTTTAGTTTTGTTGAGAAGCCTTATGCTGACGACGCGCTGGTGACACTGATTCAGCGCGCACTGTTGGCAGAGGCAAAGTTGCACAGCTTGGTGGTGCGTCGCGATGAACTACACAAGCTGATAGGCAGCCTTGCACCGCAGCAGCTACGGCTGATGCCCATGGTAGCCAGTGGTGACTTGAACAAGACCATTGCCTGGAAGATGGAGCTCAGCGTGCGCACCGTGGAAGAACACCGGCGCAAAATCTTTGACCGGCTCGGCGTGCACTCGGCTGCTGAGTTGGCGACTTTGCTAGCCGAGGCACGCGCGGCGGGCATTGACATAGCCTGCGGCACGGACCCAGACTAGAGTCCGATACAACGCGCACAGAACACCTGGCATCGTTGCACACCCGGTGTGTTGTTGGTTCAAGTGCCTGTGCTTGCCGCAGATTCCTTGGGCACCAGTATCCACATCAGGATGTACATCAACAAGCCGGTGCCGGCAAAGATGAGCATCAAGGAGAATCCCAAGCGCCACAGCCAGGCGTCCATTCCGGTGAATTTGGCGAGGCCACCGCAGACGCCACCAATCCACTCGTCAGATGCGCTGCGGCGCAGTCCGTTGATCGACTCCCCCATGGGCGCGGGGCTGTGTTGCAACAAGCGCGCTTTGGCCTGTGTAAATTCGCTCTCACTCAGTGCCCCGCGGTTGCGCATTTGTTCCAAATTTTCCAGTTCTTGAGCCAAGGTCATAGTGTTCTCCGTTCAAGTGAAATTGCATTCGCTGGTGCACCGATTGCCACAACGATCCGACTGCGTGGTGTAGCAGCCTTGATGAACGAAGAATAGGTGGTGCTGTGGCCACGTGCCAGCACCTTGTGACCAGACGTTGAATGCGGGTGGTGATTTGCCGCTAGGGCGATATGAATGGAGCGTCTGCCGGTTTGTGATCCAGGTCTGGGCGCTTCCAGGGGTCTACATGGGTCATCAGGTTCAGCACGCGGTGCCGCTGCATGACGCGTCGACGTGCTTCAACTGCAATGTCATGTCCGGCCTCCACCGAAACCGTAGCGTCAACTTCCAGGTGCGCGTCGACCACGATCATGTCGCCCATCTTGCGGGTGCGGACATCGTGCACATCTTGCACGCCAGGGGTTTCCATCAGGGTTGCGCGGATGGCCGCTACTTCTTTTTCGTCCACCGCGCGGTCCATAAGATCGTGCATGGCACTCCAGCCAAAGCTCCACCCCATTTTGGCCACCATGAATCCGACAATAAGGGCTGCAATGGGGTCCAGGATGGGGTAGCCTGCCAAGTTGCCGACGATGCCAATGCCCACCACCAGTGAAGAGGCTGCGTCTGACCGCGCATGCCAGGCGTTGGCCACCAGCATGCTGGACTTCACCCGCTTGGCCACGCCCAACATGTAGCGAAACAGCAATTCTTTGGAAACCAGCGCGGCGGCTGATACCCACAGTGCCACGATATGCACTTGTTCCACTGTTGCCGGGTTCTCCAATTTGCGAAACGCCGCCCACACCATACCAATACCCACGATCATCAACAACGCACCCAGCACCAGTGAAGCGGCGGTCTCAAAACGCTGGTGGCCATAAGGGTGGTCTTCATCCGCGTCTTTTTGGCTATGGTGGCTGGCGAGCAGAACCACGAAATCTGAAACCAGGTCAGAGAGAGAGTGGATGCCGTCTGCAATCAGGCCCTGCGATTTGGCAAACACACCCACCACAATTTGTGTGATGGTCAACACGATGTTGACGCCTACGCTGACCCATGTACTGCGTGAAGCAGCAGATGCTCGCTGTGCTGCCGTGTATTGCGTTTCTTCGGAGTCATCCGCGAATTCGGAATATTTCAAGCGAGTACTCCCAAAGATTGCGCCAAGAACTGCTGACCAAGTAGTAGCAAGGCGTTTCCATTCTAGGCGCGCAGGTTGCGCATACATCAATGTGGTTTTTGCATGATAAATGTTTCGTCTGCGTGTGTTTCATGACAATGGGATCAAATAGCGCGGCATACAATGCAAGGCCAATTACAGGGCACCGGGCCATGCGCCTTTGCATCGACGAGTGCCGAAAAGGATGCAAGATGCCCAGTCAGCCGCCCCTATCCCCCAAGCCCCCCGTTTCCAGCTCCGCCGAAAAAAGCGCGCAATTGCGCCATGCGGCGCTGGAGTACCACGAGTTCCCCACACCTGGAAAGATTGCGATTTCTGCAACCAAGCAGTTGGTCAATCAGCACGATCTGGCGCTGGCTTACTCCCCAGGCGTAGCCGCTCCATGTGAAGAAATTGTCAAAGACCCGAACAACGCCTTCAAGTACACCAGCCGCGGCAATTTGGTGGCAGTGATCACCAACGGTACAGCGGTACTGGGTCTGGGCGACATTGGCCCATTGGCAGCCAAGCCTGTCATGGAAGGCAAGGGTGTTTTGTTTAAGAAGTTCGCCGGCATTGACGTGTTCGACCTGGAGATTGACGAGAAGCATGACCTGGACAAGCTGGTGGACATCATTGCCTCGCTGGAGCCAACATTTGGCGGTATCAACCTCGAAGACATCAAGGCGCCGGATTGTTTCTATGTAGAACGCAAGTTGCGTGAGCGCATGAAGATTCCGGTCTTTCACGACGACCAGCATGGCACAGCGATTTGCGTCGGTGCTGCCATCTTGAATGGACTGAAGGTTGTGGGCAAAGACCCCAAGACCGTCAAGTTGGTTACGTCGGGTGCGGGCGCAGCGGCGCTGGCGTGCCTGGGTCTGTTGGTCAAACTGGGGATTCCGCGCGAGAACATCTGGGTGACAGATCTCGCGGGTGTTGTCTACGAAGGCCGGACCGAGCTGATGGATGCAGACAAAGCCGTTTTTACCCAGCGTACTGAACTGCGCACGTTGCGGGAAGCCATCGTTGGTGCGGACGTCTTTTTGGGTCTTTCTGCAGGAGGCGTGCTGAAGGCCGATATGGTCAAGTCGATGGGGCCCAAACCCTTGGTGTTTGCCTTGGCAAACCCCACACCCGAGATACTGCCTGAAGAGGTTCGCGCCGTGCGCGACGATGCCATCATGGCAACAGGCCGCACAGACTATCCCAATCAGGTCAACAACGTTTTGTGCTTCCCCTACATTTTTCGAGGTGCGCTGGACGCGGGTGCCTCGACGATTACCGTAGAAATGGAAATTGCCGCAGTGCACGCGATCGCAGATCTGGCGCAGGCCGAGCAGAGTGAAGTGGTGGCCGCGGCGTATGCAGGCGAAGAATTGGCGTTTGGGCCTGAGTACCTGATTCCCAAACCTTTCGACCCACGACTCATGATGAAGATCGCCCCAGCGGTCGCCAAAGCTGCGGCCGACAGTGGCGTGGCGCTGCGCCCCATCACCGATATGGACGCCTACCGTGAACGGCTGCAGAGCTTTGTCTATGCGTCTGGCACCACCATGAAGCCCATTTTTACGGCCGCCAAAAAGGCACTGAAAAAGCGTGTTGCATTTGCTGAGGGAGAAGACGAGCGCGTGCTGCGCGCTGCGCAGATTGTGGTTGACGAACACTTGGCGTTGCCCACGCTCATTGGGCGGCCCACAGTCATTGCAGAACGCATTGAAAAGTTCGGCTTGCGGCTCAAGGAGGGTGTGGACTACAACGTGGTGAACGTAGAGCAAGACCACCGCTACCGTGATTTTTGGCAAACCTACCACCGCATGACGGAGCGCAAGGGCGTGACAGCCCCGGTGGCCAAGATTGAGATGCGCCGGCGCCTGACCTTGATTGGCTCCATGCTGCTCCACAAGGGGGATGTGGACGGACTGATCTGCGGCACGTGGGGCAATACGACGCACCATCTGCAATACATTGACCAGGTGATTGGCAAGCGCATGGGCGTGGGTGGGGACGATAGTCTGGATGTACCCATCTACGCGTGTATGAACGGACTGATGTTGCCTGGACGGCAGGTCTTCTTGGTGGACACCCACGTCAATTACGACCCCACTGCGCCAGAACTTGCCAAGATCACTGTGATGGCTGCGGAAGAAATGCGACGATTCGGCTTCAAGCCTAAAGTCGCTTTACTCAGCCACTCCAGCTTCGGCAGTAGCAATGAGCCCAGCGCGCTCAAAATGCGATCTACGCTTGCGCTATTGCAAAAGCAGGCACCATGGCTCGAGGTGGACGGCGAAATGCATGGCGATGCGGCTTTGGACAGCGCTTCGCGCAAGGCTCTCATGCCCCACAGTGCGTTGCAAGGCGACGCCAATTTGCTGGTTATGCCCAATATTGACGCGGCCAATATTGCTTACAACTTACTCAAAACGGCAGCTGGGGGCAATATTGCAATTGGGCCTGTGTTGCTAGGCGCCGCCAAACCGGTCCATGTACTCACTGCAAGTACGACAGTGCGTCGAATTGTAAATATGACAGCTCTTACCGTGGCAGATGCAAACGCTGTTAGATAAAGCAATTTCGTTAAGTTAGTGCACACTTAATAGACTGATTTCCGTGAAATTCTTGCCCACATTCTGGGCAAGGCCTTGCTTTTCCAAATGAAATACGCGACACTTCGTCCCTAGAAATTTTCGGGTTTACCCGGAGTCGCTCGAGAGGTTTCATGGTGCGCTGCGGGTTTGTTAAGTTGGTACTCACTAGCGCATTGCTGGTCTTGATGGGGTTCAGCGTTGGTGTCCATGCAAAAGAGTTCACCACAACCACCGTCACTGCCACGATTGCATTGAACCAATTGCCGGCACAAGGCATCGAAACGTATCGATTGATTTTGCAGGGCGGTCCTTTTCCCCATGGAAAAGACGGTGTGATTTTTGGAAATCGGGAGCGTTTGCTACCAGCCCACAAGCGAGGCTATTACCGCGAATACACCGTTAAAACACCGCGCGCGGCAAATCGGGGGACTCGTCGAATTGTGTGCGGAGGTAAAGCGACTGCGCCTGATGTTTGTTATTACACAGCCGATCATTACGCGAGTTTTCGCCGTATCGAGCCGTGATTTGAGTTTGTATCTTTAAAGAAAGTGAAGCGGGAATGGATATGCCACTTCGTACCGTCAGAACGAATATCGTTCAATCAATTCGGGCCTTTCGCGTGCCCGATTTACAGGAAGCCGCTCAGTCTCTTGGGCACCACTTTCTGTATGCCAATCTGGCTGAAGCGCAGACCAAACAGGACGTATTGGACCTGATTGGACAGCAATTCAAATTACCCGCACATGTTGGCAAGAATTTTGATGCACTCTACGACAGCATGACTGACCCGGTGCACAAATCCGGGCCTCAGCCAGGCTTCATTGCGGTGCTGGAGCATATTCCTGCCAATACCAAGTTTGACAAGGAAGCACGCGAGCAGTTGCTTGATATTTTCCGCGACACGGCGGACTATTGGGGAGACCGGAAGATTCCCTTCCGATGCTTCTATTCTTTTCTGTAGCCCGTTCTGCACACACCAGCCAAGCAGAACGGGCGAACGAGGCAACCGGAATCACCGCGCAACCCGCAAGCATTGCAAGCATCGAGTTGACGACCGACTTGGGCGAGAAGATGCCAACGGACAAATTGTTGGATGTGTCACCACTGGCATTGCGGATGAGCAGCCCCTTTAACTCAGGTTACTGGCTGGCAGCAGCGTAATACCCGAATTGCCAGTCGAAGATTGACTGGCTGCAATTGACACGAAAAGGCCCATCCAAGTGATGGGCCTTTTTTTGTGCTTGCTAGGTTCCCTGCTATTCCATTGCTGGGCTTTTGGGCATACGTTGCAGTTGCTGAACCAAGTCAACATACGCAGCCACCGGCACTTCTTCAGCCCGCCGCTGTACGTCAAAAACTCCTTGGAACTCGAGCGATTCCAGCCAGCGGCCCAGTGTATGGCGCAGCAACTTGCGCCGTTGGCTGAATGCAACCTGAACCATTTCGCTCATCAGCGACAGATCAATAATCGGTGGATTGGCCAGCGGCACCATGCGCACAACAGCGCTGTTGACGCGGGGCGGCGGGTCAAAACTTTCCGGCGGAACTAACAACACATTTTCCATGGCATAGCGCCACTGCAGCATCACACTGAGGCGTCCATAAGCCGAGGTTGCAGGTTTCGCAACCATGCGATCAATGACCTCTTTTTGCAGCATGAAGTGCTGGTCTTCGATAGCGTCCACTGCTTCGAGCAAATGAAACAAGATGGGTGTTGAAATGTTGTACGGCAAATTGCCAACCACCCGCAGCTTGCCCACCAAGGCCTTGCTTGACCCTTCGGGGGAAACAGCATCCTGCGTATCCCAGTGGGTCAGCAACTGCGGAAAATCAACTTTCAGCACGTCTGACTCAATAACCCGCAGGTTCCCGTGGCTCCGCAGGCGCTGAGCCAGGTCTCGATCCAATTCAATAACGGTGAGTCGCCCCAGGCGTTCAACCAGGGGCTGGGTCAATGCTGCCAGACCAGGTCCAATTTCCACGACGCGCTGCCCGGGTTTGGGCCCAATCGCGTCTACGATCGCATCAATGATTCCGCCATCCGTCAGGAAATGCTGGCCAAACCTTTTACGCGCGATATGCTTCATAGATGGCGCTATTGCGGGGGATCACGAAACTCCACGAACGCTTTGCTGCGGAGTTCTTCCGACCATTTCTTGAACGCCGCCTCGTATTTGGTTTCTTTCAACTTTGCGCGGATCGTTTCACGAATCTCGCGTTGGCTTAGTTCAACCCTGCGGCGCTCCAGTAGCTGGATCAAGTGCACACCAAATCGCGACACCACGGGCCCACTAACTTGCCCTTCTGCCAGTCGATTCATAGACTCTTCAAACTCAGGAACGAAGGCGCCCGCAGCGACCCAACCCAGATCGCCACCCTGCGCCGCACTACCGTCTTGGGAAAATTCGCGGGCGAGTGACTCAAACGAAGCGGCACCCGACTCCAACCGCTTTCTGAACTCGATCATGCGGGCTACCGCAGCCTGCTGCGACAGCTCTGGTCCCGGCCGCAACAAAATGTGCCGCGCGTGGCTTTGCACCACTCCTTTGGGTGCAACAGCAGCTGCACGACGGTCTACAACCTTCAAGAAATGGTAGCCTGCACCAGTACGAACGATGTCTGACACGCCCCCCACCGGCAATGCTTGGATAGCCGACACGAATGCTGGCGGATACCGGTCTGCCCTGCGCAGGCCCATCTGCCCGCCGTTGCTGCGATCTGCAGCAGACAATTCCAGTACCAATGCCCCAAAATCTTCACCCGCGCGCAGCCGACTCTGTACTTTTTGTGCTTGCAGGTATACCGCGTTGGCCTGTTCGGTAGAAGCTTTCTCCGACAGGGAAATCAGTAGGTGGGCCAGGTTGATTTCTTGCGCCATGGGGTCAACACTGTCGGCCTCTTGCTCTGCGATATGGCGGTCAATGTCGTTTTCAGTGATACGGATGCGACCCTCAACCTCGCGCTCGTACAAGCGTTGCAGCGTCAACTGGTCACGCAATTCGGCGCGAAATTTCGCAGGCGTGATGCCATCCTTGGCCACGCGTATGCGCAACTCGGCCACGTCAATCTGGTTTTGCCGCGCCACGTTTTGTTCCGCCAAGTCCACAGCGGCATCTTCTATGCGAATTGTGTTTTCGACTGCTTCCTGCATTTGGACCCGATCGTTGATCAAACGCTCCAGAACAATACGGCGCAATTCGGCAGCTGCAGGAGGTGTTTGGCGTTGTCGCACATATTCTTGGGTCAATCGACCCACTGCTAAACGCACCTCATTGTTTGTCACGGGCTCCGTATTAACAATAGCAACGATATAGTCCGCTGGCAGCGAAGTCTGAGCCGACAATCCCGTCGCCATTGCAAAGCACATCAATCCAAGGGCGGGTGTCCAAATTCGGAAATTCATGGTTCTTCAATCGTAGTTGCTAAAGCGGCTGTTCGTGCCACCTGTGTCACGCAATGTTTGGTATCGCGAAATGTTCTGGGTCAATGTTTGTACGGGACTTCCGCCCACGCCCAAACGGGTGAAGCCAACAAACTCCAACTGGAACATGAGGCGCCCGGTTGCCGTAGAGCTACTGGTTTGCTGGCGCTCCAGCACGACACGGGCCAGCCAGCAGCCCGCATCGTACTCGACACCCAGAATCGTGTCGACTAGCCGTCGTTCATTCAAACTGTAGTTCAAACGCCCCACAGCATAGTAGCGCCCTACATTTTGCCCGCTCCCCGCTGCAGCGTCTTGGCTTGAGGCGCCCCACGGATTGGACAGTGGCCACTGCCAGCTCACGTCCACCTGCTCGCTGACACCGCGTTGGAAGCGGTAGGCAGCGTTGACAACCCTGTGGTTGCCTGGGTTGTACCGTGCACCCACTGTAGAGCGAACCGACTGGTCGGTTTTGCCGTTGTACTGCACCGTAGAGTCCACAGCCCAGCGCTCCTGTATATTGACTGAAGCGCCCAACATGACGTCGCTGAATCCAGCCTCCGCAGGTGCCTCTGCAGCATTCAGTGTCACGCGCTGGGTCTCAAACCGCAACCGTTGGGCCATGCCAAAGCGCGCCAATTGGGCACCGGTTTCAGCGTCGAGAAAGCGCGTAGTTAACCCAAGCGTCAGCAGGTTGTTGTCTGAAATCTTGTCGTGGCCAACAAATCCATTCTCCGTGAAGATGGTGGCAAAGTTAAAGTCGTTGGTGGCAGTGTCATAGTTTGGCAGCGCACTCTGGCCACTGAAGGGCGTGTAGACATAAAACGCACGCGGCTCCAGCGTCTGAACCAGGTTTTGCCCCATGAGTTGCAGCTCTCGCTCAAACACCAAACCGCCATCCAAGCTCAGCGTGGGCACCACCCGGTCCGCAGATCGTGTACCGTTAGCCAGGATGCTGTCAAACTGGTACGTGGTAGCGTGCAACTGAAACTTGGGTGTGACAAAGCCCTGCGGTGCCAACCAAGGTCGGCTGACCTGCAACAGCGCCAAGGCACGCTGTGTATTGGGCTGCAGTGTTCGGCTGCGATCCGCTTCAAACTGGGTAAAGTCACCATCCACAGAAACGTCAACGCCGCCCACATTGGTCAACGCGTAGCGTGCGGACAATTGGGGAACGCGATCATAGGGCGGAACAATTGGCGCGGTCACGTCTTGCAGGGTTTGCCACTTGAGTACGCGTACCGAGCTGGAAAACGCGCCCAAGCCCCAACTCGCAGTCAGCCCTGATGGCAACAGTCGCTGGGTGGTTGCCACGCCGACACTGGCGCTGGTATTGGCGATCGCATTGGCATCGGCGATCGTGTTGCTTCCGTTGAAATCACGCCAATAGTTGTCGTCGCTGACGCGGTTTACATTGGCGGCCACACCAATAGGCCCCAGCGGCGTATCGACCAGGCCCTGGTGCAGAAATGACATGCCCCAGCGATCGGAGTCCGTCAGTTTGTCGGCAGGCATGTAGTTGGCCTTGGCGATGCCCGTGTAGGTCGGCTCCAAATAACGAAATTCCGCTCCAACATCCACGCCCCTACGCGTCATCAACGTGGGCGTGAACGTAGCATCACGGTTGGGTGCAATATTCCAATAGTAGGGGACCGAAAGTTCACCACCGTTGTCCGTACCCCATCCGATCGTAGGCGGCAAAAACCCGGATTTGCGCTTGCCGGAAAGCGGGAAGCTGATCGCTGGGATCGGCAAAATGGGAACACCCTGGAAGCTCAATACAGCGCCATGCGCTATGCCCACGTCTTCGTCATTGTCCAGACTGATGCTGGTGGCCCGCAATACCCAGTCTGGCATCCAGTCGGGGCCCGGATTGCGCTTGCAGGTGGTGTAGCTGGCATGGTGAATCACCGTATGACTCTCATCCAGAAAATCAGCACGATCGGCCTGGCCTTGGCCACCACTCTTCAAAAAGTGGTAGCGCGGCTCGTTAAAAAAGCCCTCGAAGGTTTCAACCTTGAGCTCGAGCAACGGCCCCTCAAACACATCGCCCTTGCGATTGATACGCACAGTTCCACTAGCCCTGGCCAAATCGCTGGGTTGGTCATATTCCAAGCGGTCGGCGCGGATAACTGTGCCTGCCTTGCGCAACACTACACTGCCTTCAACGACCATGTCCAGATCGGGTCGACCCGACATGTGGTCGCCGCTGACAAACACGGGCAATTTGTCGCTTTGTTCCGGCAACAGCTGCTCTTGAAGCAAGCCTGTGTTTTTGAGCGCAATAGGCGTTTCGATCGCGTTGGCCGGTACGGCTTCAATCGATTGCGCTGACACACTCGTGCCTGCACCCAGCAGCAATGCGGCGGCGACCAGATTGGACAATCCGCCGGTGCGACGCGGTGCGCCGACGCTCGGGCGGGCATGGGTGCCAGCGGCAAGGTCAACAGGGTGCAGTGGTTCTGCGCAAGAAGGCATCAATAAGTGTGGTGTAGAACGACTTTGTAGAATGGATTATCCATGAGCCCAACCACCAACACCGTTCCTCCTGCATCCGCCACCCCTCCTCTGTGGAGTGACCCCAGCCGACAGGCCTTGTTTGAATCCTGGCTTGCCCAGGTGAAAGACGCGCATGGCCTGGAGCCGTCATCCGTGCGCCTGGCCTCGGCAGATGCCAGTTTTAGGCGCTACCTGCGGGTTGACACGACCGGAGCACACGCCAGCAAGAGCCTGATCATCATGGATGCGCCACCGGCTCTGGAAGATTGCAAGCCATTTGTACACGTCGCCAATTTGATGGCGCAGGCCGGCCTGAATGTGCCGCAAGTATTGGCATGGCAGGAAGACCATGGCTTTATGTTGCTCGCCGACTTGGGCGCACAGACCATGAAGCAGGTGATTCGTGCTGAAGACCCTCCACCGCTGGATCTGTACCTCGAAGCGGTGGAAACTCTGATTCAATGGCAGTTGGCGTCGCGGGAAGGCGTGCTGCCTGCCTATGACAAGCCCTTGCTGCTGCGCGAAATGGAGTTGTTTCCGCATTGGTATGTGGGCGAGCACCGGCACTTCACACTCGATGCGGCTCAGCGCAAGACACTGGACGATGCGTTTGAAAAAATTGTGGCCAACAACCTGGCGTGGCCGAGTGTCTACGTGCACCGCGACTTCATGCCCAGAAATTTAATGGTTCCCGCTGTACAGGGCGGCACAACATCTGCTGACGCCAGTCCTCGTGCCAACAAGTTAGGTGTGCTGGATTTTCAGGACGCGGTCTACGGGCCCATCACCTACGACATCGCGAGCTTGATGCGCGATGCGTTTCTGAGCTGGGAAGAGGACTTCTGCCTGGACGTCACCATCCGCTACTGGGAGAAAGCCCGAAAGGCCGGCCTACCCGTCGGGTCCGACTTCGGCGAGTTTTACCGTGCGGTGGAATGGATGGGGCTGCAACGGCATCTCAAAGTTGCTGGCATTTTTGCCCGCCTGACTTTGCGTGACGGCAAGCCCCAGTACTTGGCCGATACACCACGCTTTATCGCCTATATGCGGGCTACCTGCGGGCGCTACATGGAGCTCAAACCCTTGTTGCGCTTGATTGAAAAAGTCGAAGGCATTGCCCTGCCCAATGCCTATGCTTTCGGTAGAACCTAAGCAGAATGACCCGCTAGCCCTCGCAAAATAAGCGTGAGCTGCTCCTAATTTCATAGCAATTATTTTCATGTCGCGCTTCTTCTGCCCTGTTCCCTTTATTGGCGGCGCACTGTTGGACTTGCCACCCGGCGCGGCGCGGCACGTACAAGTGCTGCGCATGCAACCGGGTGACGCCATCACGCTGTTCAACGGCACGCATAGTCCTGCGCACGGCACAGACGTGGGCTATGCCTTGGGTGGTGAGTGGGATGCAACGATCACCCACATGGGCCGCACCTCAGTGCAAGTGCAACTGGGCACGCACCACGCCGTAGAGCGCGAACCCGCCATCCGCATACACCTGGCCATTGGTATGCCAGCGAATGACCGCATGGACTGGCTGGTGGAAAAGGCTACCGAGCTGGGAGTTGCCAGCATTCAGCCCCTGATGACCGAGCGTAGTGTGCTGCGGCTATCCGGCGAGCGGGCCGAGAAAAAGGTCGCCCATTGGCAAAGTGTGGCCGTTTCGGGCTGTGAGCAGTGTGGTGGAAATCGCGTGCCGACCATACACCCTGTCAAAACGCTAGCTTCCTGGCTTCAAACACCGTCCGACGCGGCCTCCCATACCAAGCTATTGCTGTCACTGGCTGCTGATTCGGCACCGCTGCGCCAAGACCTGCACCTGGGTGCTGCGCAAACTACATTCCTATCCGGCCCGGAAGGCGGGTTGAGCGCAGCCGAAGAAACTGCGGCAATTGCCAGTGGCTATGCGCCGGTTTCGCTAGGGCCACGCGTGCTGCGGGCAGAGACAGCGGCACTGACCGCTTTGGCCCGTCTATTGTTGTAGGCGCGGCCGCTCGGCATACCGAAAGCGGGCAGGCCGCTAACGCGCAAGACTGGGGTTCAAGGCTTTGTCAGCGCACGCAACCCGCGCATGATTTCTTGCGTTGCAGCTTGCGGTGCCAACTGGTTGGTGTGCAAGAACTTGGCCGCCACGCTTTGGAAGACGGCAGACTGTTCATTGGTCATGGTGACCGAATTGTCTGGCACCAGACTTCCGCTTTTGCCCGAAGCAATCATGTCATCCATAGACTTATGGGCACAAGTGTCAAACTTGCCGCGTGGAATGCCAATGCGCGCTGGAATAGAACCCTTATTCAGGTTAAACACCTCCTGAAACTCCGGGCTCATCACGGTCTCCGCCAATATCTCCTGTGCTTTTTCCTTGTCTTTGCCTTGAACCCGGAACATCGTTAATGCGTCAATTACAAAAATAAAGGCATTCGCAGTACCCGGTGCAGCAACACAGACGAAATCTTTGCCCGGCACCTTACCCTTGGCCAGAAATTCGCCCTTGGCCCAGTCGCCCATGAACTGCATGCCACCCTTCGCATGAATCACCATGGAAGTTGCCAAGCTCCACTGACGATCTAAAGAATACTTGTCAATGTATGGCTTCATGCGGTTCAGGGTTTCGAACACTTTGACCATGGTGGGGCTCTCGATGGCAGACTGATCGAGATGCGCAAAAACTTTTTCGTAAAAGACCGGCCCGCCCACGCCTAGTGCAACCGCTTGCATCATGATGGCATCCTGCCACGGCTCCCCACCATGGGCAATGGCAATCATGCCCGCCTTTTTGATTTTTTCTGCCGCGTCAAAAAACTCGTCAAATGTCGTGGGGATGCGTGCACCGGCCTTGTTAAAAACTTCGGTGTTAATCCAAAGCCAATTAGAACGGTGTACGTTGATGGGCGCTGATACGTAATGGCCCTGGAACTTCATGCTGTCGGCAACTACTTTGGGCAGCAGGCCATCCCAGTTATCGCGTGCGGCAACCGCATCCAAATTGGCCAAGATACCGCCTTTGCGGCCCATCTTGCGCATTTCGGGAATCCTGGTGTGGGCCGCAGTAACGGCATTCCCAGACTCAAACCGCTTGTTCAACGCAACATTTGCTTCAGCATCTCGACCCAACGCAAAGTCCTTCCAGTCCACGCCCTTATCGCGCAACATGGTCTTCAAGGCATCGATCGACTTGGCTTCGCCGCCCGAGACCCAAAAATGCAGCACTTCTACTTCGCCGATCATTCCCGTCGCGCACATGCCGGTAGAAGAAGCGGCCAGCGCCATCACCACGGCCCCTGCGCGCAGTGCTTTTGAAAATGCCGTCATCGTGAACACTCCGAATTGGTAAACAACATGCTAGTTCAACAACATGCGTGAACCCGGACGATTGTTTGCGCTCGACAGACTGTTTTCATCCAACACAAAAACACTGACGGATTGCACGAGCTGCATCGCCTGCTCTTGCATGCTCTGTGCGGCGGCGGCGGCTTCTTCTACTAACCCGGCGTTTTGTTGGGTCATATCGCCAATTTGAGAAATGACATTGCTCATTTTCTCAATGCCTTCACGCTGTTCGCCACTGGAGGATGAAATATGCGCAACCATGCCACCCACTTGGTCGATCGATGCAACGATTTCGGTCATTGCGCTTCCTGCACGGGCAACCAAGGCACTACCTGCTTCAACGCTTGCTACAGAATCCCCAATCAATGTCTTGATTTCCTTGGCTGCACTGGCCGACCGTTGCGCCAGGGTCCGCACCTCAGCGGCAACGACTGCAAACCCACGGCCCTGTTCCCCTGCACGGGCCGCTTCAACCGCCGCATTGAGCGCCAGGATATTGGTCTGAAAGGCAATCGCATCAATCACACCGATGATGTCAACAATTTTTTCAGAACTGCTGGTGATGGCGCCCATTGTTGTCACAACGTCTGACACGACCTTGCCACCGGTATTCGCACACTCAGAGGCCTTGACCATGTATTCATCGGCCTGGCGCGCATACTCCGAATTTTTGCGTACGGTGTCGGTCAGCTTCATCATGGCATGGGTAGTTTGCTCAATGGCACTGGCTTGCGTTTCCGTGCGATTCGACAGGTCCAGATTACCCTCGGCGATTTCCTGCGACGCAGTGCTGATCATGTCGGCACCAGATCGCACACTGTCGACAATATTGACGAGGCTCGCGTTCATGTCGTACAACGCACTAAGCATCTGCCCCGTTTCATCGTTATCCACACGGGTTGGTTTGGCGCTCAAATCTCCCCTTGAGACACGTTGAGCCAGCCCAACCGCAGCATTCAATGGTGCCGTAATACTGTTGGTCAATTTGTAGCCGACCGCGCCAGACAGCAACATGGCGGCCGCACAGATGGCGATCATGATGAAGTTTGCGCGATCCAGCGCAACTTCAAAACTAGTCATATTTGCTGAAACTTGCTGGTTTTGCAGGGCAACAAGATCATCCAATGCCAACAACCATTTTTCTTGTACCGGAGCCGCTTTGGTGGTGAGCGCCTTGGTTGCCATGTTTCCATTGAAGCCAGCCACCGCTTCTTTGGCCTCCACAATAAAAGGGGCAATCTCACGTTCAAATTGTTGCAAGCGCGTGAGGATTTCGCGCTCGTCGCTGCTCAAGCCGATCTGGATAAACTTCGCCTCACTCCGTTTGTAAGCATCTTGCTCGCCAACGATGACGGCCATGTCTTTGGGCATTTGGATGACGTCATTGGAAGCACCAATGCTGCGCCCCAAGAGCACCTGCCGAAACAATGCGGTGCGCATGGATGCCAGTTCAGTGGACTTGCCGGTTGCGCTGCTAACAGAGCTGCTCAAATCATTGCGTGCACTGCGTGATGACAGAACCGAAATGGCTGTCACACCGGCCATCAAAAACAAGATAAGAATGAAAGAAAGGGCCAGACGCTGGCCGATCTTTATGTTGCGTGTGAGCATAGTCAAAGTCTCAAGTCAAAAATGGCATCTATTTCGGCCATATGCTACGAGTATGGTAGGTTTAGACCCGCATCGACCCAAGTAAAAACCCGAACTCTTTGCATCCACTGTGGGCAGGGTAGACGGTGCTGCGCAGTCTATTGTGGCCACTAGTAAAAGCGGTAGATTTGTTTATGCTAGGCTGACGTCCCCACTAATGGGGCCTTGTGCAGACTACAGTGCCACATTCAGTCAACATCAGAGGAGCCCGACTTGATACCCGAAGCCATGCTTAATTCCATGCGTGCCACAGGTCTTGGAGCCCTGATGAAGGGTGCCGGCCTGCTGACCCGCTTCATTCCCATCCCGCAACCCACTTTGCTGGTGGGCCCAGGCTCCAGCGCGCGGTTGGGGCAGGCAATAGCCGGATTCGGCCATCGCAAGATCCTGATCGTGACCGATAGCATCATCTCCAAATTGGGGTTGCTCAAGGGACTGACGAATGCGCTGACAGCGGGCGGTGCGCACTATGTCGTGTTCGACGAGATTACCGCCGATGCGCCCATTCCGCTGATCCAGAAGGGCATTGACTTCTACGTAGACGAGGGCTGTGACGCCATCGTGGCCTTTGGTGGTGGCTCCAGCATGGACGCGTCCAAAGCAATCGCAGTGGCCGCGTCCAACCCCAAACCGCTGACACAGCTGGCGGGCTACCTCAAGGGCCTGCGCGCGCCTGTCAAGGTCTATGCCGTTCCCACCACGGCGGGTACGGGCTCTGAGGTGACCGTCGCAGCTGTTATCTCTGACCCGGTGAACCACAAGAAGCTGGTCATTGTGGACCCGCGCATGGTGCCCAAAATGGCTGCACTGGACCCCTCGCTCATGACGGGCTTGCCGCCCCACATTACCGCTGCTACGGGCATTGACGCGCTGACCCATGCGATCGAAGCGTTTGTGGGCAACTGGACCACGAGTTACTCTGACGGCATGGCGCTGTCGGCGGTGGGCCTGATTTTTGAAAATCTGCGCACCGCCTACACGCACGGCAAGAACCTGGAGGCCCGCGAAAAAATGTCGCTGGCCTCCACCTATGCCGGTTTTGCATTTACCCGGGCCAATGTGGGCTATGTGCATGCCATTGCCCACCAGTTTGGCGGCCTGTACCACACACCGCACGGGCTGGCCAACGCCATCATGTTGCCGCTGGTCTTGAAATACTCCCGCCCCGCCATTGAACCCAGGCTGGCACTGCTGGCAGTCGCCGCGCGGGTAGGCACCGATGGTGAACCCGAACAGGTGCTGGCCCAAAAATTTCTCGATGCAGTGGACCAGCTCAACCACGACCTGGGCATTCCAACCTACTTGGAAGCCCTCAAGGAGTCCGACATTCCAGACCTGGCCAAGGCTGCCTGCTGGGAGGCACACACCAACTACCCCGTACCACGGTATATGTCGCAAGACGTGTGCGAGGACTTGATTCGCAAGGTACTGGCACCCAAGAATCCCCCCGCGAAGAAAACCAAACGGCGCAGCGCTGCCGCAAGCGGCAATAGCTAAGGCTGGAAGACGGAAGACACACGAGGAACTGCAATGAAAAAAATAGTATCGGTTACGCTGGGTTCGTCCAAACAAGACTTCGAATTCAAGACAGAGTTTTTGGGGCAATCGTTTTCGGTGCGCCGCATGGGTGCGGACCAGGACACAGGCAAGGCCTGGGAACTGATGCGCCGCCAGCAAGCCACAGCGGATGCCATTGGCCTGGGGGAAATTAGCGACCACTACCACGTCGGCTTGCGCACCCTCATCAACAAGGAGACGCAGCGTCTGACCAATGTGGTCACCCGCGTCCCCGTCACCACCGGGGCCACGTTGCGTCGCCTGCTGCAGGTGCGAGCCGTGCGCTATGTGCAAAGGGAGCTAGGCCACTACTTCAACAACAACCTGGTGCTTTTCCTCTCCGGCATGCGCAACTACGACATGGCGGTGGCCATGTCGGACTACACCAAGAACCTGAGCTTCGCCGACGCGCTATTTCAAACCGGGGCCCCCACCATGCTGGGTTCACTGGAACAACTGGAACTGTTTGCCAAGGGCAGCAACCTCATGCTGTCCGGAAAAACGGGGCAAATGCTCGAAGCTGCACTGCCAACACTCAAGAACCGGTTTGTGGCCGAAGTGGTGGCCAAATCCCACGTCATCGTGGGCACCTTTGCCGAGATCAAGGCGGTGGGCAATGCTTCCAACCTGGAAGGAAAGACCATCATCACTTCCGCCGTAGACGACCTGCGCATGGCATTTTTTACCCGGTGCAAGGTCAACCTGGTGGTCGACGTCTCGCCCAAGCTGTTCCCCGAAGTAGTGGGTATCAACACCCTAGAAGCCATGATGCTCGCGACAATGGAGAAATCGCACCAAGAAGTACCCGACGAAGATTTTGGGGAGATTCTGGACGAGTTGCACGTCAAACCCCGCCTTCTGCACCCTACGGGCACGTTTCGCAACATCCGCCGGTTTGCGTTCGTCATCCATCCCTTGAGCCAGAACTACATCAAGAAGGCATTCCCCATTCCCGCTGCGACACCCAAGTTTGTGATGGACAAGGTCGAAACCCTGGCCGCCCACTTGCCACCCATGGTGTATTGCAAGATGAGCAACATCGTCTCGCCCACCGGTGCCGAGGCCGAGGGCTGGCTGATCAGTGTGGGTGGCACGCCCAAAGAGATGCTGACCCGCAGCCCCGAGTTCACCTACCGCCGCCTGCTGCAGGCGTCCAAGATGGCCGAAAAAATGGGTGCGCAGATCATGGGCCTGGGTGCCTTCACCAAGGTGGTGGGCGACGCTGGTGTCACCGTGGCACGGCGCTCCAGCCTGCCTATTACCACCGGTAACAGCTACTCGGCATCGGGTGCGCTGTGGGCCGCAGCCGATGCCATGCGCCGCATGGGCCTGCTGAAGGTCAACACGCACAACAAAAAGGTGGCAGCCAAGACCATGGTCATCGGCGCATCGGGCTCCATCGGCTCGGTTAGCGCGCGCCTGCTGGCCATGTCGTTTGACGAGGTCTATCTGGCGGGGCGCACCCTGAGCAAGCTCGATGAACTGAAAGCCTCGATCTTGAAAGAGACACCCGACGCCAAGGTGTTCACCACCGTTGATTACAACGACCTGCTGGCCGACATGGACATGATCGTCACGTCCACCTCCGGTGCGGGCAAAGAGATTTTGGACATCATGCGGGTCAAGCCCGGCTGCGTCATCACCGACGTGGCACGCCCACTGGATTTGCCCGCAAGCGATGTGGCCAAGCGCCCTGATGTGTTGGTCATCGAGTCCGGCGAGATTGATCTGCCCACCAAGGTCAAAGGCTTGAAGAGCATTGGCCTGCCACCCAACGTGGTCTATGCCTGCCTGGCCGAGACCATTGTGCTGGCGCTGGAGGGCCGCTTTGAAGTGTTCACCGTGGGCCGCGACACCGAATGGGAAAAGGTCAAAGAAATCTACAAGCTGGGCCTCAAACACGGAATGAAGCTGGCCGCTATTTCCGGTGTGAACGGTGTATTCACCGACGAAGCCATTGCCAAGGTAGTGACACTGGCCAAGAAGGCGCGGCTCACCTGGAAAGACAGCGCTGCGAACAAAGCCAAGCAGTCTGCCACGCCGGTCGTTGCCAAAAAGACGAAGGCTCCTGCCAAGAAGGCTGTGACTGCTAAGACTCCAGCGGTAAAAGCACCTGCAAAAAAGGCCGCGCCGGCCAAGAAGGCAACGCCGCGCAAAGCCAACGCTTAAATTGCCCGGCAGCAACAGCAATGGATTGCTCGCCGCCGACACCATTGCCGACAAAGAAGCCGGTACCGTCATCGTGCACGGAGGCTATGAAAGCCGGGTGTGGGTCGATGGGAAGGATAAGCAGCTCGAAGCAGGAGCCATAGGCGGCCACTGGGAAGACAAACGCACTATCAGCACAGACCACATTGCCAAACGCACGGGTGACTGGGAAGGCACGGCAGACCAAGAGCAGCATCGGCATGGTGGGGGCACTAAAAGTAATTGCTATGGAGTTGATAGCTGCTTACGCACATTGCTCGAGGGCCGGTGGCTTGTTTCATTCAAAAGCGCAAATGATGAGGCGTGGCGACAGGTCGCATAACATCGAACACTGTAGCCGTTACCATATGCGGCTAACGCAAACGTCATAGCCCAACACCGTAGCAAATACTGTATGACTTTCAAAGGCATCAAAACTAAAGCCAGTATCGCTGTCGGCGCGTGTGTGTTGCTCGTGCCGATGCTGGCTGCCTGTGGCACAACAGGTGAAGCTCCGGCTAAGAATACGTCAATCAAAGTAAAAGCACCCACCATGTTTCGCTCACCCAGCACGCCCAAAGATGTATTGCTCAACTTCAAATATGCGGTCGAACATGATTTGCTTTTACAGCGCAGTTTTTATGAGCCAGAGAAATTGCGATGGTTCTTGGGGGAGTACGAGGCGACGGCGAATCCGAATAACACGCCAATCCAGCAAGTGTTTGACTACACGACAACTGAGAGTGCTATTTACTCTTCTTGCGTTCAATTTGGCAGTTCGACTTGGTATGACGCTCAAAATACGGCTGTAGGGCCAATGGGGTTTAGCGGTGCCTTCGGTGTTCGGCTGAAATACACCGATGCGAACAACGATGCCCGTCGAACTTCGCTGTGTTCGCAGTTCAATGCGGACACGATGCAACAAGTATTTGGTCCCCCCACTAGAGTTTCAAGCATCTTTCCACCAGATGGTTCACCGCCACCACATGGCGGTAGTGGCATTGTGTTTGGCGAGAAATCGCACCCGCTCGGGCATAACAATATTAGTTACGACTTGAGTACTGCGAAAACCCGCCGGACAGTTGAATTCTTAGTCATTGGCAATGGGCTGATCCGCTCTGTTGGTTTCCGTTCTAGTCAACGGTTGGGAGAGTAAACATGGTCACAGTAGCCTTGACCCCAAAAGCGTTAACGATGTTGTCGAATGAGAAAAGCGGTCTTTCGCCCGCAAACATTCGGAGCATCACTTCAGCCGCCAACCAATCCCCCTACTTTGCAGGGCAGCTAAATGAAGCGGCAAATCGCGACGTCGTTATAAATGTCGATACTCGTCCTGGCCTAGGTACAAAGTTTGACGGAAGTACAAACACAAAGACCATCGTCATCGACCCCACCTGGCTACCCGGATCCGGGCACACGACCAATGAAGTACATCCGAATCAGTTTGCAGCCGTACTGGCACATGAACTGGGTCACGCACTATCGCCAGGCGGGTATGGCTGGTTTGGCACGATCAGAAATCCAACAGATGCCAAGATAAGTGGACGAGTGAACGAAGGCGTAGCGTTGTCGTCGGAATTCATTGTTGCAACCCAAATGGGCACAAGCATGCACTCGGACCCGGGTGTGGTGGGTAATCGGTCCGCACTCACGCCGCTTTTGCGTACCGCAGCCACAAACAATGGGACTGATATTGCCGCTCTAACCTTTGACAGTCCAGCTGCTAACGCGTTTCTCAGTCCAACCGGTAATGCGGTGACCGACGCCGGCACTTGGAATGGCGCGTCAAAAGGCTCAGTAGCACCACAACTGACATATGACGAATACAACGCTGATTATTGGGTTATCAGTGTGTGCAGCAATACGTCGAGTACTGCAGCAGTCACAGGGTCCAACGTGGATTGGAGCAATGTGCCATCAGGCACATTGAGCTATGCACTTACGGCAGATGGAGGGTGTACATACAGCTTTCCCGGTATTAGGTTGCGCACAGGCGGTACGGCTAGTTTGTCTGGCGGTGTGGCTGCGACTGGCGCACCCATTGCAGTTAACGTCACATTGGATACACCCAATGGCATTACTACTAATACCGATGGCACGACGACGCAAACCACCAGCACAACGGACGGCGAATTTTCCCGAATTGTTCACACCACTACTTTTGACAGTGATGGAAAAATCCTGACCGAACAACATTACGCAATCAACACACTGGACAACACCACAATTCCGTTAAATGCTGACGGCACTTACATTGTTCAGCCTGCCGTCACAACACTGCCCGCCAATGCTGAAGCAACAACCACAACCACAACCGCCAGCACAGAAACTTCAGAGCAAAAACAGCCTCCAGCCCTCGCGGAACCTGCACAACCAGCTATAGAAGCAGCAGCAACCGCCCCCGACTTCACCCCCGAACAAATTGCCGGCATCAACGCCGGTACAGGCTTTGCCAGCAACATCTTCTCCCTGCGCAACTGGGACAAGATGGACGACTTGGGCCATGTCAATGCACTGGTCGGCACCTACAACGCCTACACCGCACTGAGCAACCCCATAGGTGGCACCACCGCCATGGGCCAGGTCGGCGCAGGCCTGGGCCTCATCTCTGCCGTCAAGAGCGGTGACGGCCTGAGCATCGCCACCAGCGGGGCCGCCTTTTACAACAGCTTCTATGCCGGCACCAGTAGCGCCATACCCGTGCCCATCATCGGCTTCCTGGGTGCAGCCAACGCCTTGTCGCACGACGACCCGTGGGGTGCGGCTGCCAGCGTAGCTGCATGCTACCCGCCGTACGGCACCATCATCAGCTTCGCCATCACCATGATGGGCATGATGTTCAGTGACGACCACATCCCCCCACCGCCACCGCCCCCCATGGGCGAAGTCAGCTTCACCTGGGGCGCAGATGGCCACATCACCACCAGCCTGCAAAACAACGTCAGCGGCGGCGGGGCCGTGGCCAGCAGTGT
>JACCDN010063038.1_pt1 | contig 28844 bp, 4 predicted proteins | sample 7441691 | NCBI WGS metagenome assembly JACCDN01 (sample SAMN15323439, study PRJNA562643) | freshwater metagenome | isolation source: river surface water | place: USA:Blue River Watershed | collected 2017-08-16 | reverse complement strand
GCCAAATCGCTGTGGGTGAAAGTAAAGAGTCGGTCGCCTGCAGTTGCATTGGTGGTGGTCTTGAAAACCAGCTCTTTTTCAATCGACTGAACTTCGGCTGCTGAAAATGCAGTGTTGTTAGCTTTACTAAATATCAAAGTTTTATCAGCGGCTGAATACAGCCAACTGACACCAGTGGCGATACCAATGGTCATGGGCTGCCCGTTGTTGGAAGCATTCACTCCACTCCCAAATATGACAGACCCAGAACCAAACTCCAACTTGTCATCTGGACTGATCACTGAATTCAACATACTCACTTGAATACTGGCAACGCCCTCATCAACGCTGGCTTTTTTGATGCTGTCTGCAACCTGTACACCGGAAGCTGCAGTTTTGATATTCATTGTTCGCACACGTTCGTTTTGTACATCTTCCTTGCTCTCGTCCAAATCAATCGGCTCTGGCGCGCGGGTATCAACTTGAATGGTGGCTGTTGCACTGTTACTTGCATTGCCCGCTTGGTCGGTATGGATGAAGGTGAAGGTTCTATCTCCCTGGGAGGCTCCGTTCGTTTGAAAACCTAATGTGCCCTCAATTTTTTGAACATCGGCAACATCAAAACTATCACCATTGGATTTTTTGAATGTTAAGGTTTTGTTGGCATAACTGAATGTCACGCCAGATACACCAGCGATAGTTTGGGTGGTGGCTGGCAGATCAGCATTCAGGGCATAAGCAATGCCGTTGATTACAAACTTATCGTTGGCAGGGTCAAAATTAATGCCACCAACGGTCACACTGATGCTAGCAATATCGTTATCGACAGGCCTCTTTATATTTTCGGCAATCAACACTGACTGGCTACTGCTGGCAAGGACAGATTGATTGAAATATTGCTTAGTCTCAGCGTCCGTAACATCAGTGCTTCCATTCAGATCGATGTCACCTGGCCCTAAGGTATCCAACTTGACGGTGGCTGTTGCGCTCGTACTGTCATTGCCCGCTTGATCGAAGTGAGTGAATGTGAAGGCTCGCTCACCTTGCTTACTGTTAATGCCGCGCGTAGTGAATATCAGCGCTTGTTCAATCTTCTGAACATCAGCAGCATCAAAGTTGAGACCGTTAGCTTTCTTGAAGGTAAAGCTTCGATCAGCGACGCTGTATTGCCAAGTCACACCAGATACCCCCGCTACAGAACGGTTCACTTCGCCCGTATTGCCTGAGTTAAGGTTACTGAATAAGGTATTTGAATCGTTTATATAAATCTTGTCATTGTCAAAGTCAAAACCAACGCCACTGAGCTTCACACTGAAGCTAGCAATGTCGTTATCGGCGAGCAGCGCCATCTTTGGCGCGATGGTCACGGCTTTGCTAAGACCATTTGCAGTCGATTTATTGAAATATTGCAATGTAGCTGTGTCAATCACTCCCACAGCATTGGTACCGTCAAGGTCAACCGCTTTTGTCGCGTTGTAATCCACTGAGATGGTTTTGGTTGCCCCGTTGTTTGAGGTCTGCGTTGACAAACCAACCATGTCGATGTGATCAAAAGTGAATGTGCGCTCTGACTGCGTATCTATGTTGGGTAAGGAGACACTTTTGAAGAACAAGTTGGATTCCAAAAGTGCAACATCTTGCTGTCTGAACGCAGCTTTGTTGGTCAATGAAAAAGTCAGTGTTCTGCTGGTGCTATTGACAATGTATTCCCAATCCACACCAGAGACGCCACCAATGGTGATGCCAGAACCTCGACCACTGGGGGTGGCTAAGTTCAGAGTAACTACATTATTGGCATCGCCAAACAACACAAAGTCTGCAGCGGCAAGTTCGGCTTTAACACCAATGGTCAATTGGATTTTCGCGATGTCTGTGTCTGATGTGGTTTTTATATTGGCGGCAATGGCAACTGGTAAACCTGAGTTGTTGGCAGACTTGTTATAAAAACCTGTCTCAAGTTGCCGATCACCCAAATCGCTTGCGAACAAGACCTTATTGGGTGCCTGGTTGTCAATGCTCATTGTCACCGTGGCAGCACCTGTTACTGCGTTGCTGTTGCCGACTACATCGGTATGGTTGAATTCGAATTTTCGAACATTACCGTTTGTGTCAGTGGTGGAGAATCCCAACGCACGCTCAATGATTTGCACTTCCGCGGCCGTGAACACGCGGCTGGTTCGAGCGGCATCTGTAGAAAACTCGAAGGTATTGCTGTTGGCCGTGTACTTCACATTGACACCGATAGGTACACCATCGATCGTCACCGATTGAGTTTGGCCATCAACCAATGTAAAAGCACTAAACGTTCCAGAAGAACGGTAAGTCACTTTGTCAGTCGCCGCACTGAAATTGCTTATCTTCAAGGTAATGACGGCGATGTCGTCGTCAGTGACCGAGTGAATATTGGGTGCAATAAGTTTGGATTGACCGAAACTAGTGCCGCCGTATGCCACATCTTCTGTGTTGCTGTTGGTGGCATTGGTATTGAGTTTGATCGCTTGGGGGCCGTTCACATCCAATGTAAACGTAAAACTCTGTCGGCGCCCTAAAAACCCTTGGTCATTGACCAAACGCGCCCAGACTGTGTAGATGCCCGATGTTTGAGGTTTTAATAAATTGTTGTAATCTGCGATGGAGCCGTACGATCCTCTCTCCTCCAAGCTGACAACAATGGATGTACCACCAGCCGTGCCAAACGCTTCCGTGAAATTCAAAGACGAATCATTGCTCTTTAAATCGGTGGTATTGATACCACTGTCAGTTTTCAGGCCGATGCTCGGCAGTGGCTGAAGCATATAAAAATTCACCAATGATTGCAACCTACCTTGCGTATCAATATTGGTGCCGTCACGCTGAGCAGCTATGCTCTCTAAAACACCTGCAATATCGCTGGCACTGGCTGAACCAAGTGTTCCAAGGCCTAACTTGATCAAATTTTCTTTTGTCAACAAAAGAGCGGAAGCTGCATTTCCATTGTTGGTTTTTTCCAAGATGGCATTGGTTACAGCTGCCAAAAGATTGATTTCTTTGACCGTATCTACTTCTGTGCTGAGTTTGAAATCAAGCACGCTATTGAGCAATCGCAAATTGATGCTGCCATCTGTCATACCACCAATATCTGCCCCAATGTCTGCGAATTGGGAAACACGCAAGGCTGGTACTGGTGGTGTATCAACAGGGTTGGTCGTTGCGCCATTGACAATGGTTGCATTGGCCAGCGCAAAAACAGCGTTATAAGCACTGACTACTTTTTGAATACCACTGACTGAGTTGGTGTTTGCAAGACCGACGCCTGCGGTGGCTAGGGCATCATTGATGGCGTCGATGTTTTTGTCTGTGACATCAGTGACATTTGCATCGGTGTAGTCCTGCAAGATAGGCTTTCTACCACTTTGGCCGACTTTGTAGGTAAATTCGGTAGGGTTTTGCTTGTCACTTGAAATCACATTCTCTTGCGCAAAACTACTGATGAGGTTGATGGCAGTCGCAATACGAGTGTCCACAATGATGGTGTTGCTTTTGGCAGCCACCTCATCTGTATTGGGGGTGGTTATATTTCCAAATGCGTCACGCAATGAAGCAACATTCACCAAACTATCTTTGTCAGCGGTGATGCCGTCAACCCTATCGTTGTCTCCAAAGCCAATGGTGTATTCAAACTGCAATGTGCCAGTATTGTTGCTAGACGCAACAAAGGTGGCTGTTTTTTTCACACCACCTATGTCAATGGTGAATCCTGGGGTCTGTGCCCCGTTAGCAATCAGCTCTGTGGTCTCACTCATGAACAAGTTAATCCTGATTTTGTCACCAAAACCCAGAGCTACAGTTTTTGTGTTGTTGTTGCTATCCAGACCAATGATGCGAATGGCGCTGATTCGCGGTGCTCGTGTTTCAAGGTACAACACGGGACTAGATTTTGATTCAATACCGTAGTTGCCAACAGCATCTTGATACGCATCTTTAGCAACGCTGAATAAACCAGCTTTTTCTAAATTAATGTCAGGTGTGTTCGCCGTAAACTTGACCGTGAATTCGGTTTCATTGATTTTATTGAAGTCGCTCAAAGAACCTAACGATACTCTATTGTTATTTACAATTGTGGTTCCAACTTTTATGGCGGCCAGATTAAAATCTGCAGGCGCTTCGTCAAATTTAAAAGTGAAAATACTCCACTCATTTAATGCTAACTTCGTCAGATTATCGGCATTTGTAATCGTTAGCTTAGGCCCTACCTTGTCCACCAATACCGGTGTGTTGTTGCTAAAGTCTGCAGTCAGATTGACTGAATTGATGGTACTTGTGATTGTGGCTTGAACAGTGTATTTAAAACCGGACTCAAATTTACTCTTATCAATTTGGTCCGCACCAACCGACCATGTACCGTCAGAGCTGATGCGTAAATCGGTGTTAATGGTGAAGGTTTTTGTTGAGTCTGTGCTGGTGAAAATTAATTTTGTAACTTTCGCATCGTGGACATCACGCCAACTTAGACTTGTCGCCTGGCCAAAAATGCTGAGTGCCCCCAACTCTTCAGCATTGATGCCATTGTTTGCATTTACGGCAGCCCCTCCCCAATTGATGGTAGTGCTAGGGTCGGCAGTATAGAAACTCCAATTGTCACCCAACAAACCATCAAAAGTGGCCCCCGAAGTCGACACGAAGGCACCTTCATCAATCGTAACACTGTAATTTCTATTTGGTACCAGTGCGTTTTCAGGAGAGAGCTTTATTGTAAATTCGCTACCGCTACTGCTATTGTTTATAGAAATCTGTGAATCGTTGACAGGTATTTTGATTGTTTTTCCGGTAGGAGACTCATCAATCAAATAGATGTACTTGTTGGGTTGCGCCTCAATGGGAGCGTCAAAAAGGAGCTTAAGTTGTGAAGTGCTTGCAATCGCATCTTTTGTGAGGATTTCCCAAGAGAGTTTTGCAGCAGTGTCAATCGTGATCGTTTCTTCTTTAGATGAAATAATGGGGTTACCAGCAGCATCTGTCAAAGATGCAATTACTTTGTAATCTCCTTTGCTCAAAGTTTTCGATCTGAAATCGACGCTCCAAAGACCGTCTGCTCCGACAACACTGCTGTATTTCAATTCACCATCCAAAGTCAGGGCCACATATGAACCGTCCGCAGCCGTGGCCTTTCCTTTGAATATAAGATTAGTCGCACTGGTTCTGAAATCTTGCGTACCAGAGTCAGGTGAAATTTCAGTAATCTCTATGGTCTTACCAGTTCGATCGTCGCTCGAAAAATCTATTACCACTGGCTTATCAAAGCTGAAGTCTTTAGATACGGGTGTTCCGTCTGCCAGCTGGAGTTGCGCGGTTACCTTATAGGTTCCCTCATCCAATTGTCTGCCTTCAGCAATTGACCATAGCCCGTTCCTGACTACCCCACCGTCAATCGTGATGTCATTTTGGCCTTCGCGCTTTAGGATGAGTTTGATCTTGGTGTTATCTGCTGCATTGCTCTCACCACTGAAAGTCAGTGATCTCGCTTTGGTGATGAAATCGCCCTCGATGGCACCAGTATCTGGGTTGATGCCTGTGAAATCTACGCTCAAACCATCGAACAACAAACTTTGCAGCTCAGGCACACTGTCAGCCTTGTCTGCCACTGTGGCTTCGATAGCGGTTAAAAATGCACCTAGATTAGTAGAAGTCACCCCTTTGACGCCTATCAAAGCAAAGTCCTCAGCCTTCAGCTCTTGACTCAATGTTTTTCCATCGGCCTGATCTTGAATGGCAATGCTGATGGTGGCGAGCCGATTGATTTGCGCAATGGTTGCCACATCCTCTCGTTTTTGCCGATCAACGATATCGGTAAGCAATTGCAACCGAGGTCCGTTGCTGCTACCGGTGGGCACTGGGCTTATCCCCAGCAAATTGCAATCATCTGCGGTTAGAGCGTTCTGAGTGGCTGTAAGTACATTGGCGACACCTGCATCGGCCAATGCAAAAAACTTACGGTACGCATTGACCAATTTTTGAAGTTTGGATGCATCGTTAGGATCGTTCAAATTGATCACGCTTGCAGCATTAACGCTCGAGGTCGCCAAAGCATCATTGAATGAATCGGCATCAGCTTCAGTTACATCACCTTGTATGCCAGCAGCCGAATAAATCAAACGTGTTGGACGATCACCCTGGTACTGAAAATTGCTGCCGTTTAAAGGTTTACTTTGGCTGTTATCGTCCGCAAATTTAGCAATTGCCGCCAGTGCGGTTGCTTGCAATCCAAGCTCTTGATTCACCAATTTTTGTATTTTAAATACTGTGTCCACCTCTGAACCATCGTTCAGCGTGACCTCGATAGCGCTCAAAACTTTACCTAAATTATCGGATACAACACCTGTAACGCCCAAGGCCTTGAACTGTTCAATGCTGTTTAGTCCCCCAGGCTTAGACGCTGCCGTGTTCATGACCGCGTTGACAATATCTGCCAACGCCTGCAGTTCATCAGCAGTGTCAATTTCAGATTTTTCTTTTTTGTAGTCAATCACATCATTCAGAAGGTTGACTTTGTACTTGTCACCCACAATACCAGCCACACCAAGCAAGGTGTAGTCTTTCTCTTGAATGACATCACCCTGGTTTTTGTTAGCCGCGGCCAATACTTCAAGGTAGGCATTGACCAATTCACGCACCGATTTGGCATCAGACACTTGCGTAGATTTCACACTTTTTGTGGCCAAAGCACTGTTCATTGAAACCAAATTGCTTTCATTGACAGTATCGATGCCTAAATCAAGGTAGTCTTGCACCGTGGGTTGCTCTGACGCGGTGCCCAGATTTGTAGGGTCTTCTCGAGCGTCTGCGTATTGTTTGATTTTATCTAAGGCTTTATTGAACTTTTCAACAAATGGCTTTAACAAGTCTTGTAGTTCTTGGATGGAATCTACTTTATCGCCCGTATCTGGCGTATTAACAATGGCCTTTCGAACCACAGCAAAGTTATCGGCAGTGACAATATCTACCCCTAGCTTGTTCAAATCATCGACTGACAAACCATCTAAGCCATTGGCTTGATACATCACACGCGAGGCGATGTTCGCGAAGTTCTGAATTTCTAAAACTGTGTCGACATCCGCGTTGGTTTTGTGGGCAATCACATCTCCCAATAAATTCAATCGCGCCTGCACCACAGCAGTTTTGACATTTACATCAGCTATTTGCGTGACAACATCCAAATCAGTAACGCCCAGCAAACCATACTGCTCTAGCGTTGGTTTAGGACCTGTATCCACAGCACTACCATTGGCAATTTTTAAAACGGCGATATAGGCATCTGCTAATTTTTGAATTTTTTCTTGCGTATTGACGCTCGTGAAAACCACATTTGCAGTTGCCAGTGCGTCGTTGAAGGCATTAGCCTCAGCCTCAGTAACATCACCACCACTGGCGCCAACAATGCCTGCTTTTTTATAGGTACCTATCGTTGGTTCGTCAATATCATTACTGGTGTTGTATTTAAAGTCTGCTAAGGGTGTAGGCTTTGATTTTGAATTTTGATCTGCAAAATTTGCGATTTGCAGAATCGCTGCACCCGCTTCGCCCAAATTGTCTGCAATCAATTTAGAAAGCTCGATGTAGGTATCAACCTCAGTTCCATTATTTAACGTGTTGTCGATGGCGCTATTGATTTTAGTTACGATGCTTTCATCTACATTAAAACCAAGTAACTTGAGGTGATCAGTTGTGACTCTGCCTATACCGGCGGCCTTGTCGATGACGGTGGATGTTGCCTGCGCCAATGCCTGAATTTTCTTGATTGTGTTGACATCTAGAAAATCTTTGCGATCAATGATGTCACTTAGCAACTGGGCTTTAGGATCAGCCAATGTCAATCCGTCGTCTTGAAATAAACCGACACCTAGGTTCTTGTAAGCCGCTGCTTTAGATAATTTATCTAAAGTCGTATCGCCGTTGTTGTTAGCCAACTTCACAATACCGATTGCAGCAGTGACCAAAGTTTGCAGCTTATCGAAGGTGTCAATGTTGTCGCTCACGATTGGCGCTGTCGCAAGCGCGTCATTGACTAAGGCAACCCACCTTTCGTCACTGACATCAGGTTCGCCTGCTATGCCTGCCGCCTTGTATATTTCTAGGCTCGGTTTGACGCCGATATATTGACCATCGCTAGAATTAACAGGAAGTGAATCTGCGTTGTCATTGGCGAATTTTTTGAGTGCTTCAAAGGCTTGCGTCGCTTTGTCGGCAGCATTTTTTACTAAATCTTGTAATTCTTTCCAGGTGTTGACAGCATCTTCATTACCAGTTGCGTCCATGATGGCATGTGACACAGCGGAAAAGTTATCTTTTGTGACACCTTCGATTTTGAGCTGATTGGTGAGTTGATCAAGCGTTAACCCAGTGATGTTTCGCGTCAATAGCATCACCGCTTTAGCGGCATTTGATCTATCTTGAATTTGGGGAACTGTTGCAACATCTTTTTTCTCGATGATATCAATCACATCACCCAATAAACTGGCGACATAACTATCAACACCCTCCACACCAATGAGCGTGTATTGATGCGCCTCTGGGTTGCTAGGGGTTATATTATTATCTCCACCACCAGCCAAATCTAAAATGCGAATGTATGCACTGACCAGTTGTTTCAGAGCGTTTAGATCATTAATGCTGGCACCCGTGACAGTGCTTGTGGCCAGAGCGTTGTTGATTGATTTATAGTTATCTTTATCAACAATATCCACACCTGCGCTTCTGTAATCGTCTACCGTTGGCTGTTCGCCTATGTAATCCGTCTCAAAGGGCTTTGTGTTGTCATCGGCAAATTTCTTGATTTTCGCCAAAGCTGAGCCGTTGGCACCGGCATCAACAATCAATTGATTCGTATTTGCATCAACGGAAAGTGTCTTAACAACATTCTGTGCTGGATCTACCGTTTGAGCCATGTTGTAGAGGTTGTCGGTAATACGCCCCGTTCCAAAAGAAAGGCTATTAGCCTCTGCGGTGACTCCGCCCGATGTGTCTTTGTCAGTGATGCCAACGGTGTACTCAAACACCAAATCCTTAGACCCACTGCCACTCACATACTTTGCCTGAGGCTTGGCGCTGCCGACAACCAAGGTGAAAGTGGGCACACCCGTAACTAACACTTCCTCTGACATGGTGACTTTGACTCTGATCTTATCGCCTTCGCCCAAGATGGCATTGAAGCTTTCGGCTCCGTTTTCTTTTGTAAGAACACCTGAAATTTCTACCTTGTTAACAATCGGCCCCAATGTGTCAATGGTCAGCGGTGGATAGTTAAAATCGGAACTGACAGATTGACTGATATTGCCAGCAGCATCCTTGAAAGAGCCTGATTTGATTTTAAAAATAGAAGCGTCGTCAGTTGCTGAATTGAACGACACATTGTCACTGGCTTGTAGCACCACAGTGCGAGTTTTGCCGCCACCTGTAATTGACAAAATACGCGCCACATCGTTGCCATTGAATTGAGCAATTACCAGATCGTCCTTGGTGAATGAATCGACGGGGTCTTCGCTGAAAACAAAGTCAAATGTTGCCACACCACCTTTGGATAAAATTTTATTTTTTTCATCCCAGGTGATGCTGATGAGCGCTGGAGGGTCTTCATCGATCAATACAGCAGCACTTTGAAAGATTCCAACGCTGTCGAAGTGCTTTGTACCAATTTTGGCACCTAGATCTACCGTGATGGTGTATTTTTCACCAGAGATCAGTTGACTAGCCCAACTCGCATCGTTGGCAAGCGTCCAACTTTTGCCGTCTTGACTCCAAGTGACTCCTTTTACATTTGTTCCATCTTGGCCGATTTCACTCAGAGCAAAAGAGTTTGGTGCGTTTGAGTTAGTGGTGTTCGTTCTGCTGAATGTGATTTTGGTAATTCGTGCATTTGAAACATTAGCTAGCTCAACGCTTGATATTTCTCCTTTGATGACCAAGTTGTTGCCATTGACACCTAATTCCAATGCGTTGATACCATCTAGGGCATCAAAGGATTGTTGGCTCAAACCTGCAAAAGAGACCGTCGTTGAAGGGTCTACGGCTCTGAATGTCCATTGATCCCCTAACAATGCAGCAAACTTTACCCCTGCCTCGGATTCAAATGCACCTTCTTCAATGGTTGCTTTGTAGCTGTGTTCCCGAACAAATATACCGCTCGGGTCGATGATGACTTTATGATCGTTGAGTGGATCAATTTTGACTTTACTAGTACCTGCATCAATGTCTTCAAAAACAGAGTTGTTTGTCGTATCAAAAATACGGATTTTTTTGCCTGCAACTGCCTTAACAGCAACACTGAATATCAACTCTAAATTTGATGTTACGCTGATAGCGTTTTCTGTTTTGTCGACTAAAGATATTTCAGATGATTGAATTTCGACAGTTTTCTCGTCAAATTTTTTAGGGTCGTAGTTTCCGGCTTCATCAACAAGGTAAGCCTTGACCGTATGCTTATTCAAAGACAGCGGATTACCTGTGTTGTCTAATGTCCATTTGTTGTTTTGTACTTCCGCACCAAAATACATCACACCGTCTACTTCCACCGCTACTTTTGTACCGTTTACAGCTGTACTACGGCCGACATACTTCAATTTGGTTTGGGTGGTTATGAAGTCGGTGTCACGCCCGCCTTCCTTGCTATCTATTGCCTCGATTCTTATATCGAATTGGTCTAAATCACTGTCGTACTGATTATCAATTTCTACGGGCTGGGTAAAAGCATTTTTAAACAGTAGTGCTTCGGGCTGTTGACCGTCATACATTTGTAGGGTGAGCTTGTATTTGCCGTCATCCAATGGGGCGCCGTTGCCTGCCAGCCAATTTCCTAAGCCATCTACTTTCCCTTCAAACACCAGGTCTTGATTGCTACCTTCTTTGTGCAAAGTGATGCTGATGCGAGTGCCCTCCAGCGCTTTACTTTTTCCGCTGAAGGTTAAAAGTTTATTTTTGGTAATGAAGTCATGTGAACTGTAGCCACTGTCAGGTTGAATAGCATCAAATGTGAAATCGTCAACTAAGCTTTTAAACAGCAAGTTTTGTATTTCAGAAACAGAGTCTACATTTGCTGCCTTTGCTTCACCTTCAACTCCCGCTTTTTCAATGGCGCTTAGTAAGAGACCCAGGTTTTTTTCAGCGATACCTCTAATTTTTATTAATTTAAAGTCGTCTACCTTAAAGACATAGTCAGTTTGTTCACCTGTCGCCTTGTCTTGAATCGCATTAGCGATCTCTATGAGTTTGTTGATTTCTTTGATGGTGTTGACACCATCAAAATTTTGCCCATGCACAATGTCGTTGAGCAAACTCAAACGCAAAGTGCTTTTTTTGAGTTGGGTGATATCTGCACCAATGCGTTCGTATTCATTTTGCGATAGGTTTAATGCATCATGCACAGTATTGCTAAGGTCATCAGCAGCCAGCGCAAACACTTTTCTATAAGCATCCACCAGCGCCTGCAGTTCTGCAACGGTATTGACGCTGTCGCCTGTTACATAGGGTGTCAATAACGCGTCGTTAAATGCTGCCGCTTCTTGATCGCTGATTTTGGCGTTGGATGGTGTTTTTACGCCAGCCAACATGTAAGTGCCAGCGCTGGGTTGTTGGCCGCCATTGTTTTGAGCGTACTGGACAATGATGTCTAAAGCTTTTCTTGCATCGGCTGTGTCATCCGGTTGGGGTGGGTTTGGCGCTGGGCTAGGCGTAGGGCTACCTCCGCCACCACCACCCCCACCTGCTGCAGCCGCAACTGCTGCCGCTATGCCCAATGTTGAGTATGAAATACCGCTTGCCGAAGCAACTGCAGGCACTACCAGCGCGGCTGCTTCAGTTGATCCGTCGCTCCAATTGAGAGGTGCATTATCAATAGCGGTGTTTTGCGATTCGTTGAACAGCACTTTGGCTGGTACAGATTCTTCGTCTGAAAAAACGACTGAAAATTCTTCATCCGTGACTGCATTGAATGCGCCGTCACGGATCAAAATTTTGCGTCCGGAGTTGGTGGTAAGCACAAAGTCTGTGTCTGCGACCTCCACTTTTGCAATGTCCTTTCGCAACACATCTAAGTTGACTGACTTTGCCCCAACCTTTGCAGGTGGTTGTTGCGTTGATTTGACAGATGCATTGCATTGCGAGCGGAATCAACCGACTCGCTTGTCGCTTTGGTTTCAGCTTTACTTGAGGGTATAGGACGAGTGGTGGCCATCATTCACTTTCAGTTAATCAGATAATCAATTACGCACACGTTCGGTATGCATTGCCTTCAAAGTGGTTGAAATTTCAGCCATCAGTTGGATTTGCTGTGTGGAGATGCGTGACAGCTCCGCCATGGTTTTTTCTGTGTTGGACTTATGCAAGTAGGTTTGCACTTTGTTCCAGGCATCTTGCCAATAGGTAGTTTTGGGAACGGTTTGCCTAAATTTTTCTTCTGCACTCATACTGGTACGAAGTGCTATGGCAATAGATTGGCAAGTTTGAATAACATTGAAAATTTCACGGCGTAATAGCTGTGTTTCGTTGTGGCTTTGCTCAAGATGTGTGCGAAACATTTCACTCATCTCTTGCCATCTTTTTGTTTGTTCTTCCAAAGAAGCGCTGGATGTAACTGTCAAATGGTCTAAGATTTTCTCAGTCACAATTTGACTGCCTTTGCCAAACGCAATGAATTCACGGTGCAACGCATCGGTTTGTTTTTGTTGTTGATCCTGATGGCTACGCCAAGAGACACCTAGTTCTGATAACAACTGAACTTGCTTGTTGTCTGTATGCGTCATGACCGTCTCTTTGGCACGCAAAACATCTCTATCTATTGGCAGCGACACATCCGTACCAGGCATGTCTGTCCGGCGTACCAGAACATGCAGCTGATGAATCAAACCCCGACCAATTTTGCTCACTGCTAATATCTGTAGGCCCAAAATCAGCGAGCCCAGCAAACCATAGAGCGAAGCCACGAAGGCGGTACCCATGCCACGCATTGGATCTTGTAAGCGACGCACCATGTCGGAAAAAACATCGACCGGATTGGCGTTGGCAGAGCCAGTCTGCACCAAGGCACCAAAAAGATTGCCCAAGTCTTCTAGCGTTCCTAACAAACCCACAAAAGTTCCGACCAAGCCCAAACCGATCAAGGCGCCGGCCAAATAGTTGGGCAAGGACAATCGGTCATTGAATCTGTCATTGACCGCCACGATTTCTTGCTCCACCACAGCCTGTCGACTGCCCGCGCTTAGCCTCCTTTGCCCAAGCATGATTTCAAACAAAGGCTCTAGATAAGAGTTCCACTCTAAAGAATCGAGTAAGTGGCCTCTTTGGTTGCTTTTCAAATGTGACCACTGGTGAATCAAATTGCCTTCTATGGTGTAGCGGTACAAAGTGAAGCAAGTTAAGACACAACCCAGTAAAAATGTTCCTAGGATGGCGTAGACCAATTCAGGATGTGGTGTTGAAGCGATGGACGACAACACAGCCGTACGAAAAAATAGTAGCGCACTGGCAATCACCACGACTGTTGGGAGTAATGCACCAACCCAATGACCCAACACCTTTAATTGGCGCTCATGCTTGAATGGGTGATGGACAACTTCTTGCTTGAGTATTGGGATAGATAGTGGTTTGGACATAGGTAAGAGCCTTTCAAAATAGGGGGAGCAATTAGCGCGAGCGTTCGATCACCCAGACGGTTCGCTCAATGCCAAGTGGCAAAGCTGAAACTTCTGCAGCGGGGGTAACTTTCATTTGAATTTGTTCAGGCAATGCCCCAGCTCGCAAAAGTGCGGAGCGGACAAACACCAGTCGCGCATAAGCTTCTCTGCTGAGGCGTTGATTCGTAGGATCTGCAACGACATACAGGAACCAATTTTTTTGACCCGCGCGCGCTCGCACTTCTTCAACCCAAGCCCAATCGGCGGGCTGGTTGTATTGGCTGGGTTCAAAAGTGATTTGCGACAACTCGCCATCTTTGGCCAACTCGCTTTTGAATTGATCGAATGTGGCGATGGCTGTGCTTGTGTTTTGTTTTGTTTGTGCAGCTTCGGCAACCACATTGAGCCTTGGCTCTGATTTGAAAAATATTTCATGAATTTGTGGTTGCTCAATTTTGTTGAGGACCGTTGGCGGAGGTGGTAGCGACCGCAATATGTCGTCCGCAATTTGCCTTCTCTCTTGCACTGAGCGTGCTGACTCTAAAGCTGCAAGTTTTCGCTTGTTTGACTCTTGCTCTGCGAACAGTGCTTGTTCATTCAATGAAACCAAGCCAATGGTGAACACGCCAACTAAGAAAAGTAAGTTGAGTACGACATTGATCAATGCATCGACATAGGCAGGCCAAAAATTGATTTCATCAGTTGCGCTGTGGCTCAGACTCATGGCTGCCTCTTTTCTGGTGCCTTTAAATGCAAGGGTGCGACATGGATCACGATTTCTCCTTGTGCGAAACGCGGAGGCAATGCTTTTATTGGTTTGAGTTTTAGATCGATTTGTTTTTCTGATACTCCCTGTGCTATGAGGGTTTTACGCACGATAAGCATGAGGCGGTAAGCCGAGCGTTCCATGACAGGATCAGAAGACAACACATTGCTCCAGATCGACCAATCTGTATCAGTCGGTGCTTGCATTTGTTTGATAGAGGCCACCAGTTCGGCCACTTGTCCCGCTGGAATGTCGGCCACATCAGCCGCAAAAATCAAACGAAGCTGCCGCATAGGTGTGCCAGGTGCGACGGCTTCAGATGGCACATCGGTGGGTAGCGGAGACTGTGGATTGGTCAGACTCAATCGCTTGACCACATGCTTGGGGGGCGATTGCTCTGTTTGCAAACTTGTGCGGAGCAACTCTTGCATATAAGCAGAAACCAAATTGCCAACTTGGGTCAATGCAAACACCAAGATGGCCAGCAACAACAGCAGACTCAACACCAAACTGGCGATAGCAGCGACATAGCCAGGCCAAACAGACGGCACATTTTGGGTGGCACTCATGAACGAAACTTTCTAAGCTCTAAAAACAAAACTAGGATTTGCATCAACTACTCCGTGCGAATTCGGCTATCACAATTGCACGAATTATTTAGTATCTATTTATTCATCTAGATGTAAGTTGATGAATGTAAAGATATTAGTTTCAATATTTTTAAGTGACACCCATCGACATAGCGACTAACACTGGCATTAGTTGCCCGTCGAAAAAAAGAGGAAATTCATTGAACGCCGAGGCTGATTCGCCAAATATGCCGGTCCTAAATTCCGCAGTTAGCAGTTAATAGCTATTTAATGAATCAACTCTTCTAAATAATTGTTAATTTAGTAGAAATATCTGTATTTTTAACAAAATCAACAGTCGCGCCTTTTGCGATTTGACATTGAAATCAGGCAGCTTACATGGCGACTCCAACAAACACCACAACTACATCCATTGATCGCAAATTACCAAAGCGCTTTCTTATAAATGTGAAGTATGCCGATGTGGTGCGATTAGAGATAGAAAAACACAACTTTGTCTTCACCCTGAAATCGGGCCATAAACAAGTCGTTCATGAAGGTGTTTTGCTGGCTGAACTGGATGAGACCATCAGCTTTTTATTTGTTGATGACCATGAAGTCAATGGGCGTGCACTGCTAGAGAGTTCGCAAGTCGCTGAAACATTCGATACCGAATTGCACAAATCTGCGAGTGACTCATTCAAGACCGACGCAGTACCCACAACCAGTACCAACACATCGCTACACGATAAAGGTGAAGCTTCTGAGCTTTCGTCTGGCAACAAAGCAATGGGCGCTGCTTTCGCTTTAGCACTAGCAGGAGGAGGTGGTGGTGGTGGCGGCGGCAGTGGTGGTGGTAGTGGCGCAAATCAATCGGTAGGCGCTTTCATGCAAGGAAAAGAACTCGTCATCAAGGCCGCGGCAGGCCCGATGGTGAATCAGCAACTCATCAAGGTGTATGGTAGCGATGGTGCACTGATTACCTCCGAGGTCATGACGGATGGCACATGCACATTGTCTTTACCAAAAAACTACAGCGGCCCCATCCTGATTGAAATGTCAGACAGCAATGCAGCTGGCGTTGACTATATCGATGAGCACACCGGACAGGGCTTGTCGTTGACGAACAGTTTGCGGGCTTTCATCGTGATCACTGCAGGAGACACAAGCACCATTGTGTCTATCACACCAGTGACTGAAATTGCCGTAAAGCTAGCAATTCAAAATGGTTTGACGCTCCCACTAAGTTCAGCGCAACCTCTAAGCAGCTCAACGGTCAATGACAACAACCAAGTGGTGGGTCAACGGCTGTTGAATGGTAAAAATATTCTTGATACGTTTGTGACCATCATCAACTCAAGCGGTGTACAAAATGCGCAATACAACGAACTGGATGGGCTCTCAGATGCTGAGCTATACGGTCAACTGCTTGCCAAACTGTCTAGTAACGATGCCATCACTGGAAGTACGACTGCGACAGTCAATGAATATGTGAAGATTCTGGCTGCAAATGGTGCCAATGTTCAAACATTGATCTCAGAGATGCTCTTGCAAGGCGCACAAACCTTTGAACAAGGTACGCAAGCACCGCTTGCAGAACTGGCACTCCCCATCGCCAATCTTCGTACTTTGCGCGTACCCGTGTCCATGAATCAGCTCAAGGCAGACGAAGAAACAGGTGCCAGCTTACGCGGCGACCAAACTGCCAACCCATCTGCAAATGCACAAAAGGAGTTGGCAGATGGACAAGTGCTGCTCAAAGCAAACAGCACAGCGCTTCAATTACCTGTTGCGTTATCCGCTGAAGCTTTGGTGGGCGACCAACTGACTGTGAATTTGCCAGCATCCAGTGGTGGCGTTGCACAAACAGTGACCTACACGCTCACGGGGAACGATATAGGACGAGGTTTTGCTAATGTTGAGTTCACAGTGTTGCAATTGGCTGAAAGTGGCATTGGTACAAAAACATTCGATGCACGGCTAATAGGTGCCGACGGTGCTGACTCTGGAAGCTACAACCCCTATCAAGTCAATCAGGCGCAAGTGCAATTGCTCACAACCGTTAGCGCCTTTGCACAGTCAAATGTGAATGACACGAACACACCAGCCCCCACGGTGGCCGACTTTGAAGTGCTCGGTATTCATGGTGTGAGTTTGAATAACTTGAGCACCATCAACAGCGCATTGGCTACTTTGAACATCAATGCACAAAGTGTCAGCACACCTGCGCTGATACAAAGTTTGGTGGATAGCTACAACGCAGAGTTGAGTCTTCACCTGATTCAAGCCTACGCCAACGACGCCAGCAATACGACACCTACCTTTCAACACTATGTGGATGTTGGCGTGACAGGTGTGAATGCAAACAATGTTGCGAGCATCAACACAGCACTAGCTACTGCGGCAGTCACAGCCCAAGAAGTAAGCACAGTCGTGGATATACAAGCCATTGTCGACGCTTACCAAACTTTATTTGATTTAGCCAACGGCACGGATGACACACCCAATGGCAACAACCCGGTTGGTAGTTTGTATGCATTGCTTGGTATCACAAGTGTAGACAGTACAAGCAAAACAAGTTTGTTAGGGGATGTAATTGACACCAAAAATCAAGCCGCTATACAAACAGCACCGAAAATACAAGCTCTAGCCGATGCAGTCAATGCGGTGATGCAAGGGGCTGCAGGCAACACAGGGCCGAGTTTGGATGATCTCACTCGCTTGGGCATCACAGGCATTGAAGCCAGCAATATGCCAGCCGTGTTGCGAGCCATTGCCAACACGGCCAACGACGGCACTGGCGTGGACACTTTGTCGGAGTTACAAAATGTGGTGAGCACTGGCCAAGCAGCCGCGCTAGCTGTGGTGAATGCCATTCAAGCCTTTGCACTCGCCAACACCAGTCCGCGCCCTACTGCACCTTCAGGCACAGCTCCTACTGTCAATGACTATGCCAATGCGGGCGTCACGGGAGTCAATGCGCAAAACTTTGGATCCATCAATGACGCCCTAGCCACCAGCACGGTAACGGATGTGCAGGTCAACAGCGTGAGCAAAATACAAGCTTTGGTGAATGCATATCTTGCAGTTTTCAATGCGGCAGATGGTCAGGCGAACAACGCCACCAACAGCGCTTCACTGCCACAGCAAGGTCAATATGGTTTGATTGGCATCACAGGCGTGGACAGTGCAACGAAGGCAAAATTGCTGGGCAACAAACTGGACGCGCTTGGCAGTACAGATGTTGACCTGACCGGCGAAATTCAAACATTGGCAGACGCGGCCTCTGCGGTGGTCAACGCTGCTGCAGGTGTGTCGGGTTTGACAGAATCACAGCTCAGCAATGATCTGGGCATCACAGACATCACGGCTGACAACTGGCCTGCCATGCTACTGGCCATTGCCAATACAGCAGATAACGGCACGGGCGTTGACACCCTAGCAAAATTGCAGGCATTGGTGACCATAACCAGTAACAATTTTGTGACTGCCCGCAGCGTGATCACCACCTACGCCGATGCCAACAGTGGCAGCGAACCAAGCGAGAGTGATTACACAGCAGCTGGTGTGAGCGGCGTCAACAGCAGCAACTTAGCTGCAGTGAACAATGCCTTGGCCAGTGTGCCAGTAGTAGGCACCAGCGTGGATACCACAGCTGAGTTGCAAGCCGTGGTAGATGCATACAACGCGATGCTCACCGCAGCGGATGGGTTTGACAATGTGAACAACAATCAAAACCCAACACAAGCTCAATACGATTTGATTGGCGTGACGGGTGTGAACAGCGGTGTCAGGACCAGCTTGCTGGGCGATGTGATTGATCTGAAATACAAAGCAGATATCGACACGGTTGCCGAATTGCAATATTTGGCTGACGCTGTTGCAGCGGTCATGACAGGTGCAGCAGGCGGTACAGCGCCGACATTGGCGCAATGGACAGCACTGGGTATCACTGGGGTCAACGCTGGAAATTTGAACAAGGTGCAACAAGCACTGGCTGGCACACTTGATGATGGCACTGCAGTAGACACGCTCGCTGAGTTGCAAACGGTGGTTACCAATGCGTTGACTACAAGCACACAAGCGATCAATGTCATTCAAACTTATGCGCTGCAAAACACAGCGCCTGCACCAGCTGCTACACAGGGAACACCGCCCATGGTGAGTGACTACGCCCAAGCGGGTGTGACCGGTGTCACATTGGGCAATGTGGATGCCATCAATGATGCGTTGGCAACAGCCGCCATCACAAACACAAGTGTGGCAACCACAGCGGCCATTCAACTACTGGTCGATGCTTATCTGGCGATCTTCAATGCTGCTGATGGTGTGGATGATTTGGCAACGGTCAATCCTTTGCAAGGACAGTATGGAAGCATCGGCGTCAACGGCGTTGACAGTGCTGCCAAAACCAGTTTGTTGGGCGATGCAATTGATCTCAAAGTCAATGCAGAGGTCGATGAGACCCATAAAATACAAGCACTGGCGAATAGCGTTGTTGCAGTGATGAACCAGGCCAACGGCATGATTGGGCTCACGCAGGCGCAGTTAACGGGTTTGGGCGTGACAGGTCTCACCGCAGATAACTTGCCCGCCGTTTTATTGGCCATTGCCAATACTGCCGACGATGGCACGGATGTGGACACCTTGTCAGAGCTGCAAACCTTGGTGAGTGCCACCAGCACCAACGCTGCTACCGCGCGAAGCGTGATTGCAACTTACGCCGACGCGAACAGTGGCACAGCGCCCACCTTGAATGACTATGCTGCAGCGGGTGTGCAAGGCGTTGATAGCACCCACTTGGCTGCATTCAACAATGCTTTGGCAAGTCTGCCAGTCATTGGCTCGCAAGTTGACACTACTGCCAAAGCACAAAATTTTGTGAATGCTTACAACGCTTTGTTCACTTTAGCAGATGGCATTGGCAACACCAGCAGCAATGCCTATCCCAACAGCACGGCTTACAGCACCATTGGCGTGACGGGTGTGGACAGCAATGTGAAAGGCAATTTACTCAGCAGCGCAATCGATGAAAAATTATTGGCCAATATTGATACGGTCACAGAAGTTCAAACATTGGCTGATGCAAGTGCTGCCGTCATCGCGGCAGCGGCTGGCGACACGAATTTGACGGTCACAGATTTGCAAAATTTAGGTGTGACTGGGGTTGATGCAAGCAATTTGGCTTATGTGGTGGACCTCATCAACAACACCAGCGACAGTGGTTCTGATGTGGACAGCGTGGAGAAAATACAAGTGCTGATCAATCCCGCATTGGGCAGCAGCAAGCCTGCATTGTTCACGCTGGGTGTGTTTGCAGATCGCAACGTATTGCCACTTCCCGACTTACCAATTGGTCCTACGCCTGTGTTGGCAGACTACGCTGACGCTGGTGCCACGGGCGTAGATAACAACAACCTCGCAAGTTTGAACGACGCGCTGGCCACTGCAGCAGTTCTGAGCAGCAGCATTGACACCACAGTCAAACTACAACAATTGGTGGACGCATACATCGCCATCTTGAATGCAGCGAATGGCGTGGATGACGCCGCCAGCGTGAACCCAACACAAACGCAGTATGGCTATATCGGCATAACGGGCATTGACAGCGTGGCCAAAGCGAGTTTGTTGGGTGATGCGATTGACATCAAAACCAATGCCGATGTCAACACCATCGATCCCATTCAAAAATTGGCAACCACCGCCTCGCTCGTGATGCAACACGCCAGTGGTGTGGCCACCGCTTTGTCGCAAGCGCAATTGACGGCCTTGGGTATCACAGGGCTGAGCGCTGACAACATGCCTGCAGTGCTGCAAGCCATTGCCAACACAGCCAACGATGGCAGCGGCGTGGACACCTTGGCAGAATTGCAAGCATTGGTCACTACCACGAGCACAGGTGCAGTCAGTGCACGCAGTGTGATTGAAGCGTATGCCGATGCCAACAGCGGCACCGCACCCACCCTCAACGACTATTTGGCAGCGGGTGTGACAGGTGTAGACAGCACGCGTGTGGCGTCTATCAATTCAGCGTTGGCTAGCGCCTCGGTCGTCGGCACGAGCGTGAACAGCACGGCCAAATTGCAAGCGCTGGTAAATGCCTACAACGCTTTGTTTGGGGTTGCTGATGGTGTGGACAACACTGCCAACAACAGCAACCCCAGTGCGTTGACTTACAGCCTGGTTGGTGTGATCAACGCCAATGCGGATGCCAACACCAGCTTGCTGGGCGATGCGATTGACCTCAAAAACAATTCGGACATCGACACTGTGGTTGAGTTGCAAAATTTGGCTGATGCGGTGTCAGCCGTCATGGCATGCGCTGCAGGAAATGCAGGACCCTCTGTTGCACAGTTGACTTTGTTGGGCATCAGTGGTGTGAATGCTGGCAACCTGCCCGTTGCGTTGCAAGCCATTGCCAACACAGCAGATAACGGTGCAGCGGTGAGCACCTTGGCAGATTTGCAGGCTGTGATTGATGCTGCATTGAACACCAGCAGCACTGCTCTGAATGTCATCAGCACCTATGCGCAACAAAACTCGGGTACCTTGCCGACAGTGAGCGATTATGCAAATGCAGGCGCCACGGTTGCCGCAAACCAGTTGAGTGCGATCAACAGCGCATTGGCCACGCCCAATGTGCAAGGCACGCATGTGGACACCAGTGTGGAAGTGAAGGCTTTGGTCGAGGCTTATCAAGCCGTGTTTGCGTTGGCCGATGGCACGGCCAATCAGGGCACAACTGTCAGTGCGGCACAACTTAACTTGTTGGGTGCAACGACAGGCTCGGCTGCCACCACCAGCAGTTATTTGGCATTGGTCAACAGTGTGCTTGACCGACAAGTTGCTAGTGCGGTGAACACGATCAGCAAAATCAATGCGCTCATCGCCATCACCAATGCCATTCAAGACACTGCCACAGGTGTGACACCCTCGCACAGTTTGCAAGCCAGTGACTTTACGCAAATCGGTGTGAATGGTGTGACCGCCAACAATTTGACCAGCGTGTTGACGGCCATTACCAACAGCGGTGCTACCGGCAGCGACAGTGTGGCTGAATTGCAAGCGTTGGTCTACGGTGCCAGTCAATTGAGCCTTAACAGCATCAGCACCGACACTGGGTTTAGCAACTCAGACTTCATCACCAGCGATGCCACCTTGACCTTTTACGGCACATCCAACACAGAAGACGGCAGTCGCATCAAGCTGGTGATCACGCCCACCAGTGGCGCTCCGATTGAATTGTTAGCCACTGTCAGCGCAGGCGCGTGGGAAGCACCGCGTTATACAGCGTTGCTGAATGGCACCTACACAGTCAACACCTATTTGGTTGACACCAACGACGACACCACGGTGCTCAAAACCGCCACCACCCGCACTTTGGTTGTTGACAATTCCGAGGTGAACTTGCCCAACGGCACCATTGACACTGCGCTTCAGAACAAGCTGATCACCATTGGCGCCATCAGCCCAGACACAGGCAACAGCAGCACCGACTTTGTGACCAACAACGGGCAAGTGACATTCAGCGGCACCAGCACTGCCCCAGATGGCACCCATGTGATGATCAATATCGATGGCAATGTGGCTTTTACCGTTGTCAATGCAGGCACTTGGCAATACAACAACACGGCCAACACCTTGAGCGCAGGCACACACACGGTGGGTGTTGCACTCAATGATGCAGCGGGCAATCAGGTGTCATATGTGACACAGAATGTGGTGGTCAGCACTTCTGGGTTGATCATCACCAACAAAACCGCTGGCTCCATTGCAGCGGGCAGCAATTTGCGATTGCAATTCAGCGAAAATGTGTATGCGCAAGCCAACAAGTCGATTGTGATTTGGGATGAAACGGCCAACGCGGTGTTTGAAACCATTGCAGTCAATGACTCGACCAAAATCACTATCCTGAACGAAACAGTCACCATCAATCCAAGTGCTGACTTTGTGGTTGGCAACAACTACCATGCCTTGATTGACAACGATGCTTTCAGATCGATTGCCACCAGTTTTACGGGTATCAGCAACATCACCAGTTGGACCTTCCGCCCGGTTGACCCTGCCACCGATTTGAATTTAGCCCCGCCCAGTGTGGACGCCAGTAATGGCATCAACGGCGGCGAGTTGGCCAGCATGAACCTGACGGGCACCGTCAGCAGCCCTGACATCACGGCCGTCAGCAATTTGACGATTGGACGGATCACCTTCACGCCCATCGGAAACAGTGCCACCGTGGTGTTGACCAACAACTTGCCAATCGTTGACCCCAACACATATATATGGACTTTGGTGAACAACGCCTCGTGGACATCGCAGTTGGTTTCTGGCGAGCGCTACACCGTGTCGGTGCAACTCAATGGCAGCATCAACGGCACACCCACACAAAGCACGGTCAGCACTTCGATCGGTTTGGTGGATACCATTGCGCCCACATTGCTCATCACCAGCACCGCACCGAGTACGCTCAAGAGTGGCGACACGGCGCTTGTCACATTCACTTTCAGCGAAGCACCCACTGGTTTTACGCCAATTGATGTCACGCTCAGCAACGGCAGTTTGAACAACTTCACGGTCACCAACGACCCCAAGGTCTACACCGCCACCTTTGTGCCCAATGCCAATGTGTCTGGCAGCTACACGCCCATTGCGGTAGCGAGCGGCACCTATACCGATGCCAATGGCAACGCAGGCGGCGCAGCACTTGGCCCAACTTGGACCATCGACACCACCTTACCCACCATCAGTGCTGTGGCCATCAGCGGCGTGGACAGCAGCCTTGCTGCAAAGAATACCGACTTGGGCGTGGGTGACAAAGTCAAAGTTACCCTCACTTTCAGTGAAATTGTGTTGGTAACCGGCTCACCCACCTTCAGCTTGAACATCGGTGGCGTGACGAAGAACGCCACTTATATGAACGGCAGTGGTACCAACACCTTGGTGTTTTACTACACCGTGGTGTTGGGTGACAACGATTTGAGTCAAGGCCTCACAGCCGCTGTTGATGCGGTGGCGCTCAACGGGGGCACCATTCAAGATACTGTGAGCAACAACGCCAACCTAGCAACATTGGTCATTGCAAACGGCACCAACTCCGTGGTGGTAGACACCAATGCCACAGCGTTGATCACCATCAGCGGTGCAGCGCAAGCCAACACCGCCAACGCCAACACCACCTCGGTGGCGGTGTTTGAAAAAGCAGGCGTGGTGGGCTTGACAACCAACAACCTCAGCGCCATCAACAGTGCACTTAACAGCACCGATGTCACAGCCACGCAAACAGACACAACGGCAGAGGTGCAAGACCTTGTGAACGCTTACATCACCGTGTTGGCATTGGCAGATGGTGGTTCAAATGTAGGCACACCTGCAAGCGCGTTGCAATACAGCTTGATCGGTGTGCAAGGCATCTCTACCGTAACTGCTGGTGCAAGCTCGGTCAGTGCCGGTAGCAAGGCGTCACTGTTGAGTGACATCATTGACAAAAAAGCTTTCACAGCGGTGGACACAGTGGCCGAAGTTCAGGCTCTGGCTGACATGGTCAGCAATGTCATGCTGGCTGCCAATGGCACCACAGCAGGTTTGACATTGAGCCAGTTCACGAGCATGGGCATCACGGGTGTGACTAGCAACAATTTGTCGTTTGTGTTGCAAGCCATTGCAAGTGAAGACGATTCAGGCAGCAGCGTAGACACTTTGGTGGGTTTGCAACTGATTGTGAACAGCGGCATTGCCGCCGCCAAAACTGCGGCTATGCAAATCATCAGTCTGTACGCGGCCAACAATTCAGGCACTGCCCCCACCTTGGTTGAATACGCCAATGCAGAAGTGACCGGTGTAGATGCCAACAACTTGGCGTCGATCAATGACACGCTCACCACAACAGCCGTGGACAGTGCTGCAGTCAGCACCACCGCAGATATTCAAAGCATTGTGGACGCTTACAACTTGGTGCTGGCCTTGGCCGATGGTGGCGTGAGTGCAGGTACCGCAGTCACTGCAGCGCAATTGACCAAGCTGGGGGTTAACACTGGCAACATCAGCACACTCAGCGCAAACTTGAACTTGATCAACAACATTTTGGACAAGCAAGCCAGAACTGGTGTTGACACCGTCAGCGAAATCAATGCGTTGGTGAACATCACCAACAGCATTCAAACTGCCATCACTTCGGATGTGGCAGCTTCTTTGTTAGATACCGATTTCAGTTTGATCGGGTTAACCGGCGTGACCAGCGCCATTGTCAGTGGCATCAACAGCAGCATTGCCAGCAGAGAGTTTGGCACCGATCTTGTCACGCTGAGCGAGTTGCAAAAACTCATTGACACCTATGGCGCAGAACTCACCATTGGTTTGACCAATGATTCAGGCTATAGCCCCACAGACAAAATCACCAACAGCGACAGCTTGACGGTTGGCGGCAATTTACTGGCCGATGGCACGGTTTATTACAGTGTTGACAGCGCCAACGATTACAACACCGTCTACACACCTGTGAGAACACCGGGGTGGCACTCCGTCAATGTCAAGCAAGTAGACAGCGCAGGCAACTCCAGCAAAGTGAGTCTTTTGACATACCTCTATGACAACACTGCGCCTACGATTGACCTCAATCTCTTTGTCCCAGGAAAAAACGGCTATGTGTCGACACCGCCCAAAAGCGTATCACTCAATAGCGCACAAAACCAATATGTTTCTATCGGCAACAGCATCACAGTCAACGAAGCCAGTTTCGTTTTAAGAGCACGCTTCAAACTCAGTAGCACACAAGCGTCCGGCGCCAGCATCATCGATTTGTCGACCACTTCTAACAGTGATCGCATGATGCTTGGATTTATGGCCAACAACCGATTGGTTTTTAGAATCAGTTCAAACAATGAAGCCACGACCTTGGTGGAGGCAGTAGGAGACATGTTAACCCCTGACCAATGGTATTCAGTGGTCGTCACAGGCTATAACAACGGATCTGTGCAGATGATCGTTAATGAAACAGTAGTGAGAACTGTATCTCCAGTCAATCTAACTACCACATTCACATCGACCAATAATTTCGTTGGAAAAAGCCGCGGTGACAATTACTTCAATGGCGAAATTTTTGATGTCTCTGTTGGCCAACTTGCCTCCGGCGCCAACGGAAAATACAACGCCAGCAATGTGGTGGGTTTTCCTGAAAACACACCCTATGCGTATTACGCCAGTTTAGGCGACAACAAATACTACACCGTGACTCCGGGCGCTACGACTCCTAGCACGGGTACGATTACTACTTACGGTAACCCTGGTGTGGTAGTTGTTACAGATGCTTCCATGTTTCTCTCACTGGATGCACCCGCTTATATTTCCACCACAAACATCTCACAGGATGCCAATGCGATCGTCAACATCAAAATCAAAGTCGCGGGCTTGTATGATGGCAGCAACGAAAAGCTCGTTTTCAGAACGACCAACATCAGCGGCAGTAACTCATTCTCCGAATTAGCACTGACGGGCAGCACACCCTCTGGGTCAGTCAGCATTTATAACTTAGGAACTTGGAATTGGGTTTATGCCGGTGGAACCTACACATTCACCAGCGGCACTACCATTCCAAATGCCAATGTCAGCACATTTATCAATCTACTGGCTTACTACAACAGCGCTGTAGCTGCCACCGATGGTGCACGCACCTTCACCATCACCACCACTGACGCCGCGGATAACCAAAGCTTACCTACTGTGGCATCGGTTGTGGTTGACACTCGTACACCCACCATCAATGCCACGCCGGTAGCGTTAGATGCCAACAGCGATTACATCAAGGGCGATGAATTCATCATTCAATTTGCTGAAAGCGTTCAAACAAGCGGCATCACCAATACCAGTAATTGGTCATTCAGCAGCGGTAGTGCTGGCAACGCCACCATCACACCGGTGGATGCCATCACTGTCAATGGTGTTGAATACGCCAGCAGCTATTGGGTCAAACCTGGCAATACCAGTACATATACCTTCTCACCCTTTAGCAAAGCGCTCTCGTTGGATGGTAGTTCGCAATATGCTGTCTTACCTGCTGTGCATGTTTCGCTTGACCTTACGCTTGAAGCTTGGGTTTACATTAGCACCATGCCAGCAGCGGGTCAATTCCCACGTATCTTTGATTTGAGCAACGGACGTGCAGTCAATGCTTTTAGGTTACTTTACGCACCAAGTGGGGCCTTGATTTTGGCCTACAGCGATGAGAATGGTGCCAATATTTACAGCGGTGATTTTGTAAGTAGGACAGGCGAGATCACTGCAGGCAGTTGGATGCACATTGCCGCAACCGTAAGCGACACCGGCGATGTCACACTCTACAAAAATGGTCAGGCATTGAGCAAGCTCTCAAGCAATGACAATGTTTGGATCAATTGGAGCGCAGCGTTTAGCAACATGTCTTGGTCTACCGTTTGGATAGGCAAAAGTATTTTTGCAGACGGCTACTTGAATGGCTCAGTCAACGATGTGCGTATCTACGACAAATTACGCACCGCTGATCAAATTCGTGCCGACATGCAAGGTGCGATCGATCCGAACGATACAAATCTCAAAGCCTATTACACATTTGATGGCACACTCGCCAGCGGTCAAACTGGGGTCACGACTGCCAGCATGAACGCAGGGGCAGCCACTTATACCAATGGCACCACGATGTCGATCAATAGCAATGTCGTGATCGACACCAACAGCAGAACAGCTGGCAGCACGCAAACCATCACTTTGTCAGCAATGTCGTCGCCCATGTCTGGCACCGAGGGCAACGACACCTTGACGGGTGACTCAAGCAATAATTTTCTGGCAGGCCTGGGCGGTAATGACACTCTCACAGGTGGTGCGGGCGGCGACATCTTTGCTTGGCTCAAAGGCGACACTGGTAGCGATTTGGTGACAGACTTCAAAACCGCTGAGGGGGACATGATCAACCTGTCAGGGCTGCTGACAGGCACTTCGCTGGGGCCCAACACCTTACCCGACGATCTGGCCACTTATTTGCAGCTGAATCAAAGTGGCAACAACGCTGTCTTGAGAGTGGATTTAACGGGCACCTCTAACTTTGCAACACCCACCAAAACCATCACCCTGACCGATGGTTGGACCAATGGACTCAGCTCGGGGCTGTCAGCTTTGGTGACACAAAAAACCATCATCCTCGACAACCAACGCACCACCCCTCTGATTCTCGATCTCAATGGTGACGGTGTGCACACGACTTCTGTCGATCAAGGCGTGGCGTTTGACATTGAGGGCAACGGCCAGACGATACAAACCGCGTGGAGCGATGGCAAAGATGGTTTCTTGGTACTCGATGTCAACCACGACGGCATCATCAACAGTGGCCGAGAGTTATTTGGCAATGGCACCCTGTTGCCCAACGGCAGCATAGCCCGTGATGGTTTTGAAGCGTTGGCTCAATACGACGACAACCAAGACGGTGTGATGGATGCCAACGATGCCGTGTTTGCCAACCTCAAGGTGTGGGTGGATGCCAACCAAGATGGTGTCAGCACAACCAATGAGCTGCACACTTTGAATGCATTGGGCATCCAAAATATCCAACTGGGTGCTACGGCCAGTCAACTGATAGACAACGGTAACCCACTCAGCTTGGTATCACACTGGACTGACACCGCAGGTCAACAACATGCTGTGGCAGATGTGTTGCTGACCACCAGCACACAAATCAAGCATGATGTGGTGATTTGACTCTGCTGCGCAAACGATGCGGCCGTTAGATGCAGTTCATGCGTTTAACGGCCTCAAGTTTTTGATAGATTGAATTTGACTTAACCGAGCACAATCACTTTTTGTGTAATTAAATTTTGCAGAGTGTCGTTCAAGCCATACTGATACCCATCAATGAAGGTGATGGTTTTG
>JACCDN010329872.1_pt1 | contig 28849 bp, 28 predicted proteins | sample 7441691 | NCBI WGS metagenome assembly JACCDN01 (sample SAMN15323439, study PRJNA562643) | freshwater metagenome | isolation source: river surface water | place: USA:Blue River Watershed | collected 2017-08-16 | reverse complement strand
TTTTGTGTAGCAGTGCGTCTTTCACATGCGTTTCTAAGCGACGGTTTTTGCTCAGCAAGTCGTTCAAGTCGCGGTACAAAAACCGGTACTGCCACACCAACTCAAACAGCGTGTGCATGAAAAACCACGCGTCTTCCACATCGCGCACACCGGGCGCCGCTTCTAGCAATTCATGCAAGGCCGTTTCATAACGCCCGAACAGTGCATTCACCAACTCATCCTTAGCAGGGTAGTGGTAGTACAAATTGCCCGGGCTGATGTTCAACTCAGCCGAAATCAGCGTGGTTGAAACATTCGGCTCACCAAAGCGGTTGAAGAGGTCCAACGTGACCTCCAAAATCCGCTCAGCCGTGCGTCGAGGAGCCTTTTTTGCCATATTCAATTAATTGGAATTAATTGGGGTCAGATCCCAATTTAATTACTCACTTTATTTTTTAGCAGCGGTTTTCTTGGCGGGCGATTTTTCTGCGGTACCTTTCCTTGATGCAACTTTCCTAGCCGCAACTTTCTTCGCAGCAGTAGGAGCGGTTGCTTTGGCCGTGGACTTCGCCGCCTTTCCCAACTGTGCCTCCAGCGCCGCAATCCGCTCCTGCAAAGCAGCCATGTCTTGCGCGTTGGGTATACCCAAACGCGACAGCGCTTTGGACACACGCTCTTCAAAAATGTTTTCCAATTTATCCCACTGCCCCGTGGCACGTTCGTTGAATTGGTGTGCCGCTTGGCTGACTTTTTGGGTGGCCTCTGCCATTTTTTCTTCAGCGGTGCTTTGCACCTTGCGCTGCATCGTGATGCCGTCGGTCACCAACTTCTCAAACGCCTTGGTGCCGTCCTCTTGCGCTTTGGCAAACGCGCCCAATCCAGCCAACCAAATTTGCTGGGCTTGCTCCTTCACTTTGTCGGTGGCGGCGGGGTCAAAAAATGGGTTTTTGTGAGGCATGGTTGTACTTTCCTTGTCTTTATTCCGCTACTGTAGCCTTGCACCTGCAAAAAGCCAAGCGCGGCTGATGCGTGTTCTTTTTGCCCCCCTCAAGCCTTGCAAACATAAACACAACCCCTTATACTTGTACCGTAAATAGCTCAAGTTAAGGATTTGACCATATGCGTGTCATCAATTTTTCTGAAGCAAGAAGTGGCCTCAAAAGCGTTATTGATCAGGTCATCGCAGATGCAGATTACACGGTCATTGCAAGACGAGACGCACCAGATGCGGTGTTGATGTCGCTCGATACCTTCAACGGGCTGATGGAGACCGTTCATTTGCTCAAATCGCCGGCGAACGCTGCCCATCTGGCTCGCTCGCTAGAGCAATACCGTTTGGGCCAACTTCAGCAGCGAGATCTTGTGGATGCCGGTTGAGTCAAAGCCCTTGAGGCTGATCTGGACCTTGGCCGCGTGGGAGGACTACACGCATTGGCAAGGTCAAGACAAAAAAACGCTCAGGCGCATCAACGCCCTTATCAAGGACACCCTTCGTGAGCCCTTTGAAGGCATCGGCAAACCTGAGCCTTTGAAGGAAAATCTCTCGGGGTTTTGGTCACGACGCATCGATGACACGCACAGACTGGTTTACTGTGTCGATGACGAATCACTTGTAGTGATCGCTTGTAGGTACCACTATCAATAATCGGGATCTGCCTCCCTCCCTTGACATTGGGCATCGCCAAGAGGCCTACAGTTCTAACTGACCGCATCTCAAAGTTATACTCATTGACAAATGACCACCCCCACAGGCGAAGGCGCTTGGTATGCCGTACACACCAAGCCAAAACAAGAAAACAGAGCGCTCGAAAACCTGCAAAACCAAGGTTTTGAGTGCTTTTTGCCGCTTTTAGAAGTCGAAAAAATCCGTCGCGGCAAGGTGCAAAAAGTGGTTGAGCCCATGTTCAGCCGCTACCTGTTCATTCTGCTCAACGAAACGTCGCAAAACTGGTCACCCATTCGCTCCACCCTGGGTGTGAGCAAGCTTGTCAGCTTTGGCCCGCAACCTGCCAAAGTGCCTGCCGAGCTCATCGAGTTGTTGCGCGAGGCGCCTCCTGCTGACGTCCAGCGCTTGTTCGCCCCTGGTGACCAAGTGCTGATTGTGGATGGCCCCCTCAAAGGTCTCGAGGCCACCTACCAAGCACACGAAGGTGAAATGCGCGCCATGGTGCTGGTCGACCTGCTGGGCCAGCCCCACAAACTCAAAATGGCGCTTGGGGCGCTCATGTCGGTTAACACCTGAAGTCTGTCAACCCTTACAGCTGTGTCTAGCCAAACGCCCGCCACCACGCCCCAGCACGTTGCCATCATCATGGACGGCAATGGTCGCTGGGCCAAGCAACGCCACATGCCGCGCACCGTTGGGCATGCCAAAGGTGCGTCCATTGTGCGCAGCTTGGTCACATCCTGTGTGGACCAGCACATCAAGCACCTCACCCTATTTGCCTTCAGCACCGAAAACTGGAAGCGCCCTGCTGACGAAGTGTCCACCCTCATGGGCTTGTTCATTCAGTATCTTGAAAAAGAAATGAAAGACATGAAAACCGAAGGTGTACGACTCAAAGTGGTAGGCGACACCTCGGCTTTCCCCGGCGCCCTGCAAGACAAAATCAAAGCCGCAGAGCATGACACCGCGCACAACAGCGGCATCACCCTCAACGTGGCGGCCAACTATGGTGGCCAGTGGGACATTGTGCAAGCCGTGCAAGCCTGGCAAGCAGCCAACCCCACTCAGCCCTTGCAAGCGCTCACCGCAGAAAATTTGAGTGCGCATGTTTGCATGGCTGACCAGCCCCCCCCCGATTTGCTCATTCGCACAGGCGGTGAGTCGCGCATCAGCAACTTCATGTTGTGGCAGCTGGCCTATGCTGAGTTGTATTTCACCGATGTGCTGTGGCCCGACTTCGATGTGGCGCAATTTCAATTGGCGCTCGATTGGTACGCTCAGCGCGAGCGCCGCTTTGGTGCGGTGCAGGCATAAGGTCGATCTTTGCCTTTCGGTAGCCCTTGGCACGTTAGAATAGAGGGCTCAATTTAATAAAAAACGCAGCTCCATTTTTTATCAAGTGGCCTGCTGTTTTGAAGGAATGCGTTGCTGATGTCTCACCCCAATCGTGCTTGCCGTTTTTCTGTCTTGTTTGCGTCGGTTGCCAGCCTTTTGTGTGCGGCAGCCTTCGCGCAACAAGTGCCCCAGCTTCCCTCAGGCATGGGTGCTGCGACAGGCTTCAGCACCGGCGGCGCCGGTTTGGGCGCCATGTCTGTCGGAGGAGTGCCGTCCATCCGCACGGCTGACCCTCAAGCGCCAATGCCATCGGGTGCCATCAACGGGCAGTCGGTTGTTTTCGAACCTCTCAAGCCCAATGCCTTCCAAAAGTTCGTGCTCGAAACCTCGGGCCATCAGTTGCCACTTTATGGCCAAAGTTTTTTTGACAATCTGCAGCAAAGCCAGCGTCAACAACAAAGCTCACAAGCTGCACAAAATCCGCAAAATGCGGGCGGCTCCAACCCATTTGTGCCCATCGACAGCGCGCCCGTCAGTCCTGACTACCCCTTGGGCGCAGGTGACCAATTGGTCATCCGCGGCTGGGGCTCGGTCGATATCGACGCGCGCGTGATCATTGACCGTAATGGCATGGTCTCTATCCCCCGTGTAGGTTCGGTGCCCTTGGCTGGGGTCAGAGCAGGCCAAGCCGAAGGGGTGTTGCGTAACGCCATAGGCAAATACTACAAAGACTTTCAGCTCAGCGTCACCTTGGGTCAGTTGCGTTCCATCACTGTGTATGTGGTGGGCCAAGCGCGCCGCCCCGGCAGCTATATGCTCAGCAATGTGTCCACTTTGGCCAGCGGCTTGTTTGCCTCGGGCGGCCCCAACGCCAATGGTTCGATGCGCAAGGTGCAACTCAAACGTGCGGGCCAAGTGGTCACAGAGTTTGACCTTTACGAATTTTTGTCCCAAGGCACTAACGCCAAAGACGCCAAGCTGGTCGATGGTGACGTCATCTTCATCCCGCCCGCAGCAGGCTATGTGGCCTTGGTGGGCAAAGTGAACACTCCCGCGGTGTACGAGCTCAAAACCGAAGGCGAAACTCTCGACCAATTGTTTGCCGTGGCTGGTGGCATGCCTGTCACTGCAGACCCGCGCCGCGCCAGCCTCGAGCGCTTGAGCCCCAGCCAAAGCCAACCCCGCAGCGTGCAAGACTTTGCGCTTGATGCGCAAGGCCTCAAAACCGCTCTCAAAAATGGCGACTTGCTCACGGTGCAGTCCATTTCGCCCGAGCTTGGCAACGCTGTCACCTTGCGCGGCAATGTGGCCCAAGCCATTCGCTTGGCTTGGCGCGAAGGCATTCGCGTGCGCGATTTAATTCCCAACCGCGAAACCCTCATCAGCCGCGACTCGGTGCGTCGCCAAAACGAAGTGTTGTTTGACGTCGCACAGCGCGAGCGCACTCAGCGCGACCGCGAAATGGTGGCTGACGATTTGCTAGACGACAAAGAAGTCAACGACCGTTTGATGAAAGACCCGCGCTACACATCACGTTTTGTGCCGGGTTTGACGCCAACTGCCAGAGCTACAATCATTTCGCAGCCAACGCCCGGTACACAAGGCGCTGGCACGAATTCACAAGCTGGCACTGGTAACACAATGCATCAACAAGCGTTGCCAGACATCAACGACCTTGAAAGCTACCGGGATCGCCGCCAAACTCGCTTGTTCTCTCAGCAAGCGCCTATTCAGGTGAAAGACCGAAACGAAGTGCCATCGGTGGCCGAGCTCATTGGCAATTTGTACGACGAAATCAATTGGGACTATGCCGTCATTGAGCGCATCAATCGCAAAGACCTCAGCGTCAGCTTGCTGCCCTTCAATTTGGCGCGTGTTTTGAACGACGCCAAAGACCCAGACAACCACTTGCTGCAACCGGGTGATGTGGTGACCGTGTTTTCAGCCACAGACATGCGTGTGCCTATTTCAAAGCGCCGCATCATGGTACGGGTTGAGGGCGAAGTCATGCAGCCTGGTGTGTACCAAGCCAAGCCTGGCGAAACCCTCTCTACCGTGTTGCAACGTGCCGGTGGCCTCACACACGACGCCTACTTATATGGCTCAGCTTTGTACCGCGAAGACGTGCGCAAAAGCCAAACTGAAAACCTGCAAAAACTCATGCGCCGTTTAGAGTCTGAGTCGTCTGCACAAATCGCGCAGCTGAGCCAAAGCTTGGGTGCCAGTTCAGATGCCAATTTGGCTCAAACCCGCATGTTGGCCGCACAGCAAGCACAACGCCAAGCGCTTGAGCGCATTCGGTCGGTTAGGCCCGAAGGCCGCATTGCCATGGGCCTAGAGCCAGAGCTTTACAACTACATCAACAAACTGCCCGGCATTCGCTTGCAAAACGGCGACCGTTTTGTGGTGCCAAGCCGGCCAGACTTTGTGTACGTGTATGGCGCCGTCAATACCGAGTCCGCCTTAATCTACAAAGCCGGACAAACTGTGAAAGACTACCTTGGCGCTGCAGGTATGAGCTTGGCGGCTGATAAAGACGCCGTCATTGTGGTGCGCGCCGATGGTTCCGCCTTGACCAGCAATGGTTCGTGGTTTGGCTCTATCAACAGCGTCAAACTCATGCCAGGAGACGCGATTGTGGTGCCTGACAAGGTTGACATGGAAGCCTCTTGGAGTGCCGCCATTCGCAACACCAAAGACTTCACCCAAATTTTCTACCAACTGGGCTTAGGCGCTGCTGGTTTGAAGTCGCTCGGCTACTAAGGTTGCATGCATGACTGAACAAAACACCCCAGCATCAACCGTCGATGTGGATGAAGACGAGATCAGCCTGATTGACCTCGCCATCGCCTTGGGCGAAGAAAAGAAAACCCTCTTCGCTTTTCCCGCCATCACCACCACACTTGCTATCGTGGTGAGTTTGCTCATGACCCCCATCTTTACTGCTAAAACGGTCATGATGCCGCCTCAACAGCAGCAAAGCGGTGCTGCCTCAGCGCTGGCCAGCTTGGGTGGTTTGGCTGGCTTGGCTGGCGCTGCTGCAGGCATTAAAAGCCCTGACGAGATGTACATTGCATTTATGCAAAGTGAAGGCTTGCAAAAGGTAGTCATTGAAAAGCTTCAACTGCAAGAACGGTACGAAAAGAAAACCCTTTTTGAAACTCGCGAAGTACTCAAACAAAACGTCAAAATCGCCGCTGACAAAAAAGCCGGCCTCATCACCATCGAGGCTGACGACAAAGACCCCGAGTTTGCAGCCAAGCTTGCCAACATTCACGTCGAAGAACTGCGCAACCTCATGGGCCGCTTGGCAGTTACTGATGCGCAACAGCGCCGCGTGTTTTACGAGCAAGCCATCAGCAAAACGCAAGCTGAGTTGGCTGAGGCAGAAGCTAACTTTCGTTCGGCTGGAGAAAAGTCTGGCATGCAGGTCACAGCCGTCATTGCTGAAAGTGGTGTGCGCGCCAGTGCAGAGTTGCGTGGCCAAATTGCTGCTAAAGAAGTGCAAATGCAAGCCATTAGCCGTTTTGCTACTTCGCAAAACCCAGATGTGCAGCGCTTGGGTAGCGAACTTGCAGCGCTTCGTGCACAGCTCGGCAAAATAGAGCAGGGCTCGGGTGGCGATGAAAAGTCTTCGCCCATTCAGCAACTTGCCGTTAAAGCTTTTAGAGACATCAAAGCCCGCGAAGCCATGATGGGCGTGCTCGTGGCGCAATACGAATCCGCCAGGGTAGATGAAGCCAAAGAAGGACCGCTGATTCAGCAGGTCGATGTGGCGGTTGCCCCAGAGCGCAAGTCAAAGCCCAAGCGCGCCATCATTGTGTTGGTGGCGGCCTTTGCTGGCTTGTTCTTGGGTGTGTTGGTGGCTTTTATTCGTCGCGCTATGCGCAAGGCATCTGAAAACCCACAAAGTGCGCAGCAACTCTCAGAGCTCAAGTTGGCTTGGCGCTGGAAGCGCAAAGCTGTTTAATTTTCATGCCGCCAAGCGTATCCACTTTGAATATCCAATGGCAGCCCTTGCTCGCGGCTATGGTAGTTGCTGCTTTAGTCAGCGGCTATTTGGCAATCTTTGCCACACGACTTGGAACTGATAAAGACGCAGGCATTCAAAAGTTTCACACGCAAGCGACATCTCGCTTGGGTGGCTTGGCTATCTGCTTTGGAGTGGTGTGCGGGGTCTGGATTTCGAGCAAATACTATCCAAACGACTCGCTTTTAGGTTGGTGGTTGCTGTTGGCTTCTTTGCCTGTGTTCATGGGCGGGTTGGTGGAAGACCTTACGCACAAAGTCACGCCTCGCGTGCGGTTGTTGCTGGCTTGTTTGTCCTCTGCCTTCGTCTACTTTGTTTTTCAGGTGGGCGTCACCCGAACAGATATTCCATTGCTGGATGCCGCATTGACCATTCCAGGCGTTACGCTTTTGCTGACAGTGCTGGTGGTGGCAGGGTTTATCAATGCCATCAACATCATTGATGGATTTCACGGCTTGGCCTCTGGCACAGTCATCATCATGTTGCTCGGCTTAGCGGGCTTGGCTTGGTTGGTTGATGATGGCATGGTGTTGCGTCTGTGTCTGGTAACCGCAACTGCTACGTTTGGCTTTGCAATGTGGAACTGGCCGTTGGGCAAAATCTTCCTCGGCGATGGGGGAGCCTATTTGCTCGGCCTTTGGGTGGTAGAACTTGGGCTCTTGTTGCCTCATCGTTCCCTTGAAATATCCCCCATGGCCCCTGTTTTGGTTGGCGTCTATCCACTGCTGGAAACGCTCTACAGCATGTACCGCAGAAAGTTCGTGCGCTCGCACCCCATCAACCATCCAGATGCACTTCATTTGCATACGCTTATTTACAGGCGATTGATATTGAGTCCTGCTGTTGATATAACAAGTACCGATAAAAACAAAGCCAACGCCAAGGTGGCCCTCGTGGTTTTGGGCTTTGTTTTGGTGCCTGTCGTGTGTGCGTTGATTTTTTACCAGCACACAAATGCATTGCTTGGACTTATTGCTTTTTTTGTATTGGCGTATGGGTATCTATACAAGAGGCTCATTCAATTCAAAGCGCCTCTGGTATTGATTTTTAGCCGAAGAAGTCAAAACCGTTAAACACTTTTCAAAGTTGCAATAAGGTTAATTTGTTAGAAGGCGCCAGTAGGGGTGACTGATAACAAGTTCAAATTTTGTAGGGATTTGTGCTCCGAATCAATATTTAGCAAAGTTACCATATTTTATCAAAAATCACTAACTTTGGGTAACTTTTGTAAGTTATAGGCTGGCTTGAAGTTGCTTAGGTGAGCCCGATATCAGGAGTTGGAGTCCAACTACACGTGCAAAATGGTCCTTGCATCGCTCATTCCTTTACCAACTACGTTTCTATCTTTGCGAACTATTTTTGAAAGGAAGGTGAGCTATTTGGCATGAATCAAGGTATCATTGTTCACCATTGAACTTCTAGTCCTTCGACCTTCGAGGATGTTCATTAAACAAATAGTTTTACATACGCCCATGCCGATGGTGACACGGCATGGTGGTAGCGTGCCAAAACGATAAAACATCTACGAGTGCCATGACCCCTGAGAATGAAGCGCATTTCAGAGTGCTGAAAGTGCTGGAGCAGAACCCCAATTTCACCCAGCGTCAAATTGCCGAGGCGATTGGCATGAGCTTGGGTAGAACTAATTACCTCCTCCATGCCTTGATGGAAAAGGGGTTTCTCAAAGTGGGCCGGTTTCTCAAAGCCAAGAACAAGCTGACCAAGGCCGCCTACATCCTCACCCCTTCAGGCATCCGCGAGCGCATGGATCTGACCCAAGACTACGTTAAACGAAAAACTCAGGAATACGAAGCCTTGAAAGCAGAGCTCGAAAGCCTGCGCCAACAACTTCCAGAAGCCTTCGATGCGCTCGACCTGAATTCCGAAGGGAAGAAAACATGACAACAACGGCCGTACAACCGGTCATTCTCTGCGGCGGTTCCGGTACGCGCCTGTGGCCGCTCTCCCGCGCGGGATTCCCAAAACAGTTCCTCTGCCTGACCGGGGAGGAAAGTCTATTCCAGTTGGCCGCGAAACGCTTGGCCGCCTTGGGGGCAGACGACCTGCACATCAACAATCCCCTCATCGTCAGTAACGAGGAACATCGCTTCCTGGCTTCAGAGCAGCTTAGGGAAGCCGGTATCGAACTTGGCGCGGCCCTCCTGGAGCCCGTCGGCCACAACACCGCACCGGCGGTGACCCTTGCAGCCCTAGCCGCACTGCAAGATGGCAATGATCCGGTGCTGGTGGTGACGCCCTCCGACCAGACGATTGCTGATCAGGCGGCATTCACCCAGGCCATGCAACTTGCCATCCGCGAGGCAGCAGCGGGCAGCATCGTCATTCTGGGCATCACGCCCGACCATCCGGCGACAGGCTATGGCTACATCAAGGTTCAAGGTACCGAGGCATCCAATCCAAGCCAGCCCTCGGCGCATGTCGTAGATAGCTTTATCGAGAAACCCAACGCACCCACAGCCCAAACCTATCTAGATGCCGACAACTACTATTGGAACGCCGGCATGTTCGTGCTCAAGGCGTCAGTGTGGCTCAAAGCACTCAAAACCTTCCGCCCGGATATCGCCAAGGCCACTGAGGCTGCCTGGGCATGCAAAACACAGGACTCTGTGTTTGTTCGGCCAGCAAAGGATTTGTTTAGCCAAATCCCCAGCGAATCCGTGGATTACGCTGTGATGGAACCTATGACCACTCAGTCCTCAGTCCTAAGTCCTCAGCACTCACTGAAAATGGTGCCCCTCAATGCGGGATGGAGCGACCTCGGTGCCTGGGATGCTGTCTGGCAGGTGCTGCCCAAAGACAAAAACGGCAATGCCCATCTCGGAGATGTGCTCACCACCGACAGTCGTAATACCCTGGTCCATGCCACCAGCCGACTCGTCAGCCTGGTTGGAGTCGAAGACCTCATCGTCGTCGAAACCCCCGACGCCGTGCTGGTTGCCGACCGCACCCGCAGCCAGGACGTCAAAGCCATTGTCAATCAGCTGCAAAGCACCGACCGCGAAGAACACACCCTGCACCGCAAGGTACATCGCCCCTGGGGCTGGTACGACAGCATCGACGAAGAAGCCCGCTTCAAGGTCAAGCGCATCCAGGTCAAGCCCAAGGCAAGCCTGAGCCTGCAAAAGCATCACCACCGCGCCGAACACTGGATCGTCGTCAAGGGCACTGCCGAAATCACCAACGGCGACAAGACCATCCTTCTCACCGAGAATCAGTCGACCTACATCCCGCTCGGTCAAGTCCATCGCCTTGCCAACCCCGGCACCATTCCGCTCGAAATCATCGAGGTGCAGTCGGGCAGCTACTTGGGTGAGGATGACATCGTGCGTTTTGAAGACAACTACGGCCGGAGCCAGTAAGTGACTGTTCAAAAAACCTCAAAAATCTACATCGCCGGCCACCGCGGTATGGTCGGTTCGGCCATCGTGCGCCGCCTGCAATCGGCCGGCTACATCAATCTCATTACCCGCACAAGGCAAGAGCTTGATCTGCTCGATCAGCGCGCCACCTTCGACTTCCTCCAAACCGAAAAGCCCGACTACATCTTCATGGCCGCCGCCCGAGTAGGGGGTATCCACGCTAATAACACCTACCGCGCGGACTTCATCTACCAAAACCTCACCGTCCAGAACAACATTCTCCACGGCGCCCTCAAGGCTGGCATCAAGGATCTGTGCTTTCTCGGCTCCAGCTGCATCTACCCGCGCGATTGCCCGCAGCCCATCAAGGAAGACTACCTTCTCAGCGGCCCGCTCGAACCCACCAACGAGCCCTACGCCATTGCCAAGATCGCTGGCATCAAGCTCTGCGAAAGCAGCAACCGCCAATACAGCACGCGCTTCGTCAGCGTCATGCCCACCAATCTGTATGGCCCGAACGACAATTACGACCTCGCCAACAGCCACGTCCTTCCCGCGCTGATCCGCAAAGCCCACGAAGCCAAGCTACGCAACGACCCCGAATACGTTGTCTGGGGTAGCGGCACCCCGAAAAGAGAGTTTCTCTACGTCGACGACATGGCCGATGCCTGTGTCTTCCTCATGGAACACGACATCCACGACGGTATCTACAACGTCGGCACAGGCACCGATGTCACCATTCGCGAGCTGGCCGAAACCGTCATGGACATTATTGGCTTTGAAGGCAAGATCGTCTTCGACAGCAGCAAGCCCGACGGCACCCCCAGAAAACTGCTGGATGTATCGCGCATGAAACAACTAGGCTGGCAAGCCAAAACGCCGTTGAAAGAGGGCGTAGAGCAAGCCTACGCGTCTTACTTGCAAACAACCACCATCCCGCCAACGTCTACTCTCATCAATAATTGATTGCATCCCAATGACCACACTCAACGCTCAATCCCTCCCTCAAGTCGCCCTCATCACCGGCGTCACCGGCCAAGACGGCTCCTACCTCGCCGAGTTTCTGCTCAACAAAGGCTACATCGTCCACGGCATCAAGCGCCGTACCAGCCTGTTCAATACCGATCGTATCGACCACCTTTACCACGATCGCCATGAGCAGGGCGTGCGCTTTTTCCTGCATCACGGCGACCTGACCGACAGCTCCAGCCTCATCCGTATCATTCAGGAAGTCCAGCCCGACGAAATCTACAACCTCGCCGCGCAAAGCCATGTCGCCGTCAGCTTCGAAGAACCCGAATACACCGCCAACTCCGATGGCCTGGGCGCATTGCGCATCCTCGAAGCCATCCGTATCCTCGGCCTGGAAAAGAAAACCCGCTTCTATCAAGCCAGCACCAGCGAGCTTTACGGTCTGGTGCAAGAAATCCCCCAGAAGGAAACCACCCCCTTCTACCCGCGGAGCCCCTACGCCGTCGCGAAGCTCTACGCCTACTGGATCACCGTCAACTACCGCGAAGCCTATGGCCTCTATGCCTGCAACGGCATCCTCTTCAACCACGAAAGCCCCGTCCGTGGAGAAACTTTCGTCACCCGCAAGATTACCCGCGCCCTCGCCAGAATCAAACTCGGCCTGCAAGACACGCTGTATCTCGGCAACATGGACGCTAAACGCGACTGGGGCCACGCTAAAGACTACGTAGAAATGCAGTGGCTGATGCTGCAACAGGAAACCCCCGAAGACTTTGTCATCGCCACTGGCGTGCAATACAGCGTGCGCGATTTCGTCAATGCCGCCGCCAAAGAGCTCGGGATGAAAACCCGCTGGGAAGGCAGTGGCGTTGATGAAAAGGGCTACGACAGTCACGGCAAATGCATCGTGGCCGTCGATCCCCGCTACTTCCGACCGACCGAAGTCGAAACCCTCCTCGGCGACCCCACCAAAGCCAAAGAAAAGCTCGGCTGGACCCCGAAAACCACCTTCGACGAACTAGTCGCCGAAATGGTTCGCGAAGACCTCAAATCCGCCGAACGCGATGAACTCGTCAAGCACCACGGCTACAAAGCCATGGATTACCACGAATAAGTGCCGTCTCGCCAGCGCCGACTTTTTAACCAACCACCACTACGAAATAGCCTCGACTTTCTAAAAAGTCAGAGCGACCAAAAGGAAAAATATGAAACTACATCTTGGATGCGGTAAACGACATATTCCCGGTTATGTACATATAGATGCAGTCGATTACCCGCATGTAGATCATGTAGCGTCGATTGACAACTTATCATTTATTCCTGATGGCGGCGTAGAGGTCATCTACAACTGTCATGTGTTGGAGCACTTTAAGCGTAAGGAAGTTGAGCGTGTCCTCACAGAATGGAATCGAGTATTGCAGCCTGGTGGTGTATTGCGCGTTTCTGTCCCGGACTTTGCCAAGCTGTGCGAAGTATATCAACGCCACGGTAAGCTAGATATGGTAGTGGGTGCTCTATTCGGTCGGGGCGATTATCTTTACAACATTCATTACAATGTTTTCGATTTCGATTCTTTAAAAGCGGTGCTGGAGAAGACGGGCTTTACCAATGTCCATCGCTATGATTGGCGGGAGACTGAACATGCTGATATGGATGATTATTCACAGGCCTATATTCCTCACATGGATAAGGAAAATGGGACGCTGATTAGTTTGAATGTTGAGTGCAGCAAAACTGTGTAATTTGTAATCAGCAAAAATACAAAAAGGTAGCCATGTCAATTCAGCTCGCAAAGAAGATTGAAAACAAAATCAGATATTTATATAAGCGATTTGTATTGCGAGACCCGTTTATACTAACAGCTAAACGCTGGTTTGCAGATCGTGGTGATGAAACATTACGTCTTGATTATAAGTTGGACTCATCAAGTATGGTGTTTGATGTTGGAGGATATATTGGCGACTATGCGGAAGATGTTTATAAAAAGTTTGGTTGCCACATTTTTGTATTTGAACCAGTCCCAAGCTTTTTCAATCAATGTATTGAGAGATTTAAAGGCAATCAATCAATTAAATGTTTGAATTATGGTTTATCGTCAAAGTCAGGCTGGTTTGAGATTATCCTAAACAATAATCAATCAAGTTTTAATAAAGCTGATCTAAGTGGCATTAAACAAAAGGCTGAAGTTCGCTCAATTACCGAAGTTGTTTCAGAACTCGGAATAGGGAAAGTTGACCTGATTAAAATTAATATTGAAGGGGGTGAGTTTGATTTGTTGCCCGCTATTATTGATTCCGGGCTTATTGAGAGAATTAAATATTTACAAGTTCAGTTCCACAATTTCGATCCTAATGCAGCTGAGGTCAGATCAAAAATTCGCCAAGCGCTGGAAAAAACGCATCGTGAAATGTGGAATTATGAATTCCTGTGGGAAAGCTGGGAGTTGCGTTGATTTCGCATGAAGCTAAAGCAAGTTTAGTTGGTTCCGGTTTTCTCGCCAATGATATCTTTGATGTAGCCTCATCAAGAAATAGAGATAATTGTCTTGTACCTTTCCTCGAATTGCGGAAGTTTTTTTATGAGAATGGTGTTGAGTTAAATTCTATTGATATCAATCGAGAGGCTAGTGTTCAATTTGAGTTACATCTAGACGTTCAGCAGACACTAAATCGCGACATTCCAAAGTATGTGATGTTGTACGAATCGCCCCAAGTTAGGCCTATTAATAAAAGTAAATTGCACCTTGAAAAGTATCATCGCGTATTCACTTGGCGCGATGATCTGGTGGATGGACAGCGATTCGTCAAATTTAACTTACCCAACAAAATTATTGTAAATAGTTCCCGTGGTTGGCATGGAAGGGAAAAGTTGTGCTGTTTAATTTCTGCAAATAAATCAGTTCCCTACCACACGCCACTGGAACTTTATTCTGAGCGTGTAAAGACGATCCGTTGGTTTGAGCAAAATGCACCGCAGGATTTTGATTTGTTTGGGGGTGGGTGGGATGCGCCCGCTGCCAAACCGGGCTTGGCAAATCGAATCGTCAGAAAATTAAAAAACCACTTACCCAAAGGCAAAGGCAAAGGCAAAGTTTATTTTCCTTCCTATCGTGACAAAGTGGCTAGCAAGCTTGAAACGATGCAGAAGTATCGCTTTAGCATTTGCTATGAAAATGTCCGCGACCTACCGGGGTATATCACCGAAAAAATATGGGATAGTTTTTTTGCCGGTTGCCTGCCCGTGTATTGGGGCGCATCAAACATTACCGATTACATCCCCGCTGATTGTTTCATTGATCGTGGAAAATTCTCGAATCATGAAGAGTTGTACAAATTCATGGTTGCTATGACAGAGGCTGAATTCACCGCCTATCAGGAACGGATTGCAGCCTTTTTATCCAGTGAAAAAGCACGGCCGTTCAGTGCGGAAGCATTTGCCGAAACGATAGTGAATACCATTGTGAAAGATCTTGGTCTTGCGGTCTGATTTGTTGTGGGTTTTGTTTGGCCGTATTGCAACCGCGCTGATTGCTTTCGCCAGTCTGCGCATTATGACGTCATTGATTGAGCCAAAAGATTTCGGGATTTATGCGCTGTTGGTTGCTTTTCAAGGATTGTGCGGCTTATTGTTAATCAATCCCGTGGGGCAGCATATCAATCGTCATACCCATGCGTGGTGGGATGACGGTACCTTACTTAAACGCCTTGTCGGATACAACCGATACGTTATCGCTGTGTCAGCGGGGATAGCTTTGGTGGTAGTGGTTTGGTGGTTACTGTATCCCGGCACCGACCACAGCATAACGGGCGCGTTGTTGTCGGCATTAGCCGTTAGTGCGATGGTGTATCTGGGTACCTGGAATGGAACCCTTGTCTATATCTTGAATATGCTAGGTTTTCGCAGCAGTAGTGTCGGCTGGATGCTTTCGTCTTCGGTGATAGGATTGGGATTCTCTAGTTTATTGGCCTACGAATACCACACCGGAACGTCTTGGGTGTTAGGGCAGGCAGTGGGAATGGCAGCGGGTGCAATTGGTGCTGGCTTGATGTTGCGCCAATACCAAGCCGCAAGAAAATTAGTTGAGTTGAGCTTGGATAAATTGCCTGCATTGTTGGATCGGCAAACCATTTTGAACTATTGCTTACCGTTGGCCGCTGCGACAGGCTTGATGTGGTTGCAGAATACGGGTTATCGCTTTTGGGTCGGTGGTGCTTGGGGTGCTGCTGATTTGGGATTGTTAGCAGTTGGACTCAGTATATCTGCACAAATATGGGCAATCATTGAAACCTTATCCATGCAGTTTTTAAATCCTTACTTCTTTCGTCATATTACGGAGGTGCAATCAGAGGAACAAAAATCCGCTGTGCTGTCTGATATGGTCAATGTGATGTGGCCGATTTACGCGGTATTGGCTGGGTTCAATGTGGTATTCGCATCGTCATTGTTGATCGTGCTAACGAATGAACGTTATCACGCTGCGGTCACTTTCGTTTTGCTTGGCGTGTTAATCGAGTTTGCAAGATGTACCGGCAACTTATGGTCGTATGCCGCTCAAATTGAACGACGCACCACTAAATATATTTTGCCGTATGCCTTAGGTGCGCTGATTGTTTGGGGGGGGGCGCTGGGCGTATCCGCTATGCAGGGGGATATTAAGATGTTGGCAATCGTATTGGCTGTTTCTGGGGTGGTCATGTGTGCTGAAATGGTACGAACCATGCAACGAATGATGCCGGTTAAATTGGATGTTTACAGATGGTTAGCGGGCGCTACGGTGTTGTTAATTTGCTTAACGGTCGTAATTATTATGCCCCTTAAAATTCAGAGCTTATTTAATACCATTCTGGTGATATTAGTCGGATTGTTTGTTTCTGGTGGTGTAATGCTGACATTGCTATGTCGCAACCCGGCATTGAAGCGATTGCTTGCGGTTTCATTGCGGAGTGCGTAGGAGATGATTATTTTGCATCTGTCAGGTGGCTTGGGAAATCAGATGTTTCAATATGCCTTTGGGCACGCTATTGCTAAAAGGCTAGGCACAGATTTAAAACTAGAATTAACCGACCCCACGCTTATTATCCACAACGGCTTTGAGCTTGCGAGGATTTTTGATATTCAAGCAAGTGAAGCCACACAAGCAGATATGCAAGCAGTATTGGGTATATATCGGCATCGCCTAATTCGCAAAGTATTTAAAGCCACTGGTGTGAGCAAGATATTTAAATCGCCATGCATAGAAGAACCGCACTTTCATTTTTCGCCTAGTATGTTAGCCATACCTGATAATTCATTTGTCAACGGATATTGGCAAAGTGAAAAATATTTTTTAGAAATTCAAAACGAAATCCGCTCAAACTTTGCATTCAAGTTACCAATGTTCCAGCAGAATGCAGATGTGGCGGAAACAATCAATAAAACTAATTCCGTTAGTTTGCATGTGCGCCGCAACGACTTTGCAACCAATTTAAGAATAAATGCCACGCATGGACTGTGCTCCTTGGAATATTACCAGGCAGCGATTCGATACGTTGCTGAGCGAGTTGAGCACCCCAATTATTTTGTTTTTTCGGACGATTCAGCCTGGGTGAAAAGTAATTTAAAAATTGATTTTCCGTGTGAATTTGTTGAGCACAATCAGGGTAAAGAAAGTTATAACGATATGCGCTTGATGAGCCAGTGTCAGCACCATATTATCGCCAATAGTTCGTTTAGTTGGTGGGGAGCTTGGCTTAATCCACGCCTAGAAAAAATTGTGGTTGCACCGCAACAGTGGTTTGCTAATGATAGCAATACGCAAGACTTGATTCCACAAGGGTGGGTGAGATTGTGAAAGTTTTGATAACGGGGGGGGGCTGGGTATATTGGTTCGCACATGATCAAGTTTCTTGGTCAGCAAGGTCACTTAGTTACGACAATTGATGATTTATCAACTGGGTTTCGAGATGCTGTTTTATCAGGTGAATTCATCGAAGGCAGTTTGCTTGATAGTGAATTTATCAATACTGTCATTAGTAAAAATGACTTTAATGTTGTTATTCATTTTGCAGGCTCGATTGCAGTTGGTGAATCTGTGGTAAATCCATCGAAGTACTATAGAAATAATCTTATTGCATCTATCAACTTGGTAGATGCGATGATCCAAAATAACGTTACTAAATTAGTATTTTCTTCGACGGCCGCAATATTCGGCAATCCTCAGTATGTGCCGATTGATGAAAATCATCCTCAAGTGCCAATCAATCCTTACGGGCAAACAAAATTGATGTTTGAGCGTGTGTTGCAGGATTACGAAAAAGCGTTTGGGCTAAAGTCAGTTGCATTGCGCTATTTTAATGCTTCAGGTGCAAGCCCAGACGCTTTGTTGGCTGAGCGGCATAACCCAGAAACACATCTAATTCCCTTGGCATTACGGGCTACCAACGCTATATCGTCTGAACTGACCGTCTTTGGTAGTGACTACGCTACAAAAGATGGGACATGCGTTAGAGATTACATTCATATATTGGACTTGTGCGAGGCGCATTTATTGGCCATTGATTATCTGAATTCTGGTGGGGAAAGTAGGCAATACAATCTGGGCAATGGTGAAGGCTATTCTGTTCTAGAAGTAATCAAAACGGTTGAAATAATTACGGGCAAGAAAGTTAATGTTCGATATGGGGCAAGACGCTTGGGCGATCCTGCATGCTTGGTTGCCGATTCATCCAAAATAAAAAAGACTGGGGATGGATGCCTAAATTTGATTTAGATGAAATTGTGCGACATGCTTGGCAGTGGGAGAAAAAATCATGGAAGGCCTAAAGCAGTGTAATCGAATGGCTCCAAGGATTTCAGTTGTTTTACCAGCATTTAATGCAGAGAAATATTTGCGCGAGGCTATTGATTCTATTCTTTCGCAAACATTTGTAGATTTTGAATTAATTGTCATTAATGACGGATCAACAGATAAAACACAACAAATTTTAGACGAGTTCAAAGCGCGAGATTCGCGCGTGGTCCTGATTAGCAGAGAAAATAGAGGGTTAGTGGCATCACTTAATGAGGGCGTTAGTGTTGCAAGTGGGATATGGATAGCCAGAATGGATGCGGATGATATCAGCCATCCCGAAAGGTTCGCTAAACAAGTCGCATTAATTGAGTCTGCGGATGCCGATATTTGTGGTTGCCACTGGTTGGTAGTTAATCAAGACGGGAAAACAATTGACGCAAACATTACGCCACTTTTACCAGAATCCTTCGTTGCTTATTTGAGCTATACCGTTCCATTCGCCCATGGTTCAGTCATGATGAGGAAAAGTTTTCTTGTTAAAAACTCGTTGAAGTACGACAAAGTTAAATTTGCTGAAGACTATGATTTGTGGATAAGGATGTTTGAGGCCGGTGCCAAATTTGCGAATGTTGATGAATTTCTTTTTAAGTACAGAGATGCCCCAGCGACATTGTCTAAAAATAAACACAAAGAAAATGTCGCCGATACGAAGCGCTTGCGTCGCCGCTTCGTAAAGAATAATACTGAAGAATGCTTACAGGCCGCCCGCAATTTGTCGCGCAACTATAACAGCCTAAATATTGTCGAGAAAATTTATGTGCTTTTCCTTAGTTTTCACGTGTCGTTAATCTCTAATCGAATTATTCTACTTCAGGCATTTAGTGCGGCACCTTGGAAGTTTAAGTTGATTGGAATTTTTCGGATATTGCGCGGTTGAGATATTCCAATAGTAGATTTTATGCTATATCGATTTTTTAAAACGACTTGTTTCTTATCTGCCTCTAAGGAAACTCTGCATAAGTAGCCGTCATGTGGTCTGATTTATGAAAATATCACCCTTGTCATGGTGGTGACTGAAGCGATGAAAGCGATGAAGCAACTGAGCGTGGCCGAGACGGGTTTCCTGCCGAAAGCCGGTAAGCAAACCCGAAAGGCGGTGTTCCTGGCGGAGATGGAGACAGTCGTTTCGTGGTCGCGTCTGGAAGCGCTGATCGAACCGCACTACCCGAAGAGGGGGAACGGCCGCCCGCCGATGGCGTTGGGTACGATGTTGCGGATTCATTTCATGCAGCAATGGTTTGGCTACTCCGATCCGGCGATGGAAGAAGCGCTGCACGATGTGCCGCTGCTGCGCCAATTTGCCGGGTTGGATGCCTTCGAAGATGTGATGCCGGATGAAAGCACGATTCTTCGCTTCCGGCACCTGCTGGAGAAGCATGACCTGACGGTCGCTATCTTTACCGAGGTCAATGCGGTACTGTCGGAGAAAGGTCTGTCGATGAAACGCGGTACGGTGGTCGATACCACGCTGATCGCGGCGCCGAGTTCGACCAAGAACGAAGACAACAAGCGCGACCCGGAGATGACGCAGACCAAGAAGGGCAAGCAGTGGCACTGCGGGATGAAAGCCCATATCGGCGTTGATGCCGACAGTGGGTTGGTCCATACGGTGGAATGTACAACCGCCAAGGTGGCGGACATCACGATGATGGAAGTTTGTCTGCACGGTGAGGAAACGCTGGCCTTGGGCGACCGTGGCTATCACAAGGCAAATCGGACGATTGAGCACTTCGAGAAGGAAGGCGACCTGATGTTACAGCGTGAGTGTAAACAAATTCAATGTTATCTCCAGATTCGAAAAGGGACTTTTAGGTACTCAGAGCCAGAATTTTATAAGCTAAATTGCCTTTGTAAACCTGGAAACTGGGTTATTGATGTTGGTGCAAATGTTGGGCATTACACAAGGCGAATTTCAGAGTTGGTTGGGCAGAAAGGGCGCGTCATTTCATTTGAGCCCGTTCCAGAAACTTTTGCATTGTTGGTGGCTAACCTCAAAAGTCTGGAGTTTCAATATGTTACCCTTATTAACTCAGCAGCATCAGCTACTACGCAAGTTTGTAGCATGGTTACTATGTCGGATGCAGGCCTTAGAAATCTTCAAGAATCGTATCTGATCAGCGACACCCAATCTAGCGGGGGGGGGGCTTTAGCGTGCTTGCCATTAATTTGGACTCATTGAATCTGCCGAAAATTCATGTTGTTAAAATCAAAGCTGAAGGTTTTGAATTTAGCGTGCTTAGTGGAATGTTACAAATTCTTCGTCGCGATCATCCTATTCTTATTATTGAAACAGGGACACAAGAAGTGGTGGATTTATTATCACCAATGGGATATGTCTGTGAATCACTTCCCAACTCTCCCAATAAGATATTCAGAGCTACGGTCGTTTGATTTTGAATTAATAGTTACTTACGGTCTACAATGAAAAAGGTATTGCATCTTAGATGGGGTGAGAAAATTGGCGGTGTGGAGACTATATTAAAAGATATTGCAAAGTTTTCTGATCGTTCGCAGTTTGAAAGCATTTTTTGTTTCCTAAAAGGTGGGGGGGTGCATGAGAAATTCATTCGGGAACAAAATTGCCAAGTAATAACTATCCCAGCAAAAAGTGGTTTTGATCTGCTCGCAAGGTGGAAATTATTTCTTGTTATCAGGGCAATTAGGCCAGATGTTGTGATTGAGCATGGGGTGCCACCGTTGATAAGGCCTATTATTTGGCTTGCTGGGCAATTTCCAATTATTACTTATGATCACGGGTGTTTTGAGTTATATAAAATTAAAGGCAAGCACTTATCAAATTGGTTAATTAAACTCGAGTATATATTTTTTAGCGATTGTATTGTTACGAATTCAAGATATAACAAAAAATCAATTGTTGATAATTATAAAGTGAAAAACAAGGAAGTTCATGTAATTTATCCTGGTGTTGATATCACGTTATTTTCTCTGCGAAAGTTCGCAACTGATAGTTCAAAGTTGAAAATTGCTTATGTGGGTCGGATTCAATTTGGAGATAAAGGGACTGACCTCCTCGTCCAGGTCGCGAGCGAACTAAATAGATTAGATTTCTTAAGTTTTGAGATAAATATCATTGGCAATGGGCCGGATATGGAGGCTCTAGTTGCGCTCGTTGAAAATGCATCGCTAAAATCTTTTTTCAATTTTCATGGTGAGGTTGATAACGTCCCGGCACGATTGTCTGAAATTGATGTCGTTCTCGTAACATCAAAAAGTGAAGCCTTTGGCTTGTCCCCACTTGAGGCACTTGCTGCAGGGTGTTACGTAGTAGGTTTTGATGTTGGTGGCCTGAATGAGTCAGTAGGGCAATGCAAACAGGCAGTGCTAATTAGTCCTTTTCATACTGATTCTATGGCGGCGGCCATCATTGCTATCGGGTCCAACATTAAACACCGTGTGGGCTCAGCAATATTGGCCCGCCGTTACGTTGAAGAAAATTTCTTAGTAAATTCATTTGTTAGCCAATTAGAAAGCTTGGTTAAAGGAAAGCTTAAGATATGAGCCTGATCCTAATACCCATTGCGACGGGCCTTTGGTTGAAATATAAATTTAGGGAAATTAATTTAATTCTAATCGCACTTATTTCTATTGGCATTACACAGGGACTGTGTGGCAATATCGCCTTCATTTCGGGTATCGTTGATTTTAACTGGGGTGCAATAAAAGGGCTGTTGCTAGTTATTCTGTTTATTGTCACTATGGGTCGGTTTAAAAACTTAAAGTTAAAGCTACCCATATCTTTTGTTGCTTGGTCAATAATATTTGCACTATTATACCTTGTTGTACTGGGCCATATATTTGAAGCTATCAATAACGGTAGCGCTATCAATGCATTTAATGTGTTACAGAATTTTGCATTGGTCAATATGCTTATGGTGTTTGTTGCTTTTTTTGGGTATGAAGAAAAGCAGGCAGTATCAGTGGTTGATTCACTAATTTATCTGGGTAAGCCAATATCATTATTCGCGATATTTCAGTGGGTGGCTTTTAAATATTATGAAATTGATGTCAGCTTAATGATGGCTGCAAAAGGGTTCGGTTCTATGAACTCAGATGATGGAGAAGCATTAAGAGTCTTTTCCACTTTTGATACTCATTATGGTTTATCTGCTTTTTTGACACTAATTACTGTATTGTACGTATCACGTTCGTTTTATAAGCCAGAAAAGTTTAGTTTTGGTATGTTGGGTTTGTTCGTTATTGCGCATTCTTTAACATTTAACTTGACGGGGCTGTTTTTGACAGTTAGCGGCTGCGTATTTTCTGTTGTTCTTTACAAACAAAAAAACAAACTTAGGCTTTCAAAGCCAATTATTTCTCGTATCATCGTATTTTCGCTCATCGTTTTTTCGTTAGCTTTGCTTAACCCGACATTTAAACAGCGCATTCTTGGAATAGCAGATTACTCTGAGACGTCTTCGGGCGCGGGCAACTCGCTATATTTACGAAATGTCTTTATTAGAAATGCTTTGGATATTTTGGCCTCTAACCCGAATGGTGTTGGTCTTAGCTTGACTGATACATCAACTGAAAACTACGAAGACTTAGGTTATGTGCGTACCGGTGTAATTAATAGGCCAATCTCAGCGGATTCTTGGTTCTTATGGCTGACACTGCAAATAGGTTTGTTTTTTATAGTTATTCTTGCTCTAATCTATTTGACCCCCTTCACCGTTGGACTATTATCTTTTAAAACTATAGTCCCATCTCTGCAATGGCAAGCTTGTGCTTGCACTTCCGCGGTCTTAGTTGTCTTATTGGGCTTAATTTCAAACTCACCTATTTTAAATTACCCTCCATCAAATATCTTCATATGGTGGTTAGTAGGCACTCTATTCGCCATAATTCGAATTAAACAGTCCACGTTTACTCCGTTAAAATGAGAAATAAAGTATTCTTTAATGGTAGATTTCTTACTCAAAAAATAACGGGCGTTCAGCGCTATGCCATTGAGTTGTTAAAAGCGCTCGATTTGATGCTTGACAATGGTGCGATTGATGAAATGGAAACTTCCTTTACGCTGCTGGTGCCTAAGGACTCTATCCACGACCTAAAACTCAAGCATATATCGGTAAAGCAAGTTGGCATTTTATCGGGGCATGGTTGGGAGCAACTTGAATTGCCGGTGTACACATTTGGCCATTTATTATTGAATTTATGCAATACCGGCCCGATTTTCAAAAGATGCCAGATTGTAACTATCTGTGACGCCTCAGTTTTTGCTTTTCCTAAAGGGTACTCAAAATCATTTCGGCTGTGGTATCAGTTTTTGTTACCAATACTAGGAAGTGTTGCTAAGAGGATTATTACGATTTCCTCATTTTCAAAAGCTGAGTTAATCCGGTTTTGCAAAATAAAACCAGAGAAAATAATTCCGATTTTGCTTGGTGTTGATCAGGCTTCTGATTCTGTGATGGATATAAACTTTCTTGAATCACATGGGCTTAACGACACGCAGTATGTTTTGGCTGTTAGCAGTATGAACCCCAATAAAAATTTTACTGGCTTAGCAAGCGCAATTGCACTCCTGGGCGACGTCAAGTTTAAGGTGGTTATTGCAGGTGGAGCGAATACCAAGGTTTTTGGTGGGCACACATTGTCGCTACCGGACTTTGTTATCCAGGTGGGGTATGTGAGTGACGACGAATTAAAGCTGCTTTACAAATACGCAGCATGTTTTGTGTACCCTTCGTTTTATGAGGGTTTTGGCTTGCCACCGCTGGAGGCTATGGCGGTCAGTTGTCCAGTAATCGTATCCAATGCGGCATCTCTGCCGGAGGTTTGTGGTGAGGCTGCTTTGTATTGTGATCCATCGAGTTCAAGTGATATTGCTGAAAAAATTCAACGCTTGATGACAGATGAGCGTCTGCGCAGCGATTTGAGAGAAAAGGGTTTTGAACAGGCCAAGAAATTTACTTGGGAAAAATGTGCAAAGGAAACTTTGTCTGTCATCGAAAAGGTTTTATCTAAATGAAGATTGCAATTATTCATGACTGGTTGGTTACCTATGCTGGTGCGGAGCGTGTTCTGGAACAAATGTTAGTCTGTTATCCTCAGGCAGATATTTTTAGTACGGTAGATTTTTTACCTGATGATAACCGTGGCTTTATTGCTGGTAAGCGCGCAACGACCTCTTTTATTCAGAAGTTTCCTAAAGCTAAGTCGCACTATCGGAATTATTTGCCATTGATGCCATTGGCTGTGGAGCAGTTTGATTTGTCTAATTACGATATCGTTATTTCAAGCTCTCACGCGGTGGCGAAAGGGGTGCTGGTTGGGCCTGATCAATTGCATATTTGCATGTGTTATTCACCTATTCGTTATGCATGGGATTTGCAGCATCAGTATTTGAAAGAGTCTAATCTTGTTTCAGGATTAAAAGGATGGCTTGCTAGGTGGCTACTTCACAAGATGCGGCTATGGGATGTACGTACGGCAAATGGTGTTGACCAATTTATTGCTATTTCACATTTCATTGAGCGCAGAATCCTGAAGACTTACCGCCGAGCATCGACAGTTATTTATCCGCCTGTTGATGTGAAGGCATTCGAATTTCAGTCGGAGAAAGAGGATTTTTATCTCACCGCTTCTCGAATGGTGCCTTATAAGAAAATGCCTATGATCGTTGAAGCATTTTCATCTATGCCAGATAGGCGTCTTGTTGTCATAGGCGATGGGCCAGAGTATGAGAAATGTAAGGCTTCGGCCAGTGCTAACGTATCACTGATAGGGTATCAATCTTTTGATGTATTAAAAGATTATATGCAACGTGCTAAGGCTTTTGTGTTCGCTGCTGAGGAGGATTTTGGTATTGCGCCGCTTGAAGCGCAAGCTTGTGGAACACCCGTTATAGCATACGGTAAAGGCGCGGTGCTTGAAACAATACGTGACATTGCTTTTGATAACCCAACAGGTGTTTTTTTTTTGGAGCAAACACCTGAGTCAATCATTAAGGCAATTAAAGCATTTGAGTGTGATGAAAAAATATTTTCTCCATTAGCCTGCCGCGAGAATGCGATGCGTTTTTCCCCTGAACGGTTTCGGTTTGAGTTATCCACCTTCGTCGAGGAAGAGTGGGGTCGGTTTTTAGTGCTTAAATCGGAAGGAGTAAATCTTGCCTAAGGCTCTAATTTGTGGGGTGAGCGGGCAAGATGGTGCATATTTGGCTCAGTTGCTCTTGAGGAAGGGTTATCACGTTACCGGTACATCACGAGATGCCATGGCGACTTCCTTTGAAAACTTAATTAAACTTGGTATTCGTAACGATATTAATACCGTATCCATGGCAGCTAGTGATCTTGGTAGTGTGCTGGCCACTATTAAATGTGCTAAGCCTGATGAGATTTATTATCTTGCAGGCCAGAGCTCTGTTGGCCTCTCGTTCGAACAACCAGCCGAGACCATGGAAAGCATTGCTATGGGGGCTGTTTTTTTACTGGAGGCCATACGTTTCATAGATCGCCCGGTTCGCTTTTACATCGCGGGAACAAGTGAGTGTTTTGGCGACACAGGCGAGAATCCGGCAAGTGAGATGACTCCGTTTCGTCCTCGTAGCCCGTATGCTGTGGCTAAGGTGGCGGCACATAACCTTGTTTCAACCTACCGTGAGTCGTACGGCCTTTATGCCTGTACAGGTATTTTGTTTAACCACGAATCCCCTTTTCGTATGGAGCGTTTTGTAACGCAAAAGATTGTGCGCGGAGCCGCTCGAATAGCATCTGGTAGCGGTGATAAATTGCAACTTGGCAACTTGAATATCTATCGCGATTGGGGTTGGGCTCCAGAGTACGTTGAGGCAATGTGGCTAATGCTGCAACAAGATCGTGCGGAAGATTTTGTTATCGCAACTGGGGAAACAGTTTCGTTGGAATATTTTATTTCCCGAGCATTCAGTTATTTTGGTTTGGACTGGAATGACCATGTGATCAGTACGCCGAGTTTGCAGCGGCCTTCGGATATACGGATTGGCAGTGCTGATCCGAGTAAAGCAAAGGCTGTTCTGGGTTGGTCCGCTAAAACGCATGTTGATGGGGTTGTCGATCTGATGTGCGAAGCAGCGTGTTTGTGATCGCCGTCCCGCCTGCGCCGTCTTCTGAAATGCAGGATGTTGAGATATATGCGTAAGGCTCGTATTGCGGATCTGATGGCTTCGTCGGGTGTGAAATTTGGTACGAGTGGTGCGCGTGGCTTGGTCAGTGATATGTCCGATGAAGTCTGTTATGCCTATTGCACCGCATTTCTGCGGGTTGTCGGAAATGGGTTTAAGGGCGTGGTTCTGGGCCACGATTTGCGCCCAAGCAGTCCCGGACTTGCGGCGGCGTGTGCAGCGGCAATTCGCGATGCCGGCCTTGAGGTTCATTACAGCGGTGCATTGCCGACACCGGCCTTGGCTTTACATGCGTCGGCACTCGGGTTGCCGGCTTTGGTCGTCACTGGTAGCCACATACCGTTCAATCGCAATGGCATCAAGTTCTATCGCGCCGATGGCGAAATTACCAAGGCGGATGAAGAGGCGATGTTCCAGGCAACTGTTGGATTTCCGGATGATTTGCATGTTGGCCGGCTACCGGCAATCAACCCGGCCGCGAGCGCGGCCTATGTTAAGCGTTACGTTGATTTCTTCGGGCCCGGCAGCTTAGCTGGCTTGCACCTCGCCGTATATGAGCATTCCAGCGTGGCTCGCAATGTGCTGCGCGAGATTCTCGAAGCCCTCGGGGCGACGGTGATTTCGCTTGGTCAAACCGATACGTTTGTTCCCATAGATACGGAAGCGGTTCGGGCTGAGGATGTGGCGCAAGCGAGGTGCTGGGCGACACAAAATGCGTTTGATGCAATCTTGTCGACGGATGGCGATGCGGATCGTCCGTTGATCGGGGACGAAGCGGGTCACTGGTTTCGTGGTGATGTGGTGGGTATTTTGTGTGCGCGTTACCTGCAGGCCGATACGGTGGTCACGCCCGTGAGCAGCAATACCGCGCTTGAGCAGTGTGGGTGGTTCAAAACGGTGGTGCGCACACGCATCGGTTCCCCCTATGTGATTGCCGGCATGGTCGATGGCGAGGGTGTCGTCGTGGGCTATGAGGCCAACGGCGGTTTCTTGCTGGGGACTGACGTTGAGCGTTGTGGTCGAAAACTCTCTGCCCTGCCGACACGCGACGCCGTATTACCGATGGTAGCGCTGTTATGCATGGCGCGTGAGCGTGGGTGCCGATTGTCAGCTTTGCTTGATGACTTTCCAAAGCGTTTCACCGCCAGCGACCGACTGCAAGAATTTCCGACGGTGCAAAGCCAGAAATTGATTTTGCGTTTGCAGGCAGACACTGATTACGCAGCCGATTTGCTGGCGTCAACCTCAGGCGGAATTACGGCTGTCGATACCACCGATGGTTTTCGCGCGTCGTTCGCAAATGGCGATGTTGTGCATCTCAGGCCGTCAGGCAATGCACCGGAACTGCGGTGCTGTGCCGAATCGGATTCACAGCAAAAGGCCGAAAGCCATTGTGCGGCCTGCCTAGCCCGAATTACCACCTCCTTTCACTAATAATCACGATTGATCTGAAATGAGTCAAATCATAGAACCCAAAGAAGCCTTCCCCTACAAGCCGCCTACCGAGGGAATCAAGCAGAAGTACAAGCATATCTTCGAACTGAAGGAGCCTTTGCCGCCGCGCTTTTTCAAGACAGCTTTCGACAAGTTGGTGGCTCTGGTTTTGCTGACTATTTCGGCGCCCATCCTGTTACTGCTCAAAATGGCCTATGTGATCGAGGGTTGGCTGATCCCGGAAAACGCCGGTCCGATGTTTTTTTATTACTGGGGCGTCAGCGCGGGGAAGCAAATCCCGAAGTACAAGATCCGCCTGATCAAGCAAAAGTACATCGATCCTGAAGGCGCCAAGCGCCACGATTGGATTGCCTTCTCCGCTGAATGGACGCCGGACAGTCGCACTCATGTCGGCGAGTTCGTCAAGAAGTTTTACCTCGATGAACTGCCTCAGTTCTGGAGCGTGCTGAAAGGCGACATGAGCATCGTCGGCCCCCGGCCAATTTCGGTGTTGCATTATGAGCGGGACAAGGCGCAAGGCAACGTGACACGTTCCTTGCTTAGGGGCGGACTGCTCGGCCTCGGGCACATCAACAAGGGCACGTCCGAAATGGGCAATCCCATCTACGAGTACGAGTACGTAGATCAATACCTGAAACGCTCGTCCTTTGGTCTATTGATGCTGGACCTGTGGATCATCTGGAAGGGCATCCTGGTCATCGTCAAAGGGGGCGGCCATTAACCGGTGGCGATTCGCCTTCTGGCTGGCGGTCGCTGCCGTCGCGGTCGGCTCCCTTACGCCCACTCCCTATCTGCCGCCCCAGGCCTTCGACCTCTGGGACAAGGCCCAGCATGCAGTGGCAATTTCGCAAGCTATTGTCGTTCAGCTGTGGTGAGTGGGGCATCGGATTCGCCGCCACCTAGCTCATCAGCATGGGCTCGGCATTGCCACGCACTGATGCTGGTTTCATGGGGTAATCCTCCCCTTTTGCAAGGGTCTCAGAAGTAGAAACATTACGCAGCCATGGCCAACCGCTGTTTAGGAGTGAACCCGCCCAAGGCCATGTTTGGGCGGTCGTGGTTGTAAGACCACATCCAC
>JACCDN010782618.1_pt1 | contig 28891 bp, 23 predicted proteins | sample 7441691 | NCBI WGS metagenome assembly JACCDN01 (sample SAMN15323439, study PRJNA562643) | freshwater metagenome | isolation source: river surface water | place: USA:Blue River Watershed | collected 2017-08-16 | reverse complement strand
GAAGCAAATCCAAGAAATCTGGAAAGAAATCTCGCCGAAGCAAATCTAAACGATCTGGAAAGAAGTCGCGAAGAAGCAAATCCAAGAAATCTGGAAAGAAATCTCGCCGAAGCAAATCCAAGAAATAAATAAATTACAAAATATAAATTTAATTTATTTTATAATATTATAAATAATATAAAATGAAAAAGGCATTATTGATTGGAATTAATTATATAGGACAAGAAGAAGCATTGAATGGATGTATTAACGATTCTAAAAATATAAAAGAAACGTTATTGAAAAATTTTGATTATAAAATTGAGAATGTAAAGATATTAAATGACGACACAAATGACACCACAAAAATTCCAACTAAAAAGAATATAGAAGATAATGTAAAATGGCTAGTATCTAATTGTAATGCTGGAGATACTTTGGTATTCTATTATAGCGGGCACGGTAGTCAGTTAAAAGATGCGTCAGGAGAAGAAAAAGATGGAAAAGATGAAGTATTAGTACCAGCAGATTTCAAGAAAAATGGAGTTATAAAGGATGATTGGTTGTTTGAAAATATGTTGACGAAAATACCAAAGGATGTATCGTTATGGATTTTTACAGATTGTTGTCATTCTGGAACAATGGTTGATTTAAAATACAACTACAACTCAAATTGTAAATTAAAGGCGGGGAGTATTAAAAAAGGTATGGTATATTCTACTACAGAATGGACAGATTCTTTTAACTTTAACGTTGAAAAAAGTAAAGATATACAAGGAAATGTATGTTTATTATCAGGATGTCAAGACTCGGAAACATCAGCAGATGCGTATATAGCAAATCTGAATCAAGGTGCTTTTACATATAGTTTATTAGAATTTATAAAAAGTAAGAAACCAAATACAAAATTACGAAATGTTTTAAAAGAAATAAATTGTAGATTGGATATTAATGGGTTTGGACAAAATACACAATTAAGTGTGAGTAAACAGGCAGATATTGAGAGAATATTTATGTTATAATAATTTATTTACTATATATATGAATAAAAGTATTTTTTTAATTATATTTATAGTAATACTATGTATATTTATAATAGGAAATATATCAAGCGTATCAAATACACCAATAGAAGAAATAAATAATATATATAGACTATTACAAAATATACATTTAGTATTTGAAAAGGAAAAGATAGAATATATTATGACTGGAGGAACACTACTTGGAGCAATAAGACATCAAGGAATAATACCATGGGATGATGATGCTGATTTGATAGTTTTAAATGAAGAACCTGATAATTTGTTATTAATATTAAATAACAATTTACAAAAATACAACCCACACGAACGTTTAATTTCAAAAAAACATATAAAAGGAAATTTGATACAAGTATATTTCAAAAACCATCCAAAAACAATGATAGATATATTTTTCATAAATAAAGAAAAGAATAAGTATACATATAGATTCCCATATAATATACAATATCATAAAGAGTTTTTTTTACATGATGAAATATATCCAATAAAAAGTTATAAATTCGGAGATTTGATATTAAATGGTCCGAATAACCCATTTAATTACTTAACAAGAACATACAATGATTATAATAAGATTAGTAAATGGAATTCTAAAAATTATTTAAATATAAATGGAATAATGAATATGTTCGTTTAAGTAAGATGTAATTCTTGGATTTTTGAAGAGCGTATAATAGAATACATTTCTTTAAGTTTATGAGTAATTAATAATTTATCATCTTTGCCAATTTTATTTAATTTCATTTTTGATTTTACAATATTTACACAGTCATCTATTGTAGAATCTTCTAATTTTTTTATTAATTTAGGTTGATTATCTTGTATATATTTTACTATAAATACAAGAATTTCTTCATTGACAATCCTTTCATGTGTAGAAAATATACTTTTAACAGAAGATCGTTTTTTACATTTTTTATCTTTAATATTACCATCTTCGTCAAGGTTTGTTAATACTTTATTTAATTCAAATTCTTCAGTAGCTTTGTTATATTTTATAACTTTAACATTTTCTATTAGCCCTTTTTTAGTAGTCCATTTAAAATCTCTATAAATCATATGTTTTTTACTATAAGCATAAATAAGCAATTTTGATAATTTTTCTACTAGATTTGCTTTATCAATTGGTTTTAATAAATTTTCACGAATCATGTATTTTTCAATATAGTAATCGGAAAATGATTCAAAACGTTCATTCTTTTCATCTTTTGATAAAGCAATCCATCTTCTGAAATATTTACCAGCTTGTACGATTTCTGTATTATTCATTTCAAAATCTTTTTTATTTGTTAAAAATAAACATAATTCGTCATATAAATTTCTATTCATATTATAAGCATAAATTCTTTTTTGTTCGGTAGTTTGTTTTAATTCTTTGTAAATATCTAATAGTCTTGAAAATTCTAAATCTGGTTTGATATTCTCTACATTTACAAAAAATTCAGTATTGTATTTTATAGTGAGATACTCATGTATACACAATTTTGTTTCTGTAAATAGAAATGTCAAAGCTTTTATTAAAATCTTGAATCTTTCTTTGATTTTTTTAGATTTTACCAAACATGTTGTATATTCATTTTCAATAAATGATATAGAATCTTTTAATAAATTTTTTTGTGAATCTGTAAAAACTAAATTTATATAATTTTTTAAATTATATTCGCTTGTATTTTGTAAAGATAATTCATTATTATAATCATGTTTATAAACAATGTTATCACGTATTTGATAATACAATTCGCCTTTATCAGAACGTGATTCTAACCAATTTTTTCTATTGTTTTCTACAATTTTCTTTAATATTAAATTAGTAGATTTAATAACATTTTTTACATTGTCTGGTTCTAATAACTTTTTCTTTTTAACACTATTATCTATAATAAAACTCGCAAATTCTATAAGATTTTTATTAGTATATTCATATACAATTGGATTTTTATCATTTTCAATAAATGTATTATATATTTCTACAACTTTTTTAATACAGTTTGTAGATTCAAATTCATTTAATTTATAAGATGATTCAATGTATGTATCTAATTTATCAGATTCAAGTTCAACTGTATCCAATGTATTACCATCCAATATATAAAATTTATTTTGTTGTGAAAACAAGTCGAATGTAGGAGGTTCTATTTTAATATATGGACATAATCCATATGTATCCAATATTTGTTTATATAAAAAAATATATCCAGGTATATGTTGTGAATCGTATTTATTATATTCTAATTCGTATTTACTAAATTCTATATATTCTTTTTTTGCTTGTTCTCTTAATTCTTTTGCTTTATTCGTTTTTTTGATAGTTTCATTAAGATTTTTTCCTTTGTATAATTTATTGATATTACTGGTAATATATTTTTCTTTATTTTCTTCTTTAACTAAATCTTTTAATTTTATAATATACGAATCCAAATCTTTACTTTTTTCTATTTTTTCATTTTCCATTACTTTTAATTCTTCTATAAATTCTTTTTTGTCATATGTATTCATCTTATTTATAAGATATTGTATCTCATTTTTCAAACGATCTATTCTTAATGACAATGTTCTTTTATTTTCCATTAGTTATATTTATATTATAATAAAATTTTCAGTTTTTAACTAAAAGCATTTAAATTTTTGTTATACATATTTTATTATTATTTAATGTATCAATACTAAAATTATCAATACAGTTTGTATAATATTCTCCAAAAAAGACATTTTTAATACCGCATTGTATAATTTTTTTAACACATCCAATACATGGTATTAGAGTTACGTATAAATCAGAATCTAATAAATCATTTTTTGAAACGAATAATAAAGCATTTTCTTCAGCGTGTAAGCATAAACATTTATCTAGATTTTCTCCACTTTTTATATTAAGATTATTACATCTTTCGCAACCTCCACTAAAACAATTTTCCATACCTTGGGGTGTTCCATTATATCCTAATGAAACAATTCTATTATCTTTTACTATAATACATCCAACTTTTCGTTTAATACAATTACTTCTTTCTTTTGTTAATTCAGCAATAGAATAAAAGTATTTTTGCCAACTAGGTCTAGTATCCATTTATAATTTATATATAAGTAAATTAATAATTCATTTATTTGTATAATTTATATTATTTACATAATATAATGATTCCTGACAAATTACTTATTAATTTAAGAATATTAAGTAAAATTCAAAAGAATGGTAGGATTACTCGTAGCTATGATGGTATAATATCATTAGAACAAGGTAATATTTACCAACCAGTAAAGAGATTTATAACTAATGATTCTCGCAAACAAGCTGTGTTTGAGATTAATAGTATTATAGTAGAATGTATAACAAATTTGACAAATATTATAAATTCTAAATATACAAATAAAGCATTTAGCGATGAGTTTCATAAAAATTGTGAATCAATTGAATTATTATTATCTGAATTAATATCTGCTTGTAATGGTATTGAAAATCTAAAATTCACATATCAAAATGATCCTAATATTTCTTCTCAAATTGATATTGTATTAATAAAAACAAAATCACACATTAAAGAATTTTCTACAAAGTTAAATATTATTTCTAAAAACAATTCTCTTAATTATCATATAGATGATTATATTTCTCAAACTTATCCTAAAACTCCACCGCCATCAGTAGATATTCAACACGAACGCGACACACACGAAATATTTGAAAGACAATCTTTACTTAATTGTGCTAGTATCTAGTTTAGTATCTAAAAATTTTTTTGTAGTATTATAATAATATGTCTAAGTTAAGCTATAATACATCACCAATTCCTATTTTACAACAACCAAAAAGTGAGATTATTACAAATCCTTTAATAATTCCGAAAGAAATTGAAATAGAAAATGAAAGCGATAATGAAATCAAAGAAAATTCAAAAACAATTTTTGATATGACGTTAGGAGAAATTAATAAAAATATTTCTTCTAGTTTTTTGGGTGTATGCGAAGATCTTTTAAATAAACCAAAAGAAGAAAAATGGAATAATTATATTTTTATTATATTACAAAAAGATAATCGTTATACATTTTTAATATTGTTATGTTTATTTATATTTTTATTTTATATTATTGTTCGGGAATTTTAGAAAATTCTAAAATCAAAATACCATCAGAGTATTCGTTTCTAATTGGTTCTGAAAATACTTTTGATGGTAATTTTACTCTTCTGGATTGAATTCCATATTTAGTTTCAGTGTAAACAACTTTTATATTTTCAATTTTAAAATCAATTTGTTTATCAGTTTTAACAAATAAAAATTGATTATCTTGTAAATTCCACTTTACATCTCTATAAGCTAATTCTAATCTTACAATAAATGTTTTTTCAGTTTCCAACAAGTCAGTTTTTGGACTATTTATTCTTCTTTTAATATTTTTTAATTGTTCTTGTAAAATATTTATTTGATCCATTTTTATTATAATTGGATCAAATAAATATTTCAGTTTTTTATTAATTTACGAATAACAAAAATATTTGTATTGTATAAGTATTATGGAAGATTTAACAATTAATATAATTGAATATACTGAAATATTAAATAATGATAGTAAATTTATATTAACAAGTTATTATTGGGGGACGAATAATATTAATAAAGGGAGTATTTATAAATTAACATATGATGAACAAGTCCGTCGATTAATAAATGATTGTAGAAAAGCAAAAGTAAATTATTATTTTGTAAATTGTTTAGAATTATCTAAACCTGGTAAAAATTATCAAGAATCAATTGGTTTAAAACCTACATTTATAGAAATTGTAATGAATAAATTTAAAAATTATACATGCGTATATGTTGATACAGATTTGAGATTATTAAAATATCCAAATTTATTCGATATAGATGCTGATTGTTTTTTTACGAATGCTTTTGAATTTGGTTATACTTGTTACAATCCATTACAAGTAGAATTATCAGGGGGTATAATGGCTTTTGGAAATACGTTTAATGGAAGGCAAGTATTAAAATTATTAAAAGAAAAATTAGATATAAAATATGTAGAAGATAAAACATTTTCTGGAATAATTACTAGAAATTTTTTAAATATACATACGAGATGTATTTGGTTACCAAGTACATATTTATATATGTTTTCTAAACATACATATGACACAGATTATACAAATATAGTTTCATATAAAGAAGAATTAAAAGGGTCTTTTTATAAAAAATCGGATTTAGTATTTGCTCATGAAGATTTTGAAACAGAATCATTACAAAATATATTTAATGATCGTGTAAAACATGATAGGTATCCACCAAATGTAAATAAAGAACTTAGTGAAAAATTGCGTTGTTATAATTCTATTAAGTTTATATATTATAAAAATTGGAATTTGACAAATAAACAAGAAAATCAGTATAATATTGATATAAATTATAAAAGTGATATTAAATTAATAACTATTAAAAAAATTCAAAAGTATGAACCTCAAAAATTTGAAATTATAAATAAAAAAACATACAATACAAATTACAGAATTGTTTTTATAATTAATACGGATACATCTATAGATACGTTTGAAAATAAATGTTATATAAATAAAGTATCATTTACAATTATTAAATGTAATAAAAATGTAAAGCATTCGTTGATATTATATAAATTAATGAAAAATTCGTCAGATAATTTAGTATATATTACAAATGAAAAAATGTTTAATTTTGATAAATATAAATTATATAATATAAAAAGTATGGATTTTATGGTATATAATATGAACAATGATAAAACTTGTTTTGATCCAAGGATATTAAAATTGTTAAACACACCAATTTATTTTAATAACAATGACACCGTATTAAAATTTTTATTAATATGGGGTGAGCATACAAAAAGAGAATACAATAATGCTCAATATATGGCATTAGAATATGCTTTTAATATATCAAACGCTTTAAATAAAATGAGATGTTATTGGACGAAACCTCCAATACACAATTTAAAAAGAAAGTTTTTTGATAAAAATGACGTTTTATTAAAAAAATTACAACAATGTGGATTAAAACCAACGCGAAAATCACAAATTGATTATTATACCAAAACACACTTCAAAGGAAGTAAAAACTCCACTGAAAAATTAAAATATTCTAAAATTTTTTTAGTTATTTAGTTTCAACTTAAAAATAAATATAATATTAAATTTATATAGAATATGATTGATATTGATACAGATATTAAAAATTTAATAGGTAAAAAAATAAATAAATATGAAATTACAAAATATATAAATTCTGGATCTTTTGGTCATGTATTTGAAGCAAAATATATGTCGGATAATGAAAAAAAAAAAGTGGCACTAAAAATACCAGTAAAAACATCTGAAAAAAATGGACAACAATCGCTATTAGATGAATTAAAAATATATAAAATTATATCAAATCCAGAAAAGGGTGTGGCGAATATGAAAATGACTACTTTTCGGGATACAAAAATAATGGTTATGGATTTGCTAGGGCCGAGTTTAGAAAATTTATTATCAAAAACTCCAAATCGTAAATTTAATATAAAAACTGTAATTTTTATAGCTATACAGTTAATAAATAGTATAGAATATATACATAATTGTGGTTATATACACAGAGATATAAAAGCTGACAATTTTGTTTGTGGTTATAAAAATAATACGAAGATTTTTTGTATAGATTTTGGATTAGCTAAAAAATTTATAGACAAATATAAAAATCACATTCCTTTTAAAACTGATAAAAAATTTGTAGGAACTGCAAGATATGCGAGTTTAGCTGCACATAATTTTCAAGAACAAGGACGAAAAGATGATTTGGAGTCTATTGGATATTTGTTAGTATATTTATTTAATGGAAAATTAAAATGGCAAAATTCTAAAAATAAAAAAATTGATAAAAATAAAAAACATGAAGCTATAAAAAATCTAAAAACTAATTTATCAGAAGAAGAAATATGTAAAGGTATGCCTAAAGAATTTTCTGTATTTTTAAAATATGTTCGCAATATGGATTTTGATGAAGAACCTCCATATTCAACGTTTAAAAAAATGTTTTTAAAATTATCACAAAGTATTATAGTTGATTCTACTTCTAATTGTGAGTTGTATGGATAACTTTTTTGGCTTATTTAAAATATGTATAGAAGACTTATACAAACAAAAAAAACGAATTAATAATAATTTATAATATTGTGTTAATATATATATATGTCTTTGTTTGAAATACAATTTAAAAATTCACTTCCTTTAACAAATCCTAGATTAAATTTCGCTGAAAAAACTTTATCTTATGCTGACCTGTATATTAAAGCATTTCCAAAAAATCAAAAATTATTAGATTTTACAAATTTATTAAAAGATTTATTGTATAAAAGTGTGTCTCTTGGTAATATCATTACCAATTTTACAAAATTAACTTCAAATGAAGACAAATCAACTTTATTGGCTAATATTTCCGTAAAAGCTAAAGAATTGTATGAACAATATCCAAATGAAAATGTTCGTTTACTAAAAGATTTGTCTTCATATGCTTGTTTATTAGAAGTGTTGTATAATGAGCTTAATAAAATTATTCAAAGCTTACCTAAACCTTCAAGACCTTCATCTCCGAAATCATCAAGACATTCTTCAATTGTAGTGAGTCCAGATTCTGCTACAACACTTGTTAATTTCGGTAGTACTTTAAAGAGATCTCTAACTAAAAAAGGTGGAAAACGTGTATCGAGAAAATCTCCAAGAAAAACTTCAAAGCGTACTACCAAAAGAAATTCCAAAAGAAAAACATCAAAGCGTACTACAAAAAGAAATTCCAAAAGAAAGTCTCCAAGAAAAACATCAAAGCGTACTACCAAGAGAACTACAAAAAGAAAGTCTCCAAGAAAAACATCAAATCGTACCAAAAGAAAGTCTCCAAGAAAAACTTCAAAGCGTACTACCAAAAGAACTTTTAAACGAAAGTCTCCAAGAAAAACTTCAAGAAAATAATTTAATAAATTTTTTTTATATACTTTTATTAAATGATTTTAAATACAATATTTTTATTTTTTAGTGGGTTTAGTAGTATATTAGCGCATTGTGTTTTACAAACTCCTGGAAATAGACACAACTTAAATTGGCATAGTTGGCACCCATCTGATGGTTATGGTATAACTTGTCCACCAGGTGGAAATAAAAATATTTTAGCTACATATTCTCGTAATCAACTTGCGTCTGTTTCATGGGCGAGAAATAATCATCAAGGTGGATTTGTTCGTTTTTCTATTGTAAAACAAGAATTTAGTGGTATAAGTGGAGCGTTTGAAAAGAAAAAAAGTATTATTCAATATAATTGTTGGGAAACTGATTGTAGTGGTGCTTCAGAATGGGGTGATGATGGCGGCAAACCAGCTTTTACAAATATGTGTCATAGTAAATTGAAAATACCAACATATTTATCAGATGGTACTTATACTCTACAATGGATGTGGTTTTCTGGATGGGGAGCTTTTACTGATAAAAATCCCATACAAACATTTATTTCTTGCGCTGATGTAAAAATATCTGGAGGTCCTTTAACTACTTACTCTGGAAAAACTTGCGTTCCTTTTCGTGGAGGTGATGTTCATACTAACACAAATTGTGCTTATTTTGTTTCAAAAAAACCAAAACAATGCTGGTGCCCTGATAAAGAATGTCAATCTCAAGAAATAGAATGTTATCCAAATTTAAATAGAAATATTAATGGTGATTCTATTTCTACTATTGCCAAATATGGAAAACCTATACATGCGTGCTAATTCACCGAGTCATTTCTTTTCCACTAGTTAAATATGGATCCATTAAATACAATGTATTTTTTATTCTATACATATTTTGCCAATTGTTTGGTACAACTTTATAACGTGTTTCGTATATATTTTTAACTCCAACTATTTTTTGTTCTTTTTGATCGATTATCACGTTTAACGTATGCATAATTCTTTTAGTTTCATTTATTACATCAATATCAAATTTATAATAATTGTTTTGCGTATTCTTAATATTATATGGGTCTCTTGTAATTTTGTATACATTTCCTAATAAATTCAACGATTTATCCTTTATATTGTTTATATATTCTAAAATTGTATTTTTAAATATATCATTGTATTCAAATTTTAAATATTGTGGGATTGGTATGAAATCAATATCTGGAATAACATTTGTAGGTTCTATATTTATTATATCAAAATATATATTCTCTTTTATATATTTTTCTCGCTGATCATCTATAGATTCGTAAAATGAATTTTGTGGTTCATATTTTTCTCTTGTATAATATGTATTGTAAATTAAAACGACTATAAATATAATTAGAAAAATTATATAATACATATTTATTATACAATAAAAAATAAATTTAAGATCTCCAATATTGTGTACCAGCTTTGTCTACTAATTGTAAATAACCATCTGCTGTAAATATCAATTTCCCTGGATTTGTATTAGTAACTCCTGGATGCCATTTTAATTCTGAACCAACTCTTACTGCTATATTACCATCAGCTTGATATTTCAAATTAGTAGTTCCATTACTAATTTCTTCACATGGATACAAAAATTGCCCTTTATCTAATTTACTTCCGTTAGTATTGTAATAATGTGGGCAACTTTTATCTATAAATACATCATCTTTACCATTATAAAGTGCGTTGTTGTCAAAATTATATGTAGATCCACTATACAATGGAGTCATATTTGTACCATCTCCTCTGTATATTTTTAATTTGTGATTAGGATTTGTTCCACAAGGATTAGCTCCAACTCTGATTTTAGGCATTTGATATGTTCCATATGAAATCAAATCGGATACTGCTGATTTTGTAGATTCGTTTCCATTATTATCTACACAACTAAATTGGTATTTTTGATTCCACGGTTTTCTTCCTTCTGATATAAATGTCAATCCTGTATTATTAGTTGTTGAACTTTGTGTATAAATTTGACTAAATCTTGGAGGTTTTAATACCAATTCTGGATCATTGTCTCTAAACACCCATTGTTGAGCAAGATCAGTTATATTTGTAATTTGAATGGTTACTACGCCATCATTTGTTGCATGTAATCTTTTCCCGGATCCAATACTTCTTATAGTTTTATCAGTGTCATGTACTACAGGTGTTCCTAAACTTTTTGTTGTTAATGTAATAGAATCACTTGAAGAATCATTTGGAATTTTTACACATTTACCATTTTTATTAACTAATATTTGTCCACTACTTGTTTGATCCAATGCCCATAATTGTTTTATATTTGTTGTATTAAAATTTGTAGTTGAGGACAAACCACCAGACTCATTTTCGATCAGACAAGCTCCGTTATTATTACATAAATTTTTATATACTAAATTATCTGTTATACTTTGTGATCTTCTTGTTATTATCGCGCCATCATAATTATTTTTAATTATATTATATGATGTTAAAGGAACCCCCCATACAGGTTCTGGTATTTTTTGTGTATAAGTTGAAGTATCATTTTTATATCCAACTAATACTCCTAAATTAGTCAACGTAATTGTATCTATTGGTTGATGCGTAGTTGTCATATTATATATTATCATAATATAATAAAAATTTGAATTATGACGTGTGATAAAATTTTATTATTTAACTATTCAAACTTATAAACTTTTTGTAGCTTAAATAATTTCTCCAGTTGCAAAATTTATTTGTTGTGGTTTGGCTTTGCCACCATCTACAATTTGTCTCTGAGCCATTAATTCTTCATATCTTTTTGACGTTTCATCTTTGGGTTTTTCTTTATAATTTTGTGTAGTTCCATAAAATCCTTGCGTTGGTGCTTGTTGTGTTTGTGGCTGTGTAAATTGTTCTCTTTCTTTTGGTACTTGATTTATCGTTGATGTGTCTTCAGGATTTGTAGTCATTTTATCATATTGTTTATCTAAAAATACAAACGATTGATCTTTAGCATCACTAAATAATCCATTTGATCCAAAATTTGAATATTGATCTGAAAAGGATCCCATTTCATTTGAATTAAATCCAGTTAATTCTTGAGGGGGTTGTTTAGATTGTGTTTTTTGTGTTTTTTGTGTTTTTAATTGGTATTCCAGCCATTTAAAAGCTTCTTCTCCTGACAACACATAATTTTCTCCTTCGTTTTTAACTATAATAGTTGGTACTTCGGTGATTTTTACACGTAATGCTTCTTGAATATTATAAAAATCAGGGTTTCTAACACCGTTAGCATTAGCATCTATATTTAATTTTATAAAATTCATCTTGTTTTGTGTAATTATATTTATAAATTTTTCAGAATATGCGCAATGATTACTATATAATAAAACTGGTTCTTCAAACATATATAATTATACAAAATAATAATAATTTATATTTTTTACGAATTTAGTTCTTTGTTTTTTTATTACTTTTTATTTGTACAGTAATAATATATTTATGGCTGACATAAGATTAAAAAAAATATCAATCGATTCTTCTCCGCTAACTATTCAAAATGGTACTATTAATATTTCTAATACAGAATCTTCTATTGATTCTATATCTGGATCTTTACGTTTAACTGGTGGTCTTGCTATTAACTGTTCTAGTGATGCCATTTCTAGTACTTCTGGTGGTGCTATAACTATAGCTGGTGGATTTGGTGTTTTGAAAAAAATAATAGGTGGTAGTGATATCGTTATGGATTCGTCTAATAGTATATTTAGGATTGGTGGTATTTCTAATGATCGTCTTTTAGTTGATAATACTACCAATAAACAAATTATCATTCGTCCAGATGGTATAACTACAAAATTTCTGTTAACTAATTCTTCGTTAACTTTATACAATACTGATACTAGTTCTAATTTAACAACTGGATCTTTAATCTGTTTTGGTGGTATTTCTATTAATTGTACATCTGATAGTACAAACATTTCAAATGGTGGTGCTCTTACAATTGGAGGTGGAATAAGTATTGCTAAAAAAGCATTAATTGGTGGTGGTATAGTTTCTTTAAATAGTAATACGTTTGGAAGTATTATTATTACTTCTGGAAATATTGGTATTAATACTATTCCTACATGTCCTTTAGATGTGTTGGGTAATGTTAAAATATCTGATTCTATTACAACTTCTAATATAAATATTAATACTAATTTCAATATTGGTACACAATTTTATAATGACAACAATTCATTTGGTATAACCAATGGAAGTGTTTTTGTTATACAAGAAGAAATTGAACCTACTGGGTTATCATTTGTCCAAAATAGCTCTGGTAATTATGTTTCTCTTATTGCTCATGAAAATATATTTAATATTATTAATTGTATTGGTAATACAGTATCTAGTTCTTTATATATAAATACTAATGGAAATATTGGTATAAATAATACTTCTCCAAGTTTTTTACTAGATATTAATGGTATTTCTAATAGTTTATTATATACTGGTGCTAATCTTAGTATTTCTGGAACTGTATCATCATCTTTTGTTAATACTAATAAAATTATTACACTAGACATGACTACTTCAAATGCTTTTGCTTCAAATATTACTTCTGGTACTATTAAATCTACATCTATTGATTCTACAAATTTGATTTCATCCAATAATACACTTTCTAATATAAATACAGTTAATATCACTTCAAATTCTATAATATCTACAAATTTAACTTCAAATTCTATTAATACATCAAATATGACTTGTACAAATCTTTTTTCTTCAAATATAACTTGTAATTCTATCAATACTTCTTCATTGATTGTATCAAATTCAGCCAATATTTATAGTGATTCTAATACTTTTGCTAGTATTATTACTACTAATGGAAATATTGGTATCGGTGATATTCCAATGGATACTATTAAATTGGATGTTTTTGGTAATTTACAATGTAATAGTAATGTATTTTTTACAAATTCTGTAGGAAATGTTTTAAACATTTATGGTAATACTACTATTTATAAAACTACAGATGCAACAGGTTTGTCAAACGGATCATTACACTTAGAAGGTGGTGTAAGTATATTAAAAAACGTTTTTATAGGTGGAGAAACATACTTTAAAAATACAACCCTTTCTACTAGTTATTCTGACGGTGCTATTCATGTTGATGGTGGTCTCACTATTAGCTGTGCTGAAAATTCTACTGCTATCGGCAATGGTGGTGCTCTTACAGTTCAAGGTGGAACTAGTATTGGAGGCGATTTATACATTGGTGGTCAAATCAATGGAAGTGGTAGTAGTTCAAGTACTTTTGCTTATTTGACTTTGACTGCAACTGATGAAGCTCTGAATTTGACTAGTGGGACTCTTGTTGTCTTTGGAGGTATCACTATCCAATGTACTACAAATAGTGTTGACGTTTCAAATGGTGGTGCTTTGCTTATTGCTGGAGGAGCAAGTGTTGGAGGAAATTTATATATTGGAGGAGATACTTACAATTATGGTATATCAAATTTACATTCTGATTCAAATGAAAATATAATTATTTACAATGGTCTTATTAAACGATATAGTATAGATTGTAATACTAGTTCTAAAGATTTTAGTTTAGCTCGTTATGATACCAACGGAGATTTTATTTCTAATATTTTTGAAGTTGTATATTCTTCTGGTAAAACCACTTTTTCAAATACATCTCCTTCTGTATCTCTTTCTAATTCTGCTTTGACTGTTAATGGAGGTGTTTCTATTGGTGCAACTAGTATTTCTAGTTCTTTATCTAATGGTGGCGCGCTTACTATTGGAGGTGGTGCTAGCATTTCTAAAAATCTTTTGATTGGTGGTGATACTAAGATTTATAGTACTACTGTTAGTAATGATGTAAGTAGTGGAGCTCTTATTGTTGATGGAGGTGTTGCTATTGCTGGAAATTGTAATATTCTTGGTAATACTATTATGACTGGAAATTTAACTGTTAACGGTACTACAACTACTATTGTTAGTAATAATACTTCAATTGGTGATAATATTCTTGTTTTGAATTCTGGTCCTAGTGGCTCAAAAGATGCTGGTATTATTACTCAACGATTTCAAGCTGACAATGACACTGGATCAGGTGATGTTGTTAATGACATTAATTATATTTCTGACACATTGCCTTTACAAACTGGTATGACTTCTAATCAAATCAAATTTAGCAATTCTACTAGTTCTGTTGACAATTTTTATACTGGTTGGTGGATTAAAGTATCAAGTGGATTTTCTAATAATCAAGTAAGAAAAATTACTAATTATATAGGATCTACGCGCGTTGCTACTGTTTCTTCTAATTGGACTACTCAAAATCCTACTATTAGCGACAATATTTATCTTTTTAATAAACCGTTTGTTGGATTCATTTTTAATGAAATTAATGATAGATTTGAATTAGGGTCATCTGTTAGTGATCCTGGACAAACAAATGTTGTTTTTACTGATCGCTTACCATTATATCTTAGCGGTCTCACTTGCGTTTCTACTACTGTTTCTATAAATTCTTCTACTGGTTCTGTATTGTTAAATGGTGGGTTATCTATTAACGAAACATCTGATGCTTCTAGTATTACTAATGGAGGAACTATTACTTCTCGTGGTGGTGCTAGTATTGGTAAAAAATTATATGTTGGTACTGATTTATATGTTGGTAATACAAATCTAACTCCGCATTCAGAAGATATATTTAAAAGCACTTCTTTTACTGCTGCTAATAATCAACCTACTTTTACTGACATAACTGGGCTGGTATTCTCTTCAAATGTTTGGAGCTTTGATGTATTCTTATCTTGTAATTTATTAGCTACTACTAATATGTATTCCAATTTCCATATCCGTGGTATTAATAAATCATCTTCTTGGGAAATAATTAAAAATTACGTAGGTGATGATACTGGTATTGAATTCAATATTACTAATAGCGGACAATTACAATACACAAGTCTTAATTATGCTGGCTTTTCATCTCTTATTTTCAAATTCCGAGCTCTTGCTAATTAAAAACTGAAATAAATTGTTAATTTATATTTATGAAAGATGGAAGTTATAACAAAATTCAGATGTGAAAGTATTGGTGGTGTAAGTATTAAAATTTTGAAAAGCGCATTACAAAAATTTATAAGACGAAACGAAATTGATAATGCGTTGGATATTATTAGTATGGTTCTTTTATGTACAGAAAAACGTATTGTAAGTAATTTTGTAAATAGAATGGTTGTTATGATTTCTGAAGAAATATCTGTTAATATTTTGTACGCACCTATTGAATTTGAAAAATATTTAAAAAAATATTACGATGGAGATAACAATGTTTTGTATATTATGTGCATATATTTATTAAATTGTAAAAAATATAGATTAATAAGTGATTATAAAACAGTATACAATTTGAAACCGTATTATTTAAATGATATTATAAAATTAAAAGAATTACATTGTAATTTGTTAAAAAATAATAATATGAGTGATATTTCTGAATTATATGATTATACATTTAATGAAAATGACACATTTAATAAAATAATCGAATATATTAAAATAAAAGATACTAAATCTGTATTTAAACTGATTTCTTACGCAATGCTAAAAAATTTTAAACTTTGTATATTATGGAATTTATTAATAAAAAACGCAACAGATGATATTATAAATGTAATAAAATCTTTGAAATATATTTATACTAAAATGACACACAAAGAAAAACCGATATATTTATATCACGCGATACTATTGTTTTTAGTAGATATTAATCATGAAAAATTAATTTTAAATTTTAGTATTCAAAGAATACTTGACAGTCAATCTAGAATAAATAATAATATAATTATAAATTTTGAAAAATACGATTATATTAATGATATACATTGTGGAAACAAAAATAAAACAGAAGTTGATTTTGCTAACGATGGTGCTTTGATAATAAACGAATGTTTATATTATGCTAATGTACAATATAGAAAAATGTATATTGAGTTTAAAGAAATTATTTCAAATTTTAAAACACCTATAAATGAAGATTGTAAAGTATTAAAAAATGAAGATATTTTATTAATTACAAATTGTATTAAAGGACAAAAAAGAACAAATTTTTCAAAACCGTTTGTATATATTCCAACAGATATACATAATAAATATGTATGGAAAGGACCTTATTTGAAAAATTGTAAGAAAATTTTGATGTTTAAGTTTAGAACAGAAATTTTTAAAAAATGGAATAGTAAATACATATTAGGAGATATATACACTGAAGAAAACACTGATAATGTATGGATAAAATCTCCATTATTTGGAGATGTAAAAAATATTCAATATACGATTGAAACCGATTTGAATGGAGATAAAATTAAAATATTAAATAGAGAATCTATTAATTCTGATAAATTATCATATAAAAATTTAAATATACAAAAAGATGTTTTTTATGGAGATTATTTTTTAATAAGAGATTTTATTCATGGGTGTATTTTAAAATGTGGCGATTTCGGATTTTGGAATGTTTTAATTTCAAATGATCATACAGCTTTTATTATAGATTATGAAGAAACAAGAGTAAATAATTGTTTAGGATTTGATTATTTATTTACTAAAAACATTAAAAATCAAACCGAATTATTATCATGTATAAAACTATCAACTGTTAAAAAAAAGATTATTGAAATACTTGATAATATTAAATTAGATATAGATTATTTAGATGAAAAAATACATTATTATAATGTATCAAAATTTATAAATATAGAATATATCAAAAAAACCATTGAATGTTTAGAAAATGATCTAAATTTAAAATAATTTGTAATTATATAATGAAATTTTATTATATAATTTTATCATATTTTTTTTCAAGTGTTTTTAGTCATATACAAATGAAATATCCTCCGCCAAGATATTCAAAATATAGCAATTATTATGTTTCTAAAAATCTTATAGATTATGATATGAAATCTCCTTTAAATACAACACAATTTCCTTGTAAAAATTATAAAATAGATAAACCTACATTTATAGTAAATGACAAAAACATTAAAGTAGAATTAGATGGTACTGCTATTCACAACGGAGGTCATTGTTTTTTTAGTTTATCATACGATAATATAAATTTTGTTGTTATTAAAGAAATATTAACTGATTGTATGCTAAATACAATGTCTTATGATATTCAACTTCCATCTAATATAAAAACTGGTAATGTTATTTTTGCTTGGTCTTGGATAAATTCTATAGGTAATCGCGAATATTATATGAATTGCGCTGATATTTATATTGAAAATGGAATTGGAAATGGGATTTTAATTGGTAAAAAGTTATTTGTTTGTAATATTAATGATATTATAATTCCAGAATTCCGATTAAAATCAATGTATAGTGGGTTAGATTTAATAAAAAAGCAACCTATTATTACTATTTCTAAAAACATTCCGAAAACTGTAAAAAATATTCCAACAAAAACTGTAAAAAACATTCCAACGAAAACTGTAAAAAACATTCCAACGAAAACTGTAAAAAACATTCCAACGAAAACTTTATATAAAATTAAAACTAAAATTGTATATAAAACTAAAACTGTATATAATTGCTGAATTTATTCAAATTCTCCTAATAAAAATGGATCATCTGTTAATATAAAATCTTTATTTTTTATGTATCCTACTTTTGATTTTGACTGTTTATTTGTATCATATATATATTTTTTGTTAATATAATATTTTTGGTCTTTTATATATATTTTTTCTAATGTAGTATCAATGATTTCATCTTGCGATTGAACACTTTGATAAACATGTGATTTACAATATTTATAATTTTCTATTGGTTGTCTAGTACATCTCGTATTACTTTTTGTTATCCCACAACAAATATTTATCACTTGAATAGGTGGTTTAAATAGATTTTGTATTTTTTCAAAAATTTCATTATGTGTTATTTTTTGTGTATGGTCTTTATCATTTTTAGTATATATATCATAATCTTGTATTAATATACTTGCTATACTATTAATATCTTTTAATAAACTTTTATCCAACAAGTTTTTAGTTTTTTTATTATATTTATGTAATTCCATTGTAAAATAAATGTGTTTGTATTTTTTTCATTTTTTAATAATCAACTGCGCTTCCGGTTAGTGTGGAAATATCGTCAGCTTCATAAGCATCTGATTTGAATCCAACTTTTTTAGGTTGATTGATCCAGAAATAATATCCTCCACCAGCGATCAAAGCTAAAGATACGATGGTAAGGTTATCCTTTATTTTTGCAACAAATGTATTATCATCTGAAAAATGTTTTAATAATAAATCAGGTGAAAATAATAAAACTGCACCTAATACTACAACAGCAATAGCAACAAGATTTTTAGTAGAATACATTGTTTAATTATATATATTAAAAAAAAATAAATATAAATACACAAATAAAACATTTTAAATGAATATCAATATTGAAGACGTGAATATTGTTAATTATTTTAAAGATAAATCTATTATAGAATTCTTAAAAGTGTATATTGAAATTGATAAAATATTGGTCAATAAAATTGATACTACAAACTCGGCAGTTATTATTGATAAATTAGATGAAATAAAATACAACTACACCGATATTAAAGAAACTGTAAAAGATAATATTAAAGAATTACAAAGACAATTATTAACTGGTAATTTTATTGATACGCAAAATATAAGAACATTATTAGATAATTTTAAAGATAGAATAGAAAATATTAATATTCAAAAATTAAACGACATGGATAAAAAATCTATTGATTTAATTACTAATATCATGTCATCATTTGATTCCCACCCTATTAATAATAAAATTACGTTAATTGAAAACAATCTTACTAATATCAATGAACATTTTAGTAGTAATTCTTCTAAAAAAGGTCAAAAAGCTGAAGAAGTTTTGTTTAACTTGTTATCAAATACAATGACAGATACAGAAATTGTAAATACATCTCACATTCCGAATTCTGGTGATATTCAATTAATTAAAGATTCTTGCCCAAAGATTCTTGTAGATTCTAAAAACTTTAATAGCGCTGTTCCTAAACGTGATATTGACAAATTCTATTCAGATATACAACAAAATAATTGCTGTGGCATTCTTTGTAATTCTTTTTATGGTATTTCTAATAAACAACATTTTGAAATTGATATCATTGATAAAAATATTTTAATCTTTATTCATGCTCATAAATTTGATGACTCTGTATTTAAATTAGCTATAAATATTATTTATAACATGTATGATAAAATAAAAGATTCTAATTGTACTTCTATTATTATTGAAGATAAAGCTTTTCAAAATTTGAAAATTGAATATAATTATTACATTCAAACTTACAGACATCATCTTGATATTATCAAATCCAATATAAATTCTTTATCTCAGCTAAGCTTTTCTTTACTTGACAATTTCTTCAAAAGAAAAACAATTACCATACCTGATAAAAATTCCATTTGTTCCATTTGTAATAATTCATTTACATCTGATAAAACTTTACGAGTCCATATAAAATCCAAACATCCTGAAACCATATTAGAACGAAAAAATAGAGGACGAAAGATTAAAGAAGTTTGATTAGTTCATTTTTTATAAATACATTATATAATTAAAAATTTTTTAATTTATATTAATTAATGCAAGTATCTCATCTAAAAAAAGATAATTTTATATCTGGTACAAAAAGTAAAAAGTATTTTTTAAGTAAATGTAATTTAAATATAAATGACATCGGTGATCTTGTAGGTAGAGATACTAAAGAATTTCTTGTTATTAATAGGATTATAAAAAATCCAGAGCCATTTAACGATTATTTTCAAGAAGGATCTGGAATATTAGGTGGGATTTTAAACAAATCACAAGATATAGTTGTAAATATATTCTCAACGAACGACTTTGCTGAAAAAGAATACAAAATATCTGAATATTTTTATAATAATGGATAATGATGGGTTTGTAAAATATCTATGTAAATTTTCTTGTCAAGACGATATTAATAAATATTCAAAAATAGATACAGATACGTATATATGCGATAAAGATGGTAAAGTAAAAATAACTTCTTTATTGATGGAAATCTTTGAACTAGGAAGTATCAAAGATTTTTCTTGGAATGCGGATAATTTTTATATATTAAAAGATTTGTTAAAAAAAACCTTGGAAATATTGTTTAAAGTATCAAAAGAAACTGGGTTTATCCATAGAGATTTACATTGTGGAAATATAATGATAAAAAAAAACGCATACGGAAATTATTATCCAGTAATAATAGATTTAGAAAAAAGTTTGTTTGTAAATAATAACGAAATCAACAAATATAAATATACTTCACTTGACAAAGATAAACCATTAGAGAAAATAATTGCAATTAATGATTTAAAAGATTTATTTTCAAAACTGATGTTTTTAAACAATTCTAAAATAAATATAGATGTAACAGATATACTAAAACATGTACGTTATATATCAGATAACGAAACTACGTTTGATTCATTACAAGATTTTTATAGATTAATAGATAAAATGGAAATATATGGATAATTTTAATATTTAAAATAACAAAGAGTAGAGTTGAACGAACTTTTTCGCATAATAACTATATTTTTTTTATAATATTATTATAAGTTATGCCAAAAGCATTAGTTAATAATAAAATTGTATATCCAAATCTTTACGGAAGAATAATACAACATGACATTTTTTTAAATCAAAGCGTTACGAATTTATCATCTCCAACATTTAGCAATTTACAACTTACTGGAGATTTAACTGTTGAAGGTAATTTATATGTTTTAGGTAATGCTAGTATATTGGATACAAATATAATTGAATTTGAAGACAATATTATTTTATTAAATAGGTTAGAAACTGGTAGCGGAATTACTTTAAATCAAGCTGGATTTGAAATTGAACGAGGAACTTTGGAAAATTATAAAATAGTGTTTAATGAATCTGATGATACATTTCGGATTGGATTTGCAAGTTCTACCCAAGCAGTGGCAACGCGAGAAGACGCACCATTATTAAACGGTGTTATGATATGGGACTCTGTAAATTCAAGGCTGAATTCATCAAATGCTATAAATATAGATTTATCATTAGATTCTACTACAAATAGTACTTCCCATACAAGTGGAAATTTGGTTATAGATGGTGGAATTGGTATTGCTAAAGATGTATTTATAAAAGGAGTTTTGAATTTAGAAGGAACTAATAATACTAGCGTGTCTATATTATATAATGACAATTCTAATAATATGAATATTAAAAGTGTATCAGATATATATATTACTACTGGAAATACAATAGGTATTCCATTTAATAAAAGTATATCGTTTGGATCAACTGACCAATCAGTGTCTTGTAATAGTGTTAATAATGATTTAAATATAAACGGACTTGGTAATATTAATATTACATTACAAACTGGAAAAAGAATAGCAATTCCTAACCAAATCCCAATAAGTTTTTCTACACAAAATGAAAAGATTTATACTGATAGTTCAAATAATATGGTTGTAGCTGGAAATCAAGATGTAGAATTAAGACCAGGAACGAATAAAAAAGTGTTTGTTCCAGTAGATATACCAATTTCTTTTGGTACTGCTTCTCAACAAATATCGGCAAATTTGAATAATGATTTATCAGTTGTAGCTGGTAATAATATATTATTAACTCCAGGGTCTGGTTTAGACGTAAGAATACCTACTGACAATCCTATAAAATTCGGAGGAAGTGGTTCTCAAAAAATATATTCTAATAGTAATAATGAATTAATAATACAATCTACTAGTGATTTACAATTAAATTCTTCAAATGTAAAAATTCCACAAATTATTCCTCTCACGTTTGGAAATTCTTCAAATGTAAAATCAGATTCTAATGGTAATTTATTAATTACTTCATTAAACCAAGTTATTTTTAATAATACAATAGATGCTACAAGTAGTTCTAACGGATCTATTTATATAAAAGGTGGATTGTCAAGTGAGAAAAATATATATACAGCGCAAAAAGCGATTTCGCACGGATTAGAGATTAAAAATAATAGTGATGAAAACGTAATCAAAATTGATCCTATTACGTCTACTTCTGGAATATTAATTATTAATGGAGGCAATGGATCTACTATTAATCCTACAACAGAATTATCTAGTGTATCTAATAATGGTTTGAATTTATTACATTTAAAAAGTATATATGATACTACAAACGGATATGCTATTGGTCGTGGAACAAGTACTATAAATACTGGTAGAAGTATGACTGTAAATTTACCTAGTTATTCAGAATATAATACTACTGGGAATCGTTCAAAATTCATAATTACGAGCAATAATGGATTGTCAGAATTATTTTCAGTTGAATCAGACACTGGAAATATATCAATCATGGGTGGTATTGGAGTTAATAATTCAAACGAAGCTATAAACGCAACGACGGCATCATTTGTTGTCCAAGGTGGTTTAGGAATTGTTAATAATATTTATATGAATGGAAGAATTACCGAAAGAACAAATTCAACAGAAGCGTTATTAATCACAGATTCTTCAAACAATCAAACAGTTTTAGTAGATACTATTAACAAGCATACAACTTTTAACAATTCTATTCAAGTTGTTAATACTAGCGGGACAACTTTGCTTGTATCATCATCTTTTAGTAATGCTTTACAAACTACATTTACAAATACTATTGAATCTACCGATATATCAAATGGTTCTTTTGTAGTTAATGGTGGTATGAATATATTTAAAAAATTACGCGTTGATGGTAATGTATATTTTAATAATGTTCTTGATATGAATACTGCTAAAATTACATCCGTTGGTAATCCTACTAATGCTCAAGACGTAGCTACTAAAAGCTATGTAGATTTAGTTAAACAAGGATTGTATCCAAAAGATTCAGTTCTTGTTGCTACTACTATTGCTGGTAATTTGAATACTGATTATATAGTTGGTAGCACTATTGACAATGTAGTTTTATCATTTGGTGATAGAATTTTAATCAAAGATCAAACAAATCCAATTGAAAATGGTATTTACGTATCACAAACTAGCGGATCCCCTTCACGATCCCTTGATTTACAAACTGGTATGTCTGCTTCTGGTATATTTGTTTTTGCTAGACAAGGAAGTATGAATTCTTCAATTGGATTTATATGTAATAGTATTAGTCCAACAGACATTATTGACACAGATTCTATAAATTTTACAGAATTTACTGGATTGGGACAAGTGATTGCTGGAAACGCTCTATCTAAAACATTTAACCAATTGGATGTTAATGTTGATAATTCCAGTATAGAAATAGTTGGAGATTCTTTGAGAATAAAAAGTTCTGTAGCAGGTACTGGTTTGACTGGTGGAAGTGGTATTCCATTAGAAACTAGTTTTGATCAATCCCATATTACTAAAATTGGTACCATAAACACTGGAGTGTGGCAAGGAACAAATATTCAAACGATTTATGGAGGAACTGGAAGATCATTTTTTTCAAGTGGTAGTGTTTTGTTAGGTAATGGTCTAAATGCTTTAAATACATCGTTTAAATTACATTTTAATACTACACAAGGAAATCTTGGTATAGGTACTAACAATCCTTTAAAAACATTACATTTACAAAATACCAATGATTCTGTATTTTTATTAAACGCTGATTCCGATGGTTTGAATTCTACTGCTAAATCTGAAATATTATTTGGTAATACTAACAATACTCATTCAAGTATTACATTAACGAGAACGTCAAATGATATTGCCAACAATCTTTATAGTGGAGCCCTTGTTTTAGCAATGTCTGATAATAATACTACAGCAAACATTCAATTTGCTACTCAACAAGAATCTAGGCTTACAATTTTACATAATGGTAATATTGGTATAAATACTTCTAATCCCACGACTAATTTGTACATTAATGGAACTTTTACTACAGATGGACTAACAAATTTTGAATCTACAACAGATTCTCTTAGTATTACTGATGGATCAATTGTTATTGATGGTGGTGTAGCCATTGCTAAAAATCTTAATATTGGTAATAATCTTTTTGTATATAATACTGACCCGTCAACGTCATCTGCCATAGGTTCAGTAGTATTTAATGGAGGTTTAGCTATCAATTGTGCTGAAAACTCTTCAAATCTTGGTAATGGTGGTGCTCTTACAATTTTAGGTGGAACTAGTATTGGAGGCGATTTATATATTGGTGGTCAAATTAATGGAAGTGGAAGTAGCTCAAGTACTTTTGCTTATTTGACTTTGACTGCAACTGACGAAGCTCTAAATTTGACTAGTGGAACTTTAGTTACGTTTGGAGGTATTACTATTCAATGTACTACTAATAGCGTTGATGTTTCAAATGGTGGAGCTTTACTTATTGCTGGTGGAGCAAGTATTGGAGGAGACCTTTACATTGGAGGAAATTCAAACAATTATGGTAATATAACTTTCAATGGACCTTCTTCAGATTTAATTGTTTTAAATTCCATTTTCCGTATTACACAAAATACTACATCTAATGATTTTTACATATCAAGATACAATACATCTGGATCATTTATTGAAAATTCAATGAGTATCAACAATTCTGGATTAATTACACTTAAAAAGACATTAATTTCCGATTCTACTGTGTCTTCTACTAATGGCTCAGCATCACTCGTTTTAAATGGAGGTCAATACATTACTAAAAATTTAATAGTTGCTGAAGATACTTTTATTCTTTCTACTCGTTCAAGTACTTCAATTACAAATGGATCACTCGTTATTAATGGTGGTGTTGGTATTTCTGAAAATGCTAATATTGGTGGTAAATTAAATGTTTCAAATTCTTTATTATATGGTGCTGGTAATGGTTTGTTTGATGTAGCTAATAATACTAATGGATCTAATTTATGGAATTATCTTGGTGTTATTAATAATACTATAGGATCATTTTATACTGAAATAAATATACATAATAGTCTAGGGTCAAATAATCTTGTAATTTCTATTACTGGTACTAATCCAACGTTTTCTCACTCTTTATCAGGTGATTCTTTATCAGAATTAATAGTTTACAAAGAAGACTCTTCTGAAAATCATCATTTGTATTTATATTCTTCTCCAAATTCTAAGAATGTAGTTAATGTCATTCATTCTACTAATTCGCTTGACATTTCCAACGAAGGTATTTCTTCAGAACCTTCAGGTTCATTTTCTGGTTATACTAATTTATGGACTAATGTTTATTCAACTAATTCTGAAAGCAATTTACAAAAATCCTTTGGTAATACTACAATTGAAGGTTCTACATTTAAAGTTAATGATAACCTTCCTATTATAGGGTATAATAATGCTAATACTACAAGCTCTCGCGATTTAGGTATTCTTTTTCAAAAATATCAAGTTAGTAATGACGCAGGTACTGGAGATATTGTTAGTAATGGTACTTTTGTAGTAGACACTATTCCTAGTCAAACTTCTTTAAATTTAAATCAACTTAAATTGAGTAATATAACAAGCTCTGTTGATAATTATTATAATGGTTGGTGGGTTAAAGTCATAACTGGAACAAATATTAATCAAACTCGTCAAATCATTTCATATAATGGTTCTTTAAGAGTAGCCACTTTAGATTCTGATTGGACTACTCAAAATCCAACTACTAATGACACTGTTAATTTATACGGAGGTCAATACGTTTCTTTATACTTTGACGAATCTGTTGATAAATTCAAATTAGTATATGCGAGTGAAGACAATGTAAATCTGTATAATCACAATTATGCGGATTTACAAATAAAAACTTTATATATTTCTGATACAACTGCTTCTACAAATATTTCTTCTGGTGGTATTTATTCTCTTGGTGGTATTTCTATTGATAATTCTAATAATAGTGTTAGTTCTACTAATGGAGGATCTTTTACTACTCTTGGAGGTGCAAGTATTAGAAAAACTTTATTTGTTGGAGATACAATTGCTGTTGGTAATTCTTTCACACCGCAAGAAAATATTCATTTACGTCAAACAAATTCTACTATAAGATTTGAACGAGACTCTGGTTCTACACATTCTTTTATAGATTTCGTTGAAAATGGTTCCAATACTCGTTTTGGTATTTTGAATTCTAATTACATTGCTCTTACATACAACTCTACAAATAATTCTCCAAATTTATCTAATTGTGGATTAGTATTGTCTTCTTCTGGTAATATTGGTATAGGTATTACTTCTCCAAATTCATTACTTACTTTATCAGATAATAATTATATTTCTCAAAATTCTACTAATGGATATCTTGGCGTTGGTCTTAGCATTGGATCTCACATGACCTTTGATATTACTACTGCTAATATTTATGGTAGTGATAATATAAAACTCCATACTCAAAACGTTGAAAGATTACGTATAAATAGTAGTGGAGACATTTCTATTTACAATACTACTAAGAGTGTCAGTAATACAATTGGATCTCTCATATTAGCTGGTGGAGTAGCTATTACTTGTACAGAAAACTCTGTTAATGTTTCTAATGGAAGTGCTTTATCCGTTGGTGGTGGAGCTAGTATTGGAAAAGATTTATATATTGGTGGTAATATTTATGTAAGTGGTATTGTTGCTGCAGCTGGATCTGTCAGTACTCCTTCCATTTCTTTCAGCAATACTCAAGGGTGTTCTATTTCTACTTATAATAATAGTAATCTTATTACCATTTCTAATCAAGGGCTATTGACATTTTACATTGAAGTCTTACCCGAATCATCAAGTACAAATTGTAGCTTTGAATTTGCTTTGCCGTCTCGTACTACCAATCTAACTCACAGACTAGATTTGATTTCAAGTATTTCTGGTTATACTGATGACACGAATTTAACAAGCATTTTCAATATGCTTTCTGTTGGTAAAGTTGGTACTACAAATGGGTTTGTGAAATTCCATAGCGCTTCTACAAATATCCACTTTATAACCATTTATTGTAGATATTCTTTAGTGTAAATGTTGAGTAATTATTGACAAACTTTTGATTTTTGGCCATATTATATTGATAAAATTGCCACCTAATTAAAGAGTTAATTTTGTTTTAATTTTAAAAACACATTTCTATAACGTTTTTCTCCAAGTTGTTTTCTATCATAATATTCACATTCTACAAAAACCATTTTTAATACGTTTATCACTGTTATTGTATCCATGAAAATATTATTGTTTTTCAAAGTATCTTTGATATCTTTTACTAATACAAAATCTTTTTCATCACCTGCTTTATATTTCTCATTTAATATTTTTTTAATGTTTATATATTCTTCGTTTGTTTCGTTGATGATATTTTTTTCGTATTCTTTTATTTCATATTTCTCTTTGATCAATTGTAGTTTGTTTTGATATCTATTATATAATTCTTCTTTTGATATTGTTCTGTACGTGCTTTTCATTGTGTCAATTGTCGCATTTACGAATTCTATGATTAATTTTATATATTCTACATCACAGTCAAAGAATTCTCTGTTAGAATTCATTCTATATCTATCAAGTATATAATGAACAGATTTTTCAAGCAATTCACTATTACTCGTTGGACAGTCATATAATGTTTTGATTTTATTCACATTCGCAGTTTGTAATCCTTTTTTTCTTTTATCAACAGAATCTTCAGTTCTTCCAACTTTTAAACCACCATCACATTCTAAAATATACACATGTCCAGACTTTTCTATTTCTTCGTACGTTTTCTCTTTGATTTCTTGTAATTCTAATTCTTTAATTTTCAACTGAGCTTGATATTGTTTTGCTTCTTGTTCTTTTTCTTTGAGTTTTTTATCTTTTTGCTTTGACTCTTGATCTTTGATTTTTAATTGTTCTTCCAAGTGTTCTTGTAATATTTCCTCCATTGTGAGGTAATATTCATATATTTGTTCAGATACT